>Ga0105251_10003358_pt1 | contig 11657 bp, 12 predicted proteins | sample KBSS64metaG_FD_80424 | JGI IMG/M metagenome (GOLD analysis project Ga0105251, IMG submission 80424) | Switchgrass rhizosphere microbial communities from Kellogg Biological Station, Michigan, USA - KBS S6-4 metaG | ecosystem: Host-associated > Plants > Roots > Rhizosphere > Soil | place...
GAGGAGAAATAGGCTCTTGTTGATTTGTCTTTTTTTCAGATAAATGGTGTTTTTCTCGTTCTTTGACAAGAGTTTCTTCCATTGTTCCAATAAACTCAGCCGACGTTTCATGTACTTCTTTTAACAGGTTGGTTTTATCTTCAAAGGTCTTTCCTTTTGTCCAGTTTGACAGGTAATTCAGCGAGTACGAACTCGTGTCGATTCCAAAGTAAGACGAAACGGTATAAGCTGCCATTTCAGCTTGAAACTCTTTTTCTGCCGCCGTATAGTTCATATGTGTTTCTTTTGTATGAAGCTTGGCATGTGTCAATTCGTGCAAAAGACTCTTCACATTTTGTTTTTCAGAGTTTCGAGGGTTGAGGGCTACTTCTTTTGTTAACGTGTAGGACACTCCCTTTGCGCTGCCTAGTTCTTCCTTTGGTGCAATGATGGAAATACCATTCTTTTCAGCAATAGCTTCCATCCCTTTATAGAGTACCTTGTAGTCCTCCACGTTTCCTTCTAACCAACGATTTGGGAAAATCTTAGGTAAATCACTGGCTTTCACGTTCGTTTGACTGACATCAAACACATGGCCGACTGAAAAGTACAGTCGGCTCGGTGCAATTTCTTTTTTTCCATCCTGTATGAGCTTTTTTTCTTGAGGCGTAGCTTTGTTAATGGACTTCCACTTTCCGTTTTCATCTTGAAACTTAGGAACCGTTTTGTTTGGAACAAGAATTTTAATGCCTTTCTCTCCTTTATTCACAGAGAATCCTTTTTCTTTCCAGAAAGCAAAGGAGCCTACGGCTTGGGCACCCATGAATTGGTGCTGAATCAGTTGAGTATTAGATAAAGAGTATTGATGGAACTTGCCCATGAAAGAGAGATACTCTTTCATGTCTTCTGGTGAATGAAAATGCTGTTCTACACGTTTATCTATGTCTTTAGTAAGTGCTTCAATTTCTTTTCGTTTCTCTTCGGATGATTTTTTCACATATCCTTTACTCACGGTTTTTGTTCTCCTTTTCATACGAAATGTCTTTTAGCTCTTCTAATTCTTGTTCGTTCCAAGTTTCATCAATATAAGTGAACAGCTCTTTGGTTTTCATGTGCATGGGCACCAACATATCACCTCCTCGACTAATATACTCATGAAACTTTTTGGCTGCTTCTGGTGTAAAAAACACTTCCTCTTCTTGATCACGATAGCGTACAATGGCACTTCTTTCTCCAATCCATTTGATTGATACTAACACCACATCTTTTTGAAACAACATCTCTTTTTCCTCCTCTAGCGTATGTTTATTAACTGACTAATTCGATTTGAATATCTCCTGTTTGAATGGTAATTCCTTTTTGTTCACAGTAACGTTGAATGTCTTCCTGCATATCGGCTTCAGGGATTTGATTATACTTTCCTTTCGCTTGAACTAATGCCCACCCCCTTTTATAGATAACTTCTAGACAATGCGTGATTCGTCCACTTTCTTTCGAACGAATGAGGACAATATAAAGTTTTTTTTGTAAAGCTGCTTCTGCATAAGAACCTACACAAATATTTAAAAGGCTTCCCGCCTCGATGAGTTCGTGATTACTTTTAGCCAATAAAAAATCAGACATCGGCATGTCTGATTCCATCTTGTTCTTTTCATCTTTGGTGTACAGGATTTCTTGATACGGCTTCTCTACCTGTAGAAAAGGGATCATCAATGTATCATGTAGCTCCTGGATATCATAAACCTTCGGCATGATAAAGTCTGAATGTAACTCTTCCAACTGATGCCACATCCTCATAATATCTTTTACAATCCCCAACAACCTTTCTGATAAAAAGTAGTCTGTAAGCTGTGTCCCATGAAACAAGTTCACAAAATGATGGGCAAATTGTTTTTCAGATGTAAAATGAGAGCGAAGAGATAAAAAACTTTTTGCATAATTTGTTTCAAACATTCCTTCCGTCAAGTAATACAATTCCCAAGGATCTTCTAGTCGCTTGATTTCATTTAACTTGACCAACACCTTATATCGTATGTCTCCATTGCGAAATAGCTTCGTTAGCAGCCCATCAAGTAAAAACAAATGCGGATGCTCACAAATATACTTTTGTTCGCGCTTCGGAATAGGAATATCAAAAAGCCAATTGATAAGTTCTTTTCTCTTAAAAGGGAGATTCGGAAGTTCCTTTCTTTTTTTCTTAGCCTTTCGTAACTCGTCACGAAAAGACAGGCTTGATGTCACTTCATAAGGTAACAACCCTAAATGCGGATAACGTAAATAAACGGCTAGATCATTCACACAAAATGATTCAGGTATATGAAACCATTCAGGCAATAACTGCTTAGCAAATTCTTTAAATAAGGGATCTTCTTTCATATAGAAAAGGTGTTCTCTTATTAAACTCCACTTTAAAGGAAGGCAGCCTAACGAGATGTTAGCAAACTTATTATATTTAGGATTCTTCCCCTTCTTTAACAGGTATGTGTACCCTGTTTTGGTATTGTGTGAGATATTATATTGATACAAAATGGAGAGCTTTTTCATGACCTTTGATTTATAACAATACTTTAAAATGTGATGATAAAACCCACAACTATACACCACTTTGTCATCATAGTGAAAGATCTTTCCATACACTTTTGTCACGTACATTTTACGGTCACGAAACCTTCTTATAATCCGTTTCTGACACAGAGGACAAGAAAACTTATGCGTCGCCTCTTCATTGACGGCCGCAGGTAGTATTCGATTACACTTCGTACAATGAACCAAATCAACGGGTTCATTCTCGTCAATGTCATGTGAATGAATACGAAAGTCCTTTTTAAATGGGTTTTCATAAACAATCTCTGTCATACTAATTCCCCCTTTAGATTTAATTCATTGATTTTTCACCTCTAGATTCTTCCCAATCAATCCGTTTTTGTCGCTGATGAGCAATACGCTCCTCCACCGTCTCTCGTGCAATTCTCGTACTATCCATTTCTCGCATTCCAGTCGTAATCAGTCCTTTAAAACCGTGAAAAGCAAACAAGCCATTCATATACTCAATTAAAATCTGCGTATTTTTATCTGTCGCATTTGTGCCAAGGCGGATCTTCTTAAGCTCCTCTTTTAATACATCGTGCAGGTTATGACTTACAACTTCACTAATATACTTTAATGACCACTCTTGCGCTTTTTTCTCCTTGTGTTCCTGACAAATTTGGGATATGGCATCCCCTGTAAACCCAATATCATGTTCTTCCATATACATTTGAATATAGTGTTTCGCTTCTTCTGTTAATGATAGTTTCATACGTTGTTTCGTCATCTTAATAACTCCTTTCATCCTCATAATGTTGTTGTTGATTACGTTGTGATTCACGTTGCATTCGTTCATAATGCTGTTGGTTTTTCCAACTTTCATATTCACTTTTAAAAGCTCGTTCCATTCTTTTTAAAGAAGCATGCATCGACACATGCTGCTGAAATCCTTTTGGACGTTTAGTCGACTTTTTATATTCCATCAGGTTTTGAGCACGCTGCTGTTTTTTATCATACGTCTTCATTTCTTGTAAAAAAGCATTACCCATTCGCTGGTATAACTCATCAATTTTATTCTGCTTATAATCCTTATACCGGTATTGATTTACCTTCCCTTCTCCATATGCCTTCTTTAATTCGTTCACTTCCCCATCTAAGGTTTTCATTAGCTGTCGATATTCTTTTGGATGATATTTTTGGATATACTTCTCGCTCAATGTATCGATATAAGGCTTTAATGGCTTGAGCGTGTTATAGCTATACTGCCATTGCCTTTTGTCTTTTGGTAGATAATTGTAGACGAGTAAAAACAACGGTTTTAATTCTCGGTTCCGCCATGCAAGAGACGAATCTTTTTTCTTGTGATTCACCATGTCTTTACGAATCAACTCATTGATTTTTTTCTGATTTTCTCGACGATTCGTCATTTGATTGACGACTTTTGCCTTCATTGCATCTAAGCTGCTTTGCTTTCTCATGCCTCGTTCTCTTGTAGGATGAGGTTCCACTGTAGCAATATGAATATGAATGTTGTTGGTGTTGTAATGTATGGCAGCTGACCATACAGCTGACCCATTTAACTTTTCCCTTTTAAGCATGTCATTCACGGCTTTCCTTGTGATATCCATGACCTTTTTTTCATCAACTGTATGACGACGAGAATCATATAACCCTTGTTCTTCCAGCCATGGGTTATGAAAGGTGATGACATCTTGCCACATGATGCTGTTATTTGCTTGTGCGGTTTCAAATACTTGTTTCAGATTCTTTTTCTCTTCTTCATTCAATCCGTCAGATTGATCCGTAAATAAAGAAGAAGTTTTATCAGGATTAGCTAAGTAATCTTGATAAAGAGTAAACAGTTTTTCGTGTGCACCATATTCTTTTTTGGCATCTTCACGATCCACATAATCGACGTACTCTTGATACGCTTTTAGATTAGAGGTCACAAATTTTGTTTTTAGTACGACTCCTGGTGTCACAGAAGAGACCGTCATTTGTTATACCTTTCTAAAAAAGCTGCGACCAATTCTCCTCGTTTAGCAGCTTGTTTTTCTTCCACTTGTTCAAAGACTTCCACCATGGATCGCTTCATACTTTCTTCCATACAAAACCATTCGTTTCGTAGAAAGAGGCGCTCCGTTTCCATTAGTTGATTTATTTTTTCAGAGACGACTTCCACCATCTCCTCAACAGATGGAATGGGTACAATCTGTTCTTGTGTTTCTTGTGTTTCCTCTTTCAGCGTTTGATGTTCTTGACAGATACGAGCAATGGCATCACCAAGATATCGGATATGATGTTTGTTCATGTAATCAATAAGATACTGATTTGTTTCTACATCAAAAGAAATTTTGCGTCTTTGTTTCATTCTTCTTCATCCTCTTCCATCATTTCTTGAATAAATCCATTCATCGTTTCCATAGCAATTGCACATTTCTCCATCATCTTTATATTTTTATCAATAAGATGTTCTAACGCTGCTTCATGATCTTGTTGCAGTTGAAGAAGAGCAAATGTTTCCACCTGACCTTTTAATAATTCCTGACGAGAAATCTTTTTTTCTTTTGCCATTTCATCAATTTTTTTAACGGCAATTGGATCAATATTTCGTAAAAAGATATCCATAACATTCGTTCCTTTCCTGTAGATTGTGGTTCCCCACTAAAGATGAGAGAAGAGCATAAGGGGTTTCTGCTATCACATAGGGTGATAGGCTAGGCAAAGCCTAGCGAAACCGTGATATCAAGAAAAAGCCCTTCACGTCCCTTTTGAGTCCCCTTTTCACCCATAAACACCGTTTTTTTAGGTCGGTTTTTCACCTTTTAATTCCATTTATTGACCCTAGTCCCTTTTGAGTCCCCCTTCATTTTTTCACTTCATGACCAAATCCTGTTCTTTTTCGTTCAGCATTTTCAGCTTTTCTTGCAAACTTTTTTGCTCATCTTCATAGAGCTGAATGCTTTCATCACTCGATTGAATTGTCTCTTTTTTCAACGCGATTTTTGATTCTGTATCGGCTTTCTCCTCATCAACTTGGTACTTCATATCACGTTGTAACTCGTTCATTTCTTGTTGGATTTGACGTTTTTGTTTCGCTTCCAGAGCGATCGCTTTTTCATAGTTTTGCATTTTCTTTTTCACTGTTTTTTTCTCCAATTGATTGACTAAAAGGGAATAGTCTTGCTTCTGTTGAAGGCTCTTTCCTTTCCCTTGTTTTGTCTTTGTCTGATCGGAATAAAGGGTTGTAAGGAATGATTGACTGTCTTCTTTTTCAGCTGTATCTGTTGAATAGTGGCTCGTCATATCCTCCACGTTCACCGTTTCATTCTCTTCCTCTTCTTGATACAAATCAAAGGCAAGTGCTTCCCAGTGAGGCGATAAATTATTTACTCTTACTACGTAATATCCTTCATCTTCATAAACGACTTTCACAGGTAATTTCACGTTTGGGTTTGCTTTTTCCATCGCAGAAAAGGAGAGGTTTTCGTCCTCTCCTTGATCGATTTTCACCACCATATCTAATGCATGAGCTGTTGGATAATACACACGTTCTTCAAGCGTAATGTTTCCCGTTCCTGCCGTCGAAATCGGCTCAAACGTTTTCGTATGATAGAGCCTGTCGTCCGTATGAATATAAAATTTTGACGTTAAGAGAGACAAAAAGCCAAGAAAGAAAAAGGCTAAAATTGCTGTGTATTTCCATGACTGTTTTCTCCGTAAATTAAACCGATAATCGTCTAGCTTCTTTTTAATTGTCATTGTGTTCACCTCATTTCAAGATTTCTGTTTTTAATTCTTGGACACTATAAACGATCCATTTCTTTTCTTCTTTTTGCAATAAAACCTGAATGATGTCATGCGTTTGATCGTCTACATTTTCCTCTTTGATAACCAAATGATTCGTAAACTCTGCGATCACTTTCACCTCATCTTGCCCCCCATCAAACTGTTGAACATAAAGATGAAGGTCACTTGGATTTGAGCTATACGTATTGCCATAATCAAAGGTTTCTGTTGGATAAAATTGCGCATAAAGTTCTTTGTCCATAATGGCTTTAGCAATCTTTTTTCGCTCCTCAAATCCTTCTTTTTCACGATGATAGGACACATCAATAAACTGCTTGACTGTATCTAGGTACGCTCGCTTTTGTTGTTCTTGCGCAGAAGGCAGCACCTCATTCAATTGTTGTTTTAACTCGTTATTCTCTTGCTTTAATGTGTCATTTGTGACTTGAAGTTGTTTCGAAGCTGTTGCTTGAGAGATATTCTGATTGAGGTAGATATTCCAAATGGTCACGCCTGCAATCGCAACTGCAAGGGCTCCAAATAATATGACACCAGCTTTGTTTTTCATCCTACATTCTCCTTTAAAATCGTTTTACGCGTCCGTTAAATTTGTCACCAAAGTAGGTGCCTTTCTCCATACTCGCAATAGCCACACCTGTTTTCCCTTGGCAACCTAAGAACTTATTGTCGCCCACATAAATGCCCACGTGGCCGTCTATCTTATACGTATCAAAGAACACCACATCACCAGGCTTCATGTCTTTTGGATTGATCGCTTGCCCTTGTGTTTTAAGGGTATCAGTTGTCACACCAGACAATGGACCGACATTCACTCCTACCTGTTCAAACGCCCAACGCACAAAACTTGAACAATCAAACCTTCCTGCGTTAATATCAGATTGAGAGCGTCCCCCACCGAATACGTAACGTGTTTTTCCTATTAGGGTTTCTCCTGCTTCAATGACTTTCACACCGGATTTACTTCCACTTCCACCACCCGAAGGGGTCGTAGGCTTTCCATCAGCTGCAATCGTTCCCGTATAATATTTCAATACCGCAGAAACGTACAATGCGTCGCCGTAACATGCCCCGTAGGGTATCATTTCAGGGCGTACACAGTGATAATTTCCGGTATGTTTAACTCGTTGATATTGCATTTGCGAAAAGGAAATCGCTAACTCTGGGGTGTACTTTCCTCCATTTTTCATGACATAATTGATAAATCCACCGCCAAAATTATAACTCTGCAGACATAATTTCAAATCATACTTCGCTTTTTCTAGTACACTTTTGAAGTGTAAAACCCCTTTATCAATCGATAATTCCGGGCTCTTAATACAGCCAACCTTACCGTCACAATAGGACTCACTACTTTGCATCGGATCGCTTCCTCGTCCGCCACTTTCTTGCATCATCAGTGCCATCATAATCGGCACATATGATGCATCTAATCCATGCTTTTGCGCGTATTTTTCAAGTAAAGGTTGATACCTCATGACTTCTGGTGACACATTAGCTGTTCCAACGCCAATGCCTCCCCCTTCGATCTCGGTGACTTCGCCTTGTTGATTTTCACTTTCCAATCCACCTGTAATCGCGACAAATGTACCCATCATTAAAAGGCCCGATAATCCTAACAGGATCAACGCGCCTCCAATCAAATATTTTTTAGGAATGAGATGCAGAATGACATGCAAGACTTACGCACCTCCTCCGTATAGAGCTTTCTCTTCTTCATCCACTTCGATATGGAAAGGAATGTTTTTTACGGCATCAATGGATAAGATAACATCCCCTGTGGCAAGCTTCGGGATCTCCTCAAGTTCACTGGATGTGATCCCCGTTCCAAACACACGCTGAATCGTTTCAATGCTGTTGCGGTCTTGTTGCATGATAAATTTATACTGCGTAAATTCAAATAGTTTTTTAATTTCCTCGACGGCTGTTTGATCCGAACCCTCTGGCACAAAGTCACGGATGGAGTGACTGGCAAAGATTAATCCGCCAAAGTATTTACGTGCTTCTCGACTGAATTTCCCTAGAAACTGTAGGGCATGTTCATTCCCTTTCCGCGTGTTAATAATATGGTGCGCCTCGTCAATAACGATGAGATAACGAATGGCATCTTCAAAGGGAAGTTCGCCTCGCCCGTAAGCTTCCATTTGAGGGGCTCCTTTTTGAAGCATGTTATCCCACAACATGTTCATTACATTAAACAGCTGAGCTTGGAAGATTTCACTCTTTAAACTCGATAAATGTCGAAGTGAAAAGAATACAATTTGTTCTTCTGCGAAATTATCAATGGTAGAAATTCCATCAAATAATTGAGCATAGGTTTCAACTAAGTTTGTGATGTGTAACTCCATTAACTCTAATCGATCTTTACGTCCTTCTCCTAAATGAGCATGATGGATCTTTTCTTCAAGGTCAGCATAAAGTTCTTCGCGAATATACGCTAAAAAATCACTAAATGTAGGATAATCTTCGGGACGAAGACTTGTAATATTGTTGGCATCGCCTTTTTCTTCATCCCATAATTCCCGTTCAATATAAAACTTCCGCAGAAGGTTTTCATATTCTTTGAGTTCTGCATCTGTTGCTTCAGGCGCAATAAAACGGTAGAAAATGGTCAATTTAGACAAGTGATGCGTAAAGCTTAACGTCTCTTTTTCATCTGTTTTATAGACTTGTAGGGGATTAATTTGCCCTTCTGATCCATCAAGGGAAACTTGCTTTCCTCCCAGTTGCTGCACAAGGTCTTTAAACTCTCCAACGATGTCTAGTCCACGGATCTTATAGCCTTTGATCGCGTTATCCATCGTGACTTTTTTTAGAAAGGTGGATTTTCCAGCCCCCATGCGTCCAATCATCACCGCATTGTAACTTTTTCGCTGTTCGTCTTTATGAAACAAATCAAAAATGACGCTGCCGCCTGTTCCAGTTGTGCCTTGATATGTCCCGTAAGGGTCATCTAGCTTCATAAAATGAAAAGGAAACCCTCCGGCCAACGCAAGTGCGGGGATTTCCTTTCCTTTTCGCCTATTAGGGTATTTCTTCTGAATATGAAAAGGCGTGACCATCGACTCCCATTCATACTCTTGTTCATTTAAGAAAATGGATCCTCGGAAGTTATGAGTTTCAAGGTGGTGAATGACTTCTTTGACGTGTTGTTCCAAGTCAGGAATCGTTTTAGCTGCAAGGTAAATACGAAGATGAACACGTTTAATGACTTCGCCATTCACCACATGCCGGTACAAGTCTTTCATGTCTAAATATTGTTCCTGGGCATCCATTCGATCAATGTTTTCTTTTGCATTAATATGACGAGCGTTTTGCTCACTCATGTTTTTACTAATGGCTGCCACGACTTCTTTACGGTTGTCACTGATCACATCAAGCGTCGTAATCGCATTGGGCATATTCATAATCGGGGCTAACCAGAAATTATTCACGTTGGTTGGGTAGCCGTATACATGAACGCATGTGGTATAACCGTCACCATTGCGCGTCACATTTTCTTTGAAGCTCACGCCTCCTTGCGGCTGAATTTGAGCAATTAAGCGTGGGTTGTAGCCTTTCTTTTGTTTTTCCTGTTCAGGCGTTTTCTCTTTTTTACGAAATGGAATAGACATCATCTTGGTTTCATCCTCTCTTCTTGATTTTATCGTTTCTCTATGGGTTCATGAACAAGGTGAAAAGGATTCACGTTTCCCTTTTCGACCTCTATCACTACTTTCGTTCCTCCCACTTGCTGCAGCATATGATTGAAGCCCTCTATTTTTTTATTCATTAAGCATTCTCCTTCTCTATTGTTTATTGCCGAGCTTGGCATTTTGATTATAAAGTTTATAAAGTAAATCAATTTTCTTTTCTTGTGACACCGTTGATAAAGGCAGAATGGATTGAACATCACGCATAAATTGAGCATGACGGGCAATGACATCCGTTTCCTTGTCCCCATAGAGAAAGAGGAAGTATTCACGATTAGTGCGCCCCCACTCTAAGTATTGCAGTTCCTTTAATTTTTTTTGTAGGAACCGTAGGAATAAGGCATCCTCTGATTGTTGGATTTTCTTCTGTAAAAACTGTTGTTGTTTTTGAGTGGATACAGGTAAATTCAAGGACACCACTTTGAGCGACTTCTCATCCCCTTGATAGCCTTTGGCTAGCATATAAATGTGACGATTCGCATCTTCCTCATTTAATGAGTTTACATCGGTACTTTGAATTTGCCAGATATCAAAATAGCCTCCTTCTTCTTTCAGTTCAAACAGGCCACTCTTGGTTTGATCGATAATTGGAATAATATCCGTTACACTCTTTTTAATTTCTGGCGGTTTTTCCTTTTTCTTTTTTATTTCTCCTTTTGATCCTTCACGACTAAAAGGAAAAAGCTTTTTTGAGGAACGTGCTGCTTGTTTTTGGATCTCCTTTTCATCAAATATCGCCATGTGGTAACCCTCCTTTATTCATAATCCCGATCAATGGCGCAATAGGTGCTTTTCTTGCGTACCATCGTAAGTAATAAGATTTCATACATCCGTTTTTGAGGATTGGTTAAGGGTCGAAGAATCATAATCAGACCAAATATGCCCATAAACACGTAAAACGGAATATGGAGCATCGGATGAATAAAATAGCGTAACATCATCGTGAAAAGTAATAAGCCGATGATAAACAACAAATCAAATAAATAAAGCGATTTATTAATCTTTAATTCCGTTGAAATCTCTTTGGGAATTGTATAGTTTGCCATCTAGGAATCTCCTTTCCATAAAAAAGAGAAGTAACGCCCGTTACTTCTCATCTAATTTCTTTTGTTTCTTAGACACAAGTTTACGTAAATCTTGCCCCGTATTACGCCCGATTTGATACGAGCGCTTTGTCTTATGAAGCGTTGGTGAGCTTTCAATTCGGTTCTTAACGTTTCCTATTTTCCCTTTAACATTATCACGCACGACATGGGCGATATTCCGCGTTTCTGTCCGATGTTGATGTGGCATTGGAATATCACTTGTGGAAGCAGGAACCTGATCTTGCTTGATGGTTTCTTTTACCTGACGAGGTTCTTGGGTAATTGCCACTTGTCTTTGTGCCTGATCCATGTCTCTCGGCATCGTAATAGAAGGTTCATTTATTGATGAAGGAACCTTTGTACTTCCTATAGAAGAGCTGTTTTCACTTGGACTTTCACTATAACCGGAAGTTTGGATCTCCTCTTGAACAGGCGTACTTACGCTTCCTATAGAAGAACTGCTTTCACTTGGGCTTCCACCATAACCGGAAGTTTGGATCTCCTCTTGAACAGGTGTACTTACACTTCCTATAGAAGAGCTGCTTTCACTTGGGCTTCCACCATAACC
>Ga0105251_10003363_pt1 | contig 11645 bp, 10 predicted proteins | sample KBSS64metaG_FD_80424 | JGI IMG/M metagenome (GOLD analysis project Ga0105251, IMG submission 80424) | Switchgrass rhizosphere microbial communities from Kellogg Biological Station, Michigan, USA - KBS S6-4 metaG | ecosystem: Host-associated > Plants > Roots > Rhizosphere > Soil | place...
CCAGGCGCTGCTGCAGTTCGACGCGCTCGCTGCGGCTCAGCGGCAGATCGTCGGTGGGCCAGTTGCCGGCGATCTGGCCGGCGTCGCGATAGCGCTCCGAGAGCAGCGCCACGCCCAGGGCATAGGAGCTGGAGTTGTTGTACTTGAGGATGGTGCGGAAATTGTTGAACACCAGGAAGGCCGGGCCGCGATGGCCGGCGGGCAGCAGCAGCGAAGCGCTGTCGCTCGGTTGGGCGGCCGGTTGCGGCAGGCCGAGGCCCTGGATGCCCAGGGCGTTCCACTCGGCCAGGCTCTTGCGCACGCCCATGTCGGCCAGGCTGTAGTCGAAGTTGGCCGGCACCCGGACCTCGTAGCCCCAGGGCTTGCCGTCCTGCCAGCCGGAGGCCTTGAGGTAATTGGCGGTGGAGGCCAGGGCATCGGCGGTGGAGCCCCAGATGTCGCGGCGACCGTCGCCGTCGAAGTCCACCGCGTACTGGTCGTAGGTGGTGGGGATGAACTGGGTCTGGCCCATGGCGCCGGCCCAGGAGCCGATCATGCGGTCGGCGGTGACGTCACCGTGCTGCAGGATGCCGAGGGCGGCGATGAGCTGGTCCTGGGCGAAGTCCGGGCGGCGACCTTCATAGGCGAGGGTGGCCAGGGAGCGGATGACGCCCTTGTTGCCCATGTTGTTGCCGTAGTTGCTCTCCATGCCCCAGAAGGCGACCAGGCGCGCCGGCTCGATGCCGTAGCGGGCTTCCAGGGAGGCCAGCAGCCCGGCCTGCTGGATCAGCAGACTCTTGCCATTGCGCACCCGCAGAGGCGAGACGGCGGATTCCAGGTATTCCCAGACCGGCTTGGTGAATTCCGGCTGGCTGCGATCGGCGGCGATCACCGCCGGGTCGGGTTGCACGCCAATGAAGGCCTGGTCGAAGGTGGCGCCGGATATGCCCCGGCCCAGGGCCAGGGCGCGGAAACGGCTACGCCACTGCTCGAAGCTTTCCTCCGGTTGCGGCATGGCCTCGGCCGCCGAAGCGGGGGCGTTCGCCGCGGGTGCGGGTTTGGACGAGGAGGGCGAAGAGGGCGCCGCGGTGGGCGTCGTCGGAGTCTGGGCGCAGGCGGCCAGGGCGGCGGTCAGCAGGGTGACCAGGGTTCCGGCGAGGAGGCCGCCGGTCTTGAATCCGCGGGTTTTCCCGAATTGCATCTGTCTCCACCGGACGTCTAGGCAGGAAGGCTCACCTTAGCACGGCCCGGGTCCCGACGTCTGTCAGGCGTCTGCACGCGGCTTTCAGGCGGCCAGAAAGACCGAAGCCTTCTCGTCTTGCAACGAGAAGGCTTCGCGGCGGTAGCTGCCTTTGCCCTTGGCGGGCTTTTCCTGGCGGGCGCGATAACGGGGATCGCTGACGAGGACCTTGGCCTTGTTGGGGCCGCGGCTGTATTTCTTGGCCATGGTGCGGGCTCCGAGTGATGGGGGTTCCCCCTTGATGGGGACGCGCCAGTCTATTGCAAGGGCCGTGAATTACCAGGCCCGCCAGCGCTAGGACCTGGGCAGGGTCAGTCGCTTGCCGGCGAGCGTCAGCGCCAGGCTGGCCAGGGTCAGCCAGACCTCGCCGGGCGCCTGGCCCTTGATCTGTTCGTCGGCGACCTGGGCGTCGCGCAACAGGGCTTCCAGTCGGCGGGCACCCTGGCGCTGCAGGGCGCGGCTGACCAGCGGACGACGCTTGTCCCATACCGGTGGCTTGACCTGGGTGAAGGCGCGTTCCAGCGGCGTGCCGCTTTCCTGCAGATGGGCCAGGTTGGCCAGCAGGCGCAGTTCCCGGGCCAGGGCCCAGAGCACCACGGCTGCTTCCACGCCTTCGCCGCGCAGGCCTTCGAGAATGCGCAGGGCGTGCTCCGCATCGCCGGCCAGGGCGGCGTCCAGCAGGCCGAAGACGTCGTAGCGGGCACTGTCGGCCACCGAGGCGCGTACGGTCTCGGCATCCACCTGGGAGCCTTCGATGAGCAGGCGGAGCTTTTCGATCTCCTGCGCCGCGGCCAGCAGGTTGCCTTCCACCCGCTCGGCGATCAGCTCGACGGCTTCGGGGGTGGCGGCCAGCCCCAGGCGCGACAGGCGCTGGTTGATCCACTGCGGTAACTGCGCCAGTTCCACCGGCCAGATCTGCACGAATTGCGCCTGCGGGTGCTCCAGCAGGGTCTTTGCCCACTTGGTCTTCTGCGCGGCGGCGTCGAGGCGCGGCAGGCTGATCAGCAGCAGAGTGTCCTCGGCCGGGCGGGCGAGGTAGTCGAGCAGGGCGGCGGAGCCCTTGTCGCCGGGCTTGCCGGTGGGCAGGCGCAATTCGAGGATGCGTTTCTGGGCAAACAGGGAAAGGCTGGCGCCGGCCTCGTAGAGGCGGCCCCAGTCGAAGCCGGCATCGACGTCGAAGACCTCGCGCTCGTCGAAAGCCTGGGCGCGAGCCGCGCCGCGAATGGCGTCGCTGGCTTCCTGGCAGAGCAGGGGCTCATCGCCACTGACCGCATAGACGGCGGACAGCGAGCCCTGGAGCTGCTTGCCCAGCTGATTGGCGTTGAGTTTCATGCTGAACCGGAATGGCAAACCGGAGCCTTGCGGCTCCGGGTGCGGCGCTTAGCGCGCGGGGGTGGGGATTTCGATCGGCGACTGCTGCGGCGGGGCGGACTCGCGGGCACGGCGGTCGGCGTCGGCCTTGGCGGCGGCACGGGCATCGGCGTCGCGCTGCAGCTTCTCCAGGCGCTCCGGTGTCAGGGCCTGCAGGCGGGCGGCCAGCTGCTGCACCAGTTCGCGGCGCATCTCGCGACGCAGCTGGTCCTTCTGCTGCTCGGAACCGACGATGTTGTTCTGGTCGGTCACGTAGTAGCGCTGGGTTTCCAGGTAGTCGCTGACCAGCACCGCCTGGTTCTTGCCGACGATGGTATAGGGCTGACGGGTGGTCAGCTCGACCTCGGCACTGCGGGCGCCGCTGGTGTAGCTGGCGGTGCGCTCGCTCTGGGCTTCGCCGCCCAGATCCAGGGTGTAGGGCGCGCCCGAGCTGATCCGCACATGGGCGTCCTCGAGCATGTCGCGCACGTCCTTGACGGTCTGGCCATAGGCGTCGCGCGCCGTCAGGTTCAGCTCGTTCACGGTCAGGCGGGTTTCGCCGGTGCCACGCAGCTGGAAGCCGCAGGCGGTCAGCAGGGTCGCCAGGCCGACTACCGCAAGGCCGGGGAGAATCCGTTTCTTCATCTGTTGTCTGCTCCGTTCGCGTGTCTTAGTTGGCGACGATGTTGACCAGTTTACCCGGGACCACGACCACCTTGCGGATGGTCAGGCCCTCGGTGAAGCGTGCCACGTTCTCGTTGGCGCGGGCGGCGGCCTCGATGGCCTCGCGGCTGGCATCGGCCGGTACTTCGATCTGGCCGCGCAGCTTGCCGTTCACCTGGATGACGATCTGCAGACTGTCCTGCACCAGGGCGCTTTCGTCCACCTGAGGCCAGCGGGCGTCGATGACCGCATCGCTGTGGCCCAGCTGCTGCCAGAGACCGTGGGCGATGTGCGGGGTGATGGGGGCCAGCAGCAGGGTGACGGCCTCCAGGCCCTCCTGCAGCAGACGGCGATCGGTGTCGCTGTCCTGGGCGGCCTTTTCCAGCACGTTCATCAGGGTCATGACCGCGGCGATGGCGGTGTTGAACTTGTGGTGCTGACCGATATCCTGGCTGGCCTGGCGGATGGCCAGGTGGATGGCGCGACGCACCTCCTTCTGGGCTGGCGACAGCTCGCCGAGGGCAGCGGCGCTCGGCAGGCCCTGGGTGACGTGGGCCTGGGCCAGACGCCAGACGCGGCGCAGGAAGCGGCTCGCGCCCTCGACGCCGGAATCGGACCATTCCAGACTCATGTCCGGCGGCGAGGCGAACATCATGAACAGCCGGCAGGTGTCGGCGCCGTACTGGTCGATCATCGCCTGGGGATCGACGCCGTTGTTCTTCGACTTGGACATCTTCTCGACGCCGCCGATTTCCACCGGCTGGCCGTCGCTCTTCAGGCGCGCGCCGATCACCTTGGCCTTGGCATCGCGCTCCACCTCGACATCGGCCGGGTTGAACCAGTCCTTGCTGCCGTTGGCCAGGGTGCGGTAGTAGGTCTCGGCCACCACCATGCCCTGGGTCAGCAGATTCTCGAAGGGTTCGTCGGAATCGATCAGGCCCTGGTCGCGCATCAGCTTGTGGAAGAAGCGCGAATAGAGCAGGTGCAGGATGGCGTGCTCGATGCCGCCGATGTACTGGTCGACGGGCAGCCAGTAGTTGGCCTCTTCCTTGTCCAGCATGCCGCCGGTGAAGTTCGGCGAGGCATAGCGGGCGAAGTACCAGGAGCTTTCGACGAAGGTGTCCATGGTGTCGGTCTCGCGACGGGCCGGCTGGCCGTTGCGCGGATCGACGGTCTCGTAGAATTCCGGCATGCGCGCCAGGGGCGAGCCGGCGCCGTCCGGCACCACGTCCTCGGGCAGCACCACCGGCAGCAGGTCGGCCGGGACGGGGATGTCGAGGCCGTCGTCACCGTGGATGATCGGGATCGGGCAGCCCCAGTAGCGCTGGCGGCTGATGCCCCAGTCGCGCAGGCGGAACTGGGTGCGCGGCTGACCCAGGCCCTTGGCCTGCAGATCGGCGCCGATGGCGTCGAAGGCGGCGTCGTAGGCGAGGTTGTCATAGGCGCCGGAATTGATCAGGAAGCCTTCCTTGCTGCCGTACCAGTCCTTCCACTGCACCGGGTCGAACTGATAGCGCTCGTACTCCGCGGGGCTGAAGTCGTCCGGATTGGCCAGCACGCGGGTGGCCTCTGCGGTATCCACCACCTGGACGATGGGCAACTGGTACTTGTTGGCGAATTCGAAGTCACGCTCGTCGTGACCGGGCACGGCCATGACCGCGCCATCGCCGTAGTGCATCAGCACATAGTTGGCGACCCACACCGGCAGGCGCGCGTCGGTCAGCGGATGGCGGACGAAAAGACCGGTATCCAGGCCCTTCTTCTCCTGGGTGGCGATGTCGGCTTCGGCGACGCCGCCGCGCTTGCACTCGTCGATGAAGGCCTGCAGCTCGGCGTTGCCCTGGGCGGCCTGGGTGGCCAGCGGGTGTTCGGCGGCCACGGCGACATAGGTGGCGCCAAGCAGGGTGTCGGGTCGGGTGGTGAAGACCTTCAGGGTGCCTTCGGCGCCGATGCTGTCCTGGTCATAGGGGAATTGCACCTCCATGCCGCGGGACTTGCCGATCCAGTTGCGCTGCATGGTCTTGACCTGCTCGGGCCAGCCGGGCAGGCCGTCGAGGGAGGTCAGCAACTCTTCCGCATAGTCGGTGATGCGGAAGTAGTACATGGGGATCTCGCGCTTTTCGATCAGCGCACCGCTGCGCCAGCCGCGGCCGTCGATGACCTGCTCGTTGGCCAGTACGGTCTGGTCCACCGGGTCCCAGTTCACCGTACCGTTCTTGCGGTAGATGATGCCCTTCTCGAACAGCTGGGTGAACAGCCACTGCTCCCAGCGATAGTAGTCGGGCTTGCAGGTGGTGACCTCGCGGGACCAGTCGATCGCCAGGCCCAGGCTCTGCAGCTGGGACTTCATGTAGGCGATGTTCTCGTAGGTCCACTTGGCCGGGGCCACGCCGTTCTTCATGGCGGCGTTTTCCGCGGGCATGCCGAAGGCGTCCCAGCCCATGGGCTGCAGGACGTTCTTGCCCAGCATCCGCTGGTAGCGGGCGATGACGTCGCCGATGGTGTAGTTGCGCACGTGCCCCATGTGCAGCTTGCCGCTGGGGTAGGGGAACATCGACAGGCAGTAGAACTTCTCCTGGCCCGGGCGCATGGTGGCCTTGAAGGACAGATTCTGGTCCCAGAAGGACTGGGCGGCGGCTTCTATTTCGCGGGGCTGATAGTGTTCGTGCATGGGCGTGTCGAGGGCTGCAGAGGCGTTTGATCGAGCCGCCAAGCATACATGACCCCCCGAGCGCGGGGAAATGTCCCGGTCCGCCGCTTGTTTCGCACTCTGGGGGAGGCAGGGTTGGAAGGGCCGTACTAGGCTGTTCAAACGTCCGTTCAATTACCCGGGAGGATGATCGCCATCATGGGAAAGTTTCGACGCGAGTCCGAAAAGCTGCCCGTCGACGTGCGCCTGCAACGGCGCCTGGCGCTGGCGCTGGATGAGGCGGTGACCCAGGAACGCCTCTATGACAGTGCCAACGGGGAAGTCGAGGTACAGGGCCTGAGTCCGGCCGAATATGCCTTGGTAAAGCGCTGGCTGGCGCGCCATCAGGCAGCCGATGCCGCCCTGGCCTGTTGCCTGGGCTGTGGCCGGGTCCAGCCGGCGGGGGCCTTCTGTACCCAGTGTCAGGGTCGACAACTGCAGGTCGAGGGTTCTTCTGCCCCGGTTGGCGCTCCCCTACACTAGGCGCCGCCGCGACCCGGAGGTCGCCCCCGACCGGAGGGACCATGGGTCTGCGCTATTTCTTCAAGCAACTGCTGCTGCCACCGGGCGGCCTGCTGCTGCTCCTGCTACTGGGCTGGTGGTTGCGCCGGCGTTATCCGCGCCTGGGCCTGGCCTGTTTTCTGGGTGGTCTGCTGGGCCTCTGGGCCAGCACCCTGCCGGTCGTGGTGGAGACGGGTGGGCGCCTGCTGGAGCGCGATGCCGCGCTGCCCGAGGCGCGCTGGGCGACGCTTGCCCAGCAGGCCGACGCCATCGTGGTGCTGGGTGCCGGTCGCGAAGTGGACGATCCGGGCTGGGCGGGCGATGCCGCCAGCCATCTGGCCGTGGAGCGGCTGCGCTATGCGGCGCGGCTGGCCAAGGCCAGCGGCCTGCCGGTGCTGATCACCGGGGGCTCGCCCCATGACCGCCCACTGAGCGAGGCGGCGCTGATGACCGAGGTGATGGAGCGCGACCTGGGCGTGCCGGTGCGCTGGCAGGAAGGCGCCAGTCGCACCACCTGGGAAAACGCCACCCTGAGTGCGCCGCTGCTGCGCGAGGCCGGGGTGAAACGGGTGGTGCTGGTGACCCAGGCCTATCACATGGCTCGTTCGCGCTGGTGTTTCGAACGGCAGGGCCTGCAGGTGGTGGCCGCGCCCATGGGCTTCATCGGTGTCGCCAATGCCCGGCCCTTCGGTGGCTGGCTGCCGGAAGCCAAGGCGGTCGAGCAGACCGCCCAGTTGCTCAACGAGGCCGCCGGGCTGCTGCTCTATCCGCTCGCCTATCGCTAGTGCTCGCCTAGCTCTGGGTGACCACCAGCGGTGCCTCTTCCGCACGATCCTGCCGACGCAGCAGCAGGCCCCACAGCAGCACCAGGGCGGAAAAGATCGCCAGCGGCCAGAGACGGTAGTGCAGATAGGGCGTCAGGCCATCCATGGGTACCACGCTGCCCTGTAGCACGCCGACCTGGAAGGCCGGGATCTGCCGGCTGATGCGACCGAAAGGGTCGACCAGGGCGGTGATGCCATCGTTGGTGACCCGTACCAGCCAGCGACCGCTTTCCAAGGCACGCATCTGCGCCATCTGCAGGTGCTGCTGCGGACCGATGGACTTGCCGAACCAGGTGTCGTTGCTGATGGTGAGCAGCAGCTGACTCTGGGCCGCCATGCTGGCGACGAATTCCGGATAGACCACCTCGTAGCAGATGTATGGCGCCACGCGATAGCCCTTCACCAGCAGCGGCTCCTGCTGCTCGGGACCGCGGACGAAGTCGGACATGGGCAGATCGAAGAAGCCGATCAGGCCACGCAGGTATTCCTGCAGCGGCACGTATTCGCCGAAGGGCACCAGCTTCTGCTTGTAGTAGGTGCCAGCGCCATTGCCGACCGCGGTGATGCTGTTGAAGTAACGCGAATCGCCGTCGGCGTCGCGTTCGCGGGCGGGCAGGCCGGTTACCAGGGCGCCGCCATGGGCGGCCACCTGGGCACCTTCGGCGGCGAGGAAGTCACTGACGTATTCGCGCAGCACGGGAATGGCGTTTTCCGGCCAGACCACCAGGTCGGCATCGCCTTGCTCGGCGGTGCGGTCGCGATAGAGCGCCAGGGTGGCGCGGGCGTGGTCGGGATTCCACTTGAGTTCCTGGGCGATGTTGCCCTGGACCCCGGCGACCTTGAGCGGCGCACCCGCGGGTTGGGTCCAGACCTGGCCCTTGAAGACATCGCCGGCGACCCAGGGCAGGGCCACCAGCACCAGGCTCGCGACCAGGGCGAGCGGCCGCATGATCAGGCGTGGGGCGTTGACCAGCAGCGCCGCGGTAAAGGCCAGCGCGGCCGAGATCAGCCAGACGCCGCCCAGGGGTGCCAGGCCCTGCAGGGGGCCGCTGAGCTGGCTGTAACCCAGCAGCAGCCAGGGAAAGCCGGTGAGCGCCCAGCTGCGGAACAGCTCCAGGGCGAACCACAGGCCGGCAAAGGTCAGGGCATCGCCCAGGGGCGCCTGGTTGCGTCTCAGGCACAGTGCCCAGAGCCCGGCGGGCAGGGCGAAGAACAGGGCGATGCCGGCGCAGAAGCCCACGGTGAGAAACAGCGCCAGGGGCACCGGCGCGGCACCGTAGGTGTGGATGCTGACGTAGATCCAGCTGGTGCCGGCGAGAAAGGCTCCGAAGCCGTAGCACCAGCCGCGCAGCAGGGCGCGCCAGGCACCGAGCCCCTTGAGGCCCAGGTAGAAGAGGCCGGCGGACAGCAGTGCCAGCGGCCAGATGTTGAAGGGGGCCAGCGCCAGGGGCGTAAGGGCACCGGCGAAGAGCGCCAGAAGGTTGCCCTTCCAGCCGGGTTGAGAGATCCAGCGCATCGAAAATCCTTGGTCCGATCGAGGCTGCGCAAGCTTACTCGTCGCCGCGAGGGAGTGCCAAAGGCGCGTGCGGGGGAGCGAGCTGGATCGCAGTTGGAGAGAGGGATGGAGCTTGTCGCGGCGCGAGCGTCCCGTAGGTTGGGTTGAGACGGCTCCCTCGTCGAAGCCCAACAGTATCGACCTCGAAGCAAGGCCTGTTGGGCTTCGCTGCGCTCAACCCAACCTACGGAGGGCCGTAGGTTGAGACCGACCCTCACCCCAGCTCTCTCCCGGAGGGAGAGGGGGCAAGAGCGGCTAGCGGTTGACCGGGGTGACGCGCAGCAGGTGGATGCGGCGGCCGTCGGCGTTGAGCACGCGGAAGCGGAAGTCGTCGATCACCGTTTCCTCGTTGCGCTTGGGCAGGTGACCCAGGCGATTCATCACCAGGCCACCGGCGGTGTCGGCCTCGGCATCGGCGAAACGGGTCTCCAGGGTCTCGTTGAGCGTCTCTATGGGGGTGAGCGCCTTGACCACGAAGTCGCCGTTGGGCAACGACTTGATGAAGCTCTCTTCCTCCACGTCGTGCTCGTCCTCGATCTCGCCGACGATCTGTTCCAGCACGTCCTCGATGGTCACCAGGCCGGCGACGCCGCCGTATTCGTCCACCACGATGGCCATGTGGCTGTGGGTCGAGCGAAATTCCCGCAGCAGCACGTTGAGGCGCTTGGACTCGGGCACGAAGGTGGCCGGGCGCAAGGCCGTCTTGAAGTCGAAGACCCGCGCCTGGTCCAGCAGCAGCGGCAGCAGGTCCTTGGCCAGCAGCAGGCCGAGCACGTCGTCGGGGCCGTCGCCGATCACCGGATAGCGGGAATGCGCCGCCTCGATCACCGCCGGCAGGAATTCCGCCGGGGTCTGCTGGGCGCGGATGCTGATGATCTGCGAGCGCGGCACCATGATGTCGCGCACCTGCAGGTCGGCCACCGAGATGGCGCCCTCGACGATGGACAGCACTTCGCTGTCGAGCACCTTGTTCTCATGCGCCTCGCGCAGCAGTTCCAGCAGTTCCTGGCGACTCTTGGGTTCATGGGCAAAGGCCTGGACGATGCGTTCCAGCCAGGAACGATGCCCAGTGCCTGATCGATCTTCGTTCATGTGTCTGTCATTCACCGTAGGGATCGGGGTAGCCCAGTTCAGCGAGCAATTGGCGTTCCAGTTCTTCCATCTCCTCGGCTTCGTCATCGTCCAGATGATCGTAGCCGAGCAGGTGCAGGCAGCCGTGGATGACCAGGTGCGCCCAGTGCGCCGCGGCGGGCTTGCCTTGCTCGGCGGCCTCGCGCGCAACCACGGGGGCGCAGATCACCAGATCGCCGAGCAGGGGGATGTCGAGGAATTCGTCCGGCACGTCGGCCGGAAAGGACAGCACGTTGGTGGCGTAGTCCTTGTGCCGCCAGGTGCGATTCAGCTCGCGGCCTTCGTCTTCGTCCACCAGGCGGATGGTGAGTTCCGAGTCGCCCTGGCGGGCGCGCAGGGCCAGTTCACACCAGCGGCGTAAGTCCGGCTCCTCGGGGAGGTCGGCCGCCTCGCTGGCGACCTGGACGTCCAGCTCAATCGCCATGGCGATCCTCTCCCTGAGCACGCGGCTTGTCCTGCAGCGCCTCGAAGCGGTCGTAGGCCTCGACAATGCGCTGCACCAGCGGGTGGCGCACCACGTCCTTGGATTCGAAGTGGGTGAAGCCGATGCCGGGCACGTCGCGGAGGACCTCGATGACGTGCTTGAGGCCCGACTTGGTGCCGCGCGGCAGGTCGACCTGGGTGACGTCACCGGTGATCACCGCGGTGGAGCCGAAGCCGATCCGGGTCAGGAACATCTTCATCTGCTCGAGGGTGGTGTTCTGACTTTCGTCGAGAATGATGAAGCTATTGTTGAGGGTGCGCCCGCGCATGTAGGCCAGCGGCGCGACCTCGATGACCTGGCGCTCGATGAGCTTGGCCACCTGCTCGAAGCCGAGCATCTCGTAGAGGGCGTCGTACAGCGGGCGCAGGTAGGGGTCGATCTTCTGCGCCAGGTCGCCGGGCAGGAAGCCGAGCTTCTCGCCGGCTTCCACCGCCGGGCGCACCAGCAGGATGCGACGGATCTGCTCGCGCTCCAGGGCGTCCACGGCGCAGGCCACGGCCAGATAGGTCTTGCCGGTACCGGCCGGGCCTATGCCGAAATTGATGTCGTGATCGAGGATCGACTTGACGTAGCGCTGCTGGTTGGCGCCACGCGGGCGGATCATGCCCTTCTTGGTGCGCAGGGCCACGCTGGTGTCGCCACCGCTGCGGTGCTCTTCCTGGAGGGCTTCCAGGCCGGATTCCTGCAGATAGAGGTGGACCAGTTCCGGGGCCACCGCGGTGCCGCTGGCGGTCTCGCGATAGAGGCGCTGCAGGAGGTTCTGGGCCGCGCGGGTGCGCTCGGGATCGCCGACCAGTTCGAACTGGTTGCCGCGATTGCGGATCTCGATGCCGAGGCGGCGTTCGAGCTGGCGCAGATTTTCATCGAGCTGGCCGCACAGGTTGGCGAAACGGTCGGCATCGAAGGGTTCGAGGGTGAAATGCTGGAGCGTCTGGGGGGTATTCAAGGTGTGCTGGGAAACCCTTTGGATTGGCTTTACGAAATCTTGACGTAGCTTGAGAGTAACCTGCGTCGCGCCCTTGGCAAAGGGCGCGTGCGACCATCCATCAGGCCAGCGCGACGGCGACGGGCGGGCGCGCACCGCTGGCGACGGGGGCCAGCAGGGTGCCGCGCAGGGAGTGCGGCAGGGCCTCGTCGATGTGCACCTGGACGAACTGGCCGATCAGGCTGGCATCGCTGCAGCGGAAGTTGACGATGCGGTTGTTCTCGGTGCGGCCCTGCAGCATGCC
>Ga0105251_10003367_pt1 | contig 11637 bp, 10 predicted proteins | sample KBSS64metaG_FD_80424 | JGI IMG/M metagenome (GOLD analysis project Ga0105251, IMG submission 80424) | Switchgrass rhizosphere microbial communities from Kellogg Biological Station, Michigan, USA - KBS S6-4 metaG | ecosystem: Host-associated > Plants > Roots > Rhizosphere > Soil | place...
AACGTCCCGGCCGACGCGCTGAAAACGCATTTCCCGGCGCAGATGAAAGTCGCCCCCGTCACCAAAATTCGCGATCTCGTCCAACTGCAGCTACCAGGCCTTGCCCTGAAAGCCATGCCGGGGGCGCCACCGCAGATCCCATGGCACGCAGGATACAGCTATTTTGAGCTGGATAAGAACAGCGAGCTATGGCAGGAGATGGAGCGATCGGGTGCCTTCGCGCTGCACCTTGCCGGTGAGTTTCCGGGCCTGAACATGGAGTTCTGGGCCATTCGCAGTCAGTCAGAATAATTCAAACTGAGCAGGCATGATGCAGGAACAAAATAAACCGAACAGTGATGCTTTTCAGCAGGATCTTAGCCACCAGAATAGTTTGGTGGCTGCAGCGAATCCGCTGATTAACGCGATTCCACAGATTCGTCACTCCGTCTCCCATGACGATCCCGCACGTTTACGTCAACAGCTTATTGACCAGATCCGCCGTTTCGAGCTGGCCTGCCAGCAGTCCGGACTGAGCTATGAGGTGATCGTTGGCGCGCGCTATTGTCTGTGTACGGCGCTTGATGAAGCCGCAGCACTGACGCCCTGGGGAAGCCGTGGCGTGTGGACCAGTAATGGCTTACTGGTCACCTTCCACAACGAAACCTGGGGCGGGGAGAAATTCTTCCAGCTGCTGGCGAAACTGTCGCAAAACCCGCGTCAGCACATCCTGTTACTGGAGCTGATCTATTTCTGCTTACTGCTTGGTTTTGAAGGGCGCTATCGGGTTCTGGATAACGGACGCTCGCAACTGGATACGATTAAACAGCGTCTGTTGCAGATGATCAGGAGCGTCAGGGGCAGCTTTGCCGCCGCCTTGTCGCCGCATCCGACCGATCAGCCGGTTCTGCGTAAACTCTGGCGCCCCATGATTCCGCTGTGGGCCTGTGCGGCTCTGGCGGGCCTGGCTGCCTGCCTGTTCTATATCGTGCTGAACTGGCGTCTGGGGGATTACACCTCGCCCGTGCTGGCCAAAATCTACCAAACGACGCTGCCAGAAGTGCAGATTCGTAATCCGGCACCGCCGCCGCCGCCGTCACTGAACCTGAAGTCATTCCTGAAACCTGAAATCGACGAAGGCCTGGTGGCCGTGCGCGATGAGGCAGATCAAAGTGTGGTGACGCTGAAAGGCGATGGCTTGTTCGCATCCGGTTCGACAGAGGTTCGCGGACGTTATGATGCCGTTATCCAGCGCGTAGCTGAAGCCATGAATAACGTCAGCGGGAAAATCCTGGTGGTGGGCTACAGCGATAACGTACCGATTCGCAGTGCCCGATTTGCCTCCAACTATGAGCTGTCTCTGGCCCGTGCCCAGTCTGTTCAGACGCTGTTACAAAAACAGCTGGCAAAACCATCACGCGTTAAAGCGGAAGGGCGGGGTGAAACGCATCCGTTGGTGCCGAATACCAGTGCAGAAAATCGCGCGCGTAATCGTCGTGTTGAAATTACGCTGCAGGTTGCACCTGATACGACGCAAGCTGAAGTTAACGGCCTGGCGAGAGGGAACTAATCCATGCTGAATGTACTATTTGCGGTACTGACCAGCCGTCTGGCCTGGGGCTTTGTCGGTATCACCGCACTTTCGTTTATTATCTGGGTCATTGGCCCGGTGTTCTCGATTGTGGACTCCCGTCCGTTGGAGTCAGAACAGAACCGCGTAATCAGTATTGCGCTGCTCTATGTTGTCTGGGGCCTGAGCCAGGCGATTCCGCGTGTCTATAACTACTGGCTCAACCGTAAGCTGATGTCCAGCCTGGAAACCAGCAAATCGGATACGCCGGAAGAAGACCGCAAGCGACTGACCAGTGAAGATCAGGTGCTGGCCAGCCGCTTCTCTGAAGCGACTGAGATGCTGAAAAAAGCACACTTCCAGCGGCAGAGCAGCAAAGGTGCGCCTTTCTGGGCGCAGCGCTTCAGTCATCAATATCTCTATCAACTGCCTTGGTACATGATCATCGGCGCGCCAGGTGCCGGTAAAACCACCGCTCTGGTGAATTCTGGCTTGCAGTTCCCACTGGCGGACAAGTTCGGTAAGGCTGCGCTACGTGGGATCGGCGGGACGCGTAACTGTGACTGGTGGTTTACTAACGAAGCCGTGCTGCTGGATACGGCGGGGCGCTATACCACGCAGGAGAGCCAGCAGGAGCGCGATGCCGGCGAATGGCATCAGTTTCTCGATCTCCTGCGTAAATACCGTGGCCGTCAGCCGGTTAACGGCGTGATCGTCACCTTGAGCGTGGCAGACCTGTTATCACAGTCGCCCGAGGCCATGCGCAATCAGGCCGTGGCGCTGCGCCAGCGTCTGATGGAGTTACACGATCGGCTCGGTATTCGCTTTCCGGTGTATGTCCTGGTCACCAAAACCGACCTGTTAAAGGGGTTCCGCAGCTATTTTGCCAGCCTGGATAAGGCACAGCGCGAGCAGATTTGGGGTTTTACCTTTCCGTGGGCCAAAGCATCAACGGCTGAATTTGAACTCAGCAGCCAGTTTCAGCAGGAATATTCGCTGCTGCAGCAGCGCCTGGATGCCGGACTTGCCGATGTGCTGCTGGCGGAAAGTGATGCCCAGGCACGTGCCGAAAGCTACCTGTTTCCACAGGAGTTTGCGGCATTGCGCCCTCAGTTGGCTGAGGCGCTGGATATTCTGTTTGCGCGTTCCGATTTCGAAACGCAGTTCGCCCCGCGCGGCATCTACTTTGCCAGCGGTACGCAGGAAGGCTTACCCTTTGACCGCGTAATGGGTGAACTGACGCGCGCCCTGCATCTGCCAGGCCAGCAGCAGAGTGAGTCGGGCAGTTGGGACAAAGTGGATAAAGACGCGCCGATCCCTCAAAACAAAGGCCAGAGCTTTTTCCTTAAGGGCGTGCTGGAAAATGTCATCTTCCAGGAGTCCGGTCTGGCCGGCAGTAACCGCTGGTGGGAGCTACGTAACCGCGTGGGCCTGTGGTCGGGTTATCTGGCGTTACTGGTTATCGTACTCATTGCCGGTGCACTGTGGCTGGTGAGCTATAACAAAAACAAAACCTACCTGCAGGAGATGGCGGCGAAAAGCCCCCAGGTTGAGCAGCTCGGTGACAAATTACAAAAAGAGGTGAACGGCAACCTCTTTGCACTGGTGCCTTACCTCAATACGCTGCTGCACCTGCCTGAAAGCGCCTCCTTTTCTCTTGAGCATCCGCCGCTCACGCGCCGGATGGGGCTATATCGCGGAACGGAAGTCAGTGATGCGACCCAGGCCTTGTACGAAAGGGCGCTGAAACAGCTGCTGATGCCGCAGGTTGCGCAGAATATCACCCGCTGGTTACGCAATGATACGGGAAGTGACGCTGACTACAGCTATGAGGCGCTTAAGGCTTATCAGATGCTGTACCAGCCAAAACACTATGACGGTAAGTTTCTTCAGGCGTGGATGATGTTAAACATCTCACGTGAATTGCCGCAGGACGTGACTCAGGCTGAGGTGAAACAGCTGGCGTGGCACCTGCAACAGCTACTGGAAACGCAGATTCAGTCCTCGCCCTATGCGAAGGATGATGCGCTGGTAAAGCGCGAGCAGGCGCTGATTAGTCAGATGCCGCTGTCACAGCGCGTTTACGGACGCCTGAAACGCCTGCTGGAACGCGATGGCTCAATGTCACCGGTGACCTTGTCCGCGCTGGGTGGACCGCAAAGTGAACTGGTGTTTTCTCGTAAAAGCGGTAAGTCTGTCAATGAAGGTGTTTCCGGGCTCTTTACGCCAGACGGCTACTGGAACCATGTGGATAAACAGATCGCGCCGGTCACGGATGCGCTCTACAAAGACGATATCTGGGTGCTGGGTGCAGAGACGGCCCATGAAGACAGCAAACAAACCGACCTTGCGGTGCGCCAGCTCTATATTCAGGATTACATCCGCCAGTGGGAGCAGTTTCTCAGCGATATTCAACTCAACAGCAGCGCCGATTTGACCCAACGTATTAATACGGCGCGCCTGCTGTCAGGGAATCATTCGCCGCTGCGGCAGTTAGTGATTAACCTGAGCAAACAGCTCACGCTCACCCGGGCGCAGCCTGAAGACAAGAATGCCAAAGATACGGCCGCGTCATCGGATAACAGCGCCACACGAACGCTGCAGGCACTGTTTACCTCTCCGCGCGCAAACGGCGAGCAGGCGGTGGTGCAGCAAACGCCTGAGCAGGCGGTGACCGCGCACTTTGCACCTGTCATCGAGCTGGCACAGCCGTTACAGCAGGGCAGTAAGGTCCTGGCCGTTGATGATTTTCTTAAGCAGATCGACGATCTCTATCGCTATCTCACTGCCGTGCAGGATGCCGCGAATAGCGGTATGCCACCGCCGGCGAGTGATGCCATTAGCCGTTTGCAGGCCAGCGCCGGACGTTTGCCCGGTTCACTGCAAAATATGGTGTCAGGCATGGCAGTGGGCGCCAGCAGCGATGCACAGCGTCGCGACATGGATAACGTTCGCAAGCGCATCACCATGGAAGTCGGCAGCTTCTGCCGTCAGGCGATAGCAGGCCGTTACCCGCTGGTCCGGAATGCACGCAGCGAAGTCACGCCTGATGACCTGGCGCGCATGTTTGCGCCGGGCACCGGACTGATGGACAGCTTCTTCCGCGATAATCTGGCCAGCAAAGTGGATACCACCCGTGCGGCATGGCGCTTCACGCCCGGCATTGATGGCAAAACCTTGCCAGGCGGCGAAGCCTTGCTGCGTCCTTTCCAGCAGGCGCAGTCGATTCGCGACGCCTTTTTTGCCAATGGGGCCACTACGCCATCCTTCCGCGTCACGTTACGGACGGTGAAGATGGATAACGATATCCTGAATATGACGCTGGATGTCGATGGACAGATTTTGCGCTACAGTCATGGACCACAGGCAGTGCAGTTAGTCAGTTGGCCCGGACCAGGTGGAACCAGTCAGGTGCGCATGCAACTGGGGCTAACGAACGGCACGACCTCAACCCTGACCACCAGCGGCCCATGGGCGCTTAATCGCTTCTTTGATCGCGCACGGGTGACGTCGGTAGGCGGACTGACTCGCGAAGCCAGCTTTAGCGTGGACGGCCATAATGTGACGCTGTCATTCACGCCAGGCAGCATTCGTAATCCTTTCCAGCTACCCGCATTTAGCTGTCCCTGAAACAGGACCTGACTATGACCCATTACGCAGCACCTGGCTGGTACGGCAAACTGCCTAGTTCGGGTGATTTTGTTAAACGACGCTTTCCCGATACCTTGCAGCGCCAGTGGTCTAACTGGTTTCAGGTGGGATTGCACCACTGGAAGACCAGTGCTGAAGGCGAAAATGCGCCTTCTCGGGCTTTTCTTAAAGCCCCGGTGTGGAATTTTGTGGTACCACCGATGTTGGGTACGCAGCTGATTCAAATGGGCTGTCTGACGGCCGCACGCGATAGCGTGGGTCGCCATTATCCCCTCTGTGCCCTCCGCTATTTTACCCCAGCGGAGTGGATGCCTTTGTTGCTGACGCGTTCAGGCGACTGGTATCACCAGATGGGAAATACCTTATTGCGGGCGGTTCAGGATGGTGGTACGCCCGAACAGTTTGATCAGGCGCTGTTGAGCATTCCGCTGCCGCAGCCTCAGCAGGATGAGGCGTCATCAGATATTCTGGGGGTGATCGGCAACGGTGAACAGGATTCAACACTGAGCTGGCATCTGCCGTCTCAAAGCTTTGATCCGCAGTTCCAGACCAGTTTCTGGTGGACGAATCAGAGCGACGGTTTTCCGCTTTATACCCATGTCCACAGTGGAAACTTAACCGCGCAGTTATTTTCCCTGTTGTTTGATCCGGCAGGCGGTGCAAAGCCGGGACGAAACGGACTTTATCCCCCGATGTTTGAATCCTGAGGCGAAGCGGATGAGTATTGATATTGACACGTTGCTGATACCGGTAAGCCATGATAACCCGTGCGGTGAAAACCTGGAGTACGACGCGGACTTTCAGGCGATGGAGCAGGCCAGCGTGGGAAAAGCCGAACAGCAGTTCGGTAACACCATTATTCCGGCTGAGCCAGCGGACTGGAACAAAGTTGAAAAGCTTGCACTGGAACTGATGAGCCGCAGCAAAGACCTACGTGTCATGCTGACCCTGACACATGCCTGGACGCGCCTGAAAGGGTTACCGGGCTATGCACAGGGCCTGCAACTGATTGAACAGGCGATGTTGCAGTTCTGGGAACCGCTCTGGCCTCGCCTTGAAGAAGACGGCGAGCACGATCCGTTTTACCGCATCAACGCGCTGGCTGTGCTGGGCGACCAGTCGGCACTCACGGCCGCCGTTCGTCAGTCATGGCTCATGCGCTATGCGTCCGACGGTATTACGCTGCGTGATGCTTCGGCGCTGTGTGACGGCAGTAAAACAGAGGTGCCAGATTATCCGGGTGGACTGCCGCGTCTGAATGACGAACTGGCACGAGGGGAACAACCGGGCATCGCAGCGATTCAAAACATTGCCGAGCGTTTGCAAAATATTCGCCGCATCGTGATTGAAAAGCTGGATGAAACGGCCTTGCCGGATATGAGTCAGCTGCAACGCAGCATGGCAATGCTGAATGAGCGCTGTCAGGCCACGGATATGGAATCGTTACACTCCCTGGCGGCGGCGATGCAATCCGCACCCGCAACGGAGCAGCAGCCCAGCGTCGCTGCACCACGTGCGGCTACCGACTGGCGCAGTGCCCAACTGAATTCGCGGGCAGAAGCCCAACTTATGCTGGAAAAAGTTAAACAGTACTTTAGTCAGCATGAGCCGAGCCACCCGGCACCGCTGATGATTGACAGGGTACAGCGCCTTATCGAACTCGATTTTATGGACATCATTCGCGATCTCGCGCCCGATGGTGTGCATCAGTTAGAAAACATTTTTGGACGCCGCGACTAAGCTAACAGTCAAGCCTTTACGCAGCGAGACCTGCGCGCCTCCTGCGAGCCTATACCCGCGCATTATTTATGGAGAGAACCATGCCAACAATGAAGTCCAGTGGGCAGAAATTTATCGCCCGCAATCGCGCGCCACGCGTTCAGATTGAATATGACGTGGAAGTCTATGGCGCAGAACGTAAAATTCAGCTGCCATTCATCATGGGTGTTTTGGCCGATTTAGCCGGTAAACCGCTGGAGCCGCAGGCCAGCGTTGACGACCGTAAATTCATGGAAATCGACATCGACAATTTCGATGAGCGTATGAAAGCCATGAAGCCACGTGCGGCATTCCAGGTAGACAATACGTTGAACGGTGACGGCAAACTGAACATCGATCTGACCTTCGAAAGCATGGACGATTTTTCTCCTGATGCCATTGCCCGCAAAGTCGATCCACTTAACAGCCTGCTTGAAGCACGTACCCAGCTCTCCAACCTGCTGACCTATATGGACGGCAAAAACGGCGCCGAAGAGCTGATCGGCAAGATTTTACAGGATCCGACACTGCTGCAGGCCCTGTCACACGTGCCTAAGCAAACGGATGCCCCTGAAGGTAAGGAGGAGCAGTAATGAACCAGACTTCTCAACAACCACAATCGCAGGGCGGCGCCAGCTTTAGTCAGGATGAGTTCAGCGCGTTACTGAACAAAGAATTCCGTCCTAAAAGCGACCAGGCACGCGAAGCTGTAGAAAGCGCGGTAAAAACCCTGGCGCAGCAGGCGCTGGAAAACACCGTGACCATGTCCAGCGATGCCTACCGCACCATTCAGGCGCTGATCGCTGAGATTGACGAAAAGCTGTCTCAGCAGGTTAACCAGATCATCCACCATGATGACTTTCAGAAGCTGGAAAGCGCCTGGCGTGGTCTGAGCTATCTGGTGAATAACACCGAAACTGATGAGATGCTCAAGATTCGCTTTATGAGCATCTCCAAGCAGGAACTGAGCCGCACTCTGAAACGCTATAAAGGCGTGGGCTGGGATCAGAGCCCGCTGTTCAAGAAAATCTACGAGCAGGAATATGGCCAGTTTGGTGGTGAACCTTTTGGCTGCCTGGTGGGCGACTACTATTTCGATCACAGCCCGCAGGATGTCGAGCTGCTGGGCGAAATGGCGCGTATCGGTGCTGCAGCACACTGTCCGTTTATCACCGGTACTGCACCAAGCGTGATGCAGATGGAATCCTGGCAGGAACTGGCAAACCCACGCGATCTGACCAAAATCTTCCAGAATACCGAATATGCTGCCTGGCGCAGCCTGCGCGAGTCTGAAGACGCGCGCTATCTGGGCCTGGTGATGCCGCGCTTCCTGTCTCGCTTGCCTTACGGTATTCGCACCAACCCCGTGGACAGCTTTGATTTTGAAGAGCAGACCGACGGTTCCGACCACAGCAACTACAGCTGGACCAACGCGGCTTATGCCATGGCGACTAACATCAACCGTTCCTTCAAGGAGTACGGCTGGTGTACATCCATTCGCGGCGTGGAGTCGGGTGGGGCGGTTGAAGATCTGCCTTGCCACACGTTCCCAAGCGATGACGGCGGCGTAGACATGAAATGCCCAACGGAAATCGCCATCAGCGATCGCCGCGAAGCCGAGCTCGCGAAGAATGGCTTTATGCCGTTAGTTCACCGCAAAAACTCTGACTTTGCCGCCTTTATCGGCGCCCAGTCGCTGCAAAAACCTGCGGAGTACCACGATGCTGACGCCACCGCCAATGCGCGTCTGGCAGCGCGGCTGCCTTATCTGTTCGCCTGCTGCCGTTTCGCTCACTATCTGAAGTGTATTGTGCGCGACAAGATCGGTTCGTTCCGCGAGCGCGACGAAATGGAACGCTGGTTGAACGACTGGGTGATGAACTATGTCGATGGTGACCCGGCTAACTCTTCTCAGGAAACCAAATCACGCAAGCCACTGGCTGCTGCAGAGGTGAATGTGGAAGAGCAGGAAGACAACCCAGGTTATTACGCCGCGAAATTCTTCCTGCGTCCGCATTACCAGCTGGAAGGGTTAACCGTTTCGCTGCGTCTGGTATCGAAACTGCCTTCGCTGAAGTCGAACGAAAACTAATCGTTGAAACGCTAAGCACGCTCTTCGGAGCGTGCTTGTTGCGAGCAAATGCACTAAAGCATGAAAACATGCCGTATATAAAACAATGGCTGATGTATGTCGTCCCTCATACTTTGATTATGCTGATGAAGCGGAATAAACCTTTTCCTAAAGTGATGTCTTTGGCGAATGGCTGGAAGCTTTCATCATAGATTTATCAGTATAATGATCGACCTGTGTTTAAAATATAAAAATGTCGGCTTTGGCGAGCTGAAAATTATTTGGGCTTCTTTAATCGTTTTTTTTGACTTTGTTCCAGCAGAGTAATTTTCTTGAAACAAAGTGCGCAACATAATCGGGTTGCCCCATAATTGTCATGGCTTTTTGCACAATGACATTAATTTGAAATACGAATACAGCAAAAAAATCTCCTGCTATAGCGGTTAATTGTGGTGGGATACTTCGGAGAGCCTGTAGCAACCTCCCGAGTCGAGGCAAAAGTAAAATATGGACTGTTTTATTCAGCCCCATGCTTTTCTCTTTGCCATATAGATGCTTTTTCGAAAGCGACAACTTTTTCCATAACGAAGAGTAAATATTATGGCTATTGATATGTATTTGAAGGTAGACGGTATTACTGGTGAATCTAAAGATTCAAACCATACCGGCTGGATTGATATTACCTCTTTCTCCTGGGGAGCTAATCAGCCGGGTAATATGAGCGTGGGCGGCGGCGGCGGTGCTGGTAAAGTAAACTTCAACGACCTGCACATTAATGCCAAAATCGACAAGGCTGTCACTGCGCTGTTGAAAAACTGTGCCAGTGGTAAGCACGTCACTAAGGTTGAAGTTTCAGTTTGCAAGGCTGGCGGTACGCAAATCGAGTACACCCGCATCACCCTGGAAGATGTGCTGGTTACCAACGTACAGTTCGTGGGCTCTGAGCACGACGATACCCTGGGCGTGACCTATGCATTCCAGGCTGCGAAAGTGAAACAGCAGTACTGGGAGCAGAGTTCTTCCGGTGGCAAAGGCGCAGAAAGCAGCGCTGGCTGGAATATCAAAGAGAACAAAGAAGCGTAATATATTTCAAAGCGGCCTTAGGGCCGCTTCATTCAATAGATTTCTAATAAGCCGATTCAACTATTATCATTGATATCAACCTATATCAAAGCTAACGCGTTCGTGGGGTTTATATGGCAGGAAAAAGCAATGTCGAGCCTGGCTTTTGCGTAGTTCAACGTCCCGGTAGCTTGACTGAGCAAGCAATGTTCTTATTTGGTAATCGTAATCTTTCAGCAAAAAATTATTTTTTGCAATTGAACGCAGACATCGTGTGGGCAAAGCCTGGCCAGATGCTTATAGTTGCAGATCCCAACGGGAAAAATAATCCAGCAGTAATTAATTCTCTCAATGCTGCAAAAAAGCATACTAATAATAGCCTGGCTACCATGTCTGTAGAGGATGCAAATTTTTTTCACCGCCATTATGATTCAATTGCTGCAATAACGAATTTTATGGATAAGGGCGTAGGATTAATCGGTGATGCCGGTGAAAAATATTTTTCAGAGATAGGTAATAAGTTGAAAGCTATTGAAAATGCCTATCGGAATCAGTACCTAACAGCAGGGACACTTATTGGCGAGCAATTTTTCATCGAACGACGTCGCCTTTTCAATGAATTAGAAGTTCTACTTAATCGCTTTTCTCGATTAGCATTGCGATTACAGCCTTATGAACAATTAAAACATGCATTAAATCTTTCAAGTTCATCAATAGTGCATGACTGGCAAACGGCAGGTGTAGGTGCTATTCGAGGATACTCAACCTACGTTGATGCAGCTGCTAAGGCCGCAAAATTCATGAAGTATGGAGGCTGGGTTGCTATCGGTTTTAGTGCATTGAACACAACTAATGATGTATATAAAGGATGCACAATTGACCGCGAGAATGAGTGTACTAAAGTTGCTGTAAAAGAATATTCGAAGTTTGCAGGAAGTACACTGGCTGGTTTTTATGGTGGGGCTTTGTCAGCTTCACTTGCTACAGGCGCATGCGTTGCGCTGGGAGTCGCAACCGGTGGAGTTGGAGCCTTGGCTTGTGGCATAGTTGGTGGTGCCGCAGGTGGATATGGTTTTGGTGAGGCCGGTGGAAAAGCTGTAGACTTAATCATGGATAAGATTTTATGACATTATATGACATCACCATGTATACGATTGTTTTTTTATTCTTCCTTATTGGTTTTTTACATGTTTTCGCATCTCTTTTTTTTAAAAAAAATAGTGCTAAATACACAAAAATAATCCGTGAATTTAATAGCGCAGGTCTTCAGCTCGATACTAGTACCAAATTTGCGAGCAACTTGGGTTTTTATGCAAATTATCAAAAGCTCTCATATTTACATCGCCTTCAAAAAGGTGTGAAAATGAAATTCAGACAAAATGAAGATGTAAGAGAAAACGCTTATGTTTTTATCCAGTCGCAACCAGAGGAATTGACAAGATGGATAGCTTCTTTGGTTTTTCTTTATAGAGTTATATTTATACTCACTGCGGTTTTTGGTTTTCTTTTGTTTTCCTTTGTTTATGCACTTAATTAGTATGGTCAA
>Ga0105251_10003369_pt1 | contig 11631 bp, 12 predicted proteins | sample KBSS64metaG_FD_80424 | JGI IMG/M metagenome (GOLD analysis project Ga0105251, IMG submission 80424) | Switchgrass rhizosphere microbial communities from Kellogg Biological Station, Michigan, USA - KBS S6-4 metaG | ecosystem: Host-associated > Plants > Roots > Rhizosphere > Soil | place...
ATGCCGAGCCCAAGCGAGGCACCGAGTGGTGGGGCAAAGCCTTTTGCTTCCTTTTTGGCGTTTGAAAAAGGGAGTCGCTGTAAAAGCGAAACCATAAGCCGCCGTTACCGCAGCAATGGATATGTACGCAGGCAACCAATTTCACACAGGGCTTCCTGTGACGCCCCGCATCACCGTTGAGCACGGCTCAATTAATGCGTCGTCAGCGGAACGCGGAGCGTCCCTGGCGGCATTCCCACGCAGAGCGTGGGAACGATCAATGTGCTGCCGCCTTCGCGAGCAGGCTCGCTCCCACAAGGGATCAGGTGCACCCGTAACAGTCAGGTCGGCTTTAAGGCCGCCTCGCTTTAGCTCTGGATTTGGGTACCCCGTCAAACCAAGAGCCTTTTGCCCAGTTTTTCACTGGCCCGGCGTTCCCCCATTTGGAAAAGTAAGTTGCCGTAAGCCCAAACCCTAAGCGGCCATTACCGCAACAACGGATATTTTCCGCAAATTTCTTCATACAGGCTATTGGCTTCCATGGATGAGCTACCATAGCTAAACCGTTTTTTTATCCGGAGAAGATTATGCATCGATTGGTTAAGCCGTCGGATTATGTTCTTCAGACTGCGCTGGACAAAATGGTCTACATGCTTCCCTGGGAACGACGACATTGCCCCGGAAACCCTACGGAAGAGCCCGAGCAAGGCGCTCTGCTCTACAACCAATACATCCTGAACTTCCTGCACGGTGTGGCGCCGCGTACACCCAGTGAACGAATCGTTGAAATTGCCCAATGGTGCCTGGCGTTGGCCGGCGAGCCTGCGCGGGCGTTGGCCGATGATTTGTCTGCGGCTTACCTCAGTCGATACAGCTTCGTGCTTGCTGATATTTCAAAATTCGACGATGAATCGAGAGAATTTCGGGGGCATCTGGCGCTCTGGCCTGAAGAAATCAAAAAAATGCCAGCCAATCTGGTAATGGCTTTGCGAGCCAGGGCCGCGGGACTCTTACTGCGCTGACACATTGGGCAGCCAGAAAATCGGGGGCAGGCGACAGGCAAAGCGATTGTTGCCCTGCTCACCCCCATGCGCCGACCGCCAAGCTAATCTCCCATACGTTGTTTGTCGCCCTCCAAGGCACGCACCTTGCCGCTGAAGACACTGAAGCCGTAGGTGTTGTAGATGAGCGTCACCGGTATCAGCACGGCGAAACCGATCAACATGAACACCTGGCTTGTCGGACTTGAAGCAGCCGCTTGCAACGTCAGCTGCGGCGGGACAATCAGTGGATACAGCGCTGCAATCATCAATGCAAAGGCTAAAACAAAGATGCCCAATGCAGCGAACAGCGGCAAATAATCCCGGCGGCTTTGAAAACCCGAAATGAAGCCGCACAGCAATGCCAGGAGCAGTAGTGAAGCCGGCAGCCAGACAAGTGGATTTGCCAACCGGTACGCATATCGAGCGTCCAGGTTCACTGTCCAGGTCACCAATACGGCCAGTAGCACCAGCGTCATGCTTGCCAACGCCCGCGCCTGGCGAGCTGATCGCCGCTGCAGTTCTTCTTCAGTACGCCAGTAAAGCCAACAGGCACCCAGCCACGTGTAGCCAACGACCAGCACTGCGCCGCAATACAACGGAAAAATACCCAGCCACTCCCAGCCGTCGCCGCTGTACTGCCAGCCATCATTGGGTATGCCCTGCACAAGCGTCCCCAATACGATCCCCTGACAGGCACCCGTCAGCAGCGAACCGCCCAACAACAAGCCGTCGACCGCGCGCTTGATTCGCTCATTGGGTGAGTAATCGCGAAATTCCAGGGCTACGGCTCGCAGGATCAGTGCGAGGAACATCAGGATAAAGGGCAGGTAGAGCGCCGGCAGCAGGATCGCATAGGCCAGCGGAAACAACGCCAGCAAACCACCGCCACCGAGTACCAGCCAGGTTTCGTTGGCATCCCAGATCGGCAGGATAGTCACGGCCATGGCACGCCGAAGCTGACTATCGCGTGTCAGGCCCAGCAACACACCCACGCCAAGATCAGTGCCGTCCAATAGCACATAGTTCAACACTGAAAATCCCAGGGCGGCGGCTGAAAGCACTATTACCCAGTCATTGTCCAGCATGGATCGATGCCCTCAGGACTCACCCGTCTCATCGGCCAGTGTCGGCTGCGGGCCGGGCTCGCCCGCGTGAGGCGGCTCACGCAACACTCGCAGCAACACCCACAGGCCCACGCCAAAGATCACCAGGTAGAACGCCAGGATTGTCCATGTCGCGCCTACCACCTGTTCCCGGGAAACCGCTGACAGGCTGTCGGCCGTGCGCAACAATCCATAAACCGTAAACGGCTGGCGGCCAACCTCGGTCACAGTCCAGCCACTCAACATCGCCAGGAATCCAGCCGGGGTCATCCCGACACACCACCTGTACATCCAGCGCGTGGCATACAGGCGATTTCGCCAACGCAGGACCAGGCTGGCCACGCCCTGCCCTAACATCAACAGGCCCAGGCCGACCATGACGCGAAAAGCAAAGAACACCGTGGGCACAGGGGGGATGTCCTGGGGCGGGAATTCGTCGAGGGCGGCGATGGTGCTACTCAGGTCATGCCGCAGGTACAGCGACCCCACGCGCGCAATTGCCAGTTCCCAATGATTGCGCCGCTCTGTCATGTCCGGCAAGGCGAACAGCCGTAGCGGCTCCCCTGCCCCTTCAATCGGACGAGTCCACGAGCCTTCGATGGCGGCGACTTTCTGTGGCTGCACGTTGAGACTGTGCAGGCCATGCAGGTCTCCAGCGACGATTTGCACGGGGGTGAGCACCGCTATCGCCCACAGCGCCATGGACCACACCAGCCGCGCCCGCGGGTTCTGCGGCGCACGCAACAACTGCCAGGCACTGACACCGGCCAGTAGTGTCGCGGTACCAAGAAACGCGGCCAAGGTCATGTGCGCAAACCGATAAGGGAAGGAAGGATTGAAGATGATTGCCCACCAATCCTGGGCGATGAAGCGTCCATCGGCGCCAATGGCGTAGCCGGCGGGTGTGTGCATCCAGGAATTGGCCGACAGGATCCAGAAGGCGCTGAGGAGCGATCCCATGGCGACGGCGCAAGTGGCAAAAAAATGCAGGCGCGGGCCGACTTTCTTCATGCCGAACAACATGATGCCAAGAAAGCCTGCCTCCAGAAAAAAGGCCGCCAGCACTTCGTAGAACATCAACGGGCCGAGGATGTCGCCCGCCTGGGTCGACAGCCGCGACCAGTTGAGCCCGAACTGGTACTCCAGGATCAGCCCCGACGCCGTGCCCACCGCCACGGTGAGGGCAAACACTTTCAGCCAGTAGCGGTAGACGTCCAGGTAGATCGTTTGCCTGCGCCACAGCCAAAGCGCTTCAAGCGCCATCAGGAAGTTGGCCAGGCCGATCGTGAGCGCGGCCAGGACAATATGAAAGCTGATGGTGATCGCAAACTGGGCACGCGCAGCCGTCAGCGCCGAATCAAACGCGTCCATGATGGCCACCGACTGCTAACCAGAGCGGACAGCCTGCGTTGCGGACGGAAATAGGCATGACACCGGACCCATGCAGTATTTGTCGGTTGACTGTTGCGGGCGCCAATGATTCCGAAACGCGCCTCAAGCCTCGAGACCGCTAGTCACACCTTTCCATCATCTCGGTGAACTAACCGCCCTCATTGCTCCTCTCCCACTTACCATCAAGCTAACGAGAGGGGCAGGACGTCATGAGAGCACTCACCTATCACGGCGCGCATAGCGTAAAAGTCGACACTGTCCCCGATCCCGTGATCGAGGATAGCGACGACATTATTCTTCGGGTTACGGCCACGGCCATCTGCGGTTCGGACCTGCACCTGTATCGCGGGAAAATCCCGACCGTCGAGCATGGCGATATCTTCGGTCATGAGTTCATGGGAATCGTCGAAGAAGCGGGCTCGGCAGTCACTGCCGTGCAACCAGGCGACCGTGTGGTGATCCCTTTCGTTATCGCTTGCGGTAGCTGCTTCTTCTGTCAGTTGGATCTGTTCGCCGCGTGTGAAACCACCAACACCGGGCGTGGCGCGATCCTGAACAAGAAAGCCATCCCGTCCGGCGCCGCGTTGTTCGGTTTCAGCCACATGTATGGCGGCATACCTGGCGGGCAAGCGGAGTATGTGCGTGTTCCCAAAGCCAATACCGGACCTTTCAAGGTGCCGGGCACCCTGTCGGACGAGAAGGTGCTGTTCCTGTCGGACATTTTGCCCACCGCCTACCAGGCGGTGACGAACACCGGTATCGGCAACGGTTCAAGCATCGCCATCTATGGCGCCGGCCCTGTCGGGTTGTTGAGTGCGGCCTGCGCCAGGATGCTCGGAGCCGAGCAGATTTTCATGGTCGATCACCACCCCTATCGCCTGGCTTACGCACAGAAAACCTACGGCGTGATACCGATCAATTTCGATGAAGATGATGACCCGGCAGACACTATCATTCGCCAAACCAAAGGCATGCGCGGCGTGGATGGCGTGGTGGATGCGGTGGGATTCGAAGCCAAGGGCAGCACCACAGAGACAGTGCTGGCCACCCTCAAGCTTGAAGGCAGCAGTGGCAAAGCGTTGCGCCAGTGCATTGCCGCGGTAAGGCGTGGCGGGGTCGTGAGCGTGCCAGGCGTGTATTCCGGGTTCATCCATGGCTTCCTGTTCGGCGATGCCTTCGATAAAGGGCTGACCTTCAAGATGGGACAGACCCATGTGCAGCGTTACCTGCCAGAGCTTCTGGACCATATAGAGACAGGTCGCCTGGCCCCGGAGGTTATCATCAGCCATCGACTGTCGCTGGAACAGGCAGCCGAGGGGTACAAGATGTTCGACAAGAAGGAAGACGATTGCCGCAAGGTCATCCTGACGCCTGACGATAACCAGATTGCGTTGCCTGTGGACGACGACAGCGCCACGGTCCTGGCTACCTGATAGGCACCTCCAGCATCATGGGCGGCAAGCCAGCTCCTACGGTTTTTTGTTGTTGCACGCAGAACTCAATCACAACTCCGGTAATCGGCTTTGTCGCCCATGGCTGTCCCTACCCACACTCGCCGGCCAACGCGCGTTGATGAAAATGCGGCAGCAGCTTCAATGAGTGGTCTGCCGCCAACCGCTGCACCTCACAACGCGAACCGATGAACCGATGCTGCCGGCTGAAGATGCTCAGCCCCCGTTCGGTCTGATAAGCCCAGGCAAAACAAATGGTGCCAGCGGGAATCCCGTCGACGTCATCAGGGCCAAGGATGCCTGTCGTCGACACAGCCACATTCGCGGTGCTGTCGTGCAAGGCTCCCAGAGCCATTTCCCGCGCCACTTCACAGCTGGTCAGATTGAACGTTGCGATCGTGTCGGGACTTACCCTCAACAGTCGCTGCTTCGCTTCGGGTGAGTAGACCACATAGCCGCTCTCGATCAGCTCTCCACTGCCTTCGACCTCGGAAAGCAGGGTGATGATTTTTCCGGCGGTGCACGACTCCGCCGTCGTCAGCAGCAATGCGTGCTCGCGCAGATATTCAACAGTGTCGTCGGCAATAGGCATGGCGCCTCCCGGTAACGCCTTGTGTCGTTAATGTTGGCTCACGACCCACAGACCGCTGGTTGCAGGTCATCAACTACGCAGGGCTCTTGCGACGTTTCCATCAGCAGTTGATCCACCACCTCAGCCAGTGCGGCGTGGGTATCGCCTGTGCTGCGCAGGGCCCGCTGGTAAACGCTGCGCTGTCGGTCGGCACTGGTGCCGTTGCGCAGGATCCGGCGGGCCTGGGCAAAGACGTTTTCCACGTGCATTGACCGCGCTGTTTCACCCAGGATCTGCTGCGCCAGGACAAGCCACTGCTCGGCCGAGAAGGGTCGGTCGTACCCTTCGACGATGAATGCCCCATGCGTGCCTGACCGTTTCGCGCGCCACCGGTTTTCCTTGAGGATCCAACGGGACTCTTGCGAATAGCCCGACCCAGGCCGGGGTTGATCAATCGCATAGGCCACCAGCAGTCGAAAAAACGAGGCGATGCACAAGGTGTCTTCCAGGCGCGGGCAGGCATCCGTCATGCGTAATTCCAGGGTCGGATAGCGCGACGCAGGACGCACTCCCCACCAACATTCACTGGCCTGCCTGATGGCACCGGTACGCATCAGCAGTGCGACGTAGGCGTCATGGGCAGCCTCATCTTCGAAGTACTCCGGGATGCCCATCCTCGGCCACTCGTCACAGGCCGTTTGCCGATAGCTCGTGAAGCCGCTGTCGGCACCGTCCCAAAAGGGCGAAGAACTGCTCAGTGCCAACAACAGCGGCGTCCACGGCAAGACTTCGTTCATCACCTGGATACGATCAAGGTGACCCGGCACCTCAACATGTACGTGCAGCCCCGACAGCACACTGCGCCGGGCGACCCGTTGGTAGTCGTCAAACAGCTGGAGAAAATGATCTTGCCCGGTGGCCTGCTGCGTGCGCCAGTCGGCCAAAGGATGGCTGCCCGCACAGAGCAGTCCAAGGCCGTAGGGCTCCAGCGTATGCTGCAACCGTGTGCGAGCAGAGACAAGGTAGTTCTCGGCTTCCGGCATGCAGGTGAAGATAGGGGACGCTACTTCGATCTGGCCCTGGAACATTTCATAAGCAAAGCAACTGCCCATCGCCTCCTGGCACGCTTCGATCGAAGCGCCGGGAGGCTCATCGGTCATTCGCCGGGTGTGCACGTCAGTGATGAAGTATTCCTCTTCAATTCCGAACTTCAACCGTCTGTTCATCGATGTGCCCTCGCCTTTCACACTGCCGCCTGCAATCACCCCTGGTCATCAACCGCCCCGTCACCATCGCTCACCTGGCCCACTGGGTGATAATCCTCTCCCGCTACTGCGCGCAAAAAGGCCAGGTCGGCCTTTCTGCGTAGATCACGCCACTCTTGCCAACTGACAATGCGCAGGCGATCCATTTCATCTGATTGTCTGAGCAGTTCTTCGTGATAGGCATCCGGAGATTCCTTGCGCAGTGCAATGTCATCGAGTGCTTGGTACCAGGCGTCCAAAGCACACAATCTTCGTTCCTGTGCCGGCGTCAGTCGGTTTGTGAAGGCGTTCATGGCAGTGGAATTCCCGAGTAATTTCTGAATGGATCAACTCGGTTCGAGGCAGGTTCATGGGGCCCGACAAGAGGCGCCGACCATGTTGCAGGCGTTCTGGTTCAGCCCAATGCGGTATCGAGAAACATCATTACGCCAAACCCCAGCATCAGCCCCAGCGTCGCGGGCGTCTGGTGGCCATTGCGATGGGTCTCGGGGATCACCTCATGGGAGACGACAAAGATCATCGCGCCGGCGGCAAGCCCCAGGGCAACGGGATAGCCCAAGGCGAACGTCGTGGAGATGCCAAGACCGGCCACGGCGCCCAGCGGCTCCATCAGCCCTGACCCAACGGCAATCACCACGGCACGCAGTGCCGAGATCCCGGTCACGCGCAACGCCAACGCGACGGCAAGTCCTTCCGGGATATCCTGGATGGCAATCGCCGTTGTCAGTGGCAATCCCACCTTCATGTCCCCATTGGCGAAGCTGACGCCGATGGCCATGCCCTCAGGCAAGTTATGCAAGGTGATGGCCAGGACAAACAGCCAGACTCGATTGAAGCGCTCGGCTTCAGGCCCCTTGCGTCCACTTTGTAGATGCTCATGGGGCACAAACCGTTCGAGACCGATCATCAGCGCCACCCCTAAAGCCAGCCCCGATACGACGACACAGGCCGCCAACAGCTTGTTATCGCAAATCGCCTGGGCCGCTGCGATCCCCGGGAGAATGAGAGAAAAAGAACTGGCGGCGAGCATCATGCCCGCGGCAAAGCCCAGCATGGTGTCCTGTGTCCGTGCGCAGATATCGTGCAGGACCAGCGCTATCACGGCGCCGAGCGCAGTCGCGGCAAAGCCGCCGAGACCGCCTAGAAACGCAAAGTGCAGGTTGACCCGGTTGGGCCCGTCGAAGGCGCTGTAACCGCTGATCAGCAGCAGGATGACGACCCCAACGAGGGTTGACCAGAAAACCAGGCTTGTCCATCCAGCCCTTTTAACCGGGCTGTACCACGATGCTCTGACAGGAGCTGACGGTTCGGGCATGAGATCTCCTGTATCCGTTGCAATGAAAACACCGCACGCCAGAACGGCGTGCGGTGCACTTCATCAGGCTTCTTCACGTCCCTGCACACCTGCACCCAGATCGGCGCCCGTTATTGGATCGCTTTCGGGGTCGGACATCGTGCGGGCCTTCAGGTCCATCAGCAATGAATTTTCCTCGGCACTGAGCTCCACACTGGCTGTGCCGTCACCGCCATCGACTGCCGGCTGCGGATCTTCCACGTAAGTCCAGTCGTCCCCCTGGTTCCACGGCCCACGCGTACTGCCTTCGCCCTGGGACAAGTTGAAATACACGTTGGTGAAATCGGCCATGCCCGGCAGCTTGCCTTGAGGGAAGTTAGGCTGGATCGAGTGCAAGGCTTTTTCGAAGGACAATTGATGGGCGATTTCGCGGGTCATCAGAAAGCCCAGGGCCTCCTTCACGCCGGGATCATCGGTGACGTTCATCAGTCGCTCGTAAACAATCTTGGCGCGCGCCTCGGCAGCGATGTTGGAACGCATGTCCGCCGTGGGCTCACCGATGGTATCGACGTAGGCTGCCGACCAGGGCACACCGGCTGAGTTGGTCAGGGGCGCACCGGCCCCGTACAGCAAGGAGGTGATGTGCGAGTCGTTACCAGCGCCGTTGATTGCGCGGTACAGTTCGCCCTCCTCTTCCACGCCTTCGGCCACGCGGCCTTTGGCACCCTTGTTGAGCATGACGATGATCGAGCCGACGATCTCAAGGTGACTGAGTTCTTCGGTGGCAATGTCCATCAGCAGATCCTTTCTGCCAGGATCTTCCTCGGCCAGCGCCTGGGTGAAGTAGCGGGACGCGGCGGCCAATTCCCCCTGTGCTCCACCGAATTGCTCAAGTAAAAGGTTCGCCAGACCGGGATTGGGTTGGGCAACGCGAACGGTGTATTGAAGTCGTTTGTTATGCAGGAACATGATGAATCTCCTCAGGCCTCAAAGGCGTCGATACCCATCCGGCAATTGACCGAATGCGGCGCCCACAGTCATCTGAAGGAGCTGCCCTCGCAAAAATTTTAAAAAAGATTAATGACTCGCGACGGGCGGTATTTCGCGTTATGAATCCGGCGGTCTTCACACCAGTCGTCGGCCATTGTTCAATCCCTAAAAATTTTTCCTGCCGGCACGATTTCAACCGCTGTCGCTTTGCATTCCTGTAGGAGCGAGCATGCTCGCGATGGACGTCAACGATAACGCGGGGCTCATGGATAAACGCGGAGCATCTGAGACCACCCTCGGAACGCCGCCCGGAGCATGCTCACCCCCACACGGGAAAAAGCCAAAAAAAAGGGAGGCCAAGATTCGACCTCCCGCCTTTCGCTTGATGCCTTACGACGTACCCAACCCACGAGACAGATCAGCTGGTTGGCTGCCGGTTACGGGGCGATCCCCTTCGGGCTTCTCCACATCGGTGTGCTCGGTGGTTTTAGTCACCGTATCGCGCACCGCTTCGAACCCCTCCCGAGCCTGCTGCTTGACCTTGTCGGCCAACCCTGCGGCGGTCTTGCCCATGTAGCGCTGCTCGGTCGCTGTCGAGGGGAATGCTGCCCCCAACATGGCCCCCAAGGCGATGCCAGCAGCGGCCATCATCAGCGGCTGTTCCTTGAGCAACTGGCTGACCTGGTTGCTCATCTGTTGCGTACCGCGCACCAGGCGATCGCTGGCATCGTGCACGGCATGGCTGATGTTTTCGCCGGCAGCGCCCAGGTTATCGCCCAAGTGCGCCGCTTTGCCTTTGACCGTCTGGTAACCCTCCTTCAGGGTGTCGGCAGTCTGGTGCAAATGCTCGCGCGCACCGTCAAGGCCATCCGCCAGGCCATCGGTCCATTCCCCTACCTTGTTCTGCTGCTGTTGCGCTCGATAAGCGGGACGAGGAGTCGGTGGACGGTTCTGGCTCATCATCAACCATAACAGCCCCACTGACGTCACCACCGCAGGCACCGGATTATTGCGCACGCTGGTGCCAAGGTTACTCAGGAACGTAGTGCCGTTGCTCTGCATGAAAGACAACGCCTGGTCGAAGACCTGACCCGGGGTGAACTTGCTTTCCAGCGCATCGACGATGTTGCCAATGCTTGCACGCTGCGCATCGATTTCACGCTCGATGGTCTCGGGGCTTTTTTGCGATTCGATTTCGAATTCACTGTTCATGAGACTCTCCTACGCAGCGCTTCCTGGTCTTTGTTCAAGGCATCCAGCGTGCGATCAGGCTTCAAGTGGGACGGTTCGAACTGTTTTTTCCCTGATTGCAGCATGGCGAACCCGATGATCATCACCACGACACCGACGATCAGTGCGGCCAGCCACGGTGCCATGACCATGCTCAAGCCATAGACCACGGACATCAGCAGAATGATGAACCCCGCCAGCAGCACAATCGCCCCGCCAGCGACACCGGCAATGCCAGCCTTGAGCGTCGTAAGGCTGGCTAACAGCTCAGCCTTGGCCAACGCCAGTTCCTTGGTGAACAACGAGGGCACTTCGCGCGTCAACTGACGCAACAGCCCGACCACCGAAGCGTCAGGCTCAGGCACGGGCACCGGTCTTGCGCCCGGCAGATCTGGGTTATCTCTGTTCATCACAGCGCTCCTTTAAAGGACGTGGAACCGGGAGTCGGATTCGTCGCGAAATCTGACGGATGATCCTGTCCGTTCGGCGAGGCCGGCGTGATGCCGGTTGCCAGACCCGGGTTGTGATCGGGACGTGGCGGAACGGAGGTTTCGTAAGGTCGTTGAGCGCCAAAACCACCTGATGGAGGCATTGAACGACCTGCCGCCGGATCGCCACCATCGCTGACTGTCGCCGCAGGCGCGGTGCCGGCCTTGAGAAAGCGCGAAAGGCCAAAGCCCAGCGCAATGCTGCCGGCAATGAACAATCCCGGATTATTGCGCGCCAGATCGGCCGCGTCGTGGAGCAGTTGCTCCGCGCTTTTCCCGCGCAAATTCCCCGCCAGCCCACTCATGGACTCCGCCATGTCTGCGAGGTAGTCGGACATGCCAAGCTTGTCCTTGTCCTCAAGTTCCGAAACGAAAGATTTTGCCCCTTGGGCCAGGGCCTCGATCTGATCGGCTGCCGTGTCACGGTACTGGCCAAACTGCTCATCCACCTGCTGTCTCGCACCGCCAAGCGCTTCTGTCACGTTCTCCTTGAGGTGTTCAAAATCAGGGGCTGGTGTTGCGGTATTGGGTTTGCCTGACCGGTCATCTGTCGTGCTGTCTGTAGTATTCATGTCGTCCCTCGCCTTCTGAGTGAAGAAAAGCGTTATCAGGGTTCGCCACGAAACACCCGCAGCCCCCCTCCCTTCTGATGACGGGACAGTGTGAGGGGGAGTTCCAATGAAATGATGAATGATCGGTACAACAGCCGCTCGTTTAACAACCAGGTACAACGGATCGTTTTAGATTCCCAACGCAATCAACTGACAAACAGGTACCCACGCCACCTTGACGATCAGCAACAGGATAAACGACAGGAAGGCCCTG
>Ga0105251_10003371_pt1 | contig 11625 bp, 10 predicted proteins | sample KBSS64metaG_FD_80424 | JGI IMG/M metagenome (GOLD analysis project Ga0105251, IMG submission 80424) | Switchgrass rhizosphere microbial communities from Kellogg Biological Station, Michigan, USA - KBS S6-4 metaG | ecosystem: Host-associated > Plants > Roots > Rhizosphere > Soil | place...
GAGACGATGTCGCCGTTCTCGACGATCGCGCGGAACCAGCGCAGCGACGCGCCGTCGAAGGGCATCGAAATGAAGCCCTTGTCGGTGAAAGCCACGAGCATCACCACGACCAGCGGCGCGAGAATGAAGGTCAGGAAGCAGGCGTTGAAAGTGAGCCCGAGCCAGCCGTTTTCTTTCATGTTCGTTCTCCGCTCAATCGAAAATGTGCCGGAAGCGGCGTTCCGCGAGGCGGCTGCAGCCCATCACGATCGCGACGTTCGCAATCAGCAGCAACACCGCGATGCTCGCGCCGAGCGGCCAGTTGAGCGTGCCGAGGAATTCGTCGTAGGCGGCGGTCGCGACCACTTTCAAGCGTCGTCCGCCGATCAGCGCCGGTGTCGCGAACGCGGAAGCCGACAGCGCGAATACGATGATCGACCCCGAGAGCACGCCCGGCATGATCTGCGGCAGGATCACGCGGCGAAACACCGCGAGCGGCGAGCCGCCGAGCGAGCGGCCGGCCCATTCCATTTGCGGGTCGAGCTTTTGCATCGTCGCCCAGACCGACATCACCATGAAGGGCACGAGCACGTGTGTCAGCGCGATGATGACCCCGGTCATCGTGAAGACGAGGCGCACCGGCTCGTCCGTGATGTGTAGCGCCTGCAGCACGTTGTTCAGGACGCCGTTGTTACCGAGCAGGATCTGCCAGCCGAGCGTGCGCACGACCACCGAAATGAGCAGCGGGCCGAGCACGATCAACAGACACAGCGATTGCCACGGCCGCTTCATGCGCGCGAGCACGATGGTTTCCGGCACGCCCAGCACGATGGACAACAGCGTGACCGCGAAGGCGAGGCCGGCGGTGCGCAGGAAGATGGTGCCGTAGTACGGGTCGCTCACCACTTCCCAGTAGTTTCCGAGCGTGAAGCTCGGCAACACGCCGGCCGTGTCGCTGAACACGCGAAACGACAGCAGCAGCGTGAGCAGCAGCGGCACCAGCAACAAGCCGATGAACAGCAGCAGCGCGGGCCCCGACAACAGCCACGGCGCGGCGCCGGGACGGGCGTCGTCAAGCGTGGCCATTCGCGTTCTCCCGGATATCCTGCGTGAGCACGCGCAGATCGTCATCGGTCCAGTCGAGGCCCACTTCGTCGCCTTCCTCGGGCGGCGGCGCGCCATGATTCGGCTGTGCGACACGCAGCTTGCCGAGCCCGGTTTCGACTTCGAGCAGCCATTGATTGCCGACGAAAACACGCGTCGCGATGCGGCCGCGCACGCGGGCGTTCGCCCCATTGCCGTTCGCGAGGTGGACCTTCTCCGGGCGGATATAGACGTTCACGGCGCCATCGACGTGACGGCCTTCGTGCGGCACGTGCAGCGTCGTGCCGGCGACATCGACGATCGCGCAGCGCGGATTGCGCTGCAACACTTCGCCGGCGAACGCGTTGGTGCGGCCGAGGAAGGTCGAGGTGAACTGCGTGGCGGGGCGCTCGTAGGCGTCGTAGGGTGTGGAAAGCTGTGCAATGGCCCCGCGATGCATCACCGCGATGCGGTCGCTCATGGTCATGGCTTCCACCTGATCGTGCGTGACGAGGATCGTCGTGATGCCGAGGCGCTTCTGGATGGCGCGCAGTTCGATATGCATTTCCTCGCGCAACTTGGCGTCGAGGTTGGACATCGGTTCGTCGAGCAGCAGCAGCTCGGGCTGCATCGCGATGGCGCGCGCGATCGCGACGCGCTGGCGCTGGCCGCCCGACAGTTCCTTCGGATAGCGATGCCCGAGCCCCTTCAGGCGCACGAGCGCGAGCGCTTCCTCGACGCGCTCTTCGCGTTCCTTGCGCTTCACCTTGCGCATCTCCAGCCCGAAGCCGACGTTGCCCGCCACCGTCATATGCGGGAAGAGCGCGTAGCTCTGAAACACCACGCCGATGCCGCGCTTTTCCGGGCGCTCGTTCGTGATGTCGCGGCCATCGAGCAGGATGCGGCCGGTGGTCGGCGTGACGAAGCCCGCGACCATTTGTAGCGTGGTGGTCTTGCCGCAGCCGGACGGGCCGAGCAGCGACAACAGCTCGCCGCGCTCGACCGAAAGATCGAGCCGTTCGATCGCCGTGAAATCGCCGTAGCGTTTCGAAATGCCTTGCAGAGTCAGAAAGGCCATGCGCCTTGCTCCTTCGTCACGTCAACGGATGCCGGGCCGCGAATCAGCGCTCGACCGAACGATTCCAGCGCTCGGTCCATTCGGTGCGATGCTGGTTGATCGTGGCCCAGTCCATCGCGGTGAGCTTGCTGATCTGGTCGGGACCGTACGGCACGCGGGCGGCGACATCGGGTGTGAGCTTCACCGTCTTGTTGACGGGACCGAGGCCGATGTTCTGCGCCTGCAAGGTCTGCACTTCAGGCGTGAGCAGGTACTGCACGAACTGTTGCGACAACTGCGGCTGCGCATTCTCCGCCACGACGCACGCCGCCACCTGCAACGCGACCGCGCCTTCCTTCGGGTAGATGAACTTGAGCGGAAAGCCGGTGTTCTGCAATGCGACGGCGCGGCCGCTGCCGTAGGGCGCGAGGATGACGTCGCCGGACTGCATCTGGCCGTCCATCTCGCCGGGCGTCGGCGCCCAGGAGAGCACGTTGGGCGCAACCTGCTTCGTCATCTCGGTGAAGCCCGGATCGATGTTCTTCTCGCCGCCGCCGGAGAGGCGCGCCAGCATCACGAGCGTATGCAGGCCGTAGGTATTGGTGATCGGCGGCACGCCGAGCTTGCCCTTGATGCGCTTGTCGGTGAGCGCCTTCCACGAATCGGGCGGCGGCAGCCCGGCTTTCTTGAACGCTTCCTCGTTGTAGCCGATGCCGGTCGCTACCATGCCCACGCCCACCGACGTCTCCCCGAGCTTCGCGAGCGGATAGACGTCTTTCATGATGGGCGCATCGTCGAGCTTCGCGCACAGGTTCATCTGCATCGCCTGATACATGGGGCCGTCGTCCATCACGGCGACATTGATCTGCTGATGGCCCTTCTGCGCCTGCAGCTTGGCGAGCGTGTCGCTCGAATTGCCCGCGACGTAGACGATCTTGACGTTGTGCGCCTTCTCGAACGGCGGAATGATCTTCTGCCGATAAAGCTGCTCGTTCGAGCCGCCGACATTGGCGACATAGAGGGTGGTTTCAGCGTGGGCCAGAAGCGGCACGGCGAGCGCGCCGGTAATCGACAGTCCGGCGAAAGCGGTGCGGGACAGGCAGGACAGACGGCGATGCAGCGTGCTTCTCATGACGATGATCTCCAGTGTTCCGGTACGTGGGGCGCGGGCTGAGGGCCCGTCGATGAAAGCAGTGTCGCGCGGGCGATTCATATCGTCCAATACGAATAAAATACAAACCCATACCTGGTTGATATGGACTGGGGACAGCGAGAATAGGGAAAACACGCAATGAATCTCAAGCACATCGAGGCGTTTCGCGCCGTCATGGTGTCGGGATCGATGACCGCCGCGGCCAAGGCGCTCTTCACGTCGCAGCCCAACGTGAGCCGTCTCATCTCGCAACTCGAGCGCGAAACGGGCTTGCAGTTATTTCAGCGCAGCGGCGTGCGGCTGATTCCGACGAGCGAGGGCACCGCTTTTTTCCGCGAGGTCGAACGTGCATTCGTCGGCTTGCAGGGACTGGCCAATGCGGCCGCGCAGATCCGCAATCTCGGCAGCGGGCGTCTGCGCATCGCGGCGATGCCTTCGGCGGGCATCACGCTCGTGCCGCACGCCATCAAGCGTTTCGTCGAGCTGTATCCGGAAGTCACGGTGTCGCTGCACGTCAACACGTCGGGCACGGTCAACCACTGGACGGCTTCGCAGTTCTGCGATCTGGGTGTCGCCGTGTACGTGAGCGAGGCGTCGGATTGCGAAGTGGAACAGTTGTCGAGCGTCGCCGCGGTGTGCGTGATGCCGGCGGCGCATCGGCTCGCGGCGAAGCGCGTGATCAGGCCGGAGGATCTGGAAGGCGAGTCGTTCATCTCGCTGTGTCACGGCGACGGCACGCGCGCATTGATGGACGAAGTGTTTCAGCGCGCGGGCGTGAAGCGTGTGCTCGCCATCGAGGCGCAGTACACGGCGATGTGCTGCGAGATGGTGCGGCACGGCATGGGCGTGACGCTCGCGCATCCGATCGTCGCGCGCGACTACAGGGGACCGGATACCGCCATCCGTCCGTTTCTGCCGGCGACGCGCTTTCCCACCTATCTGCTGTTTCCTCCGCACAGGCCGCGTGAGCGGCTGGCGTCGGCATTCGTCGAGGTGTTGCGCGGACTGCATGAAGAGTTGCTGGCTGATGTCGTCGCGCCGGCGAAGCGCACGCGCGTGAAGGGGGCATCCGGTCAACGTCCGGCGTAGCTTCTTACGAGCCTGCGTGCGCCAGCCATCGAGCAGCTTTCGAGCGGCGCCACGCATACCTCGTGATAGCTCGGCCAGATCATCGGAGATCGCGCGCATACCCGATGAGATCTACGCCGCTTCGAAAAGCTGGACGGAAAAGGCTTGTCCGAAGCTGATTCGATACAACGTCCTTCGAAAGGGCGGTCACTTCGCAGCGTGGGAGCAGCCGCAAGCCTTCACGCAGGAACTCCGAGCGAGCTTTAGCCGCTATCGCTGATATTGCAAGGACCACGCAAGAGCGATACGACATGGCGCGAGCTTCGCAAATTTTCGGACCATCCTAAAGTTTCGTCGACTTCGGTCGTAGTTGTTCCTTACCGATCGCACGTCTGCAAGGCACCGCCGATCTCATCTTCTACTGCCGACGACACATCATGGAAATGTCCGCTGTCAGACTCCGAGTGACTGCCTCATCTCTTGAGCGTCAGCGTGGTGCGATGGCGATCACCATGCCTTTCGCATTGATTGCAGCGCTCGCCTTCGGTGCTTTCGCGGTCGATCTGGGGCATGTCTTTCTGGCAAGGACCGAACTGCAAACAGCGGCCGACGCTTCCGCGCTGACGGGCGCTGGCACGCTGCTGGCCGGCGGTTCGACCCCGAACTGGAGTTCCGCCAGCGCATCGGCTGCGACTGCGGTGAGCCTGAATTCGTCAGATGGCGTCACTCTAAAGAATGCATCGGTGCAGACCGGGTTCTGGAATCTTGCAAACGCGTCATCCGGCCTCAAGGCGACGAACATCACACCGGGCGCCTACGACGCCCCCGCCGTGCAGGTTATCGTGTCCCGAGCCGCGGGACTCAACGGCGGCGCTATTGGTTTCTGGTTTGCCAAGCTATTCGGCGTCGGCAGTGGACCGGCGAGCGCGACGGCGGTAGCCATCGTGGCGGCACCCGGCTATGTCGCCCCCGGCGGGCTTTTTCCAGTCGCAATCGGCAAGTGCATTTACAGCCAGTACTGGAACGTCCAGTCGGGTACGCCCGCAATCGATCCCGCTACGGGCAAGCCCTTCACAATCCAGATCGGCAATGGCGCGACCTACCGCGGCTGCGAAGCCGGTCAGTGGACTTCGTTCCAGACCGATAACAACGATGTCACGACGGTGCGGGGACTGATCAGCGGCGGCAATCCGACCGGGCTGAGCATCGGGGATGCGATCTGGATCGAGCCGGGCGTAAAGACTTCCATCTACGCCAACGTGCCATCCAACATTGATGTACTGGTGCCGGTGGTCGAACAGGCCACGACGTCGAGTCAGCCCGTCATCGCCTTCGCAGCTTTCCACATTGACAATGCGACGGGCGGAAGCGGCAAGTACATCGAGGGCCACTTCATCGCCGGCTACAAGATCACGGCGTCTGCCGGTCAGGTCGGACCTTACTATGGCGCATACGTCCCGCCCCGGCTGGCGCGCTGACAACCCACAATGGGCGGCGCCCGAGTTCCATTCTTGGGGCGTCCCACGTCCCGGTCCAGCTAAACCGGCATCGTTGGCCCTGAAGCGCGCCACGCAAGAAAACAGCCCGATCGGCGCGAGCCGAGCGAGCTGTTCTTTGTCATGCGGGCTTTTTTTGCGAGCTAGTCGCAGATCGGTCATCGCTCAACAGTTGCCTTTCTTGCCTTGACCGGGCGGGCAAAAGCCATTGCCGACACCGCCTTGCGGCTTGACTGCAACAGGTGCGGGGTCGGGAACGTACACGGCGCATGCGCTTGTGACGCCGGCGGCGATCAACAGCGCAGCGAGGGCTGCGACTCTCTTCATCATGTTCTCCTGGTTGAAGGGGGCCTGGCGGTTCATCGCCGCCACGTGGATGCGTTAGAAGTTGAAATTCACGTTGGCCTGACCGGTTGTCGCGGTGACACCCGTCGATTGCGTGGCGCCCGATGCGGCGTCTGCCTCGAGCGTGTATTGGCCGGCTGCGGCCGGTGCGGCGGCGAAGCTCAGAGGCAGCGCAGCAGAGTAGGTGCTGACGATGGGCGCAGCGGCCGGCAACGATAGCGCGTAGACGCCCGTGTCGAGATTCGCGTTGATGGAGCCGATCTCGAACGCGGCCGCATTGACCGGCTGCAACGCACGGACGAGGGCATCGGCGGTCGGCGTCACCTTCCCGCTTACCGTACTCATCGACGACGAAGGCAGCGCGATGGGTGCGTCAGAGGTGGACACAGCCGTGCTCGTGTTGACGACGACCGGCACGGACCGTATGACACCGGTGGCGACGTTGTTCTGGACGATGACTACATCGTAGTTGCCTTGTGTGGAGCTTTGAATGAGCGGCGACAGCACGAATTTGCCGGTGCTGTCGGCGAGGGTGCCCTTGACGACCTTCCCGCCCTGCTCGGCATAGACGGTGGCGCCTGCCTGCGCGCGCGCGACATAGCCCGCGATTTGCCCGCTCACGGTCGTCGGCGTTGCTGTCACGACCGGCTTGAGGGCGTAGGAGCCGTTGCCGCGCGTGACGACCGACTTGCACGCGTTGAAGTCGAGCACGAGGTCGACCAGCGTGTTTGGTTGAACAGTGAAGGGCTGGATGCTCTTGTAGCCGCTCTGCGTCGCGCTCGGGGTATCGAGCGGCTGCTCGGTGCCGCCGGAGGGCACCACGGAATTGGCAATCGTGTTGCCTGCGTTCGAGGCGAGCACCAGGCGAACCTGCTGGTATTCGCCGGCGGGCAGCGCGCTTTGGCCGAGATCGGCGAGCACGCCGTTGGTCAATGACAGCAGATCGATCTTCTGCGGCGCGGGCAAGGCGACTGTAGTCCAACCCGCGTCGTTGTCGCCCGCCTGTGCGCTCGCATTGACGCGCACCTTTGAAACGGTCACGTAGACGTGATCGAAACCGCAAGACGGCGCGTCCGTTATCGCGACGTGCAGCGTGCCGGACGGCGTGCTAGAAGCGCCATCACTCCCGCCTCCGCCGCAAGCCGCGAGCGCCAAAGGCAGCAGCGCTGCAAGAACCAGCGCTTTCCAAATTTTTCCAGTCATCTTCGCACCCTTTGTTTTTTTATTCGAGGTGGGCGGAAGCTTAGCTTTGAAATCGTCCGACGATTGTAACCGTGAGCTTTAAAACTGTAACTTCTCAAACAACATGTACTGCGGTCATTTCAGCTGGCTGTATCCCAATCCTTAAGCATTTCATAATTTTCTACGCGATACATTCACGCTCCCAGAACGTTGTGTCGAGCGCGCCAAAGTTATCAAAAAAAATATGCGTAGAAATGAGAACCGTTCCAGTCACTTGCAAATCCGGAGAGGTGGACGGCGGTCTGCCACACAAGCGGGCAGTGTCGCGCTGGAATTCGCCATCCTGCTTCCGTTTTTGCTCATGGTGCTAGTTGGCATCGTCGATGTCGGCTTGATGATTTACGACAAGGCAGCGCTTGCCACCGCAGCACGAGCGGCAGCCAGAGCCGGGACGATGGTGGCGGTGCCTGCGCTCTCTGCGACCCAGATTTCCGCGGTCGCTAGCGCCAATTGCAATGATCTTCTCAGTTTCGGGAACGCAGGCAATTCACCAAGCGTTACCGTGAACAATGCAAGCGGGACCAGTCCGGGAAATACACTCACGGTTCGAATTTCTTATACCTATCGGGGCTTGATGCTGGGATCAGTGTTCAGCGCGTTGACAGGTCCGGTCGTGCTCAATGCGACAGCGGTGATGACTTACGAATGAGAGCGATGTTCCTGCGCCTGGCGAACAAGACGGCTCGATAAAGGCGATGAGTGATTCAAACCGGTTGATTCTCTCGACGCCATGAGCGACGCACGCCCATGCAGCCATCTGGCGCGTGCGTCGTAAGCGTCAGAACTAAGACTTGTTCAAATGAGCAATGACCGCACCCTCCGTCACGTCCGGCGCGGCCGCTCCAATGCTTCCCGCATTCTTCGCGATCCACTCCTTCGCTTTTTGCACGCTCTCATCAATACCCGCCTTGTCCCGACACACAGTCACGGAAAATCCGCCCTCGCCGGTGCGCACGAGCGTGTATGTGACCAAGCCTTTGACACCACCCATCCATTCTTCGACCTCAGCGTTATGCTTCTCGAGCAAATCAAACAATTCTGTCGCGCCCTTTCCGGAATATCGTCTTAGAACAGTTTGCATGATTGGTTCCTCCAATTCAGCAAGATAAGGCGCCCGACAACATACAACGATGCATTCCGTCTCATCATTGCTCAGTAGCGGCTACGAACACGGCAAGACCGGCCGTCGCCACAACAACCAAGTGTAGTAATCAAGCTGCCTATGTAAAGCAGTTGCTAACCGCTGATTCGCTTTTCGATACCTTGAGTAAGGTAAGCTGATACTCCCAATTTTCGGAGCGGGGCGTGCAGTGAACCCCTGAGGCTGCCTTTCTTCAGTCGAAGCGCTTGCGAATGAATCGGCATGGATTGCCACCATAGACGCCCTCAGGCGCGAGCGAACGATGCACGACGGACAGCGGCGTGACCACGGTGGAACGGCCGATCGTCACGCCCATCTGCACGACGCAGTTCGCCGTGATCCACACGCCGTCTTCGATGATGATCGGCGCGACGCGCAGGTTCATCGTCGTGCTCATCTCATGTGAGCCGGTCGTCAGGAAAGTCCTTTGCGAGATGCAGACATTCGAGCCGATCCGAATGGGCGCCTGGTTATAGATCCACGCATCGGCGCCGAACCAGGAGTGATCGCCGACCACGAGATTCCAGGGCGCTTTGACATGCACAGCGTGCAGGAACCGGCAACGCACGCCGATCTTCGCGCCAAAGAGCCGCAACAACGCCACGCGCAGAGCCGAGAACGGCACGAGCTTGTTACTGATGATGGTGGCTTCGGCGATGAACCATAGCGTCTCGATCAACGTCGAACGGACCTTTACATAGTTGCCCTGGTCGGCGCGACTCAGATCGATGACGCCGCCAGGTTCGCGATCGCGCTCGATGTCGTGCGGAGGAGTTTCAGGCGGCGACACATGCTCGTCGCGAAAGAGTTCCGAGGCCATTTAGAGTTCCCGTTGGGTTCAGGAATTGCGGTTGCGAGAAGTCTGCGTGGAGGGCGCCCAGCACATGCGCCGTGCCTGGAATGCTTCCAGTGCGCCTCTGAGTGTCGAGAGCCGCTGCTCGTCCGTGAGTGATTCGATACGCCGCTTGCCTCGCTCGACGAGCGTATTCCTCAGTTCGACATCCGTGATGAGTCTTCGAAGCGCGTCGGCCATCGTGTCCGGTCTCAGCAGATCGACGAGAAGGCCCGCGTCGCCGACCTGGTCGCGCAGGTTCACGAGATCGGAATACAGAACCGGGACACCGAGCTGAAACGCCTCGTAGGGCGGCAGGTTCGTCGGACCGAAATAAGTGGGCATGACGAGGGCGATCGACTGGCGATAGAGGCAGGGCACTTCGCCGTCGGGCACGAAGCCGGCAAAGCGGACCCTGTCGGTCAGCCCGAGGTCCGAGGCGACGGAACGAACGTAAGCCAGATTGCCGAAGTCGCGTCCCGAGAAGATGGCACCGACCTTGATCCCGAAGCGGTCTTCCAGACGGCGGAGTCCGCGCAAGATGTACACGTGGTTCTTGTGCGGCCAGAACTGCGCGGGATAGTAGATGTAGTCGCAGGCCAGGTCATATTTGAGTTTGATGTCGATGAAGCGCTCGGGCCGGGACAACTCTTCCTCCGATAGCATCGTGCCGACGGCGGGAGAGAAGGGAATCACATGCACGCGTTCCTCATCGATGCCATAGCGCCGGACCACGTTATCGCGCCCCGCCTGCGAATCGACGACGATGCCTGTCGCCTTCTTTAACGCATGTTGATAGATCTGTTCACGACGCTCGAACTCGCCGTTGGCACGCACCTCGGGAAAGTCCGGGTCGTCCCGGTGCGAAAGGTCCCAGACAGTGAAGAGATAGCTGAACTGCGTGGTCACGAGCGCAAGATAGGACGGGCACGTGAAATAGACGAGATCGGCCCCCATATCCCGCAGCGACCGGTCCAGCCAGCTGGAGTGGAGGTTTCCCATGAGCGGGCGGGACACACTGAGCTGCCGCCACAGCACCTCAAAGCGGGCGAGCGCGCGTTGCCATTTTCGAACCGGAAGGTAATGTGCGTCGAGGCCGCTCCTCTGCAATTCCTCGATTGCCGATTGCCGCGTCGTGACGAAGGTTACGTCGCAGAGCTCAGGCGGCAGACGCCTGAACAGCAGCGCGGCGTTTATTGCCTGCTGAAATCCTCCGCCCGTCGAATTGTCCTGCTCGAGAAGCACCACGATCCGGATCGGCCGAACCCGAAAGCGGTCAACCACGCGATCCACGTCGTTCGCTTGCCCGTGCTCGCCGGCGCCGTGGTGGGCGGGGCCCGGCTCTGCAAGACTACTGTCGTATTCGGGATTTGAAGCGACTCTGTTGAACAGCATATTCTCAGCCCCCGGAAAAGGATGCACAGGTAGACGCTGACAGCGATTTCACGTTTGTCCAACGGTAGCCCGTGTGATATGGACCAGCTCGTTCTGACGGAACTCGGCAAGACGTTGGCTGAACGATGAGCGTGGCGGCCCGATCGGATCATGCATTGCGCGCGCGGACAGCCGGCCAAAAGCTTGATGATTTCCGCCAAGTGAACGGGCGGCGTCAGACGAGCCACTACGATTGCGATTCGAGCGCGGGTCGTGACGCCCCGTGGCAACCGCCATGAAGCTGTCTTGCGCGTTCACGCGGCTCGCGCACGCGTCATGGTTCATCGGAGGATTTTCATTGAAAACGCTCCACATCATTCCGACGATCGAGGCCCGGTCTGGCGGGCCGGCCGAGGCCATCAAGAGAATCGCGGCCGAAATCCGGCGTTGCGGGCACGCCGTGGATGTCGTCTGCCTCGACTCTTCGGCGCATCCGGATAAGTCCGATGACGCGGCGTTCGACAGTGTCATCCGTCTGGGACACCATGCAGGCAAGTATTCATTCAGCTTTCGTCTGGTGCGGTGGCTGATGCAGCACGGCAGGCAATATGATGCGATCGTCGTGGACGGCATCTGGCAGTTTCACAGCGCGGCGGCGATGATCGCACTGCGCTCGCAGGGCGTTCCTTATTACGTGATACCGCACGGCATGCTCGATCCGTGGTTTAACGTCGGTCGTCCGCTGAAGTACACAAAGAAGCTTCTCTATTGGATGTTGGTGGAACGTCACGTTCTCAGCAATGCGCAAGGCGTTCTGTTCACCGCCGATAGCGAGCGCAAACTCGCGCGCAAATC
>Ga0105251_10003372_pt1 | contig 11623 bp, 7 predicted proteins | sample KBSS64metaG_FD_80424 | JGI IMG/M metagenome (GOLD analysis project Ga0105251, IMG submission 80424) | Switchgrass rhizosphere microbial communities from Kellogg Biological Station, Michigan, USA - KBS S6-4 metaG | ecosystem: Host-associated > Plants > Roots > Rhizosphere > Soil | place...
AAATGTAACCCCTGTCGGCGTGCCATTTTTAATCAGGATAGAAAAGGACGCCAGCGCATTAATAACCCGGGCGGGAAATAAAGCGAAAGCGTCGTCTGTGAAAGAGTGTATCAGCAATTTCGACAAATTGACTATCGAAACGGGTAACCAAGCCAATCTCGATATGGGTGTCACGGTCGTACACCTGTACAGGCACGTGGTGTTCTAGATGATAAATAAAGTCACTATGTTGAGTCAGTTGTCCGTTATCTTCGCGCAAAACCCGCTCACCTTCCTGGGTGGATAAATGTTCGATACGTACTTTCCTGATATTATATGAAATATAACATTCGAAGTCTATGCCTCACCGAATGGATGCTTGAAGGAGGGAACAAGATGAAGTGGATTGTCGGACTTGGAAATCCCGGCTCAAACTATGCCAAAACCCGGCATAATATCGGTTTTATGGCACTCGATCGATTGGCAAGTCGCCATAACATTTCGATTACACAGAACAAGTGTAAAGCACTGATCGGAGAAGGCAACATTGGCGGCGTCAAAACGGTGCTAATCAAACCGATGACCTATATGAACCTTTCGGGGGAATCGGTACGAGCATACATGGATTTTTATAAAGTGAATCTGGAAGACCTCATCGTTGTATACGACGATATGGATACAGAGATCGGCAAGGTGCGATTGCGTTATCAAGGCAGTGCCGGTGGACATAATGGAATCAAATCCATTATTCAGCACACAGGTACACAGCAGTTTAACCGGGTTCGTATGGGGATATCAAGACCTGATCCGGGACATGCCATCGTCGACTATGTACTGTCTACGTTTATGAAAAAAGAAAAAGAAGCGCTGGAGCAGACGATCGAGCAAACATGCGATGCGCTGGAATATAGTTTGACGAATACGTTCGAACAAACGATGGCCAAATTCAACGGCTGAGACATTACAGTAACAAGGCAAGTAACACTGGAAAAAAGATTGAAGTGACGACTTCGAATCGGACAACCTGGGCATACTGGATGTATAAACCATGTTCAGGAGGCATAATTATGTCAGTGAATTATGTATGTCGGCATTGCCGTACCTTTATTGGCCAGATTGATTCGGCTAATATCACAGAAGCGCAGCTCGGTTTTCATTTCTTGACCCCCGACGAGCGGAGGGATATAATAGCGTATAATTCCGGTGGTGACATTACTGTTCGGATTACATGTGATTACTGCAAGGAAGCCCTGGAACATAATCCCGAGCTGAGTCTGCTTGCGAATCCGCTTCAGTAGTATTAGCCTGCATCGATTGTATTGAAGGTATGAACGAACGTTGAAAAATGACAGAGAGACTGGCCGCGGTTAGAGCGGTTCGCCTTTTTATAGCCTTGGCAGCCTGCTGAGGCTTCTTTTCAGTTGGGACGGAATTATAGGTTCATTCAAGCCTTGTAATTGAATCCAGAGTGGTCCCTAAGGAACAGATGTGGAAATGTTTGGAGTAATCCTATATGATGAAACAGGAGAAAAAGGAATAAGTATCCAATTTTAAAAATTACAAAGACCGAAGATGCTGCACATCTATGTGCAATAATCAATAATCAAGAAAGTTATAAGAGAGGTGCCCCTTTTGTTACAAGCACTCATACAGGCTTTTTCCAAAGATCCGGACTTTGCGTCCATTACAGCCGGGGTCAATTCCGGCATGAAGGAGCAATTGGTTTCGGGCCTATCCGGTTCGGCTCGTCAGATTATGCTGGCTGCGCTGCACCAAGAGATGGATCGACCACTGCTCGTCGTGACACATAATATGTTTGCTGCACAAAAAATAGCGGAAGACTTACAGGAAGCGCTTTCACCGGATCGGGTGTTGATCTATCCCGCGAATGAACTTGTAGCTGCTGAAGCAGCTGTATCTAGTCCAGAGACACTCGCTCAGCGGATTGAAGTTTTGGTTCGTTGCGCCCAAGGATTCAGGGGTATTGTTGTCATTCCCTTTTCCGGGGCAAGACGTTATGTTCCACTGCCGGAAGTCATGGCTAATGCACATATCCAGATTAAGCAAGGCAGCACGCTTCAACTGGATTCGTTCCTGTTTGAAATGGTAACGCTTGGCTATGAACGTGTTGAGCGAGTTGAATCTCGCGGAGAGATGAGTGTACGTGGAGGCATTATCGACTTCTATCCAGTAACTTCATCGATTGCATATCGGGTGGAGTTATTTGACGACGAAATCGATTCCATTCGTACATTTGACCCTGCGGATCAGCGTTCCATTGAACGGATAGAGGAAATTACTGTTTTACCATGTAAAGAATTAATCGCTGATCGGGAGCGTATGGAGAAGGCAGCGGATACGGCGGCAATGTTGCTCGAACAGCAACTGGAGAAAATGACGGATCGCCAAGCAAAGTTGCGCCTTCGGGAAGAGATGCATCGAGAGATTGAGTTGTTGCGCCAGCATGTCTATTTTTCGGAAATGTACAAATACATCTCCCCGCTTTATCCTGAAAATAAAACGATTTATGACTATATGCCAGAAGATACCATTCTAGTGATGGATGAGCCGGCGAGATTGTCGGAAACCTCGAAACAACTGGACAGAGACGAATCGGAGTGGAACTTGCATCTGATGCAAAATGGTAAAACCTTGCCGGATCTGCCGTTATCGGCAGATGGGGATGATTTGCTCTATGAGCGTCCATTCCAGACCATCTTTATGTCGATCTTTTTGCGCCAGGTTCCGCATACCCAGCCACAGAATATTCTGAATTTTATTAGCCGGGGTATGCAAGATTTCCACGGACAGATGAACGTGTTGAAGGCAGAGATGGAACGCTGGCAGAAGGCCGGGGTTCAGGTCTTGATGTTGGCTAATGGTGAGGAACGGATGGATCGGATGCGCCGGGTGTTGCAGGATTATGACATTCCTGAGCCGGAGATGTTGAATGGTAACTTGCAAACTGGTTTCGAGATGCCATCCATTCACTTGGCAGTCATCACTGAAGGTGAGATGTTCTCGCAGAAACAGCGTAAAGCCCGTAAACCGATTCGCAACATTGATAATGCGGAGCGCATTAAATCTTACAGCGAACTCAAAGTGGGCGATTATGTCGTTCACCAAAATCACGGGATTGGTAAATACCTCGGGATCGGTACGCTTGAAGTTGCCGGTATTCACAAAGACTACATGCACATTCTGTATGCAGGCGGCGACAAATTGTCTGTTCCGATTGAACAGATTGATCTTATTCAAAAGTATGTGGGTTCCGAAGAGAAGGAGCCGAAGATATACAAGCTGGGCGGTAACGAATGGACACGGGTTAAAAATAAAGTTCGTTCATCCGTTCAGGATATCGCCGATGATCTGATCAAATTGTACGCAGAACGTCAAACATCCAAAGGCTACGGGTTCGACAAGGACTCTGCTGAGCAGCAAGAATTCGAAGATATGTTCCCTTACGATGAGACACGTGATCAGGTGCGCGCAATTGAAGAAATCAAAAAAGATATGGAACAAAACCGCCCCATGGATCGTTTATTGTGTGGAGACGTTGGATACGGCAAGACAGAGGTGGCTATTCGGGCTGCATTCAAAGCGGCGATCGAGGGCAAACAGGTGGCTGTGCTTGTGCCAACAACGATTTTGGCACAGCAGCATTATGAAACGTTCCGTGAACGCTTCTCTGGTTATCCATTTAACATTCATGTCCTTAGCCGATTCCGTTCCCGCAAGGAACAGAATGAGACAGCGAAAGGCATCAAAGCCGGAACAGTTGATATTGTGATTGGTACGCACCGCTTGTTATCGCAGGATCTGGTGTTTAAAGATCTGGGACTGCTTATTGTCGATGAGGAGCAACGCTTTGGTGTAACACATAAGGAGAAGCTGAAGAAGCTTAAAACAAACGTGGATGTGTTGACCCTCACGGCAACCCCGATTCCGCGTACTTTACACATGTCCATGTTGGGTGTGCGTGACTTGTCTGTTATTGAGACACCGCCGGAGAACCGTTTTCCGGTTCAGACCTATGTGGTAGAGCATAGTCAGGCGCTTGTTCGTGAAGCGATTGAGCGTGAGCTGGCCCGTGGTGGTCAGGTGTACTATCTCTATAACCGGGTGCAAGGCATTCAGGAAATGGCTGCCGAAATCTCGGATCTGGTACCAGAAGCCAAAGTGGGTGTTGGACATGGCCAGATGACGGAAACCGAGCTGGAGAAGACGATTCTTGACTTCCTGGACGGAGAGTATGATGTACTGGTGAGCACGAGTATCATTGAAACAGGTGTGGACATCCCGAATGTAAATACACTAATTGTGCATGATGCAGACAAAATGGGACTCTCTCAGCTGTATCAGCTGCGTGGACGGGTAGGACGGTCTAATCGAATTGCCTACGCGTATTTCACATACCAACGGGACAAAGTTCTTACCGAAGTTGCTGAGAAGCGTCTGCAATCGATCAAGGAATTCACAGAGCTTGGTTCAGGCTTCAAAATTGCAATGCGAGACTTGTCCATCCGTGGAGCTGGTAACCTGCTTGGAGCAGAGCAACATGGCTTTATCGCCTCCGTCGGGTTTGATCTGTACTCACAAATGCTGGCGGAAGAGATTAACAAACGCAAAGTCACCATGCTTGGTGAAGAGCCGGTTCCTTCCGATCAGTGGAATACAACGCTCGACCTCAGTATTGATGCCTACTTGCCATCTGATTATATTTATGACAGTATTCAGAAGATTGAGATTTATAAAAAGGTGGCTGTTATTGCTTCCTTTGATGACGCGATGGAACTTGAAGACGAATTGGTTGACCGATTCGGTGATTTGCCAGAGGCTGTAATCAATTTGATGGCGGTGGCCCGTCTCAAAGTGTATGGCAGAATCTATGGCATTGAGTCCATCACGCAGCGTGGTGATGATCTTACAGTCAAGTTTTACGAAGGACGTGAACATGCCTTCGAGTTGTCAAAAATCGCACACATTGGAAATCAGTTCGAAAGACGTGTACAATTTGAACAAGGACCCCATATGCTGATTCATGTCAAAGGCAAGGGGCTTGGGGATAAGCAACTGATGGAGCTGGTAGAAAAGTTTCTGGAGTCCATGAAGACTGCTTTTAAATCAAAGGGGGAACTAAAAGATGTTAGCAAAGTATAAAAAAGTGGGAAAAGTGCTGTCCGTAGGTATGGTAGCAGTACTGTCCCTGTCCTTGCTTGCTGCATGTGGCAAGAAGGAAGAAGCAAAAGCACCGGAATCGACAGATAAGAGCGCTGTGGTAGCTACTTATGATGGTGGCACAATTACTGCGAATGAATTCGACATGGAACAACGTGTTATGAAATTCCTCTATCCGGAGTATGCACAAATGATGGATATGGATGATTTTAAGGAATACTTGGTGAAGCAAGAGATTGCTTATGAATATTTGAGTGGCAAAGCAAGTGAAGAAGCCAAAACGGCTGGAGCCAAAACAGCATCCGAACAATTCGACAAAATGAAGGCTTCCGTTAAGGCAGAGCAATGGACTGAAATGTTGAAGAATCAAAATTTGACAGACCAGAATATCAAAGATTACATGACCCGGATCATGACGGTAATCAAAGATAAAGAAACAGGCGTAACCGAAGATGCGATCAAGGCAGAGTTTGAGAAAAACAAAGATCAGTTCACAACGGCTTCTGTACGTCACGTATTGATCGGATTCACGGATTCAAAAACGCAGAAAGAACGTAAGAAAGAAGATGCATTAAAGTTAGCGAAAGAAGTAAAAGCGAAACTTGAAGGCGGAACTGATTTTGCTGAAATAGTGAAAAAATATTCGGATGACAGTGCCTCTGTACCCGATGGTGGATTGTATAAAGATACACCTGTTTCAACTTGGGTAGAAGCTTTCAAAGAAGCTGCGAAAACACTGCCATTGAACAAAATCAGTGATCCTGTTGAAACAGAGTACGGTTACCACGTTATGAAAGTGGAAGCTCGCACAGAAGCAGATTTCTCCAAGTTGACAGCGGAGCAGAAAGACACACTGAAAAGTCAGCTGGCTGCTGCAGAAATCGATACGTTTATGCAAAAAGAGCTGGATAAAATCGTTAAAGAAGTGAAGCTTCCTAAGACCGAGAAGAAAGAAGAAGGTACAACAGGAGGTACGACGGGAACAGGTACGGAAGGTACGAAAACAGATGAATCCAAAACGGATTCCAAAGGTACGGATGCCAAAACGGATCAAGGTACAACAGGAACGGACAAAGATGCAAAAACCGAAGAAGGTACAAGCAGTAAATAATTTCATTTACAGTGATCCTGACCTGCATTTCAGAGAAGCCTAAGAAGCTCACTGAGACGGGTTATACTCACCGTAATATGGACAACCTATAACAAAGCAAGGAGAGAACGACGGTTCATTCTCCTGCTTTGTTTTTTGTTTATATGGAGTGTAAAACGAGTAGAGATTCCATTTTTATCATTATATAAAAAAGTAAATTCACGATATTCGGCAAAGCATGTATAAGGATATGGGAACAGATGAATACTATGGTCAAGAAATCACACTAAACGTTCTGGGACTTTCCTCTACCCATTAAGGAACAGTAGTTGAAAAATCTTCTCGAGAAAGTGGGGCAACATGTAAATGAAAGCTACTGGTATTGTCCGCCGTATAGATGACCTGGGTCGTGTGGTCATTCCAAAAGAAATCCGTCGTACGTTACGTATTCGTGAAGGGGACCCGCTTGAAATTTTTGTGGATCGCGACGGGGAAGTTATCCTTAAAAAATATTCGCCGATTGGCGAGCTTGGTGATTTTGCCAAAGAATATGCTGAATCCCTGTATGAGAGTACAGGTCATGTAACGATGATTTCTGACCGGGATACCATTATCACGGTGGCCGGCGGTTCCAAGAAGGAGTATTTGGATAAACAGGTAGGAAGCCTTGTCGAAAGTTGCATGGAGAATCGCAAAACGATCATGGAAGCAACAAGCGGCACTTATGAGCTTAGCAAAGATCATGACGAGACGTTATCCTCTTTTGTTATTGCGCCAATTATCTCTGGTGGTGATCCCATCGGAACCGTTATTATGTTCAACAAGGATGAATCCGTGAAGATGTCTCAGATGGAAACCAAAATGGCCGAGACGGCAGCAGGTTTCCTTGGCAAGCAGATGGAACAATAAACAGCAGATGGACTCCTGTGAGCCTGAACCGGGCATACGGGAGTTTTTGCTTTTTACATATAAGTTGAACTATAGGTGTTTACACAAGTACTCCGATGACAGAATAACCTGGAGAGTAGCGGTTATCCCCAGATTTTTTGGATTCCCTTTTCCAATGGGTAAAATCCGGTGATAAGCGTATGCTTCCGATGTAGCTTTCTTGCAGAAAGCTTTTAGGCCACCGCTTCGCTTTTTCAGGTTTTTTCTGTCCTCTCCGTTAACGTGTAAAAAATATTCCAACTTACTGAGTGGGGCAGATAGGAAGAGGTTCTGATCTGGTCACAGGTTGTTGATCAAAGGATGTTCGTGTGTGCCTTCTGGAAGGTATAATAGCAAAGGGAGTTGTATACTTCGTTTGAATGCCAGAATACACATGGAAGGAACCGGGAAATTGATGAAACAGCCATCTTCAGGCACAAGGTTGCTACAGGGGGCTTTTATCCTTGGGCTTGCCGCCATTATCTCCAAAATTATTGGTGCTTTTCAAAAGATTCCTCTTCAAAATCTAGGGGGAGACGGTGTCTTTGGTATCTACAATACGGTCTATCCGTTATATATGCTCATTATTACGCTGGCTGCGGCTGGATTGCCCTTGGCTGTATCCAAATTCGTAGCCGAACAGAATGCCCTCGGCAGACCAGACGAGAGCCGAAGAATTAACCGATTATCTTCGATGTTGCTCGGCGGATTAGGCATAATTACCGCGGTGGTGATGTATGGAAGTGCATCGTGGATTGCAAGTCTAATCGGGAATCAGCATGTGGTTCCTTCCATTCGTGCAGCATCCTTAGCCTTGTTATGTGTTCCACTAATGACGGGTTTACGTGGATACTTTCAGGGGATGCAGCAGATGGTGCCAACAGCTGTGTCTCAGGTAGTTGAACAGACGGTGCGGGTCACGGTCATGATTGTGGTGTTACTGTGGCTGATCCGCGAGGATGCTTCGATTGAAACGGTTGCTTCAGGGGCAATGTTAGGCTCTGTAGCAGGAGGATGTGCGGGGCTCATCGTCATGTTGGGATTCATATACAGGCATCGGCGGAAAGAGCAGGCAGTGCGTTTCACAGATGGGGAGACGATGTTCGCAGAAGATCGCAAGAAAAAAGGCGAGGCAGTATGTGAAGAGTCTTTGGATTCAGGAGCAGATCGGGATATCCAAGGTAAGATGGTAGAGGGAGATGCATTTTATGCGGAGTCAGAGTGCCCGAGGGAAATTAGTCAGACTAGACTGTCCGCAAATGCTTCCCGAGAATGCTCAAAACCCGGAGTAGTGGACCATGACGTTACAGTAGTGGGAGAAAGCGGTCAAGCTCGGGAGATCAGGCGCTCAAATGCCGAATGGATACGTACTTTGCTTATTTATGCCATTCCGGTTTGTCTCGGATCACTGGCAGTGCCCCTGATGAATCTGGTGGACACCTTTACCGTTCCGCGTCTGCTACGCGGTGAAGGGCTAGATGACGTGCAAACGATGGTATCGTTCGGCATCTACAACCGCGGATTGCCGCTGGTGCAACTGGTGACGATGCTTGCCACGTCACTCTCGGTGCTGTTTATTCCGGCAATGGCTGAAGCGCGTCTCAAGGGCGGGCCAGAAGCCGTTAGACAGCAAGCAGGCATGGCGCTGCGCTGGTTCTGGCTGATCGGTCTGGCAGCTTCCGCAGGACTTGCGGTGCTGGCAGATCCGATTAACCGCATGCTGTACGGGGATGCCGCAGGCACCGAAGCATTGCGGTATATGGCGCTGACGGCAGCAGGCAGCACCGTCAGCATCATCGCGGCGGCGCTGCTGCAAGGCCTCGGCGCCGTGCGTGCTCCCGCGTTCAGCATGCTGGCCGCCGCAGGCGTCAAGGTGCTGCTGAACGTCATGCTTGTGCCAGCGCTGGGCATCAGCGGCGCGGCGCTTGCGGGCGCAGCCGCCTACATGCTGGCGGCTGGCCTGAATGTGGCGCTGCTGGCGCGGCTCACCGCCATGCGCCCTGCCCCTGGCGCCGTCTTGGCAAAGCCGGTGCTGGTGATCGCCGCCATGAGTCTGGCGGCGCTAGGCATGGCCTGGGCCGCCGAAGCAGTGCTCGGCGGCTTGGGCATCGCAGCCACGCATCGGCTGGCTGCGATGGGCATGAGCCTGCTGGGCATTGCCGCAGGCGCAGCCATGTTTGTGCTCGGCGCGGCCCGGACAGGGCTGCTGACCGCCGCAGAGCTGGCGGCCATGCCGAAGCTGGGGCCGCGTATGGCGAAGTTGCTGCGCAGGCTGCGTGTACTGCACTAGCCAAATCATAGCTACTATGGTGTTTAGCTGCACGCTACACCTCTTATGCTATCGCTCTGCCTGTGAGCAATTCCGTAGCGCATTATTATCGTCCGCATAAGTGAATGGAGCGCCACAAAATACGAACAGTAAGAAACACGCAGATGTCATTGCAGATGCAATTATAGGATATCGACAGATTCTGGTATAATACGTTTAATTATTGAGCGCCATCCTGTTCATTTGAGAAGAGAGAGGCTTATGGGCGCTGATATGCCATATGTTCTATAAGTAGCCCGCAAAGGACAGGATGGTTCGGATGGAGGTTTAAGCGCAATGAGTGCAGCTTTAACAGTGGTAGGTCTAGGATCTGGAGATGCAGACCAACTGACGTTAGGTATTATTAAAAAAATGAAACATGCAGCTACGCTGTATGTACGCACACTGGATCATCCAGTGTTGAATGATTTACAGCAGGAAGGGCTAGAGATGACATCGTTTGATGCCATCTATGAGTCCAAATCTTCCTTCCCGGAGGTTTACGATGAGATTGCGAACCAATTAATCGACGCGGCTCGCAGCGGCGATGCAGGCACCGAGATTGTCTATGCTGTACCAGGCCATCCAATGGTAGCCGAAGCCAGTGTACGATTTTTGAAAGAACGTTGTCCGCAGCAGGGTATTTCGTTACGTATTATGGGCGGAGAGAGTTTCCTGGATGAAGCCTTTATTCGGCTTGGATTTGATCCTATTGAAGGCTTTCAACTGCTCGATGCTAGCAGCCTGAGTCCCGAACTGATACAACCTCAGTTACATACGTTGATTGGACAAGTCTACGACGGTTTTACTGCATCTGATGTGAAGCTATGTCTAATGGAGGTATACCCGGATGATTATCCAGTGTTTGTGGGTCACGCACTTGGCGTACAGGGTCAGGAAGTCATCCATAAAGTACCACTGCATGAGTTGGATCGCACCCCCGGTTATGGTAACCTGTCGCTGATCTATGTGCCGAAAAATACAGATGATGCACTACGCCGCCGTTCTTTCGCGCGATTGCATGAGATTGTAAACATTCTTCGCAGTCCGGGTGGATGCCCATGGGACCAGGAGCAAACACATCAGTCGATTCGTAAAAACCTGATTGAAGAGGCATACGAAGTGATTGAAACCATTGATGAGGATGACCCGGATCATATGAAAGAAGAACTGGGTGATCTGCTGTTGCAAATTATGCTGCATTCTCAGATGGAGGAAGAGGTCGGCACATTCAACGTATACGACGTTATAGAAGGACTGAATGACAAGTTGATTTTCCGTCATCCGCACGTATTTGGCGATAATCAAGCGGAAGACGCGAATGAAGCCCTGCAAAACTGGGAACAGATGAAAGCAGAGGAGAAAAAACGTAAAGGCCAAGATGTACAAAATAGTTCCGTACTGGACGGTATACCGCGTGATCTGCCTGCCCTTATGAAAGGATATAAGCTTCAGAAGAAAGCAGCCAAAGTTGGCTTCGACTGGGATGATGTGGAGGGCGTTTTTGCCAAGATCGAAGAAGAACTGGCTGAACTCAGAGAAGCGGTGCATCAAGGGCATGATGCAGAAGCACGCAAGCTTGAGCTCGGTGACGTTTTATTTGCCACGGCGAATGTGGCACGCTTTATTGATACAGATCCGGAAGAGGCTCTTGCCGCCACGAACCGCAAGTTTGTTGCCAGGTTCCAGTATATCGAGGATCGGTTGCGTGAACAGGGCAAAACACCTGCGGACAGTACAGTAGACGAGATGGAGCAATTTTGGCAGATGGCAAAGAAGGCCGGACTCTGATTTTAACAAGATAAAAAAATACCCAAACACCTTATTCCATCAGGCTGGACAGTGTGTTATGATGATACGAACATGTGTTCAACATTATATTGAGTCTGGTGTTTGAAGAGACATCATTTCGGGTACTGGACTTAGACGATTCTCTGTCATGCAACGGCAAAAGCTAAAAAAAGTCGTTGGTAAGGCAGGAATTCAGCATGAAAGCCAGAATACATGTGTAGTAACCGTGCGAGAATCGACTTGGTTATCTTAAAAACGGCCAAGGCTCGCAGATACTTTTTTTTTAATTTGGGAGGCTTTTAACATGAACAAAACAGACCTGATCAACAACATTTCAAACAAAAGCGGTT
>Ga0105251_10003373_pt1 | contig 11623 bp, 10 predicted proteins | sample KBSS64metaG_FD_80424 | JGI IMG/M metagenome (GOLD analysis project Ga0105251, IMG submission 80424) | Switchgrass rhizosphere microbial communities from Kellogg Biological Station, Michigan, USA - KBS S6-4 metaG | ecosystem: Host-associated > Plants > Roots > Rhizosphere > Soil | place...
GGGAGCTCAAATTTTCAACGGCGATGTAATCCACCCCCGCGGCAAAGCCGTACTGACAAATACGCCCTTTAATCCAGGTGGTGAAGTCACGACCCACACCCAACGCACCATGTAATGCTTTCGCACTCGCAATATTAGTTTCGCGCCCGCCAATTTGACCGGAAATAACGGGAACAATAGCGGCAAAGTCGTTATTGCTAATACCTCCCTGACTGGTGAAAGGCTGAGGGGCGGCCTCAGAATTTAATCTGCTTTTTTCGAGTTTCATTTTTCAGGCTCCGTTATGCGGCGTTGAACGCGTCCGGGTAAAGGGTAAGGATATCGTCAATTTCCTGCTGTGAAAGACCGGTATAGCTACCAGCGCTGGCATTGTGGTTCACAAGCTGGATAACACGCATAACATCAGCGCGGCAGGTAATGCGGTAACGGAAGTGACTACCGATACCGTCGCCGTTTGGTTCGTCGATACGCTCCAGGCAAATATCTAAGCGACGCTCCAGTTCGGTAGCGTAGTTGCGGGCACTGGACAGTCGGCAATAGCGAAGAATCTCGTTTTCAGTGAAGCCATTAATCCCGGTACGCATCATATAAACGCGAGCACGGTGTTTTTTTGGCGATGGTTTAATCTTGGCTGGTGGGCTAATATCAAAGGCGTCATCCTTCTGATTAGCCGCCTGCTGTAAGGGGCGGTTTTTCTTTTCCATTACGCCACCTTCCCGCGGCGCTCTGCCAGCCAGTGATTAATCTCAACAGCATCAAATGCGGTCACGTTATCGGTGAGTTTTACCGGGCGTGGCAGTGTGCCGTTCTTAACCCAGCGATCAATGGTAGGCATGGATACGCCAAGTAACTCCGGCATGCGGAAGCGGCGAATATATCCAGTAGTGGGAATTGCTGATTGTGCTGCTTGATGTGCTGTCATATGCCCCGTAACTCCTGTGATAGTTGTTGTTACGGGGTAATAGTCAATGTAACGCTGATTAATGTCATCGCCACGAAAAATGGATTTTCGCTGCGAAATTAACTCTCTGATTTAAAAGTCTTGTTTGCTGATGAAAAGTATTCATCCAGTAATCGAGAGCTTACTCTTTTATCATTTTCAAGAATTTCAGCCTTGAGAGCATCCTGCGTCCATCGTTTTGAGGTTGTATGCGTCGACTTTAGAGCATTCAACATAGATCCTATAACCAGCAAGCCTTCATTAAGCGTAAGCCTCTCACCAGCTCCACTCAGGGTGCTCTGCTCAAACCTTTCAACATTTACTCGCCTAAAGATAAATTCAATGTTTCCTAATCCATCATCAGGGTAAAAGAACGAATGGTAATTATGAAAATCAACCTCCTCACCTGTTTTCTTGTCCACAAAAATGGCACCACGTCCATTTACACGTTCAAATTTTAACTCATTGAAGGAGTTCATTTTATTTAATGTGTATTCGCCAAACTTTAAAAATGCGCCCTCCATGCCCACAAGCTCCCTTGGCTTTCTATGTTGTTCAATATCGAATAAATGCATAACATCAAGTTTTTCAGCCCCAATCATTGGGCTGGGTAAGTCATAAATACCATGACTGACGTTAACTACTGGCGGGATTCTCTCTATATCTAAATATGGGGTATCCAGTTCTTCGTTTGAGAAAAAATACTCTTCATCCCCCATCAGAAGATTAATGTACGCTCCATCATTCGTCTCTCTCCGTATACCTTTTCCGAAAAGTTGTCTTTTTGTTTTAATGACTTGCTTAGTTTTAATTGCGTAAAAACCGTTCTCAAACAACGCTGATATAGTGATGTGTCCATCCAGTGCAAATTGTAAACAGTCTGACACAGAAACTTTTTCACCAAATGAAGTTGTCAGCCTTCTGGCTGTTTCTTCAAGTGTTAGCCATTCTTTTAATTTAAATATTTTATTCACAATGCCACCTTAGACGCATCGCCTTAAGAAGTGATTGAGCTAGGCGGTAAGGCCTCCGCTTTTCGCCCCGTCGGGCTAGGCTCAATCTGTTCTGTTACTTCTTCGCTCTCAGAGGCGTTACGTTGTATTCCTCGCCACGTTCAAGCGCCACCAGCAAATCAGCCCACTGAGCCAACGCAATTTTGCGCTCATCAAAATACTGGTGCCGGTTATAGATACCCTCGATTCCGGGAATCTTGTGGTTCAGGCATCTCTCAGCAATCACTGGATCTATACCGATAGCCGCCATCTGGGTACGCATTGTGCGGCGCAGGTCGTGAATGCTGAACGGTTCAACATCTGGCATCTCTTTCATTACAGAGGGCAATACCATGTTAAGCGTGGCCCGGCTAACGTGCGCTGTTGTTCTGGCTTTACGGGCAGGTATTAGCCAACGGCTATCTCCAGCAAACAGTCGAATTTCTTTTATCCATTCAATTACCGGTTCCGGCAGTGGAATATCAATATCATCACCGTTCTTGGCACGAATTCCAGGCAAGCACCAAATAGCTTTATCCAAATCAAACTCAGCCCATTCAGCAGCGCATAGTTCCATTTTGCGCACACCAAGTGCCAAGATGATTTTAAAGGTCAGTTCATTCTCTCGGCTAATTCCACGACCACGGCGCAATGCTTTGAAGAACATGATCAGCTCTTCACGAGAAAGCGCACGTTTACGCCCCTCCTCTTTCCCTCCAGCATCCTTGGAACCAAAAGATATAGCGGGGTTAACATCAATCACACCGCGCACCACAGCGTAATCCAAGATACGCTTCATCATGCGTAACACATCGTTGGCAACCGTAGGCGATCCACGCTCCAGCACATCCTGAAGAACGCTATCAATATGCCGGGGCTTAACATCCTCAATCTTCATATTCCCAATGATAGGGATAATGTTCTTTTGCAGACTGCTGCGGAAAAGCTCAGGGTGTTTATAGGTGGTTTCAATCTGGCGGGTGTAATACTCAGCGGCAATGTCTGAAAAGCGGGAAGCATTTTTCTCACTTTCAATCTTAGCCAGCGCTTCTGATTTTCTTTCCTGCTTCTCACCAGCAACGTCATAGCCGAGGGCTACGCGTGCGGATAACTCTTTAGCCGTATCACGAGCCTTAGATAATGAAAGATCTGTATACGAGCCAATTAGCATTACCCGAGCTTTACCAGCCAGCTTGTAGCGGAAGCGCCACACTGGTGACTTATCGGTTTCACGATATCGAAGATAAAGGCCGTTACCATCAGAGCGCCCTTCAAAATGCTCACCAGCTTTAATCCACGCTCGAATCTGCATGTCTGTAAGTTTTGGCATCGCGTGTACCCAAAATGATTCAGTCGTGTACCTATCTCAAAGCATGTTGTACCCACTACCGAAGATAAAATTCAAAGGTACACCTTTGGGTACACGCTAATAATGCGCTTTCTTGTACTCCTATGATAGCCCCTGATAACAAAAAAGCCCGGCGCAATGCGGGCTTAGAGTTTTGTCGATAGCGGTTAATTTCCCGCGATGTCTTATTTGCTTTTCTTGATGTGTTTAATCAAGCGCTGACGTTTACGCATCTGGTTCGGCGTCAGGGTGTTACGTTTGTTGGCAAACGGGTTCTCCCCTTCTTTGAACTGAATACGGATTGGCGTACCCATTACATCCAGCGATTTGCGGAAGTAGTTCATCAGATAGCGTTTGTAGGAGTCTGGCAGGTCTTTTACCTGGTTACCGTGAATCACAACAATTGGTGGGTTATAACCACCGGCGTGAGCATATTTCAGCTTAACGCGACGGCCACGTACCAACGGTGGCTGGTGATCTTCAGCAGCCATCGACATAATACGAGTCAGTAACGCCGTGCTTACGCGACGAGTGGAGCTGTCATACGCTTCACGAACAGACTCAAACAAGTTGCCTACACCGCTACCGTGCAGCGCAGAGATGAAGTGTACGCGAGCAAAGTCAATGAAGCCCAGACGATAATCCAGCGTCTCTTTAACTTGCTCTCTGACTTCGTTGCTCAGGCCATCCCACTTATTGACCACAATCACCAGTGAGCGCCCACTATTCAGGATAAAGCCGAGCAGGGAGAGATCCTGATCAGAAATACCTTCTCGCGCATCAATCACCAGCAATACAACGTTGGCATCTTCAATCGCTTGCAGCGTTTTGATTACCGAGAATTTCTCAACGGTTTCAGTGATTTTCCCACGCTTACGTACACCCGCGGTGTCGATAAGAATGAATTCACGTTCATCACGTTCCATTGGGATGTAGATGCTGTCACGGGTAGTGCCCGGCATGTCGTAAACCACAACGCGGTCTTCGCCAAGAATACGGTTAGTAAGCGTTGACTTACCTACGTTCGGACGGCCAACAATCGCCAGCTTGATGGGTAAATCGATAGGGTTGAAGGCTTCTTCTTCCTCTTCTTCTTCCATCTCGTCATCTTCAGACACAATGCCATTTTTAGCATTGAATGCCGCCCAGTAGGCTGCATCTTCATCGATTTCTTCTTCCGGCTCACGCGGATTTTTTTCGTCGATGAAAGGAATCAGAACGTGTTCGAGCAGAGTTGTCACGCCGCGGCCATGAGAAGCAGCAATCGGGTGAATTTCACCTAAACCCAGGGAGTAAAAATCAATTACCGCCTGATCAGGGTCCATACCGTCTGTTTTGTTCGCCACCAGGAAGGTTGGCTTCTGACGTGAACGCAAATGTTTAGCGATAGCTTCGTCAGCAGGCATCAAGCCCGCACGTGCATCAACCATAAACAGCACCACATCGGCTTCTTCAATCGCCAACAACGATTGTGCCGCCATATGCGTTTCAACGCCGTCTTCCGTGCCATCAATACCACCGGTATCAATAGCAATAAATTCGCGGCCTTCCACTTCAGCACGACCATACTTGCGGTCGCGAGTCAGCCCCGGGAAATCCGCGACCAGCGCATCTCGGGTACGCGTCAAGCGGTTAAACAACGTGGATTTTCCGACATTAGGGCGCCCGACAAGCGCAACCACAGGTACCATGATTAAAACCTCATAACTCAAAATTCATCTTCAAACGACGTCAAATCACATCGTTTCTAAAAACAGGAAACGGCTCCTGGACTACCGGAACCGTTTCGCACTTAAAAATACTTCAGGCAAATTTAACGCTTAATAGCGTACAACGTACCGTCTTTCGCCTGAATCAGCAGCTTGTCGCTGGCAACAACTGGCTCAGTCTGGAAGCCAGAACTGTCCACTTTTTGTTGAGCAACAAAGCGGCCGTCGTCGGCATTGATCCAGTGCATATACCCTTCGCTGTCACCTACAACCAGATAACCGTTGTACAGAACAGGAGAGGTCAAATTACGGTGCAGCAGGTCGCTTTGCGTCCACAGAGTTACACCGCCATCAGCATTCAGAGCAACAACGCGGTCATTCTGATCGACAAGGAAAATACGGTTCGCATCAACGATGAAGTCGTTTACTGAACCCAGTTCACGTTTCCACATCACCTGACCTGAACGTAAGTCCAGTGCAGTCAAGTTACCGTTATATGCCAGAGCATAGACCACACCATTAACAATGACAGGTGTGGTATCAACATCGCTCAGACGGTCAATTTCGGTAGCACCGGTTGCCTGAGAGATACGCTGTTGCCAAATAAGCTGGCCTTGTTTCATTAACACAGCGCTAACGCGACCGTTATCACCACCAACAACTGCGGCACCAAACGCTATTGCAGGTGCAGATTCACCGCGCAGAGAAAGTGCTGGCATATCCAGGTTTACGGTCCATTTCACTGCACCGTCAGTTTCATCAAATGCCTGAAGCTGGCCGTTGCTGGTATGAACCAGAACTAAACCATCGCTGACCACAGGACGAGAAAGGACTTCGCCTGCAGCTTTGCTTTGCCACGCAATACTACCATCAGAGGTGTTAAGCGCATAAACCTGCGCTTTCTCACTACCAATGTATACGTGCGCACCATCAACTGTTACACCACCAGAAAGCAGTGCTGGCAGGTTGCTGGAGTAGAAGTTTGTCTTTTCTGACAGATCAACAGACCAGACTTCTTTACCATCATCCGCGTTAACCGCTTTAACGGTACCACGGCGGTCTGCGGCGTAAATATTGCCGTCCTGCCATGCTGGATGCAGATTGGAATAGAAATCACCAATACCGCTACCAACAGAAGTACTCCATGATTTTTCAGGTTCAAACTGGTTTTCAACTGTCGGCAGTGGAGACATCTTTACCACATCTTCTTCACCGCTAAACAGTGAACAACCGCTGAGCAGCGTCAGAGAAATCAGCCCTGGTACAAGTAGTTTACGCAATTGCATCGGGTCCCTCTTAGCTCGACAAATTATTAATTTTCATCTGCATCATTTCGCGCAGGGCTGGAGAAGCATCAGTTTGTGAGCCTTTGCTCCACGCATCGCGTGCACCTTGCTTGTCCCCTTTGCTGAGCAGCGCTTCACCGCGCAAATCAGCAACAATCGCTACCCAACCTTCGCCTTTAATGCTGTCGAGGGTTTTCAGCGCCGCATCAGATTGCTTTTGTTGTATTTGAATACGTGCCAGACGTGCGTTGATCAGTGCCTGCAAATTTGCATCGCTGGTGCTGCTCAGTCCTTGCTGCAATTGAGCTGCCGCTTTCGCCAGATCATTGTTATCAGCATACTTCTGAGCCAATTCCAATGACGCTAAAGCACCATATGTATTCTTAGTGCTGGCAGCGAATTTCTCTGCAGCACTCAGTGTTGCAGGTTGATCGGCACGCACAGCATCTGTCACAGTTTGATATTCGAGAGAAGAAGCCATCGAGCTTTCAACCTGATGACCGTTCCAGTAACGCCAACCAACCAGTGCGCCAATACCTAATACGACACCAACCACTAGCGCTTTGCCGTTTTCAGCAAAGAAGCGTTTTACTGCATCAACCTGTTCGTTATCGTTTTCGTAAATTTCCACGCAGTCCTTCTCCTTAACGATTTATCACTGGGGAAATTAACCCAGTAGCGCCTGCAAATGAGCGACCGCGTTTACTTGCTCAACGGTAGTTTGCTCACCTGTGCGCAGATCCTTCACGACGACCTGACCACTTGCAACTTCGGTTTCGCCAAGCACCAGGGCTACACGTGCGCCCCACTTATCTGCACGGACGAACTGCTTCTTGAAGTTGCCACCGCCATAGTTGGTCATCAGCTTGATAGCCGGGACCTGATCACGTAATTGTTCAGCTAACAGCATTGCTGCAGCTTGCGTTCCCTGACCTGACGATATCAGGTAAATATCGACAACAGATTCGGCTTTAAATTCCGGGTTGATAGCTTGAACCAGTAAAACAAGTCGTTCCAGACCCATAGCGAAGCCAACAGCAGGTGCCGCGCGGCCACCCAATTGCTCGACCAAACCGTCGTAACGGCCACCCGCGCAAACGGTGCCTTGGGAACCCAGGCTGCTTGTCACCCATTCGAAAACGGTGCGGTTGTAGTAATCCAGACCACGTACCAGGCGCTGATTCACGGTATACGCGATACCGGCAGCATCAAGGTATTGGCACAGACCTGCGAAATGCTCACGGGACTCTTCGTCCAGATAGTCGCCAAGCGTCGGCGCATCATCCAGCAGAGCCTGAACTTCAGGATTTTTAGAGTCCAGTACGCGCAATGGGTTGCTGTACATGCGACGCTGGCAATCTTCGTCAAGCTTCTCTTTATGCTGTTCCAGGAACGCGACCAGCGCATCACGGTAGTTTGCACGCGCTTCAAGCGAACCAATTGAGTTCAATTCCAGGCGTACGTGCTGGTCGATACCCAATGCACGCCACCAGCGAGCGGTCAGCATGATAAGCTCAGCATCAATATCTGGCCCTTGTAGGCCAAAGACTTCGACACCGAGCTGATTGAACTGGCGGTAACGCCCTTTTTGCGGACGCTCATGGCGGAACATCGGCCCGATGTACCACAAGCGCTGTTCCTGATTGTACAGAAGACCATGTTCGATACCGGCACGCACGCAGCCCGCGGTGCCTTCAGGGCGCAGAGTCAGGCTATCGCCGTTGCGGTCCTCAAAGGTATACATCTCTTTTTCAACCACGTCGGTGACTTCACCGATTGCGCGTTTGAATAACGGGGTCTGCTCTACAATCGGCAAACGGATTTCACTGTAACCGTAGCTGCCGAGCACCTGTTTCAGAATGCCTTCAATGCGCTGCCAAATGGCGGTTTCGCCAGGCAGGTAATCGTTCATGCCGCGGATGGCTTGAATGTTTTTTGCCACGTTTATTCTCTACCAAATTTTACCCATCGCCCATCAAGATACAGAGTTGTTGGCTGCTCTCGTTCACCCGAATCACTTACTCAAGTAAGCTCATTGGGATTCATTCGATTGCCGCCTACCTGTATCTTGAAGTAGCTTGGGTATATACAAAAAATGAACCCGAAATCAGACTGTTTGCTTTCACAAAACGCCTGGCGGGTTCAATCATACACGGGAAGCCGAATGCTTCCCATGTTTCGCACTATTTTTCCAACTGCTGGATACTAATCCGCTGCGACTCATCAAGCATGGAAGCCTTGGCACGAATACGCGCTTCAAGCTGCGCAATCATGTTTTCGTTATCCATTCGCTCGCGCTGACGCACACCGTCTTCGTAGAAACCACTCATTTTGTGACCACCGGTCACACCTAAAGTGGAAACCAGCGCTTCGCCCGGCCCGTTCACCACACAACCAATAATCGAAACATCCATTGGCGTGATGATATCTTCCAGGCGCTCTTCGAGAGCGTTCACGGTGCCAATAACATCGAACTCCTGGCGCGAGCACGTTGGGCAGGCGATAAAGTTAATACCGCGAGCACGGATACGCAAAGATTTCAGAATGTCGAAACCGACCTTGATCTCTTCAACCGGATCGGCAGCCAGTGATACGCGCAGCGTGTCACCGATACCTTCGGAAAGCAGTAAGCCGAGGCCAATCGCTGATTTCACTGAGCCGCTACGCATGCCGCCAGCTTCGGTGATCCCGAGATGCAGCGGTTGATCAATTTGCTTAGCCAGTAAACGATAGGATTCAACCGCCAGAAAAACGTCGGAGGCTTTTACGCTCACCTTGAACTGATCAAAGTTGAGACGATCCAGATGATCCACATGACGCATCGCCGATTCTAACAACGCCTGGGGCGTTGGCTCGCCATACTTCTCTTGCAGATCTTTTTCCAGCGATCCGGCGTTAACACCGATACGGATCGGAATATTTTTGTCCCGGGCACAATCTACAACGGCGCGAATACGCTCTTCGTTGCCAATGTTGCCTGGGTTGATGCGTAAACAATCGACGCCATACTCAGCAACTTTGAGGGCGATACGATAGTCAAAATGGATATCAGCAACCAACGGGACGTTGACCTGCTGTTTGATGAGCTTGAACGCTTCTGCTGCGTCCATCGTTGGCACGGATATACGAACGATATCTGCCCCAACTCTTTCTAAAGCTCGAATCTGGTTAACAGTGGCTTCAACATCCGTAGTACGGGTGTTGGTCATAGACTGAACGGCGATCGGTGCCCCGTCGCCGATTGGCACATTCCCTACGTAGATCCGTTTGGATTTTCTACGTTGAATTGGGGCTTGATTATGCATTATAAATCTCCACAATTACGCGTCATGCTGGCTGCGATTATTCAGCACTTACTGTCAGACGTGCAACCTGGCTAGTTCTGATAAAGCGACTCAAATCGACAGGTTTACCCTGGAACTGAATCTGAACCGCAGCTGGAGCACCAATTTTCAACTTATACGGTGCCTGACCGGCTAAATTCAAATTGCCATCTTTACGCTGCATACCGCTGAACAATTTCTTGCCGGTTGCGTCAGTCACTTCAAGCCAGCAATCGGCATTAAAGTTCATCACTAATGCATTCGGGTCAGCTGCAGGAGCCGTAGTCACAGCAGCCTGATCGGTAGGGAGTGCGGCATTTTGCGCCGGAGTTGCAGTGGCTTGCGCGTTATCGACAGGTGCCTGGCTTGGTGCCACTACTGCGGAAGAATCCGCTGTAGTGGTTTGCTGAGCCGTTGCTGCTGGAGCCTGATTTGATGCTGATTCAGTCACTGGAGCAGGCTGCGATGCCGCTGGAGTCTGCACAGGTTGCTGTGCAGAAGTATCAGCAGTAGATGAATCGCTGGTAGTTAAAGGTACTGACTGAGAGTTGCTGTTGCTGGCAGAAAGTTCAGCTGAAGATTGATCGGCCATAGTCGAAATCTCTTCCTGCTGCGCTTTGTGGTTTTGCCACCACCATGCACCAGTAAGGCCGACAACGACAAACAAAACGAGCCAGGTGACGCTCATCAGCCAACCGTCACGTTTCTTACGGCGTTTCCCCAGGGAAAAACTTTGCATCGGAGCCACTTTAGCAGCCCTGATAGGTGCATGTTTTTCCATCATCGGCAACAGTTCTTCTTCCGGAATACGCACAAGACGTGCATACGAACGGATATAACCACGCAGGAAGGTCGACGCTAACTCGGCAGGTGCCTTGTCATCTTCAATATCCCGAACGGTAGAAACTTTCAGGCACAGGCGTTCGGCCACGGCTTGTTGGCTAAGACCGAGTTCTTCACGGGCAACACGTAAACGTTCACCCGTGGTTTTTTCTGCATTTGATTCGTGAGTGGCTTCAGTATTCATTAGCTACAATTGCTGGGACTGTTCGATTGAGGAATTAGGCAGGAGTCTTGTAGCACAGCGTTTCCGCTTCACCACGCTCTCCCGCTTCGCGAAACAAATCTGTGTTCTGGAGGATAAACCCCAGACAACATAACATTCAGCTCAAACTACTTGTTCACATAAATATGCTGCATTGTGTGAACGACTTAATCACTGATGAGTTAACCATAGACACCATTTTTAATGTTGTCAGTCAATTGCGACCAGCGATGGCTTAAATAGATGCGCCTAAACTATTGTTGTACCGTTACATACTGCCTTAAAGCGCTATGAAACGCACCGTAATTATTAATCTTAAAGTCACTCGCTAAACTTGCATAACTGCAAGATATAACTATGTGTTTTTTGAACCCCGTGGCATCGCTGCCACAGGGTTCATATCTGACAAACGCAATAGTTTATCAGACTGCTTTAACATCAATAGGTTCACCCTGCATACGTTTACGCAACGTACGTTTGGTGCGGTCAATCACTTCGCCAGCCAGCTGACCACAAGCCGCATCAATATCATCGCCACGCGTTTTACGCACGATGGTAGTGAAGCCGTAACTCATTAATACTTTTGAGAAACGGTCGATACGGCTGTTGGAGCTACGGCCATATGGCGCCCCAGGGAACGGGTTCCATGGGATCAAGTTAATTTTACATGGCGTATCTTTCAGGCATTCTGCCAATTGATGCGCATGCTCAGTACCATCGTTGACGTGATCCAGCAGAACGTATTCCACAGTGACACGGCCCTGATTGGCGTTGGATTTCTCCAGATAACGACGCACAGAGGACAGGAAAGTCTCGATGTTGTACTTTTTGTTGATCGGCATGATCTGGTCGCGAATTTCGTCGGTCGGAGCATGCAGAGAGATGGCAAGTGCCACATCAATCATGTCGCCCAATTTATCCAGTGCTGGAACCACACCCGATGTAGAAAGCGTGACACGACGTTTAGAAAGCCCAAAACC
>Ga0105251_10003374_pt1 | contig 11622 bp, 9 predicted proteins | sample KBSS64metaG_FD_80424 | JGI IMG/M metagenome (GOLD analysis project Ga0105251, IMG submission 80424) | Switchgrass rhizosphere microbial communities from Kellogg Biological Station, Michigan, USA - KBS S6-4 metaG | ecosystem: Host-associated > Plants > Roots > Rhizosphere > Soil | place...
CGCAACACCTTCTCGATCAGCGACGAGGACGTGCAGGAACTGTCCAAGCAGGCGCTGGTCATCGAAAAGCATTACGGCCGCCCGATGGACATCGAGTGGGCGAAGGATGGCGTGAGCGGCAAGCTGTACATCGTGCAGGCCCGCCCGGAAACCGTGAAGTCGCGTGGCCACGCCACCCAGATCGAGCGTTTCGCGCTGAACCAGAAGGACGGCAAGGTGCTGGCCGAAGGCCGCGCGGTGGGTGCCAAGATCGGCGCCGGCGTGGCCCGCGTGGTCAAGTCGCTGGACGACATGGCCCGCGTGCAGCCCGGCGATGTGCTGATCGCCGACATGACCGATCCCGATTGGGAGCCGGTGATGAAGCGCGCCTCGGCGATCGTGACCAACCGCGGTGGCCGTACCTGCCACGCGGCGATCATCGCGCGTGAGCTGGGCGTGCCGGCCGTGGTCGGCTCGGGCAACGCGACCCAGGTGCTGCAGGACGGCCAGGAAGTGACGGTCAGCTGTGCCGAGGGCGATACCGGTTTCATCTACGAAGGCAAGCTGGACTTCGAGCGCACCACCACGGACCTGGGCAACATGCCGCCGGCGCCGCTGAAGATCATGATGAACGTGGCCAACCCGGAACGTGCGTTCGACTTCGGGCAGCTGCCCAATGCCGGCATCGGCCTGGCGCGTCTGGAGATGATCATTGCCAGCCACATCGGCATCCATCCCAACGCGCTGCTGGAGTACGACCGCCAGGATGCGGCGACGAAGAAGAAGATCGACGAGAAGATCGCCGGGTACGCCGATCCGGTCAGTTTCTATGTCAACCGCCTGGCCGAGGGCATCGCCACGCTGACTGCGTCGGTGGCACCGAATCCGGTGATCGTGCGCCTGTCGGACTTCAAGTCGAACGAGTACGCGAACCTGATCGGCGGCAGCAACTACGAGCCGCACGAAGAAAACCCGATGATCGGCTTCCGTGGTGCCAGCCGCTACGTGGATCCGAGCTTCTCGGCGGCCTTCGCGCTGGAGTGCAAGGCGGTGCTGCGCGTGCGCAACGAGATGGGCCTGGACAACCTGTGGGTCATGATTCCGTTCGTGCGCACCCTGGAAGAAGGCCGCAAGGTGGTCGAGGTGCTGGCCCAGAACGGTCTGAAGCAGGGCGAGAACGGCCTGAAGATCATCATGATGTGCGAGGTGCCGTCCAACGCGCTGCTCGCCGATGAGTTCCTGGAGATCTTCGATGGCTTCTCGATCGGCTCGAACGACCTGACCCAGCTGACCCTGGGCCTGGACCGCGATTCGTCGATCGTGGCGCACCTGTTCGACGAGCGGAACCCGGCGGTGAAGAAGCTGCTGTCGATGGCGATCAAGGCGGCGCGCGCCAAGGGCAAGTACGTGGGCATCTGCGGCCAGGGCCCGTCCGATCACCCGGACCTGGCCGAGTGGCTGATGCAGGAAGGCATCGAGTCGGTCTCGCTGAACCCGGACACGGTGGTGGACACCTGGCTGCGACTGGCCAAGTTGAAGGCCAACAGCTGATAACAAAAAACCCCGCTTCGGCGGGTTTTTTTGTCCAACGCGTCAAGCGTAGGGACACGCCATGCGTGTCCGCCGTTCGTTTCCGTGCCGCGAAGCCACCCAGGGGGTGGCTCTACGCCAGGGCGGCTTCCGCTGCCGGGTAATCGGTGAACCCTTCTTCCGCACCACCGAAGAACGTGGCCTTGTCCGGCGCGTTCAACGCCAGGCCCTGTTGCAGGCGGGCCGGCAGGTCCGGGTTGGCGATGAACGGTCGGCCGAAACCGATCAGGTCGGCCCAGCCCTTGGCCAGGGCTTCCTCGGCGCGCTCGACGGTGTATTTGCCGGCGTAGATCAGGGTGCCCCGGTAGATCATGCGCAGTGCTTCCTTGAACGCCACCGGCATCACCGGGGCGTCGTCCCAGTCGGCTTCGGCGATGTGCAGGTAACCCACGCCGATGCTGTCGAGAACGTGCGCGGCGGCCAGATAGGTCGCCTGCGGGGTGTCGTCCACCGCGCCCTGCAGGGTGGTCAGCGGGGCCAGGCGCACGCCGACGCGGTCGGCGCCGACTTCGGCGGCGACCGCTTCGGTGACTTCGCGCAGGAAACGCAGGCGGTTCTGCAGCGAACCACCGTAGGCGTCGGAACGCTGGTTGGACTGGGAGTCGATGAACTGGTTGATCAGGTAACCGTTGGCGCCGTGCAGTTCGACGCCGTCGAAACCGGCGTCGATGGCGCGGCGGGCGGCGTTGGCATAATCGCGCACGATCTGCGGGATTTCGGCGATGTCCAGGGCGCGCGGCAGGGAGTGCTGGACCATCTCCCCTACCCCGCCCTGCGGGCCGGTGCCGGCCACGTCGACGAACACCTTCACGCCGGGGGCCTGCAGGGCCGAAGCCGAGACGGGCGCTTCACCATTTGGCTGCAGGTCCACATGCGAGACGCGGCCGACATGCCAGAGCTGGGCGAAGATCCGGCCGCCGGCGGCATGCACCGCGTCGGTGACGCCGCGCCAGCCGGCGACCTGGGCGTCATCGTGGATGCCGGGCGTCCAGGCATAGCCCTGCCCCTGCGGGCTGATCTGGGTGCCTTCGCTGACGATCAGGCCGGCGCTGGCGCGCTGGGCGTAGTAGGCCGCCATCAGCGGCGTGGCGACGTTGCCAGCGGCGGCGCGCGAGCGGGTCATTGGCGGCATCACGATGCGGTTGGGCAGCGTCAGCGCGCCGAGGCGGTAGGGGGTGAAGAGCATGGGGGGATCCTTGCTGGAAGACTGCGGCAAGGATGGGGATGGAGGGGCGTCGGGAAAAGCGTCGATGCGGCAAAACAGTTGTGCCGTGGGTGCAATGATCGGATCCCGGGACCGCGTGGGACACGCGTGGCGTGTCGCTACGGGCTTTTGCCGGCCAGGTCGTTGTAGGCGCTGCGGACGGTTTCGTAGCCGTACTGGCGCTCCAGGCGGCGCACGACGAAATGGCCGCGCGCCATGTCCTGGTAGTAGTCGGTGAACATGGTGTTGAGGGTCGCACCGGCCACCGCGCCGATGATCGGCACCGCCTGGGCGGCGAATTTCTCGGTGACCACCACGCCGAAGCGCGCGGCGACCTTTTCGACGATCTTGGCCAGCCATTTACCAGCTTCCTTCGGGGTCAGGCCGATCATCACCCCGCCGCCGCCCACTGCGGCGCCGGCCAGCTCGGCCGACAGGTGGCGCATCACTTCGGCGGTGAAGCCGCGGGTGATGTAGTAACCGGTCTCGCTGGCATCGTCATCGCCCGAATTGCCACCCAGCGCGAACACTTCCAGGCAGGCGTGGCGGGTGCCCATCTCGGACAGGTCGAAGCCTTCGCTGCGCGCGACATCGGCCACCGAGCGCATCATGATCGTGGTCGACACCGGCAGTTCCAGGAACAGCGCGGTAAAGCCGAACGCCCCACCGAGCGCGCCGGAGGCGGCGGCGGCAGCCTTGTGCCAGCCGGTGGACGCCGTCTTGCCGGGCGTGTTGTCCATGCTCCACAGCGCGGCCTGCGCCGATTTGAACAGCGCCGCTTCAACCGCGCCGTGGATGCGTCGGGACACCGACTGCGGCAGCTTCTTCACCGCGAACTCCAGCGGCGAGCCGATCAGGTTCGCCATCTTGGCGGTCAGCGTGGGCGACTCGAGCAGCTGCACCGCCCGTTCGAGGTCGGCCCAGTCCCTGGAGGTGGGGGCGATCTTCGCCTCGATGGGCGGCGGGAGGATCCGGACGATATGGCTCATCGGTCGATCATACCCGCGGCCGATTGAACGGAGTGTTGGCGGCACCGGCAGCCGGGCAGAGCCCGGCGCTACGGTGGCGGTGCGGCCGCGCGCCGACAGCCGGGCAGAGCCCGGCTCTACGGTGGCGGTGCGGGCCTTGTAGTGCCGGGCTCTGCCCGGCAAGCGCTCAGGCCGGCAGGCCGGACAGCGCGCCCATGAACTGGCGGTAATGGCGCAGTTCGGCGATGGAATCGTGCACATCGCTCAGCGCGGTGTGGCTGGAGGTCTTGCCTACCCCGGCGGCCACCGCCGGCGCCCAGCGCCGGGCCAGTTCCTTGACCGTGGACACGTCCAGGTTGCGGTAATGGAAGTACTTTTCCAGCCGCGGCATTTCGCGGTGCAGGAAGCGGCGGTCCTGGCAGATCGAGTTGCCGCACATCGGCGAAGCGCCGGCCTTGATCCACTTCGCCAGGAAGTTCACGGTCTCCGCTTCGGCCTGGCCCAGGGTCACCTGGCTGTCGACCACGCGCTGCCACAGGCCGGAACGGCGGTGCTGGTTGCGGTTCCATTCGTCCATCGCCTCCAGCCGCTCCAGCGGGTGCCGGATGGCGAACTCGGGGCCTTCGGCCAGCACGTTCAACTGCGCGTCGGTGACGACGGTGGCGATCTCGATGATCGAGTCGTTGTCGGTATCCAGACCGGTCATTTCCAGGTCGATCCAGATCAGTCGTTCGCCTTCTGCGCCGTTGTCCGCCATGTTTTCCAGCCTTTCCACGAAAGCGACATGATAGCCGGGCGACGTGCCCGCCGGGTGGTCAGGGCAGCAGCAGCGGCGGTTTGCCGCGCTTGGCCCGGAAATAATTGGTCAGGCGCGTGCTGGCCTCCTTGGCCAGGACGCCGCCATGCAGCTCCACCCGGTGGTTGTGGCGCGCGTCGCCAAGCAGGTCGAACACGCTGCCGCAGGCGCCGGTCTTCGGGTCGGTGGCGGCGTACACCAGCCGCGCCACGCGTGCGTGCACCACTGCCATCGCGCACATCGCGCAGGGCTCCAGGGTCACGTACAAGGTGCTGCCCAGCAGCCGGTGGTTGCCCAGCGCCCTGCCCGCCTGGCGCATCGCCACGATCTCGGCGTGCGCGCTGGGGTCGTGGTCGGCGATGTTGAGGTTCCAGCCCTCGCCCAGCAGCGTGCCGTCGGCCCCGACCAGGACGGCGCCGACCGGGATTTCATTGAACTCGCGCTCGGCGCGCTCGGCCAGGCGCAACGCGTGCTGCATCCAGTGTTCATCCTGGTCGTGCACCGGCACGCCCGGCGGCGGCGGCGCGGGCACCTGCTCAGCCATGGCGGCGGTCTGCGTCGCGCAGGAAGGCGTCGAACGCAGCGAGGGTCGCCTCGCTGACGTGGTGTTCGATGCCTTCGGCATCACGGCGCGCCGAATCGGCGTCCACGCCCAGGGCCAGCAGGAAGCGCTCCACGGTCTGGTGGCGGGCGCGCATTTCCACGGCCAGCTGCTCCCCGGCCGGGGTCAGGAACACCCCGCGGTACGGGCGCTGCACGGCCCAGCCCTCCTTCACCAGGCGCTTGAGCGCCTTGGCGACGGTCGGCTGCGCCACGCCCAGACGGGTGGCGATATCGACCTGGCGGGCCTCGCGCCCGTCCGCGATCAGGTCGGCGATCAACTCCACGTAGTCTTCGACCAGCTCCGAGCGCCGCGCTTCACGCACCTGCACGAACCCTTCCACATGCACCTGGGCATCGATCAGTGGGGTGGGCGCTTTGCGGGAGGTAGGCGACATGCCCCCAGTTTACCGTAGTGACGGGCCATGCCCGTCAACCGGTTCGCCTCAGCCTTCGCGACGCCGCAGACCGGTCTCGAACAGCACTTCCCCTTCGAGGTTGCGCGCCGCCAGGCTGCCGCCGTGCGCCCGCGCGAACTCATCGGCGATGAACAACCCCAGGCCCAGGCCACGGCTGTCGTGGAAGCTGGCCTTGAACGGCTCGAACAGACGCGGCAGCAGCGCTTCGGGAATCTGCCCGGCATTGCGCACCTGCAGGCGCAGCGAATCGCCGTGCGTACCCCGCACCTCCACCCGGACCGGCGCGGCGCCACCGTGCAGCACCGCATTGCCGATCAGGTTGGAGAGCAGCTGGGCCAGGCGATCCGGATCCCCATGCAGGCGGGTGTCGCCCTCGACCTGCAGGTCGATCCGTGCCTGCGGGTGGGCGCGCGCCATTTCGCTGACGACGGCAGCGGCCACCTCGGCCAGGTCGCATTCGACCTGCTGCAGGCGCAGGCCGCCACTGCGGATACGGGAGAAATCCAGCAGCTGCTCGACCATCCGCGCCATCCGCACCGCGCTGTTTTCCAGGTGTACCAGGGTCTGCTGCACGGAGGGATCTTCGGGCAGGTCCAGCGACAGCTTGTCGGCGCACAACAGGATCGCCGACAGCGGCGTGCGCAGATCGTGGGTGAGCACCGCCATCATCGTTTCATTGAGCTTGAGCGCGTGCTCCAGCGCCTGGTTGCGCGCCTTCAGCAGCTGCTTCTGCTGGTAGAGCTCGATGAACACGTTGACCTTGCTCATGATCACCTGCGGCTCGATCGGCTTGTGCAGGAAATCCACCGCGCCGCTCTCATAGCCCTTGAACGCGCGTACCGGGTCGTTCGGCGAGGCGGTCAGGAAGATGATCGGCACGTCGCGGCTGCGCTGCGAGCCGCGCATCAGTTCGGCCAGCGAGAAGCCGTCGATCTCCGGCATGTGCACGTCCAGCAGGGCCAGGGCCACTTCGTGTTCGAGCAGCAGTTCCAACGCTTCAGCGCCGGAGGCGGCGCACAGGATGTCCAGCCCGTCGCGGCGCAGCAGCGCCTCCATGGCCACCAGGTTCTGCGGTACGTCATCGACGATCAGCAGGTTGACCCGGTCGGTGGTGGGCGTCGGAGTCGGCGCAATCAGGTTCATCGTGCAAGGCCTTTCATACGCGAGCAAAGGGAAACCAGGGTCAGCACCGCGTCGGCGCCGGCATGGGCCAGCGCGGCGGCTGGCATGATGGGGGAATAGGCATCGTCGGGGCTCTGGATCCAGGCCTGGCCACCGGCCTGGCGCACCGCTGCGACCCCGGCGCTGCCGTCATTGCTGGCGCCGGTGAGCAGGATGGCCAGTACGCCGTTGCCGAACACTTCGGCGGCGCTTTCGAACAGCGGGTCGATCGCCGGCCGCGAAAACAGCACCGGGGGATCGACGGACAGCGCCAGGCTGTCGCGGTCTTCCACCAGCAGGTGGTAATCCGGGGGCGCGAAGGTCACCGTGCCCGGCACCAGCGCCTGCTTGTCCTCGGCCTCGCCTACCGGCAGCGCGCAGTTCGCGCCCAGCAGATCGGCAATCCGGCTGGGGCGGTCGCGCGGCAGGTGCAGCACGACGAGCACCGGAACCGACAGCGCGGCCGGCAGCGACGACAACAGGGCCTGCAGCGCGCTCACGCCGCCGGCCGAGGCACCGACCACGATCAGTTCGATGGCGGGCTGCACGGTCTCGCTGCCCATCAGGCCAGCTTCCGGTACAGGCGCTGTTCGCGCGCGCACGCTTCGAATGCATCGGCGTACTCGCCGAACTGCAGCGATTCCTTGCTGCCCAGGCCCAGGAAGCCGCGATGCACCAGCGCTTCATGGAACAGGCCGATGGCGCGGTCCTGCAGGGCGCGCTGGAAATAGATCAGCACGTTGCGGCACGATACCAGATGCACTTCCGAGAACACCGTGTCGGTAGCCAGGCTGTGGTCGGCGAACACGATGTTGCGCTTGAGCCGGCGGTCGAACACCACCCCGCCGTAGCCGGTGCTGTAGTAATCCGACAGCGAGCCGCTGCCGCCGGCGTCCAGGTAGTTGCGGCTGAACTGGGCCAGCCGCTCCAGCGGGAACGCGCCGGCTTCGGCCGCCTCCAGTGCTTCGGGGTTGATGTCGGTGGCGTAGATGATGGCGCGGTCGAGCAGGCCTTCCTCGTGGAGCAGGATCGCCAGCGACCACACCTCTTCACCGGTACTGCAGCCGGCGATCCACAGCTTGATCGACGGGTAGGTACGCAGCACCGGAATAGCGTGCTCGCGCAGCATGCGGAAGTACGCCGGGTCGCGGAACATCTCCGAAACCTGCACCGTGAAGTACTGCATGGCCAGGGCGAAGGTTTCCGGTTCGTGCAGCAGGCGGTGCTGCAGCGCCCCCATGCTGTCGCAGTCGAACCGCGCCATCGCATGGCGCATGCGCCGCCGCAGCGACGCCAGCGCGTAGTCGCGGAAGTCGTAGTGGTAGCGCTGGTACACCGCCTCCAGCAGGAGGCGCAGTTCCAGGTCGAACAGCTCGCTCTCGTTCATCGCCGCGAGCACCACACGCGGCACAGCGAGACCAGCTTGTCCACGTCGATGGGTTTGGCGATGTAGTCGTTGGCACCGGCCTGCAGGCAATGCTCGCGGTCATCCGGCATGGCCTTGGCGGTCAGCGCGATGATCGGCAGGTCGCGCCAGCGGTTGTCGCGGCGGATCTCACGCATGGCGGTCAGCCCGTCCATCTCCGGCATCATGATGTCCATCAGGACCAGGTCGATGTCCGGGCCCAGCCGGTCCAGCGCCTCGCGGCCGTTGCGCGCGATCTCCAGTTTCACGCCCAGCGGCTCGAGCACGCTGGACAGGGCGAAGATGTTGCGCACGTCGTCCTCGGCCAGCAGCACGGTGCGGCCGTCCAGCACGGCATCGCGGCGGCGCGCTTCGCGCAGCAGGCGCTGCTGGTCGCTGGGCAGCGACGCTTCCACGCTGTGCAGGAACAGGGTGACCTCGTCGAGCAGGCGCTCGGGCGAGCGCGCGCCCTTGATGATGATGCTCTTGGAATAGCGGCGCAGGCGCTGCTCTTCGTCGCGGGTCAGCGCCCGCCCGGTGTAGACGATCACCGGCGGGAAGCCCAGCGCCTCGTTGCCGGCCATGTGCTCGAGCAGGTCGTACCCGGTACCGTCCGGCAGCGCCAGGTCGGTGACCATGCAGTCGAAGGTGGAATTGGCCAGCTCGGCCATCGCTTCGGCGATGGTGCCCACCGCGGTGATTTCCAGCTGGTCGCGACCGAGCAGCAGCTGCAGGTTGGAGCGCAGCGCGCTGTCGTCCTCGACGATCAGCAGGCGGCGCACGTCGCGCTCGTTGGTGGCCTCCAGCTGCTGGATCGCCTCGACCAGGCGTTCGCGCGTGGCCGGCTTGATCACATAACCGATCGCACCCAGCTCCAGCGCCACCTGCGAGCGCTCCAGCCCGGACACCACGTGCACCGGGATGTGCCGCGTGGCCGGGTCGCGCTTGAGTCGCTCCAGCACGCTCAGGCCGGACACATCGGGCAGGCCGATGTCGAGCAGGATCCCGTTGGGGCGCAGTTCGGCGGCCAGCGACAGCGCTTCTTCCGCGGTCTGCGCGACCACGCAGTCGAAGTCCAGTTCATGGGCCATGCCGACCAGCGCTTCGGCGAACGTCACGTCGTCTTCGACCACCAGGATCATGCGGCCCGCGCGGCTGCGCCGACCACGATCGTCCACCACGCGCGGCGACTGCGGCGAGGCGGGCTGCTCGTGCGCGTTGCCGAACAGCGGCGCGGCGGCGGGCCGGGCGACCGGGGCCGGGCGTACGTCGGGTGCGGTGGCCGGCGGCGGCGACCCGGTACCGGCCGCCAACGGCAGTTCCAGGGTGAAGCAGCTGCCGCGCCCAGGTTCACTGGACACGGAAATGTCGCCGCCCATCCGCGCAGCCAGGTCGCGCGAGATCGACAGGCCCAGCCCGGTGCCGCCGTAGCGGCGGCGCGTACTGCCATCGGCCTGGCGGAACGCTTCGAAGATCACCTCGGTCTGGGCCTGGGCGATGCCGATGCCGGTATCGGTCACCGCGAACTGGATGCGGCCTGCCCGGCCGCCGCGCACCACCAGCGACACGCTGCCGTGCTCGGTGAACTTGATCGCATTGGCCAGCAGGTTCTTCAGGATCTGCTGCAGGCGCTGGCCGTCGGCCACCAGCTGGGTGGGTGCCTCGGCATCGGCGCGGATGTCCAGCGCCAGGCCCTTCTGCGCGGCGAGCGGCTCGAAGGTTTCCTTCAGGCGCTGCAGCACGCTGGACACGGCCAGGTTCTCCTCGGCCAGCTCGACGTGGCCGGCTTCGATCCGCGACAGATCCAGGATGTCATTGATCAGCGCCAGCAGGTCGTTGTTGGACGAATGGATCGCCTGCGCGTACTTGACCTGTTCGGCGGTAAGCGTGCCGTCCTTGTTGTCGGCCAGCAGCTTGGCCAGGATCAGCGCACTGTTGAGCGGCGTGCGCAGCTCATGCGACATGTTGGCCAGGAATTCGGACTTGTAGCGCGAGCTGGCTTCCAGTTCGCGGCTGTTCTGCACCAGCTGGCCCTGCGCGACCAGCAGCGCCTGCTGGCGCGATTCCAGCTCGTGGGTGCGTTCTTCCAGCTGTACGTTGGTCTGTTCCAGCTCGGCCTGCTGCTGTTCCAGGTTGGCCTGCGAGTGCAGCAGGCTGCGGCTCTGCTCTTCCAGCTCCTCGTTGGCCACCCGCAGTTCTTCCTGCTGGGTCTGCAGTTCTTCGCTCTGGCGCTGGGTTTCTTCCAGCAGCTCGACCAGCTGTGCGCGCAGCAACGCGGTGCGCAGGGCCATGCCGATCGGTTCGGCGCACTGCAGCAGCAGGTCCAGTTCCAGCGAACGTGCCGGCGACGCGCCAGCGCGGCCCAGTTCTACCAGGCCCACCACCACGCCATCGGCGGTGATCGGTCCCAGCAGGCGCTGGTGGACCGGCGTGCGCCCCAGGGCGGACTCGATTTCCAACGGGCTTTCGCCCTCTTCCAGCCGGCGCGGCTCGCCACGACGCAGCACCTCGCCCCACTGGCCGGCATGCGCCGGCATCGATTCGGGAAGGTGCGCCGGCAACGCCGCCCCGCCCACCAGCAGCAGGCGTTCGCCCTGCAGGCGGTACAGCGCACCCACGTCGGCGTTCAGGCGCGCGCACAGCGACCGCATTGCCGCATCGGCCAGCGTGCGCGGCTCGGGATCACCGCGCAGGCTGACCGTCACGTCGTTCTCGCCTTCCTGCAGCCACAGCGCATCGGCGGCAGTGCGCCGGGCCTGGATCGCCTTGACCACGGTCAACGCCATCAACAGGAAGCAGACGCCGCCGATGGTGCGGTTGACGAACGAAAACGCCGAATTGTTGCTGGGCGGCGCCAGGTTGTAACCCACCACCAGCAGCACGCAGGAGCCCAGCGCCACCAGCACCGGCACCTCCAGGCGGCGCTGGAACAGGGTGATCCCCACCGCCATGAAATACGTCAACCACACCGCGTAGCCCAGCGGCACCACCAGTTCCAGGCCGATGGTCAGGCCCATCAGGCCGGCCGAAGCCAGCCAGATCCAGCGGTCGCGAGCAGTCGGCGCAGCATTCATCCAGACGGTTCCAGCGCAAAAAAGGGCTTCGATGGTAACCGAACAGTGAATGCGTGCGTTATACGCAAGATACTGACGTGATCAACCACAATGTTGACACTATCTTCACATCATGACTCCTACGGTTCAGGCCCTTACAGGGGGAGTAGACACGCAGCCGTGGTCCAGGCCGTCACCGACATCGCGCCCGTTGCAGATGATCGTCTGCAACTGCAGCTGCTGATCGATCATGTGTCCGACCATGCGATCTACATGCTCGACGCGCAGGGCTGCATCCGCAGCTGGAACCGCGGTTGCGAGCGGGTCAAGGGGTACTCCGCCGAAGAGGTGCTCGGCCAGCATGTCGGGCTTTTCTATGCCGCCGATGACCGCGCCCAGGCCGTGCCCCAGCAGACCCTGGTCCAGGCCGATGCGCAGGGTCGGTTC
>Ga0105251_10003377_pt1 | contig 11615 bp, 11 predicted proteins | sample KBSS64metaG_FD_80424 | JGI IMG/M metagenome (GOLD analysis project Ga0105251, IMG submission 80424) | Switchgrass rhizosphere microbial communities from Kellogg Biological Station, Michigan, USA - KBS S6-4 metaG | ecosystem: Host-associated > Plants > Roots > Rhizosphere > Soil | place...
CAAATAAACTCCATCAGCAGACGTTTAGGGAACAGACCGTAGCAGGCTCGTGTTGCCTGTTTGATTACCTCGTGAGGTATTTCCCGTCTTGGCCCTTGCAGGCCACCAATCACAAGCTGCCATTGGTCTTTGGAGCGTAAAACGCTAAAAGTGAGGCTGGCGAGAACGTGTTGGTTGCTGTCCTTAAGCCACAGTGTACTTTCACCTTCTCGTTCGGCACTTCCTGCACAAGAAGCGGAGAGCGAAAACTGACTGTCATCTTTTCCTGTAAGGGTCACCAGTGTTTTTTCTTGTACCGCAATTAATGCGCTAGCCAACTGCTTTGATGATAATGAGTCCACGAACTGATAATGCCCGATCACCGCATCAGCACGTTGGCTGGCATTTAATCCCCGAACTAAATATTGGCGATGTGGTTTACTTGGTAACGTTATTTGCGCCTTTAACATCTGCTCAAAACCAGGTCGCAGGGCAAGACTCTCGAGCATCCGGCGAGTGGGAGAGTAGAAGAGGGCTGTGCGCATCATAAATTTAAACCGATAATTACGCTTATGCCATATTGCTCCCGGGAGCAGTTTTCCTGTAATGAGATCAGAAATAAGGTTTCTGTCGGGAGTTTGCAGATATGTATTTTGCAGAGTGTTGTCAGACACGCTAATTACCTTTCCTTGAATTTTTATTTATTTTAATCCCTGCAGTCTGCAATGATCACGCCTTGCCTTCTTATAATCACACTTCGTTTATTCCCGATTTAATATTCGTAATGCCGTTGATAAATAATGGTTATTTATTAAATAATTACAAAGCTAATTATGACGTGATGGGGTTTTATGGTCACTGTGGTTGGTTATATATGGAAGTGAAACTATCAGTGCTATTTCCTTCATAAATTATTATCTATTTACCTTTCATGTATTATTGCGAGCGTAGAATAGAAAAAATCTCACACGCAGACCCGCGCGCTTCCTTTAGCGCTTGTCGGATGTAGGAGACTCCCCGTAAAATCAGTTGCATGAATACTCTCTCATCGGATCTTTCCAAGCAGATGCTCACTTTTGTCGCTCAACAACGCCGCCACGAACGCCGCTGGCTACTTGCATTGTTTGCCACAATGTTGGGGATGGTGGTGCTGAGTTTAAGCGCCGGGGACCAGTGGTTTGCTCCTCAACACTGGATGCGTGAGGATGCACAGTTGTTCATCTGGCAGATCCGTATGCCCCGTACCTTAGCAGTGCTATTGGTTGGCGCGGCATTGGCGATTTCTGGCACCATTATGCAGGCCCTATTCGAAAACCCACTGGCCGAGCCTGGTCTGCTTGGTGTCTCCAATGGCGCAGGGGTTGCTCTGGTAGCAGCAGTATTACTTGGACAAGGGATGCTGCCAGATTGGATTCTGGGTATTTGCGCTATCGCAGGTGCGCTGATTATCACTTTTATCCTGCTACGTTTTTCGCGGCGCCATCTTTCTAATAGTCGATTGCTGCTTGCAGGTGTGGCCCTGGGGATTATCTGTAGTGCACTGATGACCTGGGCTATCTATTTCAGTTCAAGCCTCGACTTACGCCAGTTAATGTATTGGATGATGGGTGGTTTTGGAGGTGTAGACTGGCGGCAATGGTGGCTGATGATAACTCTCCTTCCGGTGATGCTGTGGCTATGTCGGAACTATGCACCATTAAACTTAATGGCATTGGGTGAAATGTCTGCTCGTCAGCTAGGCCTGCCTGTCTGGCTGTGGCGCAATATTATGGTTATTGCAACAGGCTGGTTGGTCGGTGTGAGCGTGGCACTTGCTGGCGCTATTGGTTTTATCGGCCTGGTCATCCCGCATATGCTGCGTCTGAAGGGGCTAACGGATCATCGTATTTTATTGCCTGCCAGTGCGCTGGCTGGAGCAATAGTGTTGCTTGGCGCTGATGTCATTGCACGTCTGGCGCTGGTTTCAGCCGAATTACCGATAGGTGTTGTGACAGCAACGCTGGGCGCTCCGCTATTTATATGGCTACTATTAAAAGCTGGGAAATAATCCATCGTTTGATTTCAATTTAAGGGAACACAATGCAAGACATTCTGAATACTGAAGTCACCACCATTGACGGTGAAGCGACAACGCTCGAAAACTGGAAAGGTAAAGTACTGCTGGTGGTAAATGTAGCCTCTAAATGTGGTCTGACGGTGCAATACGAACAGTTAGAGAATCTGCAAAAAGAGCTGCAGCACGAAGGTTTCTCGGTTCTGGGTTTCCCATGCAATCAGTTCCTGGGCCAGGAGCCGGGTAGCGAAGAAGAGATCAAAACCTTTTGCAGCACCACTTATGGTGTAACGTTCCCGATGTTTAGCAAAGTGGATGTCAACGGAGAGAATCGCCACCCGTTGTACCAAAAATTAGTGGCTGCAGCGCCAACTGCGATTGCGCCTGATGGGAGTGGTTTTTTTGAACGCATGAGCAGCAAAGGTCGTGCGCCCGCTCATGTTGGCGATATTCTGTGGAACTTCGAGAAATTCCTTATCGGGCGCGATGGCCAGGTTATTCAACGTTTTTCACCTGATATGACGCCTGATGATCCAGCGGTGATTGATGCTATTAAGTCGGCGCTAGCGAGATAATGTCGTTGTTACAGCTTAACGATGTGGTTGTGGCGGAGCGGCTTGGGCCGATTTCCGCCACTGTACGCACGGGCGAACTGGTGCATCTTGTCGGGCCAAACGGCGCGGGGAAAAGCTCACTGTTAATGAGAGCTGCGGGGTTGAGTGTGGGGGGCGGAGAAATAACCTTTGCCGGCAGTAACCTGAATGAATGGCAACCCACGCAATTGGCTCGCCATCGTGCTTATCTCTCTCAGCAACAAGTGCCACCATTTTCAATGCCTGTCTGGCACTACCTGCAAATGCATCAGCAAGTCAGTCCTGACGACAGCGTGATGCTCAAGCTCGTTGGCAGTCTGGGTCTGACAGATAAACTCACGCGCAGTGTTAACCAGCTTTCTGGTGGCGAGTGGCAGCGTGTTCGTCTGGCAGCAGTTGTGTTGCAAATTCACCCTGAAATTAACCCGCATGGGCGCTTGCTGCTGTTGGATGAGCCAATGAACAGTCTGGATATTGCTCAGCAAACTGCGCTGGACAGAATTCTGATGGCGTTATGCGAAGCGGGCATTGCGGCAGTGATGAGCAGCCATGATTTGAACCACAGTCTGCGTCATGCACATACTGTCTGGTTATTGCGTGCGGGTAAAATGATTGCGCAAGGCAAGCGGGATGATGTGCTGTCTGTGCAACATTTAGCGACAGCCTATAACATGCACTTTCGCAGAATGCAGGTTGAAGGGCATAGCATGCTGATAGCCACACTTTAGTTGCTGGTAAAAACTTGCACCAAATCATAGGTAAGCGCTAAATTACTGGGAATTATAAACGGGTGAGGACTAGCCTGAAAATGCGTGTATGGATTCTTGTAGTGGCATGTCTGGTGCTCGCTGGGTGTAGTCATCATGCGCCACCTCCAAATTCTCGTCTTTCAGACTCGATAACGGTCATTGCCAGGCTTAATGATCAACTCAGCGGCTGGCATGGCACTCCGTATCGTTATGGTGGCATGAGCCGTCGTGGCGTCGATTGCTCCGGTTTTGTGTCAATTACTTTCCGCGACCGGTTTGATCTGCAATTGCCACGTGAAACGCGCCAGCAGGCCAAAATTGGCACTGAAATTGATAAAGATGATTTACTCCCGGGCGATCTGGTGTTCTTTAAGACGGGGTCCGGTGAAAGTGGCCTGCATGTTGGTATTTACGATACGGACAACCAATTCATTCATGCCTCGACTAGCCGGGGCGTGATGCGCTCGTCTCTCGATAATGTCTACTGGAGCAAGAAATTCTGGCAGGCCCGCCGTATCTAGCACAGTTTTTCCTCGGGCAGGGCCAGTCTATTGGCCCTAAACGTGACCCCCTTCAGCAATTCCGTGGCTAACCCAAGTGCTATTCACGATATCAGGTAATATCTGGCAGCATCTCGCTCCCACTAAAGGATAGTTCATGGTTACTCTTGAAGATGTTGCCGCCAGCGCAGGTGTATCCCGGGCGACCGTCTCGCGCGTGGTGAATGGCGATAGTAAAGTTAACGCGCAGACCCGAATCAGAGTTGAAGCAGCGATCATTGAATTAGGCTACACGCCGAATCCTGCGGCCCGAGCTTTAGCATCCAGTCAAAGCAATACCTTAGGGCTTGTCACGACCTCTTATCGTGGCGGTTTCTTTGGGGCTCTGATGGATACCATTCAGAGTGAAACTGAATTACAGGGTAAACAGCTATTAGTGACTCAAGGGCGTGATACTGCTGAGAAAGAACTCAATGCTATTCAGCGACTGTTTAATTTACGTTGCGATGGCCTGATATTACATGTCCGCGCTATCACCGATGACACTCTTGTGCAATTGGCTGAACAAGACCGCAAATTCATTATTCTGGACCGGGATGTACCGGGGCTTGAACCACGCTGTGTGGTGTTTGGCCATCGTGCGGCGAGTGTTCTTGCCACTCAGGTTCTTATTGATGCTGGCCATACTGCAATAGCTTGTTTGCATGGGCCGAGTGGGCGATCTTCAAGCTTACTACGTCTTCAGGGCTTTATTGATGCCATGAATCAGGCGCAGCTTGTCCCTATTGCGGTGCTTGGTGGCGAGTACGACATGCCGGGTGGCTATCAGCTGGCATCTCAGTTACTTGAAAGTGCCCAACCGACGGCTATTTATTGTTGTAATGAGGAATTGGCAGTAGGTGCGATGCTGGCAATCACTGAGCGTGGGCTGCGAATTCCCCAGGATATCTCACTGGTTTGTTACGACAGTGGAGAAAGAGCCGCATTTGTTCGACCTGCAATTACCAGTGTTCATTTTCCGATAAGTGAAATGGCGCGTTTTGCGATCCGTAAATTATTGGAAAATGATTATGAGAATGAATCTTTTTCTCCCGAGATAATCCACCGTGATTCTGTCCGTCATATTCGCTAAAACTGGCGATAGGAGGATAACCAGGATAATATAATTATATTCGAAAAGAATCTGATACACATATCAAGGATGACCTTGCGTTTAAATACAATCAAATCAATCCAGTTAACGCTGGATGTTCATCGTGTCACGATGCCATCCACCTCATTCGAAACACGGCTGGCAACATGATCCTCATACTCGATGCACAATATCGTTCGGATTTTTATTTCCAGCCTGTTTACTTGCCGAAGGGCGAAGTTTTAGGTGTTGAATTATTAGTTAATTTTGTTGGGGTCGATGCGCCGGTGCGTATTCCAACAGAATTAGTTGCGCCAGTTATTAAATCAGAACAGCAATTAATATTGTTTCATGAGCAAATAGAATTACTCGAAAACTATCAAGAATTCTTTAAGGCTCAGAGTATGGTTGTCTGGGTAAATATAAGTGCGGTAATTGTTGATGAGGTTTTAGCCAATCCGGCGCTGGCTTCCCGCCTGGCGCAGCTTCCATTCATTGAGTTTTCTATCAATGAAAACTTCCCCGAGTTAAATCTTGGCAATGAAAATACGCGTTTAGTAACAATGTGTAAGCATTATTCATTAGCGTTGGCTAATTTTGGTGCGGGAGTAGCGACGACTAAACCGATTTTTGATGGGCTATTTAAACGTGTATTTATGGATAAATTATTTATTCATAAACAAATTAAACAACGTTCTTTTGAACCCTTTATGCTAGCAATGCTTGCCCAACTTACTCCTTTTTGCCAGACATTAGTTATAACGGGTATTGATGACGACGCAGCGCGCAAGAAAGTCCTCTCATTAACTGCCTTCGCCATGCAGGGTAATTGCTGGCCGGCTATTGCACCTAAGGCATTAACCGACTGGTTTCATTCTAATTAACCCGCTCGAGTGAATACCCCTGCCAACGTGCTGTGTTTAAAACCTCGTACAAGCACTACACTATCGGCAGGAGGTAACATGACCAATAAACCTGTATTTAACAATAGCTGGCACGACGAATTGCCCGGCTTTTACACGGCTCTGAAGCCAACGCCGCTGCATCATTCCCGGCTTTTTTATTATAACCGTCCATTGGCTGATGACCTCGGGCTTGATGCCTCATTGTTTGACGAATCTCATGCGGGTATCTGGAGTGGCGAAATGCTGCTTCCGGGTATGCAGCCTTTAGCTCAGGTTTATAGCGGGCATCAGTTTGGTGTCTGGGCGGGGCAACTTGGCGATGGGCGCGGTATTTTGCTCGGTGAACAACAGTTGGATGACGGGCGAAAATTTGACTGGCACTTGAAAGGTGCAGGCTTAACGCCTTATTCGCGGATGGGCGATGGCCGCGCCGTGTTGCGCTCAACGGTGCGTGAATTTCTCGCCAGTGAAGCGATGCATGGCTTAGGGATCCCAACCACGCGTGCGCTCAGTATCGTCACCAGCGACACCCCAGTACGCCGCGAAACCACTGAGCAAGGCGCTATGCTGATTCGTGTGGCGCAAAGCCACGCCCGGTTTGGCCACTTCGAGCATTTCTACTATCGTCGTGAACCTGAAAAAGTACAGCAATTGGCAGATTATGTGATTGCCCATCACTGGCCGCATCTGGTTGATGAAAAAGATAAATATCAGCTTTGGTTCCGCGATGTTGTCGAGCGTACTGCGCAGATGATTGCTAACTGGCAAACTGTCGGTTTCGCCCATGGCGTGATGAATACTGACAATATGTCAATTCTCGGCCTGACGATGGATTACGGCCCGTACGGTTTCCTTGATGACTATCAGCCTGATTTTATCTGCAACCATTCCGATCATCAGGGGCGTTATGCTTTTGATAATCAGCCAGCTGTGGGTCTATGGAATCTGCAACGCCTGGCGCAGACGCTTTCACCGTTTATCTCGGTGGAATGGCTCAACGAATTACTCGATCACTATCAGTTCGCGCTGATGAAAGCATTCGGGGAGTTAATGCGCGGCAAATTGGGCCTGTTGACCGAACAAACGGCAGATAATGAAATTCTCACAGAACTGTTTGGCTTGATGGCAAAAGAGGGTAGCGATTACACGCGCACTTTCAGAATGCTAAGCCTGACTGAGCAAAATTCGGCAAGCTCACCGCTACGGGATGAATTTATCGACAGAGCCGCTTTTGATAGCTGGTTTACCCGCTATCGTACTCGTCTCCAAATTGAGCAGGTCAGTGACGAGCAGCGCCAGCAGGCAATGAAAGCTGCAAATCCTTCAATTGTTCTGCGTAACTGGTTGGCTCAGCGTGCCATCGATGCCGCCGATAAAGGTGATGTAAGTGTTCTGGCTGAACTACATGAAGCACTGCGCCAGCCATTTGCTGAACATTCGGACGATTTGACACAACGTCCGCCGGACTGGGGCAAACGGTTAGAAGTGAGCTGCTCAAGCTAAAAACGGTGGATGTCACTGCTGTAACCAAACCTGAGGCACCGGGTGTTCTGGATGATTGAACACCCGTAAATCCGCCTGATACCAATGTTGCAACGTCGATTCGTTCAACACCTGCTGCGGTGTACCATTTGCCACCAACTTCCCTTCATGCAGCAATACAATTCGGTCAGCCCACAGTGCGGCCAGATTCAAATCATGCAGCACCACGCAAACCGACAATGTTCCCATCAGCGATAAACGGCGCAGTAAACGCAAGATATGTTGCTGATGATAAAGATCGAGCGCCGAGGTCGGTTCATCTAAAAACAGCCAGCCGTGGGGTTGCCCATCTAGCCATAGTTGCGCCAGTGCGCGAGCCAGTTGCACGCGCTGTTGTTCACCACCAGAAAGCTGGCAGAAATCGCGCCCGGCAAGCGTATCGCACCCTGTGAGTGCCATCACTTCCTGAACGACAGATTTTGTCTCTTTCTCCGGCCACGGCGCACGCCCCATAGCAATCACATCTTCAACAGCCCAACTGAACGCCATACCGCTGCGCTGGCGCATGACCGCACGTTTACGCGACAGAGCATCTCCAGACCATGAAGTGAGTGGGCGTCCAGCAAGGGTAATTTCGCCACCGTCTGGTGGCTGGAAACCAGTCAGTACCCTCAGCAGCGTAGATTTTCCGGCACCGTTAGGGCCGATTAGCGCCACGACTTCACCAGCAGCCAGCGTCAGATTAATGTCATCGAGTAATTTTCGCTCGCCTGGACGAAACGTAACGTTTTTCGCCTGCAGTAAATTAGCCATCAGTTTCCCTCCTTGTGCGGAAAATCATTGCTAAAAACCATGGGCCGCCAAGCAGGCTGGTCAGCAGGCCAACGGGCATTTCAGCGGGTGCAACCAGCGTGCGGGCGAGGGTATCTGCAACCAACAGGAGCATTGCGCCAGCCAGCACTGATCCGGGAATCAGCCAGCGATGATCGGCACCTAGCCACATCCGTACTAAGTGCGGAACAACTAAACCAACAAAGCCAATCACACCGCTTACGGCAACGGCTGCTGCGACTAACAACGCGCTTAAAATCAGCAGTTGCCATTGGGTTTTTTTGACATCCACGCCAAGATAATGGGCTTCTTCATCTCCAAGCTGTAACAGGTTAAGGCGCCTGGACAGAAACGCGATAGCCAGCGAAGCCGGGAGAATAAACGAAGCGGTAGCAAGTAAGGTGGACCACTGTGCTTGCCCAAGGCTCCCCATTCCCCAAAGCGACAACTGGCGCAATTGGGCATCATTACTTATCCAGGAAAGCACGCCGACCGCGGCACCACATAATGCATTGATGGCGATCCCCACCAGCAACAAACGAGAAAGACTGTTGTTACCCTGGCGACTTAAAAAGAAGATCACCAACGTGACCGCAAGACTGCCAACAAATGCCGCAAGCATTGGAACATATAATGCCAGGACTGCCGGTAGTGCGATCGGCAGGACTACTGAAAACCCGACTGCCAGTGCCGCACCGCTGCTGATCCCAAGTAAACCTGGGTCAGCCAGCGGGTTGCGAAACAGCCCCTGCATCACGCAACCTGAAAGCGCCAGTGCGCCGCCAACCAGCGTCGCCAGCAGCACGCGTGGCAGGCGAATATTGAGCCAGATATGACGCAACGCTTCATCCTGAGCTTGCCACAGCACGGCGATGGAAAGACGCATGGCGCCTAAATTAGCAGCCACCAAAGACAGCACCAGTAACGCCAGAATCATGGCGAGCAGAGCGCGTTGAGGCAGGGGACGGCGTATCAAGGCAATTGCTCCGCTTTCTTACGTAATGCAAGGATCGCATCGGGTGTTTGCAGGCCAAAACCGAGCAACGCCATATCATCAACAACTAACAGTTGCCGGCTTTTCCCTGCGGGAGTTTGCGCAAGACCCGGAAGTTTCCAGACGTTATCTTCACCACCCAGCGTTTTCACGCCGTCAGCTGTGACCAGTACCAATTGCGGCTGGCTGGCAATAACGCCTTCTTGCGACATTGGCTGATAACGCTTGAAACCTTGCATCGCATTTTGCAACCCCGCGGCGTGAATCGCAGCATCTGCCGCCGTTTCTTGCCCGGCCGCCATCGCGGTCATGCCACCGTGACTCATGATAAACAGCACTTTCACCGGCAATGGTTTTTCCGGAATCGAAGCCAGTTTGCTATGCACTTGCTTGCGCAAAGCGTCACCCTGAGCCGTTTTACCCATCGCTTGCGCGACTGCGTCAATCTTCTCATCGATAGCATCCAGCGAATTACTCGCCGGAATAGTGACCACTTTGACGTTGCTACTGGCGACTTGCTCAAGTGCGAGCGAAGGTTTGGCCTGTGCACTCGCGAGTACCAGCGTCGGGCGCATAGCCAGAATCCCTTCGGCATTAAGCTGGCGCAAGTAACCGACATCAGGCAGCTTTGTTGCAGCCTCCGGATGCAGACTGGTGCTGTCCCGGGCGACCAACTGGTCACCCGAACCTAGTGCAAAGGCGATTTCCGTAACGTCGCCACCAATTACCACCACTCGTTCATTGGCAGCGGCAATCACTGGCATTGCAAGCAGCGCAATTAACCAGCGTTTCATGCGGCCAGCCCTTTGCTTACCAATGCTTCCAACTGTGAGCGCCACTGCTGCTGCTCAGGCTCGCCTTCTGTACGTTGACCGTAAAGCTGCGCGATTTGCGTGCCGTCAGCCGCAAACAGTTCCAGGCTTGTCACGAAGCCATCGCCGCTTGGTTTACGCGTGACCCAGCTTTCAGCGATGGTGTCGCCCATCAAGTGCAGGGTGAACTGAGGGTTGAAGATATTGATCCAGTTATCCATTGGCACAACTTTTTCCACCTTACCGGTGAAAATCTGCACGGTGCCCTGGTTGCCGACGAAGATCATAATTTCATTTTGATCCTGTTTAGCCTGAGCTAACAGCTGCGCTAGTGCGCTGTTATCAACCTGGCAGGCCAGATCTTCAGCGACAAGGCGAAATGCCTGCTGGCGAGTCAACTGGTGGCGTTTGAGCAGACCAAAGAACTGATGCACGTCACGCAGGCTGCGCCATTCGGAATCAACCTGCTGGCCATCTACCGCAGGCGTCATCACGCTTTCTTCTGCTGCTTGCAGCTCAAGCTCCGGATTATCGGCATAAATAAACTTCGCCAGCATATCGCCCCAGGCAGCGAAATCGGTGTTGTCGGTGGTGTACACCTTCAACAGCGCATCACCCTGATGGTCAAAAAACTGAATGCTCTGGCGTTCACCGCGAGCGGTTTCTTCACGGATGTGGAAAGCGAAAGCCCATTGGTTCAGAAATAGACGCAAATCCAGCGCGCGGGGGTTAAGAACCAGCCCAGCATGGCCATGAAGTTGTTGGTTCTCAAAACGTCCAACTTGTTCATGCACCGCATATTCGTTACGGCAAATGGACTTGATTTCGCCCACGTTTTCAAGGGAGGCGAGAATGTTGCGCACTTCACCTTTTAAGCGCCATGCATCATGCCCTACACGAGCATGAGTCAGTTCGGCCTCGCTGATGTTCATCAGTTTTGCGATGTCGCGAGCATATTTTTTAGGGTGCTGTTGTTTGAGCTGCAACCAGTTTTCATAACGCTGAGTCATATTGCTTCCTTACCATTGATAACTAACGAAGATTTTGCCGTTACGGCCATCTTGTGGGAGCCCCTGTGGCGACCAGTATTCCTTATCAAAGGCGTTACCCAGTACCAGGGAAGTAGTTAGCCCGCGCAACTGCTGCTGGCCTGTATAGCTGACATAGAAATCGTTCACACCGTAACCCGGCTGCGCGCTGTAGCTGCTGCTGATATGCGTTGAGCGTTCAGCAAAAGTGCCAACCCAACCCACGGAGAAGCCACTTTGTGCCACCGGAACATCCAGAATGCTGGTGACAGTGTCTGGGTTCAGGCTTGAAATCCAGTCGCCGGTGCCGGTGTCTTTACCACGGGTGCGGTTATAAGCCAGATCAAGGCTGAACCACGCGCTGGTGTACTTCGCCGTCATATCCCAACCCCAGATTTTGGCATCAGGAACGTTATAGGACATGGTGGTCGCTTTGGCGAAATCGACGGTGGTAGAAATGTAGTCTTTTGCTTTGGTATCGAAGTAGCTGGCTTTAAATTCGAGGCCATCATCCGCCAGCATCAAATCGTCGAAGCGCAGGCCAAAACCGCCTTCCA
>Ga0105251_10003378_pt1 | contig 11612 bp, 10 predicted proteins | sample KBSS64metaG_FD_80424 | JGI IMG/M metagenome (GOLD analysis project Ga0105251, IMG submission 80424) | Switchgrass rhizosphere microbial communities from Kellogg Biological Station, Michigan, USA - KBS S6-4 metaG | ecosystem: Host-associated > Plants > Roots > Rhizosphere > Soil | place...
GATGCCGCCCTTGCCCTCGGCATTGCCGGGGTACCAGTTCTGCACCGTCGAGTACTTGATCTCGGCATCTTCCAGCGCGACCAGCTCGACCACGGCCGCGTGGAGCTGGTTCTCGTCACGCATGGGGGCGGTGCAGCCCTCGAGGTACGAGACGTAGGAGCCCTTCTCGGCGACGATCAGCGTACGCTCGAACTGGCCGGTGTTCTCGGCATTGATGCGGAAATAGGTCGAAAGCTCCATCGGGCAGCGCACGCCCTCGGGCACGTAGACGAAAGTGCCGTCCGAGAAGACCGCGCAGTTCAGCGCCGCGAAGTAGTTGTCGTGCACCGGCACCACGCGGCCGAGCCACTTGCGGACCATCTCGGGGTATTCGCGGATCGCCTCGGAGATCGAGCGGAAGATGACACCCGCCGCCTCCAGCTCCTTGCGGAAGGTGGTCGCGACCGAGACCGAATCGAACACCGCGTCCACCGCGACCTTGCGCGCGCCTTCCACCCCGGCGAGCATCTTCTGCTCCTCGATCGGGATGCCCAGCTTCTCGTAGACGCGCAGGATCTCGGGATCGACCTCGTCGAGGGAGCCCAGCAGCTCCTTCTTCTTGGGCGCGGCGTAGTAGTAGGCGTCCTGATAGTCGATCGGCGGCACGTTGAGCTTGGCCCAGTCGGGCGGCGTCATCTCCAGCCACTTGGCGTAGGCCTTCAGCCGCCACTCGAGCATCCATTCGGGCTCGTTCTTCTTGGCCGAAATGAAGCGGACCGTGTCTTCCGACAGCCCCTTAGGCGCGAACTCCTGCTCGATGTCCGCGGACCAGCCGTGCTCGTAATCGGCGACGCGCGCGGCGGCGTCATGCGCGGCCTGGTCTCGAAGAGCGGTCTGTTCGGTCATGCGGTCAACTCGGCACTTGGCGTTGGGGACAGGGCAGCGGGCGGCAGGTCGACCAGGCGGGTCAGCGGCACCCCCGCGAGCGCGCCACGCAGTGCGGCGTTCACCACTGGCCAGTGCGGCCGCACGGTGCAGGCGCTTTCCAGCGTGCAGTCGTGCCGGCCCTGCTCGACGCAGGCAGTGAGCGCGATCGGCCCTTCGACCGCCTCGACGATGTCGGCCACGGTGATCGCCGCAGCCGGGCGCGCCAGCTTGAGCCCGCCGCCCACGCCGCGCGAGGACCGCAGCAGGCCGGCACCCGCGAGCCGGCTCACCAGCTTCTGCACGGTCGGAGCGGGAACGCCCGTCTCCTCGGCCAGCTGTACCGCCGAGACGCGCGCGCCACCGCAATGGCGCGCGGCGGCGGCCATGACGACAACGGCGTAATCGGCCATGCTGGACAAGCGCATCGCTGGGTTTCCCGGAGGTCCGGTAAATCGGACCGATTCTTTCCGGTTTGCACCTAGTGCGACAGGCAATGGGTTTCAATGGCTTGCAGCCACGAGGCTTGAGCCGAAGAAAAAAGGCGGCCCCCCGCCTGAGCAAGGGGCCGCCTAAGTCTAAAAGAACTCGAGCGCAACGCTACGAGCCCTTCGGGTCGCAGGGGTTGCTTATGCGCGATGCCATCCGTTTCATTGTATAAACGCGACATCACGCACCAGAATGGGGATAGCTTGTCCAATTCGAACGGAACCGATGGAATCTGGCAGTCACTTCAGGCACTTCTTACAAACTGTAAGCCTTATTTGCACCAAGACGCTTTGTCGCTAAGCGACGGTCGTGACTTACGCCCTCATCAGACCTTTACTTTTCCAGCTCGACGCCGAGCGTGCCCATGGCCTTGCGCTTCGCGCGCTGTCGCTCGCCGCCCCTCGCAAGCCAAAGCATGGGGACGGCGCGCTGGCGACCCGCCTGGGCGCGCTGTCGCTGCCCAATCCGCTCGGCATGGCTCCGGGCTTCGACAAGGACGCGGTCGCAGCCGATGCTTTGCTCGGGCTCGGCTTCGGCTTCGTCGAGGTCGGAACGCTGACGCCGCGCCCGCAAGGCGGCAATCCCAGGCCGCGCCTCTTCCGGCTGGTGGAGGATCGCGCGGTGATCAATCGCCTGGGCTTCAACAACGGCGGCATCGAGGCGGCGGCGCAGCGCCTGTCGCGCCGCGACCGCTCGCGCGGCATGGTCGGCATCAACATCGGCGCCAACAAGGATTCGCCGGACCGCATCGCCGATTACCGGGCCGGCTTCCGAGTCGCGGCGCCTTTGGCGGACTACATCACGATCAACGTCTCCTCGCCCAACACCCCTGGCTTGCGAGCGCTGCAGGACAAGGCCGCGCTCGACGAACTGCTCGACGCGGTGATGGGCGAGCGCGCTGCGCTGCGGGCGGAAGTGCCGGTGTTCCTCAAGGTCGCGCCCGATCTCGAACCCGCCGACATCGACGACATCGCCCAGGTCACGCTGGAGCGCGGGCTCGACGCGCTGATCGTCTCCAACACCACGATCGCGCGGCCGCCGCTCCGCTCGCCTCATGCGCAGGAGGCTGGCGGGCTCTCGGGCGCTCCCCTGAAGGCGGCGGCCCTGCAGCGCCTGCGCGATTTCCGGCGCGCGACCGGCGGCGCAATCCCGCTGATCGGCGTGGGCGGGATCGCGACCGCCGAAGACGCATGGGAGCGCATCCGGGCGGGCGCGAGCGCGGTGCAGCTCTACTCTGCGATGGTCTACGAAGGCCCGGGCATCGCGCGCCGGATCTGCCGTGGGCTGGAAGGGCTCATGCGGCGCGACGGCTTTGCTTCCATTGCCGAGGCGGTGGGAAGCGAATAGCACTGACGCGGATGCTCAAGCGCTTCCTTCCCGGCCCGGCTGCTGCCCTGGCCGCAGCCCTGGCTCTCTCCGCCTGTGCCACCGCCCCCGTCGCGACCCGTCCGCAGGCGAGTGTCGCACCGGCCAGCGCTCCGGCCAGCGCCCCTGCGGTTCCGGGCATCGTCAGCGCCGCCGATCCGCGCGCGGCGGCGGCCGGGGTCGAAATCCTGCGCAAGGGCGGCAGCGCCACCGACGCGGCGATCGCGACGATGCTGGCGCTCAACGTGGTCGAGCCGCAGAACTCGGGAGTGGGCGGCGGGACCTTCTTCGTCCGCTCCGACGCGAAGGGCGCGCTAACCACCATCGACGGGCGCGAGACGGCGCCGGCGGCTGCCGGGCCCGGCTGGTTCCTGGGCGCCGACGGCAAGCCGCTGCCGCCCGGAGAGCTGATGGTCGGCGGCAAGAGCGCGGGCGTTCCGGGTTCGGTGGCGACGATGGCGATGGCGCACGCCCGCTTCGGCAACTTGCCGTGGGCCGACGTGTTCGCGCCGGCGATCCGCCTCGCCCGTGAAGGCTTCACCGTCTCGGCGCGGATGCACAACGGCCTCGACCTCTATGGCCGCCACGTCGAGGGCTGGGCCAAGCGCGTGTACTTCCCCGATGGCGTCAATCCGGTGGCGCAGGGCACCACGCTGCGCATGCCCGAGCTGGCCGACACGCTGGAGCGGATCGCGCGCGAGGGGCCGAGCGCCTTCTACGGCGCCCGCTCGGCGCAGCGGATCGCGACGGCCTTGTCGAAAGCGGAGCGATCGCCCTCGCCGATCACGGCCCAAGACGTCTCGCGCTACACCGCCAAGGAGCGTGATCCGGTCTGCGGCACGTACCGCATGTACCGCATCTGCGGGATGGGGCCGCCCTCCTCGGGCGGGATCACCGTGCTGATGATCCTCAAGCAGCTCGAGCGCTTCGACATGGCCAAGCTCGGCCGCAATTCGCCTGTCGCGTGGCACCTGATCGCCGAGTCCGAGCGGCTCGCCTATGCCGACCGCGACTTGTACATCGCCGATCCCGCCTTCGTGCAAGTGCCGGTCGCGGGACTGCTCGCGCCGGACTACCTCGCCGCGCGCTCCGCCCTGATCGACCCGCAGCATACCTTGAGCACGATCGAGCCCGGCCATCCGCAAGGCGCGCCCGAGCGTGCCCGCGCGCCGTACAAGGACGATCCGGGCACCTCCGACATTGCCGTCGCCGACGGATCGGGCGAAGTCGTCTCGGCGACGACCACGATCAACGGCTACTTCGGCTCGGGCGTGGCGGTGGACGGCTACATGCTCAACAACGAGCTGCCCGACTTCGACGCGGCGCCGGCCAGGAACGGCTATCTCGTCGTCAACCGCGTCGAGGGCGGCAAGCGGCCACGCAGCTCGATGGCGCCCACGATCGTCTACGATCCTGCAGGCAAGGTCCGCCTGGTGATCGGCGCGGCCGGGGGATCGACGATCATCTGCCAGGTCGCCAAGGCGCTGATCGGCGTGATCGACTGGAAGCTCTCGGCGCAGGACGCGATCGCCATGGGGCTGGTCTTCGCGCCGGGCAGCCCCGGCGGCGCGATCGAGCAGGGCAGCGAGCTCGTTCCGCTGCTGCCGCAATTGCAGGCCCTCGGCGAGACGCTGAAAGCCGCGCCGCTCGGCCTCAAGGCCAATGCGGTCGAGTACGTCGGCGGGCGCTGGATCGGCGCCGCCGATCCGCGCAGCGAAGGCGTGGCGATGGACACCGCCGGAACCATCACGATCATCGAACGTCGCACCAACGAACTGAACGGCGCGCACGAATAAGCGCGCGAACGACTTGAGAGGATGGACGGGCATGCAGTTGGCAGATTTCGCCGAGAGCCCGAACCTGGTCGCGCTGTTCCTGCGGCGCGCGGGAGAGCGTGGCGAAGCGCCGCTCCTGTGGCGCAAGCAGGACGGCGCCTGGCAGGCGATCAGCTGGCAGGAGACGGCGCGGCAGGTCTGCCTGCTGGCTGAGAGCCTGCGTGCGCTCGGCCTCAATCCGGGTGAGCGGGTGCTGATCGTCTCGGAGAACCGGCCGGAGTGGTGCATCGCCGATCTCGCGATCATGGCGGCGGGGCTGGTGACGGTGCCCGCCTACACCACCAACACCACGCGCGATCACCTGCACGTACTGCAGAACTCGGGCGCGCGCGCGGCGATCGTCTCGAATGCCAAGCTGGCCGGCGCGCTGCTGCCGGCGGTCATCAGCAGCGACTGCTGCGACCATGTGATCGGCATGGAGCCGTTGCGCGCGGGCCAGGGCGGCTTTCGCCTGCATGACTGGTCCGCGCTGTTGCAAGGCGACGCGGTGTGGGCGCGGCTGTCGGTCGAGGCCCGGATCGCAGCGATCGGCCGCGCGGACCTTGCCTGCCTCATCTACACCAGCGGGACCGGCGGCGCGCCGCGCGGGGTGCGCCAGCACCACGGCATGATCCTGACCAACATCGCCGGCTGCGCGCGGATCATCGCCGAGGACTTCACCTGGGAAAAGGACGAGACCTTCCTCTCGTTCCTGCCGCTCAGCCACGCCTACGAGCATACCGGCGGGCAGTTCCTGCCGATCGGGCTGGGAGGGCAGATCTACTACGCCGAAGGGCTGGAGAAGCTCGCCGCCAATATCGAGGAGACGCGCCCGACGATCATGGTCGTGGTCCCTCGCCTGTTCGAAGTGCTGCGCGCCCGGATCGTCAAGCAGGCCGAGAAGCAGGGCGGCGCCGCGCGCTGGCTGATGGGCCAGGCCGTCGGCATCGCCAACCGCAGCGCGGCGGGCAGGCGCGGCCTCGGGGACCGCGCACGCGACTTGCTGCTCGCCCCGACGCTGCGCCCGAAGATCCGCGCCAAGTTCGGCGGTCGGCTGAAAGCGCTGGTCTCGGGCGGGGCGCCGCTCAACCCGGAGATCGGCACCTTCTTCCAGACCATCGGGCTGACGCTGCTGCAAGGCTACGGCCAGACCGAGGCCGGGCCGGTGATCAGTTGCAACCGCCCCGGCGCGGGCATCGCCATGGATACTGTCGGGCCGCCGCTCCACGACGTCACCGTGCGCATCGCCGAGGACGGGGAGATCTGCGTGCACGGCGAGCTGGTGATGCACGGCTACTGGCAGAACGAGGGGGCGAGCGCGGCGGTGCTGAGCGAGGGCTGGCTCCACACCGGCGACATTGGCGAGATCGACGCCGAGGGCCGCATCCGCATCACCGACCGCAAGAAGGACATGATCGTCAACGACAAGGGCGACAACGTCTCACCGCAAAAGGTCGAGTCGATGCTCACGCTCCAGCCCGAGATCGGCCAGGCGATGGTCGCGGGCGACCGGCGGCCCTACATCGTCGGGCTGATCGTGCCGGACGCGGAGTGGATACAGGCCTGGGCCACGGCTCGCGGCAAGACAGTAGACCTCGCGGTCCTGGCCGGCGAGGCGGACTTCCGGGCCGCCATCCGCGCCGCCGTCGATCGCGTCAACGCGGACTTGTCGGTGATCGAGAAAGTCCGCCAGTTCGCCTTCGCCGACGAGCCCTTCGCGATCGACAACCAGGAACTGACGCCCAGCCTCAAGATCCGCCGGCACAAGATCCGCGAACGCTACGGCGAGCGGCTGGACGCGCTCTACCGCGGCTGAGGCGAAGGCGAAGGCGAAACCGGGGCCGGGCCCGGGGACGGAGCCGGGGCAAGCAGCGGCGTCAGGCGATCCGAAACCCACCTTTGCGCAGCCGCGCCCGCCGCGTACCCCGCCTGCAGCGGGGTGACGGTGATGTCCCGCTTGTTCACGACGGCCTCGTCGTCCCCTTGCTGCGCGGTCGGCTGCGTCGCGTTGGCGTCGATCACGATGCCGGGAAGCTGCGGCAAGGTCATGCCCCGGCTCTTTGCCATTTTCGCCATGACCGGGGAGACGTTCGCCGCCATGTTCTCGCTGAATGTCATGCGCAGGTCGTTCCAGGTTCCCGGCACCGTTGCGCGCCACCCCGCTCCTTCGAGCTGGTCGGGAAAGTTCACGTTGAGCGCGAGTCCCGGCGGCAGAAGCGACGAGCCCGGCGTGTCGAGGGCGGCGACCAGTTTCACGGCCAGCTTCGCGACGTCGGCCGAGAGCGGATTGGCGAGGGGCGCTTGCGCCGTGCCGGTCGTGTTCGCGCCCGCGCTGAGGGCGATGGCCGGAATACCGCGCAGGGCGGCGACCTCGGCATTGCTGACCGTCCCCGAGCCGATGACGATCGCCCCCAGGTTCTGGCCTTGGTTCGGACCTGAGAGCACAAGCTCGGGCGGATGGCCCCAGCGCTTCTGCGCCACGATGTCGAGCCCGTAGAGCAGCGACATCACCGGCGTGCCGTCGACGTAGAAGAAGTCGCCCGCGAGTCCTGGCGCGCTCATCGGGCCGGCGCCCGGAGCGCCTGCCTTGGCCGCTGCGTTGAGGCAGTCGGCGGCAAGCGGCGGCAGCGGCTTGGCGATATACATGGCCGCGCCCATGCCGCTCTGGTTGGTGCACGGGACCGAGACGATGACGTCGTGACCGGCAGCCTTGAGCGCCTTGTAGAGCGCTACGACGTTGCTGGTCAGCCCGTCATCGTTGGTCAGCACGATCTCGCGCGCGGGGGCCACGCCCGAGACGAACGAGAGCGCGGCGGCGGCAAGGACAAGTATGGATCTGATCACGCGGCCTGGCTCCCCTCGCGGCGAGCTCACGCTCGCCCTCGGGACCAGTGTCGCGCGTAAGCGTGACGGTGGGAAGGCAGAACCTCGGCCGCTCAGGCGGCTTCCTTCTCCACCCATTCGGGATAGAACGTCGGCTCGCGATCGGACCAGCCGGGCGCGGTCGCCGCGGCCTCGCTGATCGAGTGGAGCAGCAGCTTGCGCCGGTCGGGGTGGATCTGCGGCAGCGCCGAGGCGCCGCAAAAGGCCCCCGGCAGCCACGGCCGCACCCACGCGCCGAGCAGCCGCTCGTACAGGAAGCGGTAGGCCGAGAAGCTGGCGATGCGGTTCTGCGAGAGGTCGTAGGCGGTTACCCGCACCAGCTTGCCCATGAACTCCTCGAGCCCTTCGAGGCCGCGATCGTCGGGGCAAAGCGTGCGCAGGCTCTTGAGCTCTCGGTAGGACACGTACTGGCGGCGGATCGATGCCACCTCCTCGGCGTCGCGCGCCCACAGCTTGAAGGCGTCCTGGCGACCCAGGCCGATGTCGAGGCTCCGCTTGATGTAGCGCTGCTCGCACGGCGTGAAGGCGGCGAATTCGCGCAGTTCGCTGATCGTCAGGCTGGAGGTTCCGATGTGACCCATTGCGACCTGTCCCTGTTGATTCGGGATCGAGCCTGCCCGCTTTCCCGATATCCACAGAAGATCACAGCCCGCTTGCCAATGCGTTAACCATCGCCCTCAGGGGCAACCGCTGCGGGCCGTCAGCGATTCCTCATCTTCGCGCCTCAACCCTCGCGAATCGCGCCCGCTCAGATCAGGCCGGCGAGCGGGCTCGACGGATCGGCGTACTTGCGTGTCGCCATGCGCCCGGAACGATAGGCCTCCCGGCCCGCCTCGACCGCCAGCCGCATCGCGCGAGCCATGCGGATCGGGTCCTTGGCCTCGGCGATCGCGGTGTTCATCAGCACGCCGTCGACGCCCAGTTCCATCGCCACCGCCGCGTCCGAGGCGGTGCCAACCCCAGCGTCGACCAGCACCGGCACTTTGGCGCCCTCGACGATCAGCCGGATCGTCACGCGGTTCTGGATGCCCAGACCCGAGCCGATCGGCGCGCCCAGCGGCATGACCGCGACCGCCCCCGCCTCTTCCAGCTGCCTGGCCGCGATCGGATCGTCGACGCAGTAGACCATCGGCAGGAAGCCGTCGTTGGCCAGCACCTCGGTGGCCTTCAGCGTCTCGCGCATGTCGGGATAGAGCGTGCGCGCCTCGCCCAGCACCTCGAGCTTCACGAGGTCCCAGCCGCCCGCCTCGCGCGCGAGCCGCAGCGTGCGGATCGCGTCCTCGGCCGTGAAGCAGCCGGCGGTGTTGGGCAGGTAAGTGACCTTCCTGGGGTCGATGAAGTCGGTCAGCATCGGCGCCTTGGGGTCCGACACGTTGACCCGGCGCACCGCGACAGTGACGATCTCGGCCCCGCTCGCCTCCAGCGCGGCAGCGTTCTGCGCGAAGTCCTTGTACTTGCCGGTGCCCACGATCAGTCGCGAGCGGAAGGTGCGGCCGGCGACCGACCAAGTGTCCTCGGGCAGCGCAGGCGCATCCCCGCCGCCGACGAAATGCACGATCTCCAGGGTATCGCCATCGGCCAAAGGCGCATCTGCCAAAGTCGAGCGCGGCACGATCTCGCCATTGCGCTCGACCGCGACTTTCTGAGGATCGAGTTCCAGGCTGGCGACAAGCTGCGCGATGCTGGAGCCGGGAGCGATCCGGCGCGGTTCGCCGTTGACGATGAGGGAAAGATCGGCGGTCATGCGCCCGCAGATGGCGTGTCAGGCCCGGTGGTGCAAGCCGCTTCGCACGTTGCGAAGATGCGCCGCCGCGACCAGCGCGACACCGCAGATGGTCAGCGCGGCCTCGCCGATCCCGTGGTCGACGAACAGCGCGCTCGCCATCAGCGCGAGCCCGCAGGCGCCGAGCAGCATCGGCTCCAGCCGCCCGTGGCGCAGCGCCCCGATGCCCAGCGTGACCGCGCCGATGACGACGGCGAGCGCCAGCCCGAACTCGTGGATCTCGGGCGCGAGCAGCAATTGTCCGCCGAGGCCCAGGACCCCGACGAGAAGGACGCTGGCGACGCAGTGGACGGCGCACAGGCCGGACAGCAGGACGCCGAGGCTGTCCATCCTGTCACGAAGCGAATCGAGAGTGCGGCGCATGGCTCTCCAGATATGTAACGTTGTAACATGACGCAACTGGTCGCGACTGCACTTGGTTCCGACTTGCGCTCAACCGAGTGTCGGCGCAGGAGCGGCGGCCATGCGAACGCCCCACGATCGGCCGATCATCGGCACGTCCGACGATATTCTTCCCATGGTGCGGTGGCTGCTGTTCGTCGCCGCGCTCGTCATCGCCATCGTCGTGGTCGGCGGCATCACCCGCCTGACCGAATCGGGCGTGTCGATCGTCGAGTGGAAACCTGTGACGGGCGCGCTGCCGCCGCTGACGCATGCGCAATGGCAGGCGGAGTTCGCCGCCTACCAGAAGACGCCGCAGTACATCGAGATCAACGGCCCGGCCGGCATGACTCTCGCCGCGTACAAGTTCATCTACTTCTGGGAGTGGATGCACCGCCTGATCGCGCGGCTGATCGGTCTGGCTTTCGCGGCGCCGCTCGCGTGGTTCTGGTGGAAGGGCACGATCCCGGGCGGTTACAAGCCGCGCCTCCTCGCGCTGCTGGCCCTTGGCGGACTGCAAGGCGCGGTCGGCTGGTGGATGGTCTCCTCGGGCATCGTCAACGACGTGCGGGTCAGCCATTTCCGCCTCGCCGCGCACCTGCTGGTGGCGCTGACGACGCTCGCCGGGCTGGTCTGGACCGCGCTCGACCTGCTCGCGCTCAAGCAGGGCGAGCCGCGCGCGCGGCTCACCGGCCTGGGCATCGCCGCCTTGGCGATGGTCGGCCTGCAGCTGTTCTTCGGCGCCCTGCTTGCGGGCCTTCGCGCCGGCGTCGTCGCGGGCGCGGGGTGGTTCAACTGGGGCGCTTGGCCGCTGATGCAGGGCAGCGTGTACCCCGAGGGCGTCGAGCCTTCGCTGGTGCCGTTCAGCGATCCCTATTTCGTGCACTTCTTCCATCGCTGGTGGGCCTGGGCGGTGCTGGTGGTGCTGGTCGTGCTCGCGCGCCGCATCCGGGCGAGGCGCCGCCTCGTCTCGGTTGCCATGCACGCCGCGATCGGGACGCAGATCCTGCTCGGGATCGCGACGGTTTGGTCGGGCGTGACCTTGTGGATCGCGGTCGCCCACCAGCTCGTCGGCGCCCTCACGCTGTGCGCCGTGGTCTGGGGCGCGCACGCGCTGGGGCGCCGCCCGGCGCGGTGATTGCGGTCGCCGCGCTTCAGAGTTTGCGCGCGCGAAGGCGCAAAGCCGCAAAGGAAGATAGGTCGCGCGGCAAAGCCGCGATCCAACGAGAACCTGACCGCCTCCGACCCGTCCCGAGGCTACCGCGACACCCTTAGCGCCTTCGCGCCTCTGCGCGCGCCCTGCCTGCCTTCCGAACGCCTCAAGGCCAACGGTATCATTTTACCTCTCAGCAAAGCCGCGCTTTGCTTGACTTAGCGGCCGATCCAAACGAAAGGGCCGCCTTCTCGCAGGAGCCGGCACCCGGATTCGCGCGAACACAGTCATAGGGAAAAGACCAGCCATGAAGGCGCTCACAAAGGTCACCCGGTCGATCAAGCCGGCCGAGGTGGAAAAGAAGTGGCATCTGATCGATGCCGAAGGCCTGGTGGTCGGCCGTCTGGCCGTCATCGTTGCCGACCTGTTGCGCGGCAAGCACAAGCCCAGCTTCACCCCGCACGTCGATTGCGGCGACCACGTCGTCGTCATCAACGCCGAGAAGGTGCGCTTCACCGGCAACAAGCTGAAGCAGCACACCTACTACAAGCACACCGGCTATGCCGGCGGCATCAAGGAAGTCACCGCGGACAAGGTCCTCGCCGGTCGCTTCCCCGAGCGCGTGCTCGAAAAGGCTGTCGAGCGCATGATCCCGCGTGGTCCGCTCGGCCGTGACCAGATGCGCGCGCTGCACGTCTACGGCGGTTCCGAGCATCCGCACGGCGGCACCCAGCCGCAGCCGCTCTACGTCGCTTCCATGAACCGCAAGAACAAGGTGGGCGCGTAATGTCCGACACCGATACCGTCCAGAGCCTGTCCGACCTCAAGGACCTGACCGCCA
>Ga0105251_10003384_pt1 | contig 11596 bp, 13 predicted proteins | sample KBSS64metaG_FD_80424 | JGI IMG/M metagenome (GOLD analysis project Ga0105251, IMG submission 80424) | Switchgrass rhizosphere microbial communities from Kellogg Biological Station, Michigan, USA - KBS S6-4 metaG | ecosystem: Host-associated > Plants > Roots > Rhizosphere > Soil | place...
GCGCTGTGATTGAAAACCTGGATCATCCTGTCGAACTGGGGGTTTATGCCAATGCTTTCCCCCCTGTCAGTGCCAAAGCCGAGGCCAATAGCGATTTGTTGGACATTCGTCGTGACCTGGGCCCCGAGTCCTACCTGGACTGGTCGAAGTCATGGGTTGCCGCAGGGGCCAGCATTGTCGGCGGATGCTGTGGAATCGGTCCGGAGCATATCGCCCAGTTGCATTTGCACCTGCACTATCAAAATGGTGAGGAGGCCGCGCATGAGTGATTTTTCAGGCGACGTTCTGTCAGAGCAGGCGACATTGGGTGCCGGCTGTTTCTGGGGAGCGGAAGCTTCATTATCCCACGTCAATCGACCGGCAGGGTGCGTACGTCGGGGCGAAATACCGTTCCGCGCTGTTTTTCAACAGTGCCGAACAGGCCCGACTGGCGCTTGTCGCCAGGCAGCAACTGGACTCCAGTGGCCAGTTGGACAAGCCAGTGGCTACGGTGATCCTGCCACTGGATGAGTTTCAAAAGGCAGATGAAGAACATCAGCGCCACCTTGAAAAGCACGGTGGCAGTGCCTGTTCCATTTGATGCATATGCAACGCTTTTGCCGTCAAAGAGGAGCAGGGTGAAGCTGTTCTTGATCGGCTGATTTCGTCACGGCGATCCCCTTTAACTGTCAAGTCGGCTCCAGGCAGCCCAGCAAGAGCGTGTACTTCGCGGCCTAAGCCAGGGCCTTTCAAGGCACGAAAATCTGCACGTTCAAACCGCTCTTGAGATCGAGCGCCTGAAGGCTCTCCCAGAGAAGATCACCGTCGTTTTCTTCGCTGCTGATCCTGGCAGCGACTCCACAACCAAGCTTGGACTCGATGAAGAAGCTCGTCTAATCGGTGAGCGGATCCGTGCATCGGAACATAGAGATGTTCTGGTTTTTCACACAAGGTGGGCGGTACGACCGCGAGATGTGCTTCAAGCCATTAATGAATTGCAGCCTACCGTGGTTCATTTCAGCGGCCATGGAACAAGCGCAGATACGCTTGTGCTACAGGACGATCAAGGAAATGAAAAACACGTCACCAAAGAGGCTATCGTCAGTGCCATGGCACTTGGTGCGGAGAGTGTAAAGCTGGTGTTCTTCAATACCTGTTTCTCCTTCAACCAAGCTCAAGGTTGTTTAGATCACGTACCCGCGACCATCGGCATGAACAGAGATGTCGGGGATTTACCTGCACGGGTTTTCTCTGCGCAGTTTTATTCGGCGATTGGTTTCGGGCTTTCCATCACCAAGGCATTCGATCAGGCTAAAGCATTGGTGGCAATGGAGACGCCTGGTGAAGAGTCGATACCTGAGCTATATGTCCAAGAAGGTTTGACTGAAGAAATGCTGACGCTCGTTAGGCCGCCTTCACTTTAGAAACTGGCCCAGCTGCTTTTGGCTACCGCACGACTGTCGTTCACCTCCGCCCGATGCGTTTCTTTATCCAAAGCCGGGAGCACTTTCTTCCAAGCCCTGTCTCTGTCGATGGAGAGTCTGTTTCTCGAGGCCTTTCGGTGACCTTCTTGTCGTGTAGTTCGGGGGGGGGGGGCTTGCCCCCTTCGGAATGCGGCTGGCGTGAACCAAAACCTGGCTGCGCCAGGTTTTGACCCTCCGGGCTTTCATCCTCAAGCCTTTGGCCCAGATGGCTGGCGCGCTCCACTTGCGCTTTTTTCAACAAGCTGCTGGATACTTTCACAGTCAACCACGTGAAGCGCACCTCAACTACGCTTAAATACAGACACCTACTACCTACCGACCACAAACGGAAACCAACATGGAAAAGTCTTATAGCGATCACATATATGAGATACTAGAAGTTGCGGAAGGAAACCCTATATTTAAAGATTTATTGCTGAATTTATTCTTTAACAATTTACCAGAAAGCGTCTCTCGCAACATAAAAAAAACGCTGGACACCTACAAATTAAAGCCGCGCGCAAAATCAGGCTGGCATTGTCAACATAGAGGTTGTCAGGAAATCTCTTGCGCATCCCATGAAATTTCCGAAAACTCCGTACTAAAGAATATTAGTTCACTCGATTCAAATGTCGTCATCTTGAAAAGAGACATCAAGAATAATCCAATTTATTATGTCGAAGGAATACAGCACAAACGAAACGCAACGAATTTCCCTGGGTATTGCTCCAAGCATGATGCTTTGCTTTTTTCCGACATTGACTCAAGCGATACCCCCTTCGACATTCACTATGTAAATAAGCAGTGTTTGCGAACAACCAGGGCTCAAATTTTTGAAATGGACTTTCAAATTAAGGCTTGCAATATTTTTATTAACGACGTGCCCGAAGAGATTAGGGGCGATGAAGAAGTCAAAGAGGTTGTTAGCAACTTCAACAACAAAAAGGCCATACTTGAATCGAAGCGGCAGCGTTTATGGGGTGTCTACAATGAAATTTTCGACGGAATTGAGTCCAAAAAATACGCCCTTAATTTCAAAAGCTTTCCACCAGCGGCTGTGGGTTTTTGCTTTTCCGCATGCATCGATCTTACAATGAGCGAGGACAAAGACGCCTGCATTCTCTACCCTTGCAAATTAGACATAAAATCCTCAAGTGAAACTTTTATTGCTTATTTAGACAATGACGTCTCAAAGGACACTTCAGATTGGTTTGCACGTTCCCACCAAATCCGGTTCGGCCAACTAATGTACGAACTGAAAAGCAAGCTGATACTTTCAGAACACTTTGCCTCCATTATTCCCGAAGACGTGAAAGTAATTCTTTACAAAGACGATGAGTTATACAAAGTCGGCCCTGTTGAACACTATTTCATCTCTAGAGTTTTTTTCAGCACTCCGACTCATCCCTAAGCTGCTGAGGAAGCTACACAGCGCCCGTGCTACGTTCCCCAGAAATACCTTGGATGCCACACAGCCACATCTTGCAACGATTATGATGGCCCAATAATACCAAAAAGCCAGTTAGCGCCTACGCTCAGCAATTCCTCTCTGAGATGAGCGCACCATGACGAAGATTGAGGTAGGGCCGGTAGTCGCTGACGATTTCGAGACATGGCTGAATTCGCGCCACAAGTGGCTGCAGACAGCAGCTCGAATGATCATCGACCTGAAGCGGCAGCTGAACCAGGATGAAGTTAAATCGCTAGCTAGGCTTTGCATGCTCGAAGCTAAGGATGAAGCTGATCCAGGATTTCTGACGGTAATCCCTGGCACTTTATCGCAGGTCGCCAATAGACCTTTGCTTCGAATCGAAGAAATCCTTGATGTGCATGGATTGAACGCGATCAAGGCCGGCGCCAATCTCCCATTCGGCAAAAGCAATCTCTCGGTGATCTACGGGCAGAATGGAACCGGCAAGAGCGGTTTTGCACGGCTGCTAAAGGAAATTTGCGGGTCACGATCCAAGGACGAAATACGCAGCAATGTCTTCGATCCAACGCCTACGCCCTGCCGTGCCCATTTTAAGGTGTCAATCGACGGTAAGCCGGCGGACGTTCACTGGGACGTCCCAAGCGGCCCTCACAAAGCTTTACGACACGCACAGGTGTTCGACAGCAAGGCAGCCCAGCAGTACATGACCAGGACTGAAGCATGCTATGAGCCCAGCCGGATGAAGTTTGTATCCGCGCTGATCGTCACAGCGGACGCTGTTAGCGCAGAGCTTTCAAGAGAGAAGGCACTGCTCAGCAAAGCGTTACCCGCCATCCCAGAAACGCTAGGTCACACCGCCGAAGCAAAATGGCTTCAGGGCCTGAAGAGCGCGACCACGACCGCGAGTATTGATAAGGAGTGTCTGTACACGGATCTGCTTGATCGGGAGCGCATCGAGAAGGAGGCCCTACTCGCAGAGAAAGACATTGCGGGCCGGCTGCTGAGCATTAACAAAGAAAAAACTGCGCTGAAGAGTATTGAAACAGCAATGTCGACTCTTCAACAGGGATTGAACGATGCGACGGCAGGTACGCTAGAGCCCCTGAAAAACGCCGCTGTTAAGGCCAGGAATTCGAGTGAAGAAGCGGCGGCAGCGATTTTCGGTAAAGCCGAGCTCGACGGTGTTGGCTCTGCGACCTGGCAGGATATGTGGGAGCACGCACGCGCATACTCCAACGGCACGGCATACACAGAATCTCAGTTTCCCAATATCGCGGCTGACTCACGCTGCGTACTTTGCCACCAAAGCCTTGATGAGGATGCCAAAGTCCGGCTGTCAGGTTTTGAAAAGTTCGTCACTGATGGCCTCGAGACAGCCGCCAAGAAGGCTGAAAAGAGTTTTACTGATCAAAAAAACTTGTTGCCAACTCTTCCAGGGCAAGCCGACTGGATCGTTCACATGTCCACTCTGGGCTTCGAGGAAGCCGATGCGATCACTTGGCTTGGCATGCTCAAAGCGAGGCGCGATCAAATCGTGTTGGGAAGCCCTATCGGCACCTTGCCAGCTTTCGACTGGAAGGGCATCAGCGAGGCGGTTACAACAAAGTCAGCAGACTTAATTGCCGAAGAAGGGAGCCTTTCGTCCCTGCTGAAGGATGAGCATCGTCAAGCAATGCATGACCGAGTTCAGCACCTTCAAGCCAAGCAGTGGCTCTCACAAAACAAGACCTCTATTAGCGCCGAAAGGACTAGGCTTGTAGCAGTCGCAGCGATAGACAAAGCCTCACGCTCAGCGGCCACTAACGCCCTGACTACCAAGAAAAACGACTTGGCCAAAACTGAACTGGATGCTGGCTACCAAGCTCGATTCATCGAAGAATTGAAGCTACTGGGCGGCCACCGCATTCCAATAGCTCCCCTAAGTAAATCGGGTGGCAAAGGCAAGATCACCTTTGGTTTGAATCTCGTGGGCGCGCACGGCACCCATGGCTTGGAATATATCTTGAGCGAGGGTGAAACCAGGATCGCCGCACTCGCAGCGTTCCTTGCGGACACGACAGGATCAAACCAGTTGGCTCCGTTCATTTTCGATGACCCGATATCCTCACTCGACCAAGACTTTGAAGAGAAAGTTGTCGAACGCCTCGTGTCTTTGTCACAGACCAGGCAGGTCATCATATTCACCCACCGACTTTCTCTTGTAGCTCAAGTAGAAGCTGTTACCAAGAAATGGGAGCAGACTCCAGGGATGCCCTCAATTAAGCCGACACTCACGTCACTTCAAAGGATGGCAAAGACTGCTGGTATCGTCGCCACTGCGAGCGCACGAGACCTGAGACCTGAAAGTGCTGTCAGAGGGTTAATCGACAATACGATTACGCGCTTGAAAAAACACCAGGAGAAGGCCGAAGTCGAGGCTTATGAGTCGCTCGCCAAGAGCGCTTGCAGTGACTTCAGGATCATCGTCGAGAAGACGATTGAGTACATTTTGCTGGCAGACGTCGTAGGCCGCTTCAGACGTGCAATCAACACTCAAGGCAAGCTACACAAGGTCGCCAAGATAACAAATGACGACTGCGTATTCATTGATGACTTGATGACACGCTACTCGGTGTATGAGCATGCTCAGTCTGAGGAGATGCCCAGCAGCGCTCTTGAGCTGGATGTCTTTGACGCCGACGTAACAGCCCTGCAGAAATGGATTGCCGAGTTTGGATCGAGAGCGAGCTAGCACGACTCATTGAGCGAGGGTCAGAATCATGATGAAACTCCTGATTCTGGCCTGATCAAGTGCTTTCATAGTTATGCATTTTTTCGCTTCACCCGCAGATGCGCATTAGTGATCCGAAAGCCATCAGCACCAAACACATCGCCAATCTAAATTCAGAGTGCCTATGTATCAGTGGAACGCATTGCATCCAAAATTACTTATATGCCTTTAGTTAATGAATCGATTAACTTCGAAATGCATTGGATCATTGAACGCTTTACCCCAGGTGAATCCTAGGGATTCCAATATGGGTGCCACCGGGGCCACCGAGTCCCCAAAACCGGGGTCATCTTCGTTTAGGTCAATAGCAATACCAAATGCGTGATTCGATGGTAGCTTGCTGAGGGCGCCGCTTGTAGGCTTGCGCAGTCTGACGTTGAGAGTTCCGGCGCAGGTTTTAACGTGTTTTAGTAAATCTTGTTCTTCTATAATCTCGAATGCCTTCAAAAGCTGTGTATGTGCTAGCTTATGAACCCTTAATATGCCGCCCCCAGCGCCAGGAATATTTTTCAGCTGAGGGATGGTTAACTTAGTAACATCAGCAAGATCAAAGCCGCTTAAGAAAACAATTTTGTCCCCACGCTTCCACTCTGGGCTCAAGGTGCGGAATCGTACAGTTCCAAATAGTGGGTGTTCAAAAGAGCTCTCGGGCATTAGTTTTCTCCTTCAAATATAGGCGGGAGTGACTGCTGCAGCTTCTGGGTCATGCAATGCATTCGAGCCACATAGCATCAAAAAACGAGTCTGAGATTCTATCTCTGGCCCGGTTCCAGTTAGAATGTAGTCGGAGCAAAGTCCCCAGACATATAGCGTATGTATCGGTTGTAATTCTCAATAATCGCAACTGCTTTCTGATTGTCTTCAAGAACAGTGCTGCTAAGAGATGATTTAATTACGGATTGCGCTTTAGGTGTTGGCTTTACATCCTTCGGATCAACTTGCTTTATCAAGTTAATTGCTTCTTCAAGCTTGAATGAGTCTGTTTCAATTTGGTTGATCGCGCTGAGCTGCAATCCGACAAGATTCGAGGTGGCTTCTGCATTGATTTCCCGAAGAATTCGCTGGGATTTTTCGATGTTAGCGGCAGCGTTATTCAGGGTCTCAGCGAGGCTCGTGATGGTCATGTAGTCGTTAAGTGCTACGGCATTTCCTATATCGATATTCTGTATTAATAATGAGTTCCCGCCGCTCGACGTAGAGATTGCGGCATCTTGTGCCGTAATACTTGAAAGCGGATTTACAACCACCATTGCCTTAATAGGTGTGCCCGCTGCAACGGCAGCCTTATCAGGCATCTGGAGCCCGAGCATTGAAGCCAGCGGAGTAGCGGCACATGTCAGCTTTGAGGCTGTAGCTCGTGATACAAGGGCTTGAGTTTTGAAGTTGGCGTATCTGGAAAAACCCATCGCTGTCAAAGCGATTCCAGCAGTAGCTTTATAAAGATCCGAATGAGCATTCGTTGCTGCACCGATGACTGCACCGCCAGTTGCAGAGAGGGCAGTCACATCGGAGATTACCCTGGCATCTTGTGCGCCGTCGTAATATTGCCTGTACTCCTCGCTAAGGTTCGTTAACAGGCAATAAGAGTCGGCCTGTGGTGGACATTCGGTAACCACGGCCGGCCCGGGCACATCAACAAATTTAGGGGATCTAAGGTTAGCGCAACCGGTCAAAGCGAGGGTGCAAAGCGCTGCAAGAACGATCCTTCTCATTGTTCGTCTTCCTTGGTCGAGGCGGTTCTACCAAGGAAATGTAGATCAGTAATGCCAATGTGCCACCCAAACTCTCGAAAATTAGCCATTGTGGTGAGCGTCATCTGACACAATTTGATGCTGGTGCAAAGGTAATCAGCTCCCACTCTAGCGGGTGGTTGCGTCTCCTGAGGTGGCGGCTTCTGGCCGATCGCTGCCTGCAAAGGCGATATTAGGATTGCCGTATCCGCATAATCGCATCTGTGATCGCTTTTGCATTTGTGTCTAAGGTCTCCATAGCCATCACAGCGTTATCTGCAACCACTGCCGCGCCCTGGCTGCTAGCCAAACGGCGACCTCCTCGATTGCCGCCGCCAGTGCATGCTGGTTATGCAGAAGCAATGTCAGCGCGTCAGCAGTGGCGATATTAGAAACTGAGTTATTTGGCATGCTATCCATCCTGGAAATGAGGGGTTTGCAAAGCCTAGCTCATGCGGCCGCAGTAGATTGGCTTAGATACGCATCATCGGAGCCAGTAGCAGCTTCCGACCCGAAGCGGACGCCCATGTTGACCTGGAATCTCTCAACATGTTGGTAGGCGTGCATCTCAGACCAAGTGGGCGACCGACTTACGCAAGCCTTTCGGTGTGCCCAGGAACTGGTGGAAAGGTCGTTAAGAGTTACCGCTCGCATAACGCCGCTCAAACTCCATCGGGCTGAGATAGCCCAGGCGAACTCCCATCAGGGATGCATAGTCTGCGGGGTACTCTATGCTTGATAGCTAATCGCTACCTCGCCAAGGAAGACGTCATGAAGCAGATACGCTGCGCCGTTCTAGTAGCCATTATTGCCTTCCTCACGATCTGTGCTCCCAGGGCGTTCGCATTTCAAGTGAACCCTTGTTATCGCGTCCTGGAAATAAAAAATGGCGTTCCAGACCAAGGCAGGATCCGGGCTTGGTTTATCAATACGTGTTGGCTGAAGAATGATTTCCACACCGTCCACGAGCATCTCACCAATTTTGCTATCAATGAGTACCTTGTGCCTGCCTACTACTTAAGGAACCCCAAGGTGGCTTTGGTGAACCGTGCTAGTGGTGACTCAGTGAATTTCATCACTGATGCTGAGTGGCCCAAAGAAGCAAAGCCCCAGCACACCACCTACGGGATCATCTATGGCAGTTGGTGGAACGACGATCCACTCATGTTCACTTGGGGGGAGGGCGCGAATTTCACCACTGGGCTGCTCAAGCTAAAGAGACAATTCGAAGACACTCATGCCGAGTACCGAGGCGGTGTCAGTGGCTGCTGGGTCAAGACGGCAGACTATCTTCCCTGGCTTGAGCACAATGGCTGGGTTCCCAATAACCCACGCCTGCCTGTACTCATATACCTCAACGCGATTGTAAATCGGCGCATCGATTTGACTTCACAGTTCGAGGAGACCTTCAGCGCTAATGGGTGGCCACCGCAATGGCGTAACGGGGTATACGGCTATCACCATTATCATACGGAAGGGCACGAGGTGCTTGGCATCGCCAGCGGTCACGCCCGTTTAATACTGGGCGGCCCTGATGGCTTTGTGGTTCAGGTCAGGGCCGGTGATGCGTTACTACTACCCGCTGGAACAGGCCATTGTAGCTTGGACTCCAGTGATGACTTTCTGGTTGTGGCCGCCTATCCGCCGAGACAGCAAGCAGATATGTGTCGCGAGGCGCCAAGCAAGTCGCAACTCGCGAGCATTGACGAGCTTCCGTTTCCAGATCTAGACCCCGTGCAAGGCATGCATGGCGCCATACATAAATATTGGGCCAATCAGCACCAATAGTGATCTGTAGCGCGTCGCTGCAAGAATTGAGTAGTCTAGGTTTAAAGCAGCCATTGGCTACGGTTTGCGTACGCCTGCTTGAAAGCAATATTGAGGTCAGTCGGGTGGCAGCATCCAGGGCTTAACCACTTTTAGGCTTGCGACCGCGTGAGCTTGGCTTTGAAGGCACGCTTTTCCCATATTCACTCCACCATAGGGCGAGTGCCTCCATCGTTGGCCCAAGAGCACGAGCCTTCGCCGTCATCTCATATTCGACGCGCGGGGGGACTTCGGCGAAGACTGTTCGGGACACCAAGCCATCGTTCTCAAGCTCACGCAGTTGCGCCGTTAGCATGTGCTGTGTGATGCCGTTGATCGCTTTGCGAAGCTCACCAAAGCGGTAGATTCGTTGGTTCAACAACCACATGATTTCCAGCTTCCACTTGCCTGAGAGGAGCGCAAATGCTCGACGCATTTCCTCATGCATGTTGATCTGCTGTTCACCAATAGTCTGGTTTTCCATACTAAGCACCACTTTTTCATCCTACTTGTAGAGTTTCATATTAGGCGACATCTTTGACCTAAGTCGACGCATTAATACCTGCTTAGGAAAAGTCTCATGATTGAAATCTACATCTATTGGATCAGCACAACTCTGCTGTCGTTGTTGTATCTAGCTTCGGCGACCCTGTACCTGGTCAAAAGGGAGTGGGTTCGTCAAGCACTCGCCGACCTCGGCTACCCCCCCCAATCTTATGCCGCTGCTCGTTGCGGTGAAGATCCTAGCCGTGGTTGCCATCCTTCTACGAATTAACGTTTCGCTTAGCGACCTCGCCTACGCCGGCATGCTTTATCACCTGCTGCTCTCAGCGTTTGCACATATCAATGCTCGAAAGCCTAGCGGAGCCCTACCGGCGGTTATCTGCCTCGTGTTGTTGGTCACTTCTTTCCTCACCCAAAACGCCGCTCGTGACGTGCAGTCACCTTACTTGCAGGTAGCAGCGGCCCACTCAGTAACCCCCTGATTAACTGGAGATCGTCATGTCCCGACTAAATGGAAAAGTAGCCATCGTCACTGGAGCCGGTCGTGGTATTGGCCGCGCTACTGCAAAGCTTTTTGCAGAAGAAGGCGCGAAGGTGGCTGTTGTTTCACGGACGGCTGAGAATGTTGCTGGTGTGGTCGCCGAGATCCAAGCAGCGGGCGGAACTGCCCTCGGAGTAGTCTGTGATGTTTCCGACCTGGATCAAATCAACGCCGCCGTGGAAAAGGTCGTGGTTGAATATGGTCGCGTCGATATTCTTGTGAACAATGCCTTTGATCCCTCAGTCGTCTCTTCATCGGTACTCGACCTGTCGACCGAACAGTTTCAGCGCAATTTAGAAATGGGGCCGATTGCCTATCTGCGTACGATGCAGGCCTGCTATCCATATCTGAAGGCCAGCGGAGAAGGGCGGGTCATCAATTTTGCATCGTTAGCCGGAGTGATCGGTTTGCAAGGTTATGCCCCTTACAATATGGCCAAAGAGGCCGTGCGTGCTTTGACCCGATCGGCTGCAAGAGAATGGGGGGCCGACAAAATCACGGTAAATAATGTGATGCCTATCGCTGACACTTGGGGGGCAGATGCCAACACGCCAGCGCCTGCTAACGCACTTGGCCGTTATGGTTCCCCCGAACACGACATTGCACCGGTCGTGCTATTCCTCGCTAGCCAAGATGCACAATTCATGACGGGTTACAGCCTGACCCCGGACGGTGGGCAAATCATAGACAGCGCACGATAGCGTTCAGACTGAAAACTGGCTGTGTGTTTACCAATTCCACAAGACACGCTAAACGTGTCTTGTGGTTATTTTTCTACGCCATTCTCGCTCGTGCGGAGGTTCCCCGAATCGCAACGCGTGCCGCCAAGAAGACGAACATGGCTGCCACACCCAGTAAAGCTGCGCTTAATTCGAAATGGATGCCAGCCAATGACGCCTTAGCCACGCCGGATTCCCGAATAAAATAAGATAGGAAATGCCACCCACCCGTAGTGCTTCCAGGATGGGGGGAATTGATGGCGGCTTTCCCTGTTATGTTGTGCTGATGCGAGACGCGTTTGAGGTCAAAGTCGAAAAGCGGCTGGGCCATGAGGGCTTTCCTGAATTTTTGAGCGCCGATTCGGTTAAGCGGAGCACACACCCAGTTCGTGGTATGGCGCCCCATCGAAGGGTGGAGGAACGCACTGTTCTAGTTGATGTAAATCACAACCGTATTAAAGCGCGTGGAGTATCTCTACGCTTTGAGAGGAATGCTGCGAACGAATAGGTAACGCTCGAAAAATACCAGTGAAAAAATATCGTAGTTTCGCTAAGGAATTAGTGAGTGCCGCCGATGGTATGTGTTCACTAATTAGCTAAGGGTCTGTGCGTGTCTGACGGTATATTTTCTGTGATCAAGAGTGTTTTTCCC
>Ga0105251_10003388_pt1 | contig 11591 bp, 11 predicted proteins | sample KBSS64metaG_FD_80424 | JGI IMG/M metagenome (GOLD analysis project Ga0105251, IMG submission 80424) | Switchgrass rhizosphere microbial communities from Kellogg Biological Station, Michigan, USA - KBS S6-4 metaG | ecosystem: Host-associated > Plants > Roots > Rhizosphere > Soil | place...
CTGCAATCGGCTCCGAGCCGCGCTCACGCCGCGCAAGCGGCGTTCTGTCAGATCGCCATCACTTCACGCTCGTCACATCGAGCGGCGCGCCCGTTTTCTGCTGGATTTCCTCGGCGGTCACGCCGTCGGCCAGCTCGACCACCTTCAGCCCGGTGTCGGTGACGTCGATCACGCCGAGATCCGTGATGATGCGATCCACGACGCCCACGCCCGTCAGCGGCAACGAGCACTCTTCGAGGATCTTGTGCTGATCGCCCTTCGCGACATGCTCCATCAGCACGACGACGCGCTTCACGCCAGCGACGAGGTCCATCGCGCCGCCCATGCCCTTGATCATCTTGCCGGGGATCATCCAGTTGGCCAGATCGCCCTTCTTGCTGATCTGCATCGCGCCGAGGATCGCCAGGTTGATGTGGCCGCCGCGGATCATCGCGAACGAATCCGCCGACGAAAAGATCGACGAGCCGGGCAGCGTCGTCACCGTCTGCTTGCCGGCGTTGATGAGATCGGCGTCGACTTCGTCTTCATACGGCGACGGGCCGATGCCCAGCAAGCCGTTTTCCGACTGCAGCCACACTTCCATGCCTTCCGGCACGTGATTGGCGACGAGCGTCGGCAAGCCGATGCCGAGGTTCACGTAGAAGCCGTCCTGCAGTTCCTTCGCCGCGCGCGCGGCCATCTGGTCTCGAGTCCAAGCCATGATTACTCTCCTTTCGCGCGGACGATGCGTTGTTCGATGCGCTTTTCCGGATGCGCATTCAGGACGAGGCGTTGCACAAAGATGCCGGGCGTATGAATCATGTCCGGATCGAGTTCGCCCGTCTCGACGATCTCTTCCACTTCGGCCACGGTGATCTTGCCGGCCATCGCGCAGTTCGGGTTGAAGTTGCGTGCCGTGCGGCGATAAACCAGGTTGCCGGACTTGTCCGCCTTCCAGGCTTTCACGAGCGCGACATCGGCCGTCAGCGAATGTTCGAGCACGTAGTGGTTCTCGCCGAACTGGCGCGTTTCCTTGCCTTCCGCGATCACCGTGCCGAAGCCCGTGTTCGTGAAAAACGCCGGGATGCCCGCGCCGCCCGCGCGCAGTTTCTCGGCGAGCGTGCCTTGCGGCGTGAATTCGAGTTCGAGTTCGCCAGCGAGATATTGCCGCTCGAACTCCTTGTTTTCGCCGACGTACGACGAAATCATCTTCTTGATCTGGCGTGTCTCGAGAAGCAGACCCAGCCCGAAACCGTCGACGCCCGCATTATTGCTGATGCAGGTGATGCCCTTCACGCCCGTGTCGCGCAGCGCTTCGATCAGCGCCTCGGGAATGCCGCACAGCCCGAAACCGCCGACGGCGAACGTCTGCCCGTCCTTGACGATGTCCTCGAGCGCGGCTTTCGCGCTGGGATAGACCTTGTTCATCTGAATGTCCCTTCCATGTTGAACCAACTGAAAATCGGTTTTTTGACGCCGCGTTCGCGCTGTCAGGAGCGCGTCGCACGGCCTTTTCGCATGGCGAAAGAGTACTTTGGCGCGGTGATCCGGCACAATACGCAAAAATACATAAGTCTTTGCCCGCGCGCGTTTGGTTCCCGGCGCCTTTTTCGCCGCGAAACGCAAGCGCCCGCGCGCCCGATTTCACATGCGTGCACTGGATTATCAAACCGCGTTTCACCTCGCGCCCGTCGGGCTCGTGCTTTCGCGCGAGCGCATCATCGAGGACTGCAACGAGCAGCTCTGCGCGATATTCGGTTTCGCGCGTGAGGCGCTCATCGGCAAGTCGTTCGAGGTGTTATATCCGTCGCCGGACGAGTTCGCGCGCATCGGTGAGCGCATCGCGGCGCATATCAGCAAGGAAGGCACTTACAGCGACGACCGGATCATGAAGCGGAGAAACGGTGAACTCTTCTGGTGCCACGTGACCGGGCGCGCCCTCGATCGGGCCGCGCCGCATGCGGCGGGCGTCTGGACGTTCGAAGACTTGAGCGCGACGCGGCGGGTCGCGATCGAACTGACGCCGCGCGAGCGGGAGATTGCCGCGCAGCTCGTGACCGGCAAGACGAGCAAGCAGATCGGCCGCGTGCTCGATATCAGCCCGCGCACGGTCGATATCTACCGGGCGCGGCTCATGAGGAAGTACGACACGGGCAATGCCACCGAACTTCTACAGCGGCTGCTCGGCACCTGAGGCATTCAGACCGACCCCGCGCGATCACGACGCCACCGGTATGGCCTTCTCGATGGTCTGCCGCATGAAATCCGGAATCGGCAGCGACTTGCCCGCGGCATAGTCGATCCACACGATCCTCGCCGCGCCACGCGCGTAGAGCACGCCGGGCGCATCGGCGCGATAGAGCTCGAAGCGCGTGTCGAAGCTGCTGCGTCCGGGCTTGCCGACGGACATCCGGCCGATCACGTCGCCGGGATAATGGAGCTGCTTCAGAAACTCCATCGACGCATTCACGATCACCGGCCCTTGCCCCTCGCCATTGCCGCCCGCGATGCCGAGTCGCTCGAACCACGAGATGCGCACCTGTTCCATGTAGCGGAAAAAGACCGTGTTGTTGACGTGGCCGAACGCGTCCATGTCGCCCCAGCGGATCGGCATGGACACATCGATGACGGTGTGAAATTGGCTGTCGGTGCTCATGGACTGCTCTACAGTTGCAAGTGTAAAAAAGAGAAAACCGCTCAGAGCGAAAAGCCATCGTCCGCCGAGATCACCGAGCCGTTCATGAACTGCGATTCGTCGGCTGCGAGCAGCAGCAGCAGACCGTCGAGATCGTCAGGCGAACCCAGGCGGCGGCGCGGCAGCATCGAAATGAGCTTCTGTCCCTGCTCGGTCTTCCAGTGATGATGATTGATTTCGGTGTCGATGTAACCCGGGCAGATCGCGTTGACGTTGATGCCGTGGCGGCCCCATTCGAGCGCCATCGCCTTCGTCATCTGCACGACGGCGGCCTTGCTCATCGCATAGAGGCCAATCTGCGGGAACACGCGCAAGCCGGCCACGGACGCCACGTTGATGATGCGATACGCCGGCTTGGCCGCGCCGTTGCCGCGCATGATCATGCGCTTCGCGACTTCCTGCGCGACGAAAAACGCGCCCCGCACGTTCGTGCCGAAGACGAACTCGAAGTCAGCGGGCGTGACCTCCGTGAGCTTCTGCGTGGTCGACACACCCGAGTTATTGACGAGGATGTCGATGGTACCCGCTTCGGTCTCCGCATGCGCAACCGCCGATTTGACGCTCTGGTAATCCGTCACATCGAGCGAGACGACGTGCGCCGCGCCGCCCGACGCCTCGATTTCGGCGCGCAGTTCCTTCAGGCGCTCGGTGCGACGGCTCGCGAGCACCACCTTGGCGCCTGCCTGCGACAGCACTTGTGCGAAACGCTTGCCCAAACCACTGGACGCGCCGGTGATCAGCGCGACCTTGCCTTCCAGGTTGATCGAACGGCCCATTGTGCTTCCTTTTTATGGTTGGCTCAGCCCTGACGGGCGCACAGACGCGCCGATGCGGGCTATAAGCATCAACACCGATAGCGCGGGTGTCGTGGATAATAGTACGATCGTGCTAAATTGGCGAGCTTTTGGTTGCAGCCCGCTTCGCCTTCCCTGAAAATACGCGATCCCGAAAGGGCATTCTAACGGTACATAGGAGCATTGATGACCCCGGCGAGCCTCATCGAGCAGTACGGTCCCCGCGAATCGATGGAATACGACGTCGTCATCGTTGGCGGGGGACCAGCCGGTTTGTCGGCGGCCATCCGGTTGAAGCAACTGGCGGAGGAGAAAGGCGTCGAAATCGGCGTGTGCGTGCTGGAGAAAGGCTCCGAGATCGGCGCGCACATTCTGTCCGGCGCGGTGATGGACCCGCGCGGCCTCTCCGAACTCATTCCCGACTGGAAGGAAAAAGGCGCTCCGCTCGACGTCGAAGTGACCGAGGACCGGTTCCTTTTCCTGACGCAGAGCGACGCGAAGCAGGTGCCGAACTGGCTGCTTCCCGACAACTTCAAGAATCACGGCAACTACGTCATCAGCCTCGCGAACGTGACGCGATGGCTCGGCCAGCAGGCCGAGGCGCTCGGGGTGGAGATCTTTCCGGGCTTTCCGGCCGCCGAAGTGCTCTATGCCGAGGACGGTTCGGTGCGCGGGGTCGTCACGGGCAACATGGGCGTCGGCAAGGATGGCGAGCCGACCGAGAATTTCCAGCTCGGCATGGAACTGCACGCGAAATACACGCTTTTCTGCGAAGGCGCGCGCGGGCATCTCGGCCGTCAACTGGTCGACAAGTTCAAGCTCAACCAGAATTCCGATCCGCAGGTGTATGGCATCGGCATCAAGGAGCTGTGGGAAATCGATCCGGTCAAGCACAAGCCGGGACTCGTGATCCACACAGCCGGTTGGCCGCTCGAACCCGACACCTACGGCGGCTCGTTCCTCTACCACATGGACAACAATCAGGTGGTGGTGGGCTTTGTCGTCGGGCTGGGGTATTCGAATCCGTATCTGTCGCCGTTCGAGGAATTCCAGCGCTACAAGACGCATCCGTCGATCCGACCGTTCCTCGAAGGCGGCAAGCGCATTTCTTACGGCGCGCGGGCGATCACCGCGGGCGGCCTCATGTCGCTGCCAAAGCTCGCGTTCCCGGGCGGCGCGCTCGCGGGCGACGACGCGGGCTTTCTCAACGCATCGCGCATCAAGGGCAGTCACGCGGCGATCAAGTCCGGCAAGATGGCTGCCGAAGCCGCGTTCGAAGCCGTGCAGGCGGGCCGCCAGAACGACGAACTCACTGCTTACCCCGAAGCGTTCGACAGTTCGTGGCTCAAGACCGAGCTGTATCGCGCGCGCAACTTCAAGCAGTGGATGAGCAAGGGCCTCTACCTCGGCACCTTCATGGTCGGCCTCGAGCAAAAGGTGATGGGCGGCAACGTGCCGTGGACGCTGCATCATCAGCATTGGGATCACGAGATGCTGAAGCCGGCGTCGCAGTGCAAGCCGATCGTCTATCCGAAGCCCGATGGCAAGCTCACGTTCGACCGTCTCTCGTCGGTGTTCATCTCGAACACGAATCACGAAGAGAATCAGCCAGCGCATCTGACGCTGAAGGATCCGAGCGTGCCGGTCAACGTGAACCTGCGCACCTATGCCGGTCCGGAAGGCCGCTACTGCCCGGCGGCGGTGTACGAGTTCGTCAAGTCCGACGACGGCAACGAGCGCCTGCAGATCAACGCGCAAAACTGCGTGCACTGCAAGACGTGCGACATCAAGGACCCGACGCAGAACATCGTGTGGGTTACGCCGGAAGGCGGCGGCGGGCCGAACTATCCGAACATGTGATTTCTGCTTCGCCGAAAGAAAACGGGCGCCGGTCGTTGAGACCGGCGCCCGTTTTTTTAATGCTTCGACTTATTCCGTCGGTGCTTGCGCCGCTATCTTGGGCGTGTCGACCACGACATCGCCGCATTGCGCCCGATGACGCAGCGCGTGATCCATCAGCACGAGCGCGAGCAGCGCTTCGGCGATCGGCGTAGCGCGAATGCCGACGCACGGATCGTGACGCCCGAAGGTCTCGACGGTCGCGCTCGCGCCTTGCTTGTCGATCGACTGACGCGGCGTGCGAATGCTCGAGGTCGGTTTGATCGCGATCGACACCCTGATGTCCTGTCCGCTCGAAATGCCGCCGAGAATACCGCCCGCGTTGTTGGCCGCGAAGCCTTCGGGCGTCATCTCGTCGCCGTGCTGCGAACCGCGTTGCGCGACGCTTGCGAAGCCCGCGCCGATCTCGACGGCCTTCACTGCATTGAGGCCCATCATCGCGTGAGCGATGTCGGCATCGAGCCGGTCGTACAGCGGCTCGCCGAGTCCGACGGGCACCCCCGTCGCAACGACCTCGATGCGCGCGCCCACGGAATCGCCATCACGGCGCAGTCCGTCCATGTACGCTTCGAGTTGCGGCACGATTTCGGCATTCGGCGAGAAGAACGGGTTCTCGGGCACGTGCTGCCAGTCGACGAACGGAATCTCGATTTCACCCAGCGCGCTCATGCAGCCGCGCGTCTCGAGACCGAACTTCTCGCGCAGCCACTTCTTCGCGACCGCGCCCGCGGCGACGGTCGGCGCAGTGAGACGCGCCGACGAACGGCCGCCGCCGCGATAGTCGCGCACGCCGTACTTCTGCCAATAGGTGTAGTCCGCATGACCCGGCCGGAACGTCTGAGCGATGTTGCCGTAGTCCTTGCTGCGCTGATCGGTATTGCGGATCAGGAGCGCGATGGGCGTGCCGGTCGTCACGCCTTCGAACACGCCGGAGAGAATTTCGACCTGGTCCGCTTCCTGACGCTGCGTGACATGACGCGACGTGCCGGGGCGGCGGCGATCGAGTTCGATCTGGATATCGGCTTCGGTGAGCGCCATGCCGGGCGGGCAGCCGTCGATCACGCAGCCGATCGCCGGACCATGCGACTCGCCGAAGTTCGTGACGGTGAAGAGCGTGCCAAGGGTATTGCCGGACATGAGCGTCGACCTGAAAGAAGTGTCGGGGGAAACCGATATTATGCCAGCGCCGCCGCGCTCAGCGCCTTGCGCCGCGCAGCGCGCTCACCACGTCCTGCAGATGTTGCGGCGTCACGTCCTCGGGCGCGATCGGCTCGCCGACCGCGAGCGTCAGCCGCGTCATCGCGCCGCGCTGAATCGGACGCGGCCATTGCGCATCCTCGTGGCGCGAGAACACGCTGCCCCAGAGCCCGCGCAGCGCCATCGGCACGACGGGCGCGGGATGACGCCGCAGAATCTCCGAGACGCCATGCCGGAACGGATTGATCTCGCCGGTGCGCGTCAGCTTGCCTTCAGGAAAGATGCAGACGAGATCGCCCGCTTTGAGCGCCTGCCCGCATGCAGCGTAGGCGCGTTCGAGCATGTCGGCGTTTTCATGCGCGGGCGCGACCGGGATCGCCTTCACATGCCGGAACATCCAGCCGACGAACGGCGTCCGGAAAATGCGGTAATCCATCACGAAGCGGATCGGCCGCGGGCTTTCGGCCATGATGACGACCGCGTCGACGAAACTCACGTGATTGCACACGAGCACGGCCGCGCCATGCGAGGGAATACGCTCGGCGCCGACGAGACGAATGCGGTAGAACGTGTGCACCAGAATCCACGCGATAAAGCGCAGCAGAAACTCGGGCACGAGCGAATAGATATAGACGGCGACGACGACATTGAGGAGCGCGGTGGCCAGAAAGAGCCCCGGAATGCCGACGCCGAACGACGTGAGCGCAAGCGCCATCAGCGCGGAGACGATCATGAAAAACGAGTTGAGGATATTGTTCGCCGCGATGATGCGCGCCCGGTGAGTGGGCTGACTGCGCGCCTGAATCAGCGCATAGAGCGGCACGCTGTAAAAACCGCCGAACATCGCGAGCAGGAACAGGTCCGCGAGAATGCGCCAGTGGGGCAGCGCGAGCAGGAATTCGCCGACGTCGAGCAAGTGCCCCGCGGGCGCGATGCGGTGGCTCGCGAAGAAAAGATCGATCGCGAACACGCTGATGCCGATCGAGCCCAGCGGCACGAGCCCGATCTCGACGCGGCGCTTCGACAGCCGCTCGCACAACAGCGATCCCGTACCGATGCCGATGGAAAACGTCGCGAGAAGAATGGTCACGACATCGGGATCGGCAGACAGCACATCCTTCGCGAAATTGAAGAAAGACGTGAGGAAGGTCGCCCCGACGAACCAGAGCCACGAAATCCCGAGCAGGCTGAGAAACACGGTGCGATCGGCCCGCGCGAGCTTGAGATTGCGCCACGTCTCGGAAAACGGATTCCAGTTGATGCGCAGGTCCGGCTGCGACGCGTCCGACTTCGGTACGAACGCCGAGGCCACGCGCCCGATGATCGCGAACGCGACGCACGCGACGGCGAGGAGCATCGCGCCGTGCTCCATCGCGCCCGCCGCCGCCCCGCCGATGATCGTGCCGATCAGGATCGCGACGAACGTGCCCATTTCGACGAGCCCGTTGCCGCCGACGAGTTCATGCGAATCGAGATGCTGCGGCAGATATGCATACTTCACCGGCCCGAAGACGGTCGAGTGGACGCCCATCAGAAAGGTGCATGCGTAAAGAAGCGGCGCGCTGTGCATCAGGAAGCCCGCGCCGCCGATCAGCATCACGACGATCTCGAAGGTCTTCACGAGGCGCGCGAGCACGGCTTTGTCATACTTGTCGGCGATCTGCCCGGAGGTTGCGGAGAACAGCACGAACGGTACGATGAAGATCGCGGAAATCAGGAACGCGGCCGTCTTCGGATCGACGCCGGAAAAACGCGCGGCCTGGAAGGTGACGAGCGATGTGAAGCCGACCTTGAAGATGTTGTCGTTCATCGCGCCGAGGAACTGCGTCCAGAAGAACGGCGCGAAACGGCGCTCGCGCAGGAGGCGGAACTGGCTTTCGCCTTCATGCGAACGTCGGGAAGTGCGCGACGAGGCGCGCATCGGTTTGTCACTCATGTCTTGTGTACAGGTTGAGTTCGGCGTTGATCCGTGCATACGGCGATCGAATCCGAATGAAACGAGAACCAGGCCGAAGGCTCGCCTTGCTGCCGGCCAGACGAAAAAAAGCGCGCCATGAGGGCGCGCTGCGAACACTGCATTCTGCGCGAAGCATCGGCTCGTACATCATGCCGCGAAGCGCGACGCCTCGCGGCACGACATCGACGCTCAGCGGGCTTCTTCCTGCTGCTCGGGCCAGTCGCGAATATAAGCCTTCAACATGCGATTTTCGAAGCCCTGCTCTTCCACGACGGCCTTGGCCACGTCGTAGAACGAGATGACGCCCATCAACTGACGATTCTCCATGACAGGCAGATAGCGCACGTGATGCTCCAGCATCATGCGGCGCACTTCGTTTACATCCGTTTCCGGCGTGCACGTGAGCGGATGGTCGTCCATGATCTTGCGGATGGTCGTGGCGCCGACCGAGCCGCTGTTGTTGTGCAAGGTCAGGATGATCTCGCGGAAGGTCAGCATGCCGACCAGGTCGCCGTACTCCATCACGACGAGCGAGCCGATATCGTGCGCAGCCATCGTGTCGATCGCGTCGGAGAGCGGCGTATCGGGTGTCACCGTAAAGAGCGTGTTGCCCTTTACTTTCAGAATGTCGCTGACTCGCATGACTGTCTCCTCGCGAAATGCCTGTTCGGATGCTCAAACGGTGATGAAACCATAGGTCGATGCTATCGGAAAGGCTCGCAAAAAGAAAGCGAACAAGGCCCGCATCAGCCGAACGGACAAGGCTTTGCGCGTTTTTTGACAAGCGTTCGCCCTAGGTTTGGGCACGCGCTTCCGATGTTACGATGATTGACCCTCATTTTTGCCGCATGCCGGCGCCGCCTCGCGCGCCGGCCGCCTATGATGCCAGCCAATCGTTTCGACACGCTCGCGCTGCATGCGGGCGCCGCGCCCGACCCCGCCACCGGCGCGCGCGCGACGCCGATTTATCAGACCACCTCGTTCACCTTCCGTGACAGCGATCACGCCGCGGCGCTCTTCAACATGGAGCGTTCGGGGCATGTGTATTCGCGCATCTCGAATCCGACCGTCGCGGTGTTCGAGGAACGCGTCGCGGCGCTCGAAGGCGGCGTCGGCGCCATCGGCACGGCGAGCGGCCAGGCCGCGCTGCATCTCGCCATCGCGACGCTGATGGGCGCGGGTTCGCATATCGTCGCATCGAGCGCGCTATACGGCGGCTCGCACAACCTGCTGCATTACACGCTGCGGCGCTTTGGCATTGAGACGACTTTCGTCCCGCCGCACGATCTCGACGCGTGGCGCGCCGCCGCGCGGCCGAACACGCGGCTTTTCTTCGGCGAAACGCTCGGCAATCCGGGCCTCGACGTGCTCGATATCGCGGGCGTCGCGGAAATCGCGCACGAGCACGCAGCGCCGCTGCTCGTCGATTCCACCTTCACCACGCCTTATCTGTTGCGCCCGTTCGAGCATGGCGCGGACCTCGTCTATCACTCCGCCACCAAATTTCTGGGCGGCCACGGGACGACGATCGGGGGCGTGCTCGTCGACGGCGGCACCTTCGATTTCACCGCGAGCGGGCGCTTTCCGGAGTTCACCGAGCCTTACGACGGCTTTCACGGCATGGTGTTCGCCGAAGAGAGCACGGTCGCGCCGTTCCTGCTGCGCGCCCGGCGCGAGGGCCTGCGTGATTTCGGCGCGTGCCTGCATCCTCAAGCGGCCTGGCAACTGCTGCAAGGCATCGAGACGTTGCCGCTGCGCATGGATCGGCATGTCGCGAATACGCGCAAGGTGATCGAGTTCCTGCTGAGCTCGCCGGCAGTTGAAGGCGTGGCCTATCCGGAACTGCCGACGCACCGCGATCGCGCGCTCGCCGCGCGTCTGCTGCCACGCGGCGCGGGAGCGGTGTTCAGCTTCGATTTGAAGGGCGGCGTGCCGGCGGCGCGCAAGTTCATCGAAACGCTCACGCTGTTTTCGCATCTCGCGAACGTCGGCGATGCGCGCTCGCTCGTGATCCATCCCGCCTCGACCACGCACTTCCGCATGGACGCCGCCGCGCTCGAAGCCGCGGGCATCGGGCCGGGGCGCATCCGTCTTTCGATCGGACTCGAGGACCCGGACGATCTCATCGACGATCTCAAGCGCGGGCTGAAGGCCGCCCAGAAAGCCGCTGAAAGCGGTCAGGACGCCGGCGCGGCCGCGCCGCTCGGGAGCCGCGCATGATCCTCGACGTCCACGGCCGCGCCGCCTACGCCTACACCGGCGGCAAATCGCTCGACGCCGCCCGGCCCGCCATCGTATTCATCCACGGCGCCGAGCACGACCACAGCGTATGGGCGCTGCAGACGCGCTATTTCGCGCATCACGGCTTCGGCGTGCTGGCGCTCGACCTTCCGAGTCACGGACGAAGCGACGGGCCGGCGCTGCCGACCATTGGCGAGCTTGCCGACTGGGTGATCGCCGTACTCGACGCGGCGAATGTGCAAAAAGCGATGTTCGTCGGCCACAGCATGGGTTCGCTGATCGCGCTCGACGTCGCGGGCCGCTATCCCGCGCGCGCGACAGGCCTAGCCCTGCTCGCGACCGCCGCGCCGATGGCCGTCTCCGACACGCTGCTCGACGCCGCGCGCGAGCACGAGCCCGAGGCGATCGCGATGGTCAATCAGTGGTCGCATTCCACGATCGCCGCGAAGCCGTCCAGTCCCGCGCCCGGTTTCTGGTTGCAAGGCGTGAACCAGCGGCTCATGGAGCGCGTAAGCCTGCGCGGCGAAGCGCTCTTGTTTCATACCGATTTCAGCGCCTGCAACACTTACGCGGATGCCCTCGAACGCGCGGCCGCCGTGCGCTGCCCGGTGTGCGTCGTGAGCGGCAAGCGCGACATGATGACGCCGCCGCGCGCCGCCCGACCGCTCGTCGATGCGCTCAGGAAGGCCGGTGCCACGGTGCAATCGGTGGAACTCGACGCCGGGCACGCGCTGATGTCCGAGCAGCCCGACGCGACGCTCGACACATTGTTCGCGTTCGCACTCGCCTGCCTCAAAACGGACACGAAGGCCGGCTGAACCGCGCGTGC
>Ga0105251_10003389_pt1 | contig 11590 bp, 14 predicted proteins | sample KBSS64metaG_FD_80424 | JGI IMG/M metagenome (GOLD analysis project Ga0105251, IMG submission 80424) | Switchgrass rhizosphere microbial communities from Kellogg Biological Station, Michigan, USA - KBS S6-4 metaG | ecosystem: Host-associated > Plants > Roots > Rhizosphere > Soil | place...
AGCGCTCTGCTTTGCTTGCCCGAGATACGTTGCTTCTCAGCGCTGGGCACCGTTACGGCTTATCCCAGCCTGAGCTGGCAGAAGCACGCGATATTGTGCAATCACCGTCGACCTACAAACCGATATCGCCCTTCACAACTCACCGCCTTGAACTGTTCCGGGCCTACCGAGTGAAAGATGGCATTGCCGCCAAGACCATAGACCAACAAGAAAGCAAACTGAAAAAGCTGTCCACCTATCTCCGTGACGAAGGCCAACCCCTCAACCGCAAAACCATTGCTGCTTGGCTGGACACGCTGGGACTTTCGAGCAAGACCAAGGCGCAATACTTGCTCGCTGGCTCCACGTTCTGGCGCTGGGCGCTCAAACACGACATCCCTTGGCAGAACGCTTACCAAGGTCAGGACAACCCATTTTCCGGGCAAGAACTCCCAAGGGTACGTGGCAAGGCTAAGGCGGATGCGGCCCGTAAGGCGTTCGCCCCAGAGCAGATCGAACAACTATTTCGTGTGGCTAAGGAAGGCGGCAATCAGGCTCTGTGCGACCTGATCGCGCTGGGCGCCCATACCGGCTGCCGTGTCGAGGAAATCGCCCAGCTCCGCAAAGAATCTGTAGTCAAAGTTGAGGGCGTTCAAAGCTTCAAAATTGAAGACAGCAAGACCGTCGCTGGCATCCGGGAAATACCTATCCACCCTGCACTACTGGCAACTGTCGAACGTCTCATTGCTGAAAGCGCAGATGGCTACCTACTGCCGAGTTCAGGCGGTAACAAGTACGGCATCCGTAGCGACTCGCTCAGCAAGGCATTCGGTCGATTGAAGACGGCGCAGGGATACGGCAAACCGCATGTGTTTCACAGTGTTCGCGCCATGGTCGTTACCTTGCTACTTCGTGGGGGTGTTCCCGGCCCAACCGTGGCAAACATCGTCGGCCATGAAACCGGACTAGTGACGTTTGACGTTTACGATGAAGGCGCTAGCCCAGCTCAAAAGCTCGCAGCTTTGAAGGTGTTGTCATACTCGTTTGGTTGACACCGCTACCACAAATTCGAGTACCCGTGCGTGGCTATAATGCCAATCTATGCAGCTATCATGCCACAAATAAAATAAAGGTTGACATTGGCACGATTCGTGCTATAATTTAAATGAGAAGAGGGAAAGTTTTTCTGCTCTCACTCACCCTCCCGCAATACTCCCAATTTCTCCTAGCGGTCTCGCAAGAGTTCGCTTACCCGGCCCGGTATCCATCCGACTCCTGACGCTAGCAAGTCGTCGGCCACAACTTGTTAGGCTAGGGTGAGGACTCTAGTCGGTCGCAGCCCTCGACTATCGACATGGGCACCAACTTCGTTATATCGACCAAGCTACGGCGGGGCGCCTTCAAGCTACCCGCCTTTTTTTGTGCCTCCAGCTTAACAACGAAACTTCCGAAACCAATCTACCACATACATAGGAGGGCCACATTTGGCCGTAATCCAAAGAAAGTGCCGTCATTGCAATACGCTATTCCCGGCAAAGACCAGTCGAGCAATGTTCTGTTCCGACAGTTGCCGAACATTACACGGGCGTGCAAAGCGCTCCACAACTAAAACAGTCGTTATCGGCAGGCTATCCGTCGTCTTTGAAGACTGTGCCCCAGAACTGACCCTTGACCGACTTGAAGCGATAGTTCGGCAGGAGTTGACGCCAGAACTGATCGCGCTCATCCATTCAGAAAAACCAATTCAAATTACAGGAGGATCACCGTGTTAAAACAAGTTGACCAGAGAGAACTACAATCCCGCAAGGCAGCAGCAGAAGAACAATTCCGGGGTCGCAAAAGTGGTATCAATCACTTTGCAGGTGTTGACCCAGTAACAGGGCGCCCTGTTGGTGGATACCAAGACGGCGGTATTGAAGCCGTTCTTGTGAAGTACGCCGAAGAGCTGATTCCGACATACATCGAGTACACAGCCAAAGGCTACACACTTACAACCATTGGCACTGTCGCCCTTGATGCAAACACTTTTGAAGTCTACTTCAATCGGCCAGAAGCCCAAGTCAAACCAATGCTTGCGGCAATCCTGCAAAAGGTCGAGGACGATTATAGGGCCGAAACTGAAATTCATAACGAGAAATTCATTCAAGAACAAGTTGACGCCCAGCTACGTGTTGACCTTGCCCGCGAAGAGCGGGAGCGAGCACTAGCCGAGACAGAACGCCGGGCCAAAGTTGAACGCGACATTCGTGCCACTTTCCAGCCAGTAGACGAAGTAATCCAGCCTGCCCCGAAAGGGCGTAAATGATGGATGGCCTAACCAAGTTACTACTGGCCAAGTATCGTCCGGAGCTTCTGCAAGAGCCTACAGCAGCAACTAAGAGCAAGGCGCCACCGGAGCAATGCTCAACAGTTAAAAGCGTTGCGGAGGGCCTACAGGAAGTTTCAGGCATGATGGTTGTCCTGAGTTCAAACGATTATAACGAAAGCACGATATTCAAAGCACTTCGCGAATTCAATACTCAACATCCAGCGCTGATGTCCCGAAGTTTCACATTGCCCGCTAGCCAGCATGGTATTCCAGCTGGTTCGTGGGTGTTCGTTACACAAGAGGAAGACTAATGGATAAACTTGAAACACCCGCTCCACTGGCGGCACGTATCGCCAAACTCGCAGAACCCGCTCCACGTCGCATTATCTTCAAAGTCAGCTCCGCGAGTGAGCTACATATCCGTCGAATCGTTGCAAACTTCAAGGAAGCTATTCGCCGCATTTACGGCGAACAGAGTTACAGCGCGCTCTGGTTTCGCTGCAAAGATGGAAGTATCACAGTTGCAATCGCTGGCACTCGTCCTGTAATTGCATATGTTGAACTGTTCCTGATCCATGGTCGTATGTCTGGATTGTTTGAATCTGGAGTAATTGTCTACGAAGGTGTGGGTGTTGGTTCTTTTGAAGCGCACGTAGAACGACAGCTACGGCAGTATGTAACTACGAAAGTTGCACATAGCTTCGGGGGGACTAACCCTTGAGTAGCCACAATGAAGAAATTGCACGCCTAACGGGTAGTTTGATTTTCGATGTCAAGACAGGTCCGCTCCTTGCGTTCGAGCAGATGCTTAAACGCGTTCAAGTCAGCATGGCGGGAATGATGAAAACAGCGGATGATTTGAACAAGAAGCTTGACCGTAAGCTTGGAATCTCAACCAAGCGTGATGCATCAGCAGCGGCGAATACAGCAGCTCAGCGTAGTCTCGATAAGCAGGTTGCCACCGAGGAAAAGTTATCCCGCCTACGACAGTCACAGTTCAGGGCGGCACTTGCCGAACAGAAGCTAACTTCTGCTGGGAAACGTGAGGAATCATTTCTCCAAAGTGCAACGCTCAAGCAAAAAGTAACCGCCGCTGTGCTATCAGCCAAACAACACAAGGCCGAGCAAGAGGAATTGAAGGTTGATCTTGGAAGGGCGAAGGTGCAGGCATCGGTTGAACAATCACGGATTCGAGAAGCGCGCCTTCAAGACGTATTGCTTCGCCGCCAAGAAAGAACGGTGAAGTTGCAACAGGAAGCTGCGCTACATCAGAGTAAGTTGCAACGTGCCGAAACGAGTTTACTTGCCGCCAGAGAGCGTGGAGTTCGATTGGCTGAGCGCCATCAGGCATCCAAACTTGCGGCAACTCTCCGCGAAAGTAGAGCCTCTGTACGGGCTGAACAAGGCGCTGGCCGATACTCGATGGCTCAAGAGCGCTTCGCCGCTTGGAAGGCTCGCCAGAGCGCCCCAGAGAGCAGCGGGCTAGGCGGACTCACCGTTGGCCTTGGCGCCGCTGGAGCAGCCTTGTACGCCCTTACGGAGGCTGCCGGTTATCTTGGTAAACGCATTGAACAGCGCCAAGAAACAGCCGCCGATAATCAACAATTCGATAACACGTTACTTGCCGCTGGAAATAACGATAAAGAACGCGCTCGTATTAAAAGTGCGTATATCAGTAACTCCCAAGAGTACGGGATGTTGATTAATCGTGAATCTGCTGTTGCGTATAGCAATATGATTCAAGGTTTCCGCGCTCAAGGTAAATCGCTGGAAGAGGCGATTCAGCTTCAAAAGGATCAAGCGGCCGTATTCCGTATCGGTAACCTCGACAAAACTCAACAGTACTCTGCTGCATTGCAGCTCAATCAGGGTTAATTGCTAGCCCCGTGCATTGGAGACAATGCAATGAACATTCCTCTAATTCGGTGAAACTCCCACGTGGACAATACCGAGCTAAGCCCAGTAATGGGAAAGTGTAACGACTAGCCGTAAGGCGTACACCCAAGCGGGTGGAAATGGGGAAGGCCGTAGTTCTAAAAAGAGCCGGTCAAGAGATAGTCTGGTCTGCATGGCAACATGCAGCAGCGGCCTTTGTATAGGTCGCGGAGAATGCATTGCGAGCATCCTTGAACACTAACGTATTCAAAAGACCGATTCATGGGACAAGATTTAAGGCCCCTGACCGACAGTCTTGGTACACGCCTAACAACGATCCTATACCAAGCCATCGGCAAGGCTCTTGGTTACAAAGGTGATATTAACAAGTTAGCTGGCTTTGTACTTGAGGCACAACATGACGGTAAGGTGAATGGGGCCATGGTTCAGCAGGGTATGCGAGATATCGTAGCCCAATCGCCGGAGCTACTTGAGAGGCATAAAAAATCGCTAGATGCTCAGCAAGTAAGGGTCTCAAATGACGAGTATTTGCGTAGTGTGGGTATCAATGAAGACCCCAATTTGATTTCCGCCCTGGGCGAGCGGCTTGATGCCGAACGACAACTGATCCAAAGTGCCACGAGTTTGCAAGCTGCTTTCCGTGACTTCGATGTGGTGTTGGTCAAGTTGCAGACTTCAATGCTAAACATGATGACCGGGAAAAACGCGGACAACAGTTCGAAAACTGCGCAACAACGAGCTGAGGAAGTCGGAGCTGCGTACATGATTGAAGGCTCTGGGATTAGCCCTTTCGATATTAACGGTAAGGGTGGTAGTTCCCTTACTACACAACAGCGGCTTGATTCCGACATAAATGATCCTGTGTCGAAGCTGTGGCGCCTCCTTGGTGTTGGCAAAGACTTGCAACAAGTGGCTAAAGACAATCGGGAGCGCTGGGACAAAGTTGGGTTTGATGAACAGCATGCTCCACTTGATCCGCGAATGCCTCCACTGGACATGTCAGGTTTGAACACCAAGAGTCTGCCGAACTTTGGTCGCCATCTTGAAGACCTTCTATCTCAAAGTGATCCCAATAACGCAGTTGCCAAAGTTGCAGCTCAGGCAGTTGCGACAGCATCGCGTGCTACTCCGGGTAGTCGTGGCGAAATGGTTTCTGATGATCCGTCCGCTAAAGGCGGGACAACCATCAATAACCAGACAACTGTAAACGCTCCCCCTGTTGAAATCACAGTGAACGTGAAGACGGATGCTAACGCCACTGAGATTGCGACCGCTGTTAGCGGACAAGTTCGTGAGGAAATGCAGAAGACTTTCCAAGCCTATCTTCCCAAGGAAACTATGTGAAATACGAGGACATTGCTGCACAACCTGATTACCACGCTGCTGCAACCCAATACGTGATCGAAACATACGGAGAGCAAGTTGCCCAGCAGCTCCCCGGTGTCGCTGACACAGTTTGGTCTTGCGTGATGATGGGTATGCCAGAAGGGCTTTGCTGGATAACCGTCTTGGGCGATCACAGGTTGCCACCGCCAGAGCGTGACTAACAAACAATCATGCCTCTAGTAGGCGAATGCTTCCTCTCGCATATGCCGCAACCCTCGTTACATAAGGGCTGGAGCCACTTTTCAGTGGACATCTTTCGTGTGCCTCGCACACAACATTACCCACTCACAGGAGAACCAATATATGGCTAGGCCATACGAATTCACATCATCGGGGGCGGCGCTAACAGCCGCCATGACTCTGTGCAGGACAACCCGCAAACGGTTCATTGTTCAACAAGTGATTAACCACCAAGGGCTCCACCGCTGGGTGGTAGTTCACCCGGATGGTAATCCGGCCATTCCCTATCTGGAGTTTTCAGCATGAAGACATGCACATGTCGCGCCTGTGGGCGAGCTTTCACCGTTTCCAAGCCAATGCCCTTTTGTTCTGGGGCATGCCGTATCGCGTACCAATCCAGTAACCAAACCAATACCTCGACGACCCAAGTAGGAGTCAGCACTAGTGACAACAGCAGCACCGAGCAAGACCACCACTAAGGCAGTAGTGCGCCGACCAACTTGCAAACACTGCGGAACTCGCTTTCGCACAACGAGCGCTACAGCCATCTACTGCACCCGCCAGTGCAAAGAGAGGGCCGCCGCAAACAAGAAACGAACTGCACGCCTCGCCAAAGCTACCAACTCCGCCTTCTTGTACCACCTAGCCTACGAATGTGAGCGTGCAGGAACCCTGCAAATCCTCACCGGCCACACCGTAGACTCGCTGGTAGCACTGCACGACGCTTACAAACTCAAGCTCAAGGCCAACCAGTACGGACAGACCAAAGGCTTTGAGATCAGCCACGTCATCCCAGTGCAAGGCCACGCCTTCATTGGCCTCTACCACGCTGAAAACCTTGTAGTGGCGCCCACTCACTTCAACCGCGCTCACGACACAAAACACCATGGTGGTGGGCTGAGCATCAGCCGTAGCAGCTTGGTATCCAAGCACGCTGTAGCCAAAGGAGCGCCACGTAAACAAACCGTAGAACGCATCATTGCCTTCCTTGGTTCTGATGTAGTGGCCGAGGTGGTGAAGGTTGCCAAGATCCAGTCAACCCAGCGTCATGCCCTGACATCGTGGCTACAGGATCACCTCGAACCAACTGTGCCAGAGCACCGCGATTACCTAGATAGTCTCGACGGCATGACCACTCAAGCCTTGAGGGCTCTCAAGGCGACATTGGAGGGCAAGGAGGGTAGTGGGCCTTTCGTGGTGAAGACCACCACCTACACAGCCTCTGACGTGTTCCTGCTAGAGCTTGAGCGCCACTCCACATACCGGCCAGAACTAGCCAATGTCGTGAGCATCCTGCGGAAGCGTGTAGCCCCGTTTACATCACACCACTTGAGCCGTATCAATCTCAACGCCCAAGAGCAGCAGGCAGTCTTTGACCTGTTACACGGCCAGCCTGTTGAAGCCATCCAGAACGTCCTAGATGAATACATTGCCCGCCATACATGCGTCATGGATCACGGCGAACGTATCCCGGCATACGCCCCTATCGTGTTCGCCGTTCCATCCAAGCAAACAGCAACACCAGTCATTCCCGTTGCGCAGGCTTCTGTAAGGGTGTTGGCGAGGCTGATGGGCTTTGCTGAATCTCTTGATGACTCAGTGCCAGACGTGGTTCCGGTGATGCCTCGGGTGCGCCAAGAGGTGGTGATTGATCCGCTTCCGTGGGAGCGGTAGGCAGGGGGCGAAAGCCCCGGTAGACCCACTCAAGAGCGTTTAGAAACAGACCTGTTGCTCCTCCTATCACCCCGCTTACGAGTAAAACCCCAACGAACAGGTTGGTGGCTTTATCAGCTTCAACTTGCGGGGCAGCCTCAAAGAGCGTGAATGCTGTGTAGAGCCCAGCGGCTATGGATGTTAACCACTTTACTAGCTCCCACAGTCTTCTCCATCCTTCTCCGTGCATCTGAACCCTCCTGTTGTTCGCAGCTTAAACTGTAATTGGTTATGTAGTCTTTGGGCGGAAGCCCCGGTACACCCACCCAATAAGCCAGCCCATCACATACAGGCTGATGCACGTTCCCAGCCAGACCCCAGCCCAAATGGCGATATGCGTGAACTGCTTCGCTGGCAGCTCTTGTAAGTCCTGTTTGTATTGCCGGTCAGTGTCCTTGATCCGTTCCTCAACCTGAGCCACGGTTCGGCTAGAGTGCTCGTAAACGTTCCTTGGTTTGATACCCGCGTCCCTCTGTTGGATGGTATCTATTTCCATGTCGTGGAGGGCTAGGTCTGCCTTGTAGCGTGTCATCAGTTGGCTTTCGGTCTCTATCGTGTTGAATACGACAATCACGGTTCCCACGCCTAGCAGGAAACTCACCATCACCCACAGCCTTTGCCACCCGTTCAATCGTTCCATTCGCCAGCTCTCCTTGGCCTTAGTCGTACACGTTCATTCGTCATCACAGCATTGCACTCAGCCTAACCTCCCTGCCATGCTGGTGGCGAACTGATTCCACAGTCAGTGGTGCAGTCACCAACCCAAGAAAGGATGCATGGAATGCTACAAGTAATGTTGTCTGTCGATTTGTCTCAGGGTGAGAAACAGCGCCCGGATTTTAATAAGGAGCTGCTGGAAGCTGGTTTTATCAAGCTTTCTAACGTTGATACCGTTTGGGGTTTAACCGTACCTGGCAACGTTGAATCTAAAACGAAAGAGGCGGAGTTAGTAATACGCAAGCGTCTTAAGACCATAGTAGCGAATCTTGAAATTCCGAAAATTTCCTTTGTGGCCCAGATTGGTAACAACAAGCCGGTTGGAGCTGTTATTGAGAAAATTCACGGCACTTATGAGGTTGAGGAATTCAACCCGATGCTTTCTGTTGACTGAACCCACTCCTCCCGTGGCTGAGTTTGAAACCTCAGCCATATCCCAAAACAACCTGGGCTAAACCTACCCAATTCCTATGGCCGCTGTAGGCGTTCCATACAAGTGTGCGAGTTATGGCACGTCTGTAGCCCAGTGTTTCCGTGGGGTATCTCAGGAACGGACAAGCTTGCCTTTGTGAGAAACCTTTGCCAAATCAGTTTCCAGCGTTCAGGACGCTCGTAACGCATCGAAACGGCGAAATTCAGCCGAGCGGCAACACCCACCCCAGGCAGTGGAGCTACCAAGCCCGCATTACTGCAACGAACTCAGCAGTCCCACTCCCAACAGCAGATGAGCTTACGGTTTAGCAGGCTTATGTACTGGGAGCGTCTTGTGTTTGTCTTTGTTTTCCGGATTTACATGGTGCCTTCTGTCGTCCTTGCCATCGTCTCGTGCTGGTTTGGGGCCGGGCTTGATGTCGGTAAACATGTGCTGTCCTTTTCGTTGGCGATGCGGGCTGTTCAATGCGGGCAATGAGCCGTCACATTGACCACGCGGATGAGAACTCCCACCCGCCTGACATAAGTAGCGGCAATCTGCCATAAGTCAAGAAGTGTCCGGGGCAGCCACTATCAAAGAAGTAGACTTCTCTAGTAGTCGGATAACCGCCCGTCCGATAGGTGAATCTACTATCAAATACCTATCATCAATTGGATATCGGATAGTTTATCCTTGATCTATCAACTCAATAGACTAAAGGATAGCCAGCCATGAACGCACATTTGTACTTGAGGGCCAGCACCAAGGATCAGGACGCCAATCGTGCCAAGGGATCCCTTGAAGCATTCGCCGTTGAGAAGGCCCTCACCATTGCAGGCATTTACTCCGAGAACATCAGTGGGACGAAGCTCAACCGCCCTGAACTGATGAAATTGCTTGATGTGGCTCAACCGGGAGACATCCTCCTTTGCGAGTCTGTTGACCGCCTCAGCCGTCTTTCCATGGGCGACTGGGACACGCTAAGGGCCGCTATCAAGGCGAAGGGCCTTCGCTTGGTGATCGCTGACCTACCCACCTCCCACATGATGGTTGAGGACAAAGGTATCACCGGGCAAATCATGGAGGTGATCAACAACATGTTGCTTGACCTGATGGCTACCATGGCCCGCCTTGATCAAGAAAAGCGTGTTGAACGGATCAACCAAGGACTAGCCAAGAAGCGAGCAGAAGATCCCAACTGGAAGCCAGCCGGTAAGGGCAAGAATGCCGAATTGTGGAAGAAGGTAGAGGCACTGATCGTGAAGAATCCAACCCTATCGGCGGATGATGTTGCCAAGCTGGCAGACTGCGGCGTTGCGACGGTGTACAGGATCAAGCGTGAACTGAAAGCCTAACTGTAACGCCCCACAGAGCCCGCCTTGAGCGGGCTTCGTTGCATCTGATACCCAGTGACAGCACTCGGCTCAACGCCTACCAGAAGCGAGCCCAGCGGCACCCTGCAACACACTTATTTGTGGAAAACGGCAGCTTGCAAAGCCCCTTGTCGCAGGTTGTTAAGTAGCGCCCGCAAGACTCCGTGCCCTTGGGTTAATTTTCAGGCTGGCGAATCCAAACACCCGTCAAGGTGCTCCAATTTTTCAGCGCGGGGCATGGTTTCCCCAGAAAAAAGCCTCTGGCCGAATCCCCCCCTACAGCGCCGCTGTAACCATTGATCTAGGGCGGTTGTATATCCAGCTCGATATACGGTTGCAATATATAAAGCAAAGCGCCTACCACAGGTAAATCGACTTTGCAACAAATATCGCTTGACAGGATAGTGGCATTTCGATATAATGCATTTGACCTTTTACGCCAGTAACACCACTGAAAGGCTTGGATCCGCCCACGGGATAAATACCTAGTGTCTACACCGACCAAAGCTCCGCTTTTGCTTTTGACTTGCCCGATAACGGAGTTATCAAGTTGACTGCCTCGACCTCCCGGTCAATATACCAAGCTCAGTAGCTCCATCTTGGGTAAATCCTGAAATAGCGGCTCGCTATCAACCTAGCCATCCCAATAGAACGGAGCCAAGATCAAAAGCTAAAGGCTTGTTTTGTGGTTATTTGGTATGGGCTTCGGCCAGACCGGAAGGTCTACAGTGCTACCACTTCTGTGGGGCGTGATGACCTTCGGTCGAGGCGGTATGACTTGTCAGCGGCGCTGACGATTAATTCAAGGTACCCGACACATACCTGCGAGGGACAGCAAATGCTCTACATGCTACTACCGCTAAATCAGCATTTTGATTCTGGGTTTGGAGCTGTTGCAAACTCATTCAAGTATTCCGCCGACGCACTTGATGACAATCCACAAGGCGCAGGACTGAACTCTCACCTCCCCGTTAGCTTTCTTTACAGGCACGCTATCGAGCTTTATTTAAAGTCCGGGATTATCCTTCTACACCGGAAATATTTAATTCCCTACGGAGATACTCCGCCAAATGGTGAACCAAGCGTCTTGGTGAAGCAAAAGCGCAAACCCTTGTACAACGTTCATAGCCTCGACCCACTGTACGCCGAATATCGCGCCCTCCTTACCAAGCTAGCTGAACCTTTATCGCACATCCCTGGTACGAGCCCCGAACACTGGACGCTACCTAGCGAGTTAGATGAATGGATAGCGACAATCGAAGCAACCGATGAGTCCAGCACGTTCTTTCGCTACCCGGTCACTAAGGACGCTGAGCGCGATAGTCAAAAATCTACAATAAAGCGAGAAGGGATCGACTCTATAGTCGAAAGAATGCACGGCGACGGCCCTAAGGTGAAGGCCATGCTGATGATCAATGACGATGGAGAGGTAGTTGACGCATTTTCACACGATGACACCAAGAGTAAAGATGTGATCGTCACCCTCCGTGACGCAGCAAAGATGCTCCACGACATGCACGCAATGATGTCGTACACACTAGTGGGTGGTAGGTGATACTCAGCACCACAAGCGTGATTTTGCCCACCACCCTCCATTCTTCGAGTGGGCAAAGTGAGTGGGCAAAC
>Ga0105251_10003394_pt1 | contig 11579 bp, 13 predicted proteins | sample KBSS64metaG_FD_80424 | JGI IMG/M metagenome (GOLD analysis project Ga0105251, IMG submission 80424) | Switchgrass rhizosphere microbial communities from Kellogg Biological Station, Michigan, USA - KBS S6-4 metaG | ecosystem: Host-associated > Plants > Roots > Rhizosphere > Soil | place...
CCTGCGCACCGGCACCGTGCTGACCTACGACGACCGCAACTGGGAGCTGCGCTGGGCCCAGGAACGACCGTTGATCAACCTGTCGCGCGCCGTGGCGGTGGACATGGAAAGCGGCACCATCGCTGCCCAGGGCTATCGCTTGCGGGTGCCTTACGGCACCTTGCTGTGTGTATCCGACAAACCGTTGCACAGCGAAATCAAGCTGCCGGGTTCGGCCAACGCCTTCTACAACCGTGCGGTCAGCCAGCACCTCAAGATCGGCATCGCCGCCCTCGACCTGCTGCGCACCGAGCTCAATTCGTTGCACTCGCGTAAACTGCGCAGCTTCGATGAGCCGCCGTTCCGCTGAGGACCCATGCCACTGCCACCCCGTTCCAAGCCGCGCCGCCCCCAGGCGCGGCCTGCCGGCCCCCGTCGCGAGGCCAAGGCGCCACCGGCCGAGCCACGCCTGATTCTGTTCAACAAGCCGTTCGATGTGCTGACCCAGTTCAGCGACGGTGAAGGGCGCGCGACCCTCAAGGACTTCATCGACATCCCAGGCGTGTACCCGGCCGGGCGGCTCGACCGTGACAGCGAAGGCTTGTTGCTGCTGACAAACGATGGCGGGCTGCAGGCGCGCATTGCCGACCCGAAGCACAAGTTGCCCAAGACCTATTGGGTGCAGGTGGAAGGCGAACCGAGCGACGAACAGATCCAGCGTTTGCGCGATGGCGTCGAGCTGAATGACGGGCCGACCTTGCCCGCCGAAGCGCGCCGCCTCGACGAGCCTGAACTATGGCCGCGCAATCCGCCGGTACGTTTTCGCAAGAGTGTGCCGACCAGCTGGCTGGAGCTGGTGATTCGCGAGGGGCGTAATCGTCAGGTGCGGCGGATGACTGCAGCAGTGGGCTTGCCGACCTTGCGCCTGGTGCGGGTGCGGATCGGCGACTGGGCGCTGGATGGACTCGAGCAGGGCTGTTGGCGCGAAGTTGCGCCAAGATTGCAGCGCTAGCGGGGGCCTAGACCCCTTCGAGAAACGCCACCACCACGCTCTTGATGATGAAGGCCAGTACCCCGAGGCCGAGCACGAAGAACAGGATCATCGTGCCAAAGCGCCCGGCCTTGGACTTTTTCGCCAGGTCCCAGACGATGAAGCCCATGAAACCGATCAGCACGGTGACCAGGACGATCATCATCCACTCTTCGAATACGGCGGGATCCATCTGTGTTCTCCAGGCAGGCTGAGCTTGCGATTATACGCGGGCGAATCAGCGTTTAGCGCAGGTGGGTCAATGGCAGCTCGGTGCTCGCCAGCACCTGGTTGAGCACGAAGCTTGAACGCACACTGGTTACGCCCTCGATCCGGGTCAGGCTGCCGAGCAGCAGTTTCTGGTAGTGGTCCATGTCTGGCACCACCACCTTGAGCTGGTAGTCGGCATCCATACCGGTGACCAGGCTGCACTCGAGCACCTGAGGCAGGTTGCGGATGGCGGCTTCGAACGTCTCGAAGCGTTCCGGGGTGTGCCGGTCCATGCCGATCAGCACGTAGGCGGTCAGGCTCAGGCCGAGCTTCTTACGGTCGAGCAGGGCGACCTGGCGCGAGATATAGCCGTCATCTTCCAGCTGCTTGACCCGACGCGAGCATGGCGATGGCGACAGGCCGATGCGTTCGGCCAGCTCCTGGTTGGAGATGCGCGCGTCGCGCTGCAATTCGGCGAGGATGCTCAGGTCGTAGCGGTCAAGTTTGCTCATGGAAAAGGCCTTTTCTGTTCAGATTGCGGTGAATTATCAATCCAGGGTTAAAAATTGCGCAAGTGCTATTTATCTGAGCAATCTTCGCAATCCTCTGCCGCAACCTCTCCCGTATCGTTACCTACAGAATCACTGCCCGGACATCAGTCCACGGCGACGCGCCCCAGGCGGGCGGTCGCGGCCAGCCATCCAACAGGATCTGCAGGCCCCCGGGCTACACGGCTTCCAGAAGACGCTGTGAGGTGAGCCGGCGCCACAAGTGCCGAGCACGGACGACAATTCTCAAAGGGAGGCCAATGGCCTCCCTTTTTTCATGGCCGCGATTTCATCTGCCCGTGGCGCCGGCGCGGTAGACTGGCAGCATGCCGTTTTCTTTACCGTGAGGAACAACATGAAGTCGCGCATCTGGCAGTTGGCAGGTGTTGGTTTGCTGGGTTTGAGCATCAGCCTCGGGGCCATGGCCGAAGGGCCGGGCGAGGGGCATGGCAACGACGGTGGCCCCGGCCGCCCACTCAACTCGCGTGACGAAGTGCAGCAGACCCAGCCCGCGCGGCAGGGCTACTACCAGGATATTCCACGGCACAACGGCGACAATCGTCACTGGCAAGCCGGCGGCCCGGGCCAACGGCCAGGCGGCGACTGGCAGGGGCGCCCGGACGGCCACGGTAATGGCTGGGGCCCCGGGCCGCAGTATCGCCCAGGGCACTCCATCGATCATTTCCCGGATCGCTACTGGAAGGTGCCGTATCGCGGCAATGACTACTTCTACTCCGGTGGTTACTGGTACCGCCCGCACGGTGGCAGCTACGTGGTGGTGACCCCGCCCTACGGCGTGCGGGTCAACTACCTGCCTTCCTATGCGCGGGAGGTCTGGCTGGGAGGCGCGCTGTTCTTCCTGGTGGCCGATACCTACTACCAGTACCTGGCTGACAGCCAGGAGTATGTCGTAGTCAACCCGCCCGCCATGGCGCCGGCACCGTTGCCAGCGGCAGCGCCGGCCGGCAACAGCTACGACGTGATCGCTTACCCGATGTCTGGCCAAGGGCAGGAGCAGCAGGACCAGGACCGTTACCAGTGTCACCGCTGGGCCGTGAGCCAGTCAGGCTTCGACCCGGCAACGGCGCCTTATGCCCCGCCCGTCGAAGTGGCGAGCAACTACCGGAGGGCGCTGAGCGCGTGCTTCAGTGGCCGGGGCTACAGCGTCAACTGATCACACCGGGTCGGCATGCACCATCACATCCGCCCTTGGATAACGCTGGCGGATGACTTCCGAGGCCCGCACGCACAGGTCGTGGGCCTCATTCAGTGGCAATTGCCCGGGCAGCTCCAGGTGCAGCTGCACGAACCACTGGTTGCCCGACACCCGCGTACGCAGGTCATGCACGCCTTTGACGCCAGGAATGCCCAGGACCAGTTCGACCATCCCTTCGCCAATGTCACCGGGCAATTCCTTGTCCATGAGAATCGCCGTGCTTTCGCGAGCGATCTGCACTGCGCTCCAGAGGATGTAGAACGCGATGCCCAGACCAAACAGCGCATCCAGTTGCGGCCAGCCGAAGCGTGCCAGCAGCAGCGCGAGCAGGATGCTGCCGTTGAGCAGCAGGTCGGAGCGGTAATGCAGCGAGTCGGCGCGCACAGCGGTGGACCCGGTCAGGCGAATGACCTTGCGCTGCAACGCCAGCAAGGCGACGGTCAGCGCCAGCGACAGCAGCATCACCGCGATGCCGATGGCGGTGTCACCCAGCGGCGCTGGGGCTTGCAGGCGCTCGACTGCCTGCACCCCGATCAGCACCGCGCTTACCCCGATGAACAGCGCCTGGGCCATGCCGGCCAGGGCTTCGGCCTTGCCGTGGCCGAAGCGATGGTCGTCATCGGCCGGGCGCAGGGCGTAATGCACGGCGAGCAGGTTGAGGAACGAGGCGACGGCATCCAGTGCCGAGTCGGTCAGCCCGGCCAGCAGGCTGACCGAGCCGCTCAGCCACCAGGCCACGGCTTTGCTCACGACCAGGATGCTGGCCACCGCCAGTGAGGCGCGGGTGGCCAGGCGCAGCAGGCGCTGGTGTTCGGCCGGGGTAATCATGCCCAGATCAATATCCTTGCGTGAATCAGGCCGCAGGTACCAGGCCCAAGGCCGCCAGCTGCTCGACGCTGCCGCGGTGCTGGATCAGCCGTGGGTCATCCAGCGGCAGGCGCTGGCCCAGTTCGCTTTCCAGAATGGCCTGCAGCTTGAGGTTGTCGACCTTGCCATCCGGGCTGACGGCGTCACGCAGTTTTACCGGGTCGACCTGGGCCGTGTGCCCACCCTTGTAGTAGATGGCGCCGGTGGCGAAGTCGATGCCGAAGGCGATCAGGCCCGGGATCACGTAGAACAGGATGCCGATGGCGTCCATCGCGGCGACCACGGGGTCGATCTTGCCGCCGATCTGGCCACGGCGCTCTGGATAGAAGATGGTGCCGCAGGCCGTCAGCTGGGTCAGCAGGGTGACGATCAGGGCGCCTCCAATGACGCGGGATGGGATGCGCATGTAAATCTCCGAAAAGGTGTTCAGCAGGGCAAGCGAAGCGCCAGCACCTGAAGCTAAGACCATGATAGAGCAGGCTGGGTTCGCCGTTATACTCGCCAGACTGTTCGAGGACCACCATGATTTCTTTACCGATCGATGCTGTCTTGCCCGCCCTGCGCGAAACCTTGGAAAACCGCGACGAAGCCGTGCTCGAAGCGCCCCCCGGTGCGGGCAAGACCACCCGCGTGCCGCTGGCGCTGCTCAACGAGCCGTGGCTGGCCGGGCAGACCATCCTCATGCTCGAACCGCGGCGCCTGGCTGCGCGGGCGGCGGCCGAGCGCCTGGCCAGCGAGCTGGGCGAAAAGGTCGGTGAAACCGTGGGCTACCGCATCCGCCTGGACAGCAAGGTCGGGCCGAACACGCGCATCGAGGTGGTCACCGAAGGCATCCTCACCCGCCGGCTGCAGTCCGACCCGGCGCTTGAAGGCGTGGGCCTGCTGATATTCGACGAATTTCATGAGCGCAGCCTGGATGCCGACCTGGCCCTGGCGTTGAGCCTCAATGGCCGCGAACTGCTGCGTGACGACCCACCGCTGAAAATCCTGCTGATGTCCGCGACCCTGGAAGGCGAGCGCCTCTCGCGGCTGCTCGACGACGCGCCAGTGGTCAGCAGCGAAGGGCGCATGCACCCGGTGGATATCCGCTGGAGCCGGCCGTTCCAGCCGGGCGAGTTCATCGAGCCACGGGTTGTGGATAACGTGCTGCTGGCATTGGCCGAGCAGCCGGGCAGCGTGCTGGTGTTTCTGCCCGGCCAGGCCGAGATCCGCCGTGTGCATCAAAGCTTGCAGGACGCCTTGGGCGAACGGCCGGATGTGCTGCTCTGCCCGCTGCATGGCGAACTCGACCTCAGTGCCCAGCGCGCGGCCATCGACCCGCCAGCCAAGGGCCTGCGCAAGGTGGTGCTGGCCACCAACATCGCCGAGACCAGCCTGACCATCGACGGTGTGCGCGTTGTCATCGATGCCGGCCTGGCGCGCGTGCCGCGTTTCGACCCGGGCAGCGGCATGACCCGCCTGGACACTCAGCGGATCTCCCGCGCCAGCGCTACCCAGCGCGCCGGCCGTGCGGGGCGCCTGGAGCCGGGGGTGTGCTACCGCCTGTGGTCCGAGGCCCAGCATGACCAGCTGGCTGCCCACGGCAGCGCCGAGATTCTTCAGGCCGACCTTGCCGGCCTGGCCCTGCAACTGGCTCGCTGGGGCGTCACGCCTGATCAGCTGCGCTGGCTCGACCAGCCACCCGCGGCGGCCTTCTCCCAGGCCCGGGACCTGCTGGCGCGGCTTGGCGCATTCAAGGCGGGCAGCCGCGACAACCTCAGCGACCATGGCCAGGCCATGGCCGAACTGCCGGCCCACCCGCGCATCGCCCACCTGCTGCTGCGCGGCCAGGACCTTGGCCTGGCGAGCATGGCCTGCGATGTCGCGGCCCTGCTCGGTGAGCGCGATATCCAGCGCGGTGGCGGTGCCGACCTGCACAGTCGGTTGGCACTGGTCAGCGGCGAGAGCAAGGCCAACCGTGGTGGCCAGGGCGGCGTGCAGCGCGCGCGGCAGCTGGCTCGCCAGTACCGTGGCCTGCTGCGCGGCAAGCCCGGAGCCGCGGTTGCCGACCCCGATCACCCACGCTGGCTCGGCGCGCTGCTGGCGCTGGCCTACCCCGATCGAGTCGCCCAGCAGCGGCGCGAGGGTGGTGCTGAATATCGCATGGCCAACGGCCGCGCCGCCTTGTTCGCCGAAGTCGATGCGCTGATGAAATGCCCATGGCTGGTGATCGCTGACCTCGGTAGCCGCCAAGGCCAGCGTGAAGAGCGCATCTACCTTGCGGCCGAGTTCGAGCCTGCGCTGCTCGACGGCGTGCTGGCGGAGCAGGTCGAGCGCGTCGACATCCTCGACTGGGACGAACGTGAACAGGTGCTGCGGGCCGAGCGCCAGATCAAGGTTGGCGAGCTGGTGCTCAGCCGCGAGCCGCTGCCTGGCCTGGACGACGAAGCCCGCGCCCGGGCATTGATCGGCCTAGTGCGGCGCAAAGGCCTGAACCTGCTGACCTGGACCCCGGAGCTGCGCCAATGGCAAGCGCGGGTAGCGCTGCTGCGCCAGCTGGACCTGGACAAGGACGGGCAAAGCGAATGGCCCGACCTGGGTGACGAAGCGCTGCTGGCGAGCCTGGAAGACTGGCTGCAGCCTTACCTGGGCAAGGTCTCGCGCCTGAGCCACTTCGCCGCCCTGGACCTGTCATCGATCTTGCGCAACCTGCTGCCCTGGCCATTGCCGCAGCGTCTGGACGAATGGGCGCCGGCACATCTGGCAGTGCCGTCCGGCTCGAACATTCGCCTGGACTACAGTGAAAACCCGCCGATTCTGGCCGTGCGCCTGCAGGAGCTGTTCGGCCTGGCCGATACGCCGCGCATCGCCCAGGGCCGCCAGCAGGTCAAGCTGCACCTGTTGTCGCCGGCACGGCGGCCAGTACAAGTGACCCAGGACCTGGCCAACTTCTGGCGCACGACTTATGCCGAAGTGAAGAAGGATTTGAAGGGGCGCTATCCCAAGCACTACTGGCCGGATGACCCCTTGGTTGCCGAGGCTACCGCACGGGCTAAACCGCGTGGTACCTGAATCAAGCAGCTCGTGGCCGTCTTGTAGTGTTAGATCAAGAAGCCGTGGCTATCAAAAAAGCGGACTGAAACGCTTGAGGATGAATTCCCGTAGTTCGCCGTTCTCAGTGCGAAGGTAGCCATCGGCATCCGTTTTGACTTGGTAGCCTCTATGATCGCGGATCCGGCACCTTACTTCCCGTTGATTGGCTTCCAAGGGTTCCAGCTTCCAGATCTCATCGGGTGCGGGAGGGGGGAGTAACAGCAGAAAGCCGTTCGACGTATTCAGAAAGCGTTTTTGCCCAGGAGTGGTTTGCTGAATGATGAAGTGCAGACGGTCTTGCGTTTCTGTTTGAAACTGGAACCTCAACTGTATTGGCCGTCCTGACGGTTCTACTATCAGATAGTCATTTTTTATTGCCACGGGTGAAAGCCCAGTGGGTCCCGTGACGTAAAGATCGCCCAGGAAGGTCCTTTCCAGCCAGGTATTTGCTTTCAGTATTTCTTTCATTTGTGGATTCTCCATTTAAACCGACTGCGAGCTGCCACTCTCACCTGGGAACGTTGTGAGGGGTAGCCTGCAGTGGTTCCATGGATCATCGCTCAGGCCAGCGAGCAGAGGTAAATGCGCAAACAGGCTGCAGTATTTCCAGATATCGAAAGCCGGGCTTCAGGCACGGGCTTCAGTTTCCAGCAGCATGAACAGGCGATACAGCACCACGGTGCTGAACAACTGAAGAAAACCGCTCAGACTATCCATCGCCAGCTCTACCCCGGGCGCAGGCTCCGGGAAAGCCATCAGCAGCAGGCCGTCGAGCAGCCAGATCGGCGCCAGCACGCCCAGCACGCAGATCATGATGCGCATGAAATGCCCGGTGGTCATGCGCGCACTTTCGCGCATCGACTGCACCACTGGCAGGCCGCGCAGTACCAGCAGGTATTCGGCGAACACCAGGTTGATCATGATCCACACGCCCGGGAAGATGAACAGTGCCAGGCCGGCCATGATCAGCAGCGAGCTGATCAGGATCAGCAGGGCCAGTTGCGGCCACAGCTGCACGGCGCGGGCGAACAGGTCACGTCTGGGGATTTCCTGGCCGTTGCTGCGGGTGTCCAGGTAGAGGATCAGCGCCGCGCTGTACAGCGGGTAGAACAGCAGGCTGACCAGCATGCCGTAGGCCGCGGAGGCCTGGTCACCCAGCTGGCGGTACAGCAGCTGGGTCGTGAGGGCTTCGAGCACCACCAGTGGCAGGCACAGCGGGATGATGCTGGCCAGGTGGCGGCGGAAGAAGTACAGGGAGTCGCGCAGAACGCTCAGCGGATTCATCAGTCAACATCGCAAGGCAATAAAAGCAGGGGCCTAACTTTAGCCCAGAGCTGTCACTTGCTGAAAAAAGTTTCACCCGCGTGGTGATTGAATCCGCCGCCCGAGCGCCCCATCTTTGGCATGTCCGATGTCCTGCTAGCCCATGAGGTAGCCTAATGAACACTGATGAACAAACCCTGATCGACGGCCTGTTCGGCCGCATCAAGCAAGCCGAAGACCCGAGCCAGCCGCGTGATGCGCAGGCGCAGGCACGGATCGAGGAGCATGTCCGCCAGCAGCCGGCGGCGCCTTACTACATGGCCCAGGCGATCCTGGTTCAGGAAGCTGCGATCAAGCGCCTGGACGAGCAGAACAAGCAACTGGAGGCCGAGCTGAAGCAAGCCCGGGCCCAGCTTGAAGCGACACGTGCCAGCAGCGGCAATGGCGGGGGTGGTTTCCTCTCCAGCATCTTCGGTGCCGGTGCGCGCAACCCGGAGCCGGCTCAGCCGCAGCGCGCCAGCGCGCCGGTAGCGTCGGGTGGTGGCTGGCGCGAGCCGAGTGCGCCGGGCTTCTCCCAGCCGCAGCCGCAAATGCAGGCACAAGCACAACCGCAACAACCCGGTTTTGGCGCCGCGCCAGCGCGTAGCGGTGCCAGCAGCTTCCTGGGTGGCGCGATGCAGACCGCTGCCGGGGTTGCCGGTGGCGTGCTGCTGGCACAAGGCATCAGCAGCCTGTTCAACCACCACTCGCAGCCTGAGGAAGTGGTCGAGGTGATCAAGGAAGAGCCGGCACCGGCCAGTGACAGCGGCGGCTGGAACGACCAGGGCGGGCAGCAGCAGGTTGCCGACAACGGCGGCTGGGGCAACGATCAGGGCGGCTGGGCCGATACTGATGATGGTGGCTTCTTCTCGGATGACGATACGTTCGTCTGACCGGTCTGGCATACTGGCGACATTTCAGGGGGCGCTTTGCGCCCCTTTCGCGACGCAAGGCCGCTCCCACAAGGATTGCTCAGTGTCTGAAACTGGCGCAGTACTTGTGGGAGCGGCCTTGCGTCGCGAAAGGGCTGCACAGCAGCCCCAGCAGACCGGGGAGGTTCCAAGGTGAAAAAGATCGCGCTGTTCGCCGATGTGCAGAACCTCTACTACACCGTGCGCCAGGCCCACGGTTGCCACTTCAACTACACCGCACTGTGGAAGGACGTCAGCCGCGAAGGCGAGATCGTCGAGGCCGTGGCCTACGCCATCGACCGCGGTGACAGCAAGCAGCAGCAGTTCCAGCAGATCCTGCGCAACCTGGGTTTTGACGTGCGTCTCAAGCCCTTCATCCAGCGCAGCGACGGTTCGGCGAAGGGCGACTGGGACGTGGGCATCACCCTGGATGTGATCGATGCGGCCAGCCGCGTCGATCAGGTGGTGCTGGCCTCCGGTGATGGTGACTTCGACCTGCTGCTGGAGCGGGTCATCCAGCGCCACGGCACCGAGGCTGTGGTCTATGGCGTGCCCGGTCTGACGGCGTTGTCGCTGATTCGCGCCGCCACCCGCTATGTGCCCATCGAGGGCGCGCTGTTGCTCAAGCACTGAGGTTTTTCGTGGAACGTATTGCTGTCATCGACTTTGAAACCACCGGCATCTCTCCCGGTACTGGCTGCCGCGCCACCGAGGTGGCAGTGGTGATGCTGGAGCGCGGGCGCATTGTCGAGCGCTACCAGAGCCTGATGAATGCCGGCGTGCCGGTGCCAGCCTTCGTCGCCGGGCTGACCGGCATCACCACCGCCATGCTGCGCAGTGCGCCGCCGGTGGACAGGGTGATGAACGAAGTGGCCGAGTTCGTCGGGGATACCCCGCTGCTGGCACACAACGCCGCCTTCGACCAGAAGTTCTGGGACTACGAACTGGGCCGCATCGGCCGCAGCCGCCGGCAGTCCTTCGCCTGCTCCCTGCTGCTGTCACGGCGGTTACTGCCGGCGGCGCCGAACCACAAGCTGGGTACCCTGACCCGTTGGGCAGGCCTGCCGGATACCGGTACCGCGCACCGGGCCATGGCCGATGCCGAAATGGCCGCCAACCTGCTGCAACACCTGGCCGGTGTGCTGCGCCAGAACCACGGGGTCCAGCAACTCTCCCACGAACTGCTCTGCCGCCTGCAGAAAACGCCTGCGGCGAAAGTGCGCGAAACCTTGGCCAAGTTCGCCTGAGGCGTGCAGCAAAAGTGTGCCGCTCATTTCGAGCGGTTTTGTAACTTATGTTTACTTGAACACAGCTCTACACTCGGTCACCCGAAAACGGATTTCTGAGTTGCCTGCCATGCCTGCCTCCCGTCGCTTCCCGCTGTTGCTCGTCGGCGCCTTTCTGGCCTTGTACCTGGTCTGGGGTTCCACCTACCTGTTCATCCGTATTGGCGTGGAGTCATGGCCGCCAATGCTGATGGCGGGGGTGCGCTTCCTGATCGCCGGTGGCCTGCTATACGGCTTCCTGCGCTGGCGTGGGGCACCGGCACCGACCTGGCCGCAATGGCGTGCGGCAGGTGCCATCGGCTTTCTGCTGCTCAGCTGTGGCAACGGCGGTGTGACCGTGGCCGAGCATGCTGGCGTGGCATCAGGCGTAGCGGCGTTGGCGGTGGCCACGGTGCCGTTGTTCACCCTGGTGTTCGGCTTGCTGTTCGGCCATCGCAATTCGCGCCTGGAATGGGCCGGGATCATCCTTGGCCTGCTCGGCATCGGCTTGCTCAACCTCGGCTCGAACCTGCAGGCCAGCCCCATCGGCGCGGCGCTGATCCTGTTCGCAGCAGCTTCGTGGGCGTTCGGTTCGGTATGGAGCAAAAGCCTGCCGCTGCCCCAGGGGCCGATGGCCAGTGCCGCCGAGATGCTGGTAGGCGGTGCGGTATTGCTGCTGGGCAGCGTGCTGTCGGGTGAGCGCATGACGCAGATGCCGAGCGTTGCTGGCTGGGGCGCGCTGGCCTACCTGGTGCTGTTCGGCTCCATCCTCGCGTTCAGTGCCTACATGTACCTGCTGAAAAACGTGCGCCCGGCCGCTGCCACCAGTTATGCCTACGTCAACCCGGCGGTGGCGGTGCTGCTGGGCATCGTCTTTGCCGGTGAAGAGATCGGCGCGGAAGAATGCCTGGCCATGGCGGTGATCATCGGTGCGGTGGTGCTGATCGGCCTGCCGCAGTGGCGCAAGGCGCCCGTGCAGCCGTTGAAGGGCGAAACCTGTAAGTAACCAAGGGACGGCACGGGGTGCTAGCGGCCGTCGCCCTGCGCTCAGATTGACTGTTAGCGGATCGGGGTGATGAAGAACATGCAGTCCCCAGGAATCTGTACATTCAGGTGATCGATGAGCCCGCCTTTCGCACCGCCATACTTGGGGTCAGCATCGCGATCGCCAACTTTCAC
>Ga0105251_10003398_pt1 | contig 11562 bp, 11 predicted proteins | sample KBSS64metaG_FD_80424 | JGI IMG/M metagenome (GOLD analysis project Ga0105251, IMG submission 80424) | Switchgrass rhizosphere microbial communities from Kellogg Biological Station, Michigan, USA - KBS S6-4 metaG | ecosystem: Host-associated > Plants > Roots > Rhizosphere > Soil | place...
AGGAGGATCAGAATTTACAAGTCGTATTCTAATTAATGTTTCTTCGACTGGCAGCTCAACTGCTCAATAAGTTAGACAACATATGAAAAATACAAATACTTGGATGGGTATATAATGACCTTATCCAAGTATTTGTTGGTATAAAGGATGAGAGTCGAAAGGAGCTAATATGAACAGAATTCTGAAAGTAGATAACTTGAAGATCAAATTTAAAAATGATCTGATCCTAAATAATATTTCTCTTTCTCTCAATGCTGGTGATGTTTATGCATTGGTCGGAATCAATGGTTCTGGCAAAACGACTTTATTATCCAGCTTAGCTGGACTCCTCTCACCAACCTCAGGAAATATTTTTATTGAAGAGAAATTAAATCAATTTAACCAAACGAGTATGTCATTCCAACCCACTTCTTTCTACTCCCATTTAACGGGTAACGATAATGTACGATTATTATCTCCTGATCCCCAAAGAGCATTGAAAATATTAAAAAAACTGGATCTGACTACACCACAAATAATGAAAAAGAAAGTGAAGACGCTATCTTTTGGTCAGAAACAACGACTAGGGATAGCTATTGCTCTTTCGAAGAATGCGAAAGTTTATCTTTTGGATGAACCAACAAATGGACTCGATCATTACTCCTATAATAGGTTGGTTGAAGTAATTCAAGATATGTCACATCAAGAATGTTGTTTTGTTATAGCGAGTCATGAGTGGGATGTAATAGAACATTGCTGTAATAGACTTGGTATGATAATTAATGGACGAATTGAAAAAGAATTGGATATATCTGATTATAATGATGGTGTGCAACCCAAATTAATTCAAATCAAAGTAAATGCAGAGTTTAGCACGAATGAACTTTTGGAACTAGATGGAGTACTGAATGTAAACAGGTTAGATCGTTTTTCTTGGAAAATTACGCTTGATAAAAATTGTACATTTGAGGCTTTTCAAGATGCATTACGCCAAAAAAATGTTTCGATTAACGAATGGATTACTTTGAATCCTGTACAAGAATGGGAATATATTTACAATCAGCTTGTAGAGGGGGGAAATCATGATTAAATCCTATACGAATGAATGCATTAAGCTTATGAAACACCCGTTCAGTATATGGTCAACTATGATCTTCCTGGTATTTGTTATATACACATATTTAAGTGTCGGATCAAATTTTCAAAACTCCTTCCAAGCATTTATGGATAATAGCGGATATTCTCTGGAGCAAACATATCAATTTATCAGTGGTACAGATCCTTCCGGCAGTTCTTTATCCGCGATGTTATTTATCTTGAGTCCTAAAATGGCAATAGCCTATTCACTGGCTTCTATAAATGCCCTAGGACCGATCGTAATCTCGATCATTGGTGCGCTGATATTTGGAATAGAATACCGTAGCTTTACGCTCAGACAATTATGGGTTAAAGGCTTGACGCGTGTAGAAGTGCTGCTTGCAAAAGTGATGGCTATATTTACATTTATACTTTTGTTTATGCTGCTGACAATACTAGTGGGCATTGTGTTTAGCTATGTCACTCCAGCTGTTTTTGATCTTCCGATGGATTTAGTAAACACGAAAGTAATAACGATTAAAGATTATTCTCTACAAATGTTAGGTTCTATTATAAGTCTATTATTGTGGGGGATGTTTGCAGGTTGCATCACCGTTTTGAGCAAAAGTTTAATGGCGGGCATCATCGTTGGTTTTATCTACCCAACCCTTGAATCATCAGTGTTCCATAGCTGGTCTATAGGACAGTACTTACCTTTATTTATTCAAAAATCAATGCTCCCTATTTTATTTAGAGATACGGCTTATGGAGGAATTGTATCATTCTACGATATGCCTGACATTTATTCTGTAACGACAAGCATGCTGTTTACCTTAGCGTATACATTGTTTTTCCTGTTAGTAACATGGATTGCTTTAAAGAAACAAAGGACTCTCATGCCATAGAGGTCTTTTAGACGGCGATATTCTTAAATTAACATGAATTAGCCTTTTCTAAGATAGGCTCTTTTTTGAACAGATGGATTGTCACAGCATACAATTGGGCTGGAAGTTTAAAAATAAGAATAAGCCAGCTCTTATAATTACAAGCGGCTTATTTTTAATCAATCTTATATGTCATTCCAACTCATCCAGCCTGAAGCTTAGATTTAAAGATCAGCTTCTTGAATGAACTTAAAGTGAAAAACAATACAAGACACATACCTAATTTCACACCGATATCTGAGAGGCGTTGAATGTTGCCAGCGGCGAAAACGTTGTATCCATTGGTGACAGCTGAACTAAAATGATCCCCAAAGAACAGATAATATGATCCGAAAATGACCATATGAGAAACTGTATACAAGATAGAGAAGGCGAAGGGCATCAAAGAGATGTAGATATTTTTACTGATAACAAACAATATGAGTGTTTGAACAGCTAGGATCAGACCACCAATAAGCATGAAGCTATTGCGCCCTGAAAAATCATAAGCGCCGCTGAAAAATAAATTCTCAAAAAGCGTAAATGAATCGAGGCCACCAAAAATATTTTTAAAAAGGCCCAGATATGCCTGCAAATATCCTAATCCAAATAAAATAGGAACGGACAATAGACACCAACGATCAGTGTTTTTGCGAGTCAGCAACAGAGCACTGCTCAAGGCACATAGTGTAATGAAGGCTATAGGGAAAAGTTCGAACACACTGTTATGAACATCATAATAATGAAGAGCCACTCCTGTGAACAGGGAGCTAAAATACAGGATGAAGCTCATGATTATAAACTGTAGAATCAGTTTACTTGATAGACCGTAAGTCTCTTGAGTCAATTTAGTTCTGATGCTGATCGGATCGCCAAAAGACGCTATAGCTTTGGTGGTGGCTTGTTCTTCAGTGCATCCCTCATTGATATGATGCTCTTTGGAGGAGTGTATATGAGCAGCCATTTCTTCGGCTAAATCGCTACGCTCTCGTTTAGATAAGAATGATTTCTTAAAAACTTGGTCCAAATAGGATTGAATGTCCATTCGCCGTTCCTCCTAAAAAAATATTAATGATATGTGTATTTTGTTCCCATGAGGTTTTGATCGATTCAAGTCGAAGTTGGCCATCATCTGTTATCCTGTAATATTTTCGTCTAGGCCCACCTTCTTGTTCACCCCAGTAGCCTTCAATGTAAGTATTAGCTTCCAGCCTCTTTAATGCAGGATATAGCGTACCTTCCTTGAGCAGGAATGCCCCATCGGTTACTTGATTAATGTGTTGAGATATTTCGTAACCATAAGCATCTCTTTGACTCAAAATAGACAGCACAATACCGTCGATATATCCCTTAATCATTTCATTTTTCAACTGATACACCACCTACTATGTAATTCTATGTAGTTAAATTAACATATATTTGAAAATGGTTCAAGGAGATAGGGTTATATGTGGGATTAATGTTAAACAAAATCCAATTGTAAATAAAGTAGCCTATACTTAAGTCAAAATGGGTAATAAAAATAGCTGTTAAAATTATTAACAAAATATTGTATAATTGGAATATATTTTTGTGTGTTATTCTCAATACAGCATGTAACAATGGATCAAATGGAGGTTGTATTTTGAAAATAACTCGTGAATACTTCCGTCTGTTTACTAAAATGATGTTAAGCAACAAAGTAGCATTCGTATGGTATTTGTTATTTCCCCTCATTGCTTTTTTTATCTTTAATTATCAATGGTTTACTCAGGGGCCTGAGATCAATGAATTTTACATCCAAACCAGTGTATTTGTTTCATATATTATTTTTGTGATGTCCATTGATGTGACGACCAACCTGATCTCTTTAAGGGAGAGCGGTTTTTTCAAGATGTTCAAATTTATCTCGGGTAGTAAATATCCTATTATCTGGGGAAAAGCTCTGAACCAAATTGGTTTTCTGTTCTTGACCATTCTTCTTTTCTCGCTAGTATCGGGAGTGATATTCCTGGGTAGCTTTGGACAGGTTGCTTTGTTTCTCGCCGTGTCTTTAACAAGCTGTATATTGGGGTCTGTAATGGTCATTTTATTAACGCTTATCCTCATGCTTCTTCCAGTAAGGCAGGAGTCGCTGAATGCGGTGGTCAGTATGAGCTTACTGGTCATGTTTTTTCTATCTGCAAAGGGACTGGCGTATTCAACAGAGTATGGTCTACTTCTGGTGTTCATCAACCCTATGGAATACGTAAGAAATCTAACTTTTTTATTAGCAGAATGGTTTATGGATAGCCCGTTCCCGCATTTGAGTCTGATCAACATGAGCTTTATCACACTTTGTTATGTTACCTGCGGACTTATCGCACTCAAGTTTGTGAAAGTCATATCCAGAACACATCGGACATAGCAGGAGGATCTATGATTAAAATTGAAGATTTGAGCTTTTCTTATCCCAAAGCCTCTCGCAAAAATCTGGATCATTTACATGTGGAGTTTCCCGGACAGACCGTTAATATGATCATTGGCAAAAATGGTTCTGGCAAAACGACATTATTTGATCTGATCGCGAATGTGATAAAACGCCCGTCAGAAATACAAGGTATTCCTGATGAGAAGGAAATCATATACCAGCTGCAGGGTTTGTTATTTCCTCTAACCTTAAAGGCTAAGGATCTTTTTCGTTTTTTTCTGTATTCTGACCACTCCAACCGTATTGAAGTGAATAATGAACCTTATGTAGATGGAGCTATGAGTCAAGCTGAGGTTGATTTGGTACAGCGTGTATGGAATATGGAGTTTGGTCAACTATCTGTTGGGGAGAGACGTTATCTGTGTATTCTGGCAATCACATTAATGAAGAGAAAATTGTATATCTTCGATGAACCATTGGCGGGAATCGATCCTGAGATGCGTTATCATATTTTAAAAAGGATCGAAAAGCTGGCACTTCATAATGAGTTCACTGTACTGGTCTCGAACCATCACTTGCAGGATATTGCAAATATCCAATGTGTTCTGCATTTTATTCATCAAGGTAAAATAACCTTTAGTGGGTCATATGATACATTTATTGAAATGGGAGATGGAGTGAATCCTGACTTAGCGTTTTTGGAGCAGGTGAAGTAGGGAGAAGTGTTGCATTTTCAAAAACGCAGTTACTCATCTTTTAATTTGAACCGAGGGTGGAGAGGGGAAAAGCTATTTTTTATTTTAACATCCTAGAAAAGGAAGAATGCAATGCTTTTTCTAAAGAATTATTTTTACAATATTATGCAAAGCATAATATGTTATAAAAAGCACTTGTAGTGTCATTAGCAAAATATATAGCTTACTCATATAAGTGGTACTTATGAATGTAAAGAACCAACGGGGTTATACTGTTACTGGCGAGATACTATTGGTTGATGACTAGACTTGATTTCACAATTTTGGTAATTTAATAACGCATACAATAGCAATATTATATTACTAAAGGAGAATTTAAATTTGAAAAGTAAAATGAATTTCTTAGTTCCCCTTATCTGTTCTATTGTATTATTTGTTATTGGATTTCAGTTTATTGCTCAAAGTACTGATTGGGGTATGGACAAAGCTATGTTGGTTTTTGCAGAATACCAAAATGTAAAGTCTGATACCTTTGGTATCTTTGGTAGTTTTATAAACTCAGAGATTTGGTCGTATAAAATTGAAGGAATTTTATTGATATTTTTAGGGATGTTAATGTTGTATTTAGCAAATTCATTACGAAATAAATAAGGCAGGGGCTGTCCCATAAGTCATAAAATTGGCTAGGGACAGCCCTGTTTTCTAAATTGTAGCAGCAAAAAAATGGGTCTGACAAAAAGACTTTATTTGATCTGATCGCAAATGTGATTAAACGTCCGTCAGAAATACAAGGTATTCCTGATGAGAAGGAGATCATCTACCAGCTTTGCCACTTGCCTTTTACTCAAAATTTTACGACAATAATTACCAGTAAAGAGTTAACTTGTGCAACAAACTGTGCTAAACTGGAGATAATAAAAAAAGAGCAAGGATGCGATAACATCCCTACTCTTTACAACAGCCGCTTCTAAGGGCGGTGGCTGTGCATAGGTAGCTGAAATAGACCATACCTTAGCGGGGGCGGTCTATTTCTTTTTGTTTTGATTATTTAAGGCAATTAACACCGAATCACCACAGGAATCACTTTTGCAGCAGTTAGAAAATATCTGATTGATATGACAGGAATTGCATTCGACATCAATGGGTTTCATTCATCAAGGGATCATATGAGACATTTATTAAAATGGGTGATGGGGTGAATCCTGACTTGGCGTTTCTGAATCAAGTAGAAACAAACACATAAGGATAATCTAAATCATAGTTTGATATTTTTAGTGAAATGTGGATGGATCACGATATGTGGATAAAACATAAGATCACGTATCCATATGTTGTAGGTGGTTTGGAGTAATGGGCACTTTTAAAAATACTAAACTTATGAAACTAAACCTTTGCAAACAATCATTTGATTTTGCAAAGGAATAAAATATGAATTTTTTGGCAATGTATCCTAAAATGATGTAAAACGAGGGGGTGCATGCTATGGGTGAACCGAAGCAGATCAAAGATCGAATTGAACGGGATAGGCAGAAGTTACGTCGGTTGGCGGAGAATCATGGCATGCAGGATAACAAAGTCCTCGAACAGTCCATGGTGTTGGATGAGCTAATCAATGAATATTATCGTTTCCAATATAAAAAACATATGATGCAGAGACAACCGATTGCTTAATGCAGTCGGTTTTTTATTGTGACCAAAAAGAAGTCGACCGCAATGCTGAAGTCGGCTTTTTAATGTTTTCCGAAAGTTAAATCACGCTCCCGCCAATTCCCCTGATAACAGCGCTCAAGCCTCTTCCTCTTTAAATTCCGTACTAAATCCATAGCTTACAGGATCGTCACGACATCTCTAAACTGGATATGATGACCTCAATTCATCCGGAATGGATGCATCTGTTGGTTCCAACGGATTGAACCGTCTCATCGAACAACAGCGAGGTCTCATACAATGAAACGAAGGAGGGGGACAAGTGAATGGCAGAAAGGACGTTGAACTTTGTTCGTTCAATCCGAAAAAGCATAAACCTGCGCTCCAAGCTGCTAGTGCTTTTTCTGGCATTGACTCTCTTGCCGCTTAGCTTGCAGGGGGTGATGAGCTACGCCCATTTTTCGCAGACACTGGATCGCAAGACAGAGCAATTCACCATTGATATGGTGCGGCAGATCAACACCAATCTGAACCGAATGCTCAAGGATTTTGAGCGGTTGTCGCTCTTGCCGCTCTATGACCAGACCGTTCTTGGCATCCTGAGGAAGTACGATGGTTCGATGGGTTCAGGGACGTGGGCGAAGTCGGATGATTATCAGAAAATGAAGCTGTATACGTCAGCTCAAGCCTATGATCGGCCAGAGATTCGAGGCATTCATCTGCTCAGCAATAGCGGTACTCTGTTCTCCAATCTGGACTCCCTTGCGGTCAAACCCGTCTGGGACGGCAGCCAAGAGAAATGGTTTTCCGAATTGAGGAGCACCGAAGGCATATGGCACTTGCTTCCCCCGCATATTCCCGGCTACTACGTAAGTGGTCAGGAAGCGGAATACATCACCGTGGGCAGAGAGCTACGTGATCCGGGGACGCTCCAGCGGCTGGGGTACATTTTGATCGATATCCGGCTGGAGGCCTTTGGACAGCTATTATCCAATCTGAATTTTGAGCAAAAGGCAAGTCTGATGATCGTGGATAGCCAGCATCGTCTTATTTTTGAAAAAACGTCTACAGACGGGTTATCCGCTTATGCTCCTTTGTTATCCCATGGAAAGCTTCAGGATTATGCAGACAATCAGAAGATAGAACTGGATGGACGTTCCTACCTCCATGTAAGGCATCATTCGGGATATTCGGGGTTGTCTGTGATCAGCCTGACGCCAATTACGGTCATTCAAAAGGAGTCGGGGGAGATGCTGACCTTTACGATGGGACTTGCCCTTCTCTGTATGGCGGCTGTAGCGACCCTTGCCGTACTCGTATCTTATAGAGTCACGCGTCCGCTTATTCGTCTGAAACATCATATGATTCGGGTGGAACAGGGTGATTTCAGCCAGCGGGTTACTCAATACAGCAGTGATGAACTGGGGCAGATCAGCAGAGGATTTAACCGCATGATGGAGGAGATTCACCGCCTGTTTCATGAGGTGTATATGCTCGAAATTCAGGAACGGGAAGCAGAGCTGTCGGCGCTACAGAGCCAGATGAACCCTCATTTTATATACAACACACTGGAGTCGATCAACATGATGGCTGTCCGCCAGAGGCATGCCGAAGTATCTGCAATGGTGACAGCGCTTGGCAGGCTACTGCGATATACCATTGATAAGGCAGATCGCATGGTGACGCTGCGGGAAGAGCTGGCGTTTGTCGATTCTTATGTGCGAATTCAGCAAGTGCGTTACAACGGTGAACTGGAGATCATCTATGACATGGAGGAAGAAGTTAACGACTGTCTTGTTCCCAAGCTGATCCTGCAACCGCTGGTGGAAAATGCGATCTGCCATGGGATCGAAGGACGGCTAGCAGGCGGCAGCACGGGTGGTAATAATGGCGGCATGATCTGGGTATCTGCCGTTTTATTCGATCAGGAACTGCTCATCAGTGTTCGGGACAACGGCAAAGGAATGGAACAGGAGGAGCTGGATCGGTTAAATGCTTCTATCTCTGGACAGAGCGTTTCTGGACAAAACGTGTACCCGCCCGCTAATCCCATTCTGCATCGTCATGCCGGGGAAAGTCTGGGGTTGCACAATATCGCTCAAAGGCTGCATCTGGTGTATGGAAAAGACAGCGGACTAAGTGTTGATGGCAGCCCCGGGCAAGGGCTGGTTGTTACCTTATCCATTCACCTTCAACGGAAAGGGGATTGATACGCATGTATAAAGTGCTGCTGGTGGAGGATGAAACGGTAATTCGTCAGGGATTACGAGAGTTGATTGTACAGGCGTCCCCTCAGTTTCAGGTGGTGGGGGAAGCGGCAAGCGGAGCCGAGGCACTGGAGGTACTGCGTTGTGAAGTGCCGGATGTATTAATCACGGATATCCGTATGCGCGAGATGGATGGACTGACGTTGGTTTCTTTAGCAAGAGAGATGTACCCTGATCTGCTGATGCTTATCATCAGCGGGTACGGAGAGTTCGAATATGCACGCAGGGCAATGGAACACGGGGTATTAAGTTATCTTTTGAAGCCAATCGAACGTCATGAACTGGTGAAATGTTTGCAAAAAATACAATCGCTGCTGGACCGTAGGTATGGTCTCTCCACACTTCCCATCCCCGAAACCTCTGGCGCAGCCAACCCGGAACACGGGGAACCTCGCAAAATTATTCGTAGCGTGAAAGAACACATCCACCAGCATCCCGATGGTGACCTGCGGCTCCAGACGGTTGCTTCACTGGTCAATCTGAACCCGACGTATCTGAGCCAGTTGTTCAAAACCGAGACAGGCATCAACTATTCCGAATATATCGCGGAGGCACGAATGGAGCGGGCCAAGTGGCTGCTGGCCAACACCGGACTCAAAATCTATGACGTTGCCCGGTTATCCGGATATCAGAGTCCGAAACATTTCATGTTGGTTTTTAAACAGCAGATGGGGTGTACGGCAGGGGAGTATCGTGATGGATACAGTTCGAAAAAACCTCTTTAAAAAACGTACCATTTCTGCAACTGACGTGATTTAGGAGCAAAGAGCGCTTTCGATATACTGAGGTGGCACAGGAATACCATAACGTCCATAAGGAGGATTTTCATGAAAAAGGCAGGACTGATGCTGATTCTCGCGCTTATGATCACAGCTTTAATTGGATGCACAAGCAGCAATACGGGCGGGGCTTCTAACGCCTCTGGTGGAGAGAACGACAAGGTAGAACTGAAATTCATGATGTGGGGTAATCAGGCACACATTGATGTGTACAACAAGCTGATTGATGGCTTTACCAAAGAAAATCCGGGCATCAAGGTAACGATGGAATCAGTACCCTTTGCCGATTATCAGCAGAAAATATCGGTGCTTGCCGCTGGCGGCTCGCTCCCTGATCTGGCCTGGGTATCGGAACGCATGATACCGCAGTTCAAGTCCAATCACATCCTGGCCGACGTGTCGGCGTTCAAGGATGATGCACAATTTAAGCTGGACGATTACATTCCCAGCACGCTGGATCTCTTCCGTGAGGGAGATCAACTGTTAGGCTTGCCGTTTTCCACACCGCCTGTGGTGATGTTTTATAATCAAACGCTGTTTGACAAGGCCGGGCTAACCGATCCGAATACGCTGGCTGCCAAAGGCGATTGGACGTGGGAGCAGTTCGAGGCTTCTGCTAAAGCGATAACCAGCAAGGATGCGGCGAATCGCATCTATGGGGCTAACTTTTTTCGGGACTGGAAGACCTGGGCCGTGCTTTCTTCATATTCCTGGTCTAACGGAAGCGGGCCGTTCAACGAAGATATGACAGCGTTTACCTGGAATGATGAGTACGGTGTACAGACCTTTGCCATGCTGGAGCGCATGATGTTTACCGACGAATCCCACCCGAAAGCGGGCGAGCAGGTGAGCTTTGATGCAGGCAATGTGGGCATGTTCTTCGATAACTACAGCTACGTGTCCAAAGCAAGGGAGATCAAGGATTTTGAGTGGAGTATTGCACCTATGCCGTCTGGCTCACAGGGCAGCGTACCGATGCTGGGGCAAGCGGGCTATGCGATGTTTAAGGATAGCAAGCATCCGGAGGAGACGAAAAAATTGCTGAAGTATTTTGCCAGTGAACAGGGAACGCAAGCCACCGCGACGTACTTTGTGCCTGCGCGTACTTCGGTGCTGAACTCTGATGCCTTCATCCAGCAGCCGAACAACCCGAGCAAAGAGCATATCGTGCAGGCGGTCATTGATGAAATGCCGAAAGCCCGTCTGATCCCGGGACATATCCGCTGGCAGGATATTGATAACGCGGTACTGCAAGGTTTTGACCGATTATTCGCCCGTACAGCCTCGCCAGAGAATAATTTGGAGCAAATGCAGACGGAAGTGCAGCGCATATTGCAGCCCTGACGAGGTGGAGAGTGAAGGAGTGCGGGAGATGAAGCGTAAATGAGAATAGAGCGTAGGGAGGACAGGAAAAGGACGGAAAGAAAAATGACGGAAAAAAGTGAATGAGGCATATGAAGAGTGAGAGAAGTGAGGGGATGAACCAGGTGGAAGACATGAAGAAGGGTCAGCAGACGGAGCAGATGCAGTTGCGGTCGCAGAGGACGGAACAGACACAGGAGTCGCAACAGATGCAGCCTTCTCAGAGTTGGCAGAACGCGCAGAACTCCCAGAACCCGCAACATTCACATCAAGTCGGTCAACTTTGGACTAAGCAAAATACGCCAAAGACAGGTCAACTGCAAGCTATGCTGGAGCAAAAACCGCTGTCGCTCATCGTCAGTCTGCCCGGGAACGATCTCGCACTGGCTCGGGCGGCATGGGAGGAAGGGGCGGATGCTCTAAAGGTGCACTTTAATGTGGGCC
>Ga0105251_10003400_pt1 | contig 11557 bp, 17 predicted proteins | sample KBSS64metaG_FD_80424 | JGI IMG/M metagenome (GOLD analysis project Ga0105251, IMG submission 80424) | Switchgrass rhizosphere microbial communities from Kellogg Biological Station, Michigan, USA - KBS S6-4 metaG | ecosystem: Host-associated > Plants > Roots > Rhizosphere > Soil | place...
CTGCCCTTCCGCCGCCTCGACCAGCAGCTCCAGGTACTCGTCATCATCATCGGGATCTCGAAGATGATGCCGGGCAATGGACATACTGAGAACCGGCACTAGCTACTCCTTCAGCGGTTCGAGTGATGCCAGATTTCGCTGCACCAGTTCCTCCGCATGCCGGCGCGGCACCGTATATGCTGGACCGCCGCGACGACGAAGCTCACCCTCGTCCATGTACGAGCGCAGCGGATAGATCTGAATAGTCACAGGGTTCGGATTGGCCCAATCATTTAGTGCCAGCTCATCAGCGCCGGCGCCGCTATCTGCCAAGACTGAGGCAGTTTGAGCGACGGCTTCGGATGCGGCATCGGCAGCGTCCGTCGTGGAGATACCTGCACCCTTCTCGCCTGTTACACCATCCGGCCCAGTGCCAGCGGCTGCTTGCCCTTCTGCCGTCAACAGACCCGAGTCCTCCGCCGAACCTGGAGCAGTCGCAGGAACGCCCGAATCAGCGGAGTCGCTAGCGCCTGGAACGATCGCTGGGCCAGGCGAAAGAGGCAACCCGGCAGCTTCAGACGGCCCGCTGCTGGAATCAACGGTCGATACCGAGTCCTTCGCATCAGCCGTGGAGGCTGGTGTTTCCTGTTTACGTGCCATTGGATTACTCCATTGCGGCGCCATTTCTGGCGCCGATCTGCGGGATGGTTAAGGAGTGACCAGCGGGCCAGTAACGAACGCTTCGTCGCGATAGATGGCAAAGGCCAGGCGCTCTTCAGCACGAATCGTTGCCATGTTTTTCTCGAAGTCATCGCCGTTCTCGGTCGAGATCAGCACTTCGATTTCCATGCGGTCGAAGATCTGGGCGCCGAGCTTGAACGCACCGACGAGGAAATCGTTCTGAGTCATGGCCTGGGTAGAAACTACTGGGCGATTCCAGAGTTTCGCGTTGGTGCCTTCCTGAGGCTGGCCGATGATGTAGCGGCCTTCCCCGTCCTTGGTCAGCTCAATAGCCGCCCAGTCGATCGGGTTGAGCACGATGCCGTCGGATGGGAACTCGGCCAGTTCGGCCTGCAGCAGCGCAAGACGCAGGCGGTCAATGCGCTGTTCGCCGACTACCGCGACACCGGAGGGCGCAGCGTAAAGTTGAGCAACGGTCATGAGGCCCTGCAGGTTCACGCCGGTGCCGTTGCCGTAAAGCAACTGAGCTTCTTCCGCTATGGTCAGGCCGTAGCGTGCGCGACCGTCGATGTAGCTCTGCAGGGCCTTGGCATCGTCCAGCATCTGGCGGCTGGCTTTGAACAGATGGGCGATGGTCCGCACGTTCGCAGTCGCCAGGGCGAAGGTCAGGTCGGAGTATGGCTTGGCCGTGGTCTCCGCCACCGTACGGGCGTTGTTGGTGAAGCCGGTTTCACGGACGTACTCGATGGAGTTCGACTCAGTTGTGCCCGGCGCGACCAAGTCGCGGACAGTCAGTCGGCGCTGAGGCGGGGCAATGATCCCCGGCAAGCGCTGAGTCTGCACCAAGTCGCCGCCGGTTGCGGTGGTGATAGCTGCCCGCGGCACCGATACGCGCCGAGAGCCGCGGAAGGACGAGTTCATATCCTTCATTTCTTCGCTTTCGATCACGAGAGCGCCGACAGATTTCTGCGGCTCTTCCTGGTGGCTGCGATCCCGGCTTGCGTTCACGAGCTTTTGCTCAGCCTCACCCAGGCGCGCCTGAAGCTCGCCCTGCTTGGTCAGCAGCTCGTCGACCTTGGCGCGGGTTTCGGTATTCATTTCACCGGAGGCTTTGATTTGCTTTTCGGTCGCCTCGGCCTGGCTTTTGATCTGGTCGCCAATGCCCTTCAGGCTGGCGTTGAGTTCCTTGACTTGGGCTTCAAAGTCCATGGTCATTTTCCTTTCAGAGAATTGAGGAGGTTGGTTGCCGCGCTCAGAGAGGCGGAGAGGTCTGGCGCGACAGCGCTGGGCTTATCGGGCGGGGCAGCGTTACGCGTACCCCCGCCGGCAGCGCGAGGCATGCCGGACTTGAAACTGGCGAACAGTTCGCGGCGCTCGGAACGAGGCATGCCGCCCTTGGCTAGGGCTACATCCATGGCCTTGAGTGCATTGGCTTGGGCGGCGTCTTCGGTTTCGCGCTCGGTTACCTCTGTGGACGACAACATCCCAGTGGCCAGACCAAGCTCAACTGCACGCTTGCCACGGATGTAGGTTTCGTCGTCCATCAGCTCGGCCATGTCTTCTGTCGACTGGCCGCTGGTCTCGGCATAGAGGTCTGCCATCGCGGCGTCGAACTCGTCCATGTCGTCAGCGATATCGCGCAGGTAGTTGCGATTGCCGGCGAGCCAGGTCCAGCAGTTGTGGAGCATGAGAAAGGCGCTGCTGGCCACCTCACGCTTTTTGCCGGCCAGGAATACGATCGAAGCAGCGCTAGCCGCCATGCCGAGGACCTTGGTGGTGACCTGGTGGCTGTGCTCCTGCAGGCGGTTGTAGATGGCAATGCCTTCGAACATGTCGCCGCCTGGCGAGTTGATGTAGACGGTGACATCTCGCTCGCCGATGGCCCGCAGAGCGGCATCGACTCGTTTCAGCGTGACGCCTTCGCCATACCAGTCTTCGCCGATCACTCCGTAAACAGTGATGGTGTCCGAGGTGTTCTCGACGGCCGCCTGGATCGCGGGATTCCATTTTTCGAGCGCGCGCGGGCTCATCTCGCTGCGCAGGCCGCGAGACTGGATCTTGTGCTTCATGGATTGCTCCCGTGATTTACTTTTCCGGCCGTTGGAGCCAGTTCATCAATGCGGCCCTTGCGGCCTGGCTATCGTTTTGCTTGCCCAGCTGGTCAAGTGGCACCAGGTTGGATTGCACGGTCAGTACATCGCCACCCGGCATGCTGGGAAGGTTTTCTTTCCGCCGCCCCTCGTTTCGGGTCATGTAGCCGTTCTGCCCCATCGTGCTGAGATAAGCCGCGCGACCAGCGCTGTCCGCACGCAGGAACGCTTCAAGTGAGTACTCTGCGTAGAACTTGATCCGGTCAACAGCCGTCATGCACCACTTGTTTACGCACTGCTCGATAGGCGCCGTGAAGGACATGATGCAGTAGGTGAGAAACGCGATCTGCTGCTGTTCCAGGCCGGTGCCCCAGTTGCTGCCCTTGTCGGTCTTCATCACCATCCAGGGCGGAACACCGAACCATCGGCAGATCTCTTCGATGCTGTGGCCTCTCGACTCAAGCAGTTGAGCATCGGCAGGGTTGATGCCGATCATCTCCGGCTTCACGCCTTGCTCGAGAACTGGGCTCTTGCCGGCGTTCAAGGCTCCGGAGATCGTCTTGACGTACTCGCGGAACTCAACCCGCTGGGCCGGGTTCAGCGTCTTGTCGACCGAAAACGCGACCGTGGGCATCATGCCGTTCCGAAAGGTGCTGTTGGCGGCGTCGTCAGCAGACATCGCCGAACCGAACACATCTGCACCGTACCGAATAGCGGAAAGACCGACTCGGCCATCAAGGGTGAAGGCCGGGATGTGGAGCATGTCCTGCCGCTGGATCTCCCGGCGGGCCCCCTTTCGTGGCCTGAAGAAGTACCTGAGTCGTCCGTCATCGTCGAACTCGAGGTCGACTCTCGACGGCATCAGGAAGTCCAGAGCGATGACCCGACCAGCAGATCGGTGGATCTCGCAATAGGCGTTACCCCAGAGCAGCATCGAAGCGACGACTGCCTGCCAGAAATGGAAGGCGGCCATATCCTCGTTGGGGCTGTTATGCACAACGTCGTACAGCGGGAAGTCCCGGGCACTTTCCCGGCTTCCGTCCGGCATCCGCCGGTAGATGCTCAACGGCAAGCCGGCCACCGAGGTCGAGATAATCCGGACGCATGCCCACACCGTGGACAGGCGCATGGCCTTGTCGACGCTGACTGACTTCCCACTACTGGACTGGGCACCGTTGAAAGCGCTCCAGAAACCTCCATCCGACAGCTTGATGGTCTTGCCGAGCCATTCACTCATACTGGCTGAAGGCTTGGTGACAGCAGCCCCCAATGCCTGGGATAGAGATTTAATCACTGACAAGCCCTCTGCGGATGAAGCCGGCGATGCAGAAAAAGCTCAGCGATCCCGCCAGCAAAGCCCAGCCGGTACCAGCCAGTATCCAGACGCCCCCGCATGCCAAGCAGAAAGCGACCACTGAGCAGGCGATGAAAATATGAAATGCGTTCATGCGATCAGTGGATCCCGAATGCCTGCCAGGAAATTGTCCATTCCCCCGCGGCCTTCAGGATTGAGGCTGATCAGAGAAACGGCGTTGAAAGTAGCCATGAGCGGATCGATCTTGGCCGTGCCCGAGGCCTGCTTGGTGATCAAGAAGGCGTTGGCCGACGGGACGCCTTTGGCGTTCCCGCACGACCAGGCCATGAGCGGCTGGCCGCAGTGCAGCAGCGTGCCCTCGGCAAGCTTGCGCTCTGTCGTCTTGATCGCGCCGGTTAGCTTCCAGCCTTGGGAAATGCCAACAATCGTGTCTTCCTCGACACCGGCATCAGCCAGGGCGTCGAGAACAGAACCGATTCCCGCGGGGTCGAGCCCGACCTTGTCGAGCAGCCCCGTCTCGTTGATGCGCTTGACGATGGCAGCGAATTCCTCGACGTCATCGCCGATCCGCTTGACGATGGTCAAATCGCCAATCGCTTCGAGATCCTTGAGCCTGGGTGCTTCGGACTTGCGCCGCTTAAGCACCGAGGGATGGGCCCAGGCATGCGCCCAGTGGAACCACCGTCGCGTACCAGCCTCTCGACCTATGACGGCAAGCCCGAGCAAGTCGTCCAGGCCGCCACCGTCACCACCCACATCAATGACCTCGCACCGCTCAAGGATCTGCTCCAGGTTGAGCCAGGTGGCCGCCTGTGGCTCCCAGAACTCTGCGCCTACCCAGGCGTCCGACATCAGGGCTAGGCCGATCTCGATGTTGAGGTGCTTGGCCAGGAAGCCGCGCAGCTCTGCTTCTCCGTCAATCTCCGCCTGCATGAATAAGCGCTCAAGCGTGGGGCGGTCGACCGAAAACCCCATGTTGGGATTAACCAGGTGGAAGTTCTCGGGCCTGCGAGCCTCGCCGCTGTCGATCATCTCCTTGGAGAATTCGTAGATGATCGGCAGGAAGCGGTTGTCGTTGATGCGACCATCACGCACGCCGCGAGCGTAGTTCAGCTTCGACCGGAACACGCCAGCGGGCGGCTCGTTCGACTGAGTGGTAAGCCAGATGACGAAGCCTTCAGGCCTGGAAAGCAAACCACCGGTGGCCTCGCGAATCATATCCGCAGCTTTGGGGTTCTTGCCAAAGAGCCAGGCCTCATCGATCAGAACGCCGACAGCCTTTTTGCCCCCCACCACATCGCTGTCAGCGGCAACCACCTTCAGCGTGGCGCCCGTCTCGCGGTGAGTTATCAGCCGAAGGTGTGGCTGCACATGCAGCAGATCCTTCAACTCCTCGTCGTTGTTGACCATGTCCTTGGCAGGCACGAAGGCGTTGTCGGCAATCTCCTTGGTCGGCGCGAGAATGATGAACTCCGCCGACATCCGCCAATTTCGGACCAGGGCCGTCAACATGATCGCGGCAGCGATGGTCGACTTGCTGTTCTTCTTCGGGATGCAGAGCATGAACTCCCGAATCAGGCGCTCACCGGTCTCGCTGTTGTAGCTGCCGAAAACAGCTCCGGCGAAAGCCAGCACCCAGGGTGCGCATGCGCTCTCGATGGTTGGACTGCCCGGAGCGTCGACAATGCGAAGCCCCTTGAACACCTCAAGGCTCTCTTCAGCCTCCTGGGGAAAAAGCGGTTCTGGAATGATCGATTCGCCGGCAGCCAGGCGCCGCCACCAGTCTGGGCAGGCCGTAGTCCAAAGCATTTGTCACCCCTTGACGACAGTGAGGGGCGGCTTGCTCTGGGAATACTTACCCTTGCCTGCCTCCTTGGCGGCCTCCGCCTTCTGCTCTTTCTTGCCCGCTTCGGCCTTCTTCCCGTGGATGTACGGAACGGCCGTCTGCGCGGCGTTCCGCCGGTCAAATACTTTTGCCCGGGGCTCATTCATCAGTGCGAGCAGCCAAACCAGCGGATCGTCAGTTGATGGCAGGCAACTCAGGAACTCGCCGTCGGCTTCATTGGCATCGGCAGCGTCTTCAGCTGGCTCATCCGCCTTCGCTTTTCCTTTACGTTTTTTGGGCTCAGGGTTAACACTGAGCTCTGCCCGGCGAGCCAGGATGGCGGATGCGATCTTTGGATCATTGGCCCAGCGCGAACCAGCGGCAGCAGCCGTCGAGGGCTTGCTGCCCGCGGCTTCCGCGGCTTCTTTGTTGGACGCACCCCGCGCCTTAGCGTCAACAAACTGTCGCTGTTTGTCTGTTAACACCATTAACAAAAACCTTTAGGGGGGAGAAAAATGTCTACGTGGGGTCGGAGGCGGTCTAGCTAGATGAGAATCCCTAGCTTTTGACCCCCCTACCCCATTTTTACGAGAATCAGTCTCATTACCGCCGATTCGTTCGGTTCAGCACCCCTTCCGAGGCCGTGCGCACCGATCCGGGGCGAAACGCGAATTCCTACAGCCCTCTTCATCAAATTTTTCTTAGAAAAATAAGTTTTTTATGGCGCTATAAGATTCCTGCCGCTTCCTCAGTCTGTTTGACGGAGTCATGGCAGGTCTTGCAGAGGCTTTGCCAGTTGCTCTGATCCCAGAAAAGAACCATGTCGCCGCGGTGAGCAATGATGTGGTCGACCACCTTGGCGGCGGTCGTACGGCCGTTCCGTTCACAGAAAACGCAGAGCGGGTGATCATTGAGGTACTGCTCACGCGCCTTCTGCCATCTGTAGTCGTAACCACGCTGGGAGCTGGTCATCCCGCTACGCCAGCTGCCAGGCGTGACCACCTTGACCCGAGAGCTTGCGCTCTCCTTGATGCGCGGTCCCAGCGTCTTGAGCCTAGCCATCAGCGCACCTCGACCTTGATGCTGCGCTCTATCCAACGAAAGACGCGCTCCATATCCGGCTCTCGACCACTTACGTGGGACGCGACGAGGACGCCGGCAAGGTAGTACTTCAGCCACCAGGCCTTCCGGCAGACGATCGTTGCATACACCTTGGCCATGGCCGGTGGTCCTCATCTCTTGTACCAAGTCAGCTGGTAGCACCGCGCATCACCCGGCACCTCGGCGATCGGCCAGCGCAGGCAGTTCATGTGCTTGCGCTCGGGGCGGGTTCGGCTGGCCCGAAGCGTCTGCACCAGATACGCCGAACCGGCAGCAGTAATGATGAAGTCACCGACCGCGATGCCTTCGGCCCCGTCCACGTACAGTTTGCAGGGTGTGTACGGCGGGCGCTTCATTGCCAAGCTGGCTCGACGGTGACAGCGCCGCGCAGTCGGCGGGTGTAGATCAGCTCACGCTCCGGTCGCTTCGCTTTCACGGGGTGAGGTGCGTAGACGCATACCCCGGCAGCGGTATCGCACCAGAGCACGTTGCCGATCTGGTTGCCATTCACGAACACAATGCGGTTGCCGCGACCGTCGGCTGGACGGTGGAATGTGGAGGGCGCAGGCATACAAGCTCCTGGCGCCACGAAGCGGCGCATGTAGATTTTGTGGCGCGGCATCACGCCTCTCGACGCATGCCGATTTGGCTAGCGATATCGACACTGGATCATGGCCAAGCCTCCGATTGGGTTCGACTCAAAGCTTCGTCAGCCTTGTCTGCCGCCTGGTTCGCGGTGGTTGCCGCCTTGGATGCCTTGGTCGCAGCGCTCTCGGCTTTGAGTGTCAATTCGGACAATCGCTTGTCGCGCTCAGCCATCGCGGCGTCATATGCATCTCGGATTTGCTTTACCTGGTTGGCCTGGGCGCTGGTCATGGCCCAATAGGCCGACTGCCAACCCAATACCGCTCCGCCGGCGATCAGCACTAGGGCGATGATCCAGATCTCCGCTCGGCGCCACCAGCGGCGAGCGATAAATTCAAGCGCGCATCTGTCCATCACGCATCACCTCCAAGCTGAGCACGTAGCCGGGCGATCTCGGCGCTCTGGCTCGTCACCTTGTCGGTGAGCTGGGATACCTGCCCGGTGAGCGCTTCGATCTTTCCCTCCATCCGGCCAACCGCGGCGGCGAGTTCATTTCGCTCCTTGGCGAATTGGTCGGCACGGGCCTCTGCAAGTTTGCGGGCCTCGCGCTCGGAATCAAGTAGTTCGTTCAGTCGGCGGACGGTGCCGATATCGGCGTTGTCCATGGCGCGGTCGGCGGCATCCTTCGAGAGAAACTTGCGCAGCCATAAAAAGCCGCCCAGTAAGACGGTGCCCGTTCCGCCCAGCCAGGTGGCTGTGCCTGGGCCGAGGTCGGTCGGGTCCATCCAAGATCTCCAGAAAAGAAAAAGCCCGCACAAGGCGGGCAAGGGGAGCTATGCAAAAAAAGGTTAAATCTGGTGGCTGTAGAAGAGCGAGTACGATTCGATGCCGTCGTTCGGCTGCTTGATACCAGCGTTGGAGTAATGCATTGCTCGGATACCAACCTTCTGCGTGTCGCCGATCTTCAGGCCTGCGCCAATGCGGTCTTCGAAGTTGAAAGACGAACCAAAATTCTGGTCACCCGCGGAAGTGCCTGAGAACACCGCCACACCGATACCGGCTTCGATGAAGGGCTTAACGTTGCCGTTGCCAAACTCGTAAACGAACACAGGGGAGAAAGACAGCGAATGGGCCCCACCGGAAGCGTCTCCAGCTTCCCAATAGGTGTAGCCAGCGTCCCAATAACCGGTTAGGCGGCCGGTGCTGGTTTCAAACCAGCTCTTTTCCCAGTCAAACCCTACGGCAGCACGAGCGGTCAAACCTCCCTGGCTTGTCGCACCGATCGCACCGGACAGATCAGCGGCCTGTGCGCCGGTTGCCAGGAGGGAGAACACCGCAGCAGCGATGATTTTTTTCATGATCACGGAATCCTGATAGGTTTTTCTTAGCAAGCTATCAGAATCAGAGTGCCATCAAATCGTTCCGCGTGTTTTGAAAAATTCTGAAAAAAGCGAAGCCGCAAGCTGTGGCAGTCTTGAGGCCTTCTTCAGGCAATAAAAAAACCCGGTTTTGGGGGCCGGGTTTCTATATGTTTTCGCCGTAGGCGAAATTATCACAATGGTGAAATAGTGCCAAAACACTCGCCAAATAGTCAAGCGGCTTTTTCGCGCTCTCTCATGCGGTCTACAACCTGAGCGACGGGCCGCAGCGCCTGCCGGTCCAGCTTGTCGATATGAGAGCCCAACTTTTCCCAAACATCTGCCCAATCACGAGCCCAATGGCTGGGGTCCATTTTCACGCCGGTGCGCTCCTCCACAAAGATGCACACTGCTCCCGGCCCCCACCCTTCTCGGCCATGAACCATCTGCTTGTGCGATTGCAGGGCTGCCATGGCCATCCAATAAGCGCGCTCCTTCTTGCGCCCTGAGAGATCATCCAGCCCACTACCAAGCCACGCCAGGCCATGAGCAATACTCAAATCATTGGCATTGCTGATCGGCGAATACATGAAATTGCCGAAGGTGCGCAGGGACTTGGGTAGCGTATCGATCGCTACCAGCACCATGCCGGCGGCCAGCATGTGTGCACAGCGTGCATCAGTAAGGCGGCGCCCAGATCGAGTTTCGTGCACACCCTCCGTGCGGATTTCGTAGACCTTGGCCACCTCTTTGCCTTCATGGTTTTCCAACATCACCATCACCTTTCTCTCTCCTGGGCCGCCCTTCTTGCCAAGGGCTGCAATTTCCGCTGCGACGGCCAGAGCCGACGGGCGATCTTCGTGCATTGCGTCGTGCCAAGCTTGTCGAGCGCTGATTACTTTCATGGTTCTTCCCCTCAATCCCCGGTGTAGTTGGTGCCGCCAGCGCCGCGCTGGTTGCTTCCCTGATATGTCGCCTCAGGCCCGGATGCCTGAGGGTTCTTCAACTGCTCGATCTGCCGTGTCGCGGCCTGAAGCTTCAGGCTGAGCTGGGTCACCAGTTCATCTAGGGCCAGAGCCTTGCCAGTTGCAGCCTCTACCCAGCCGGAGCCGTTGCAGTGACCGCAGGGCATCTCGTAGAACATGCTCTTTGTGACCGCTCTCCCACGGCACAAAGGGCACTTCTCGAGCTCGATCACGGCCTTCTTGAAGGCTGGGCCGTGGCTCTTCTTCATGCCTTCGAATCCTCGACTTTCTCGCAGCGGAACGTCTTGCTTCCCACATAAAAGCCGCCCAGGCGCTCGCACTCGGTAGCGACCGTGTAATGAGCGCGAACCCATCCGATGTAGTAGGCCAAGAGCAGGCCCGCGGCCTGGTACGCGAATTCAGCAATGCTCATTTCGAATCCTCGCTAGTTACAAATTCGGCAAGGTCGCTGGACGCCTTGTGTTCCGCTGGCTGGGCCGAATTCTGTGAGATTCCGGTTAAGGCCTTGGTAAGGCCGTGAATGGCACCGAAGCCGATGCCGTCTAACCAGGCGTGCCACTTCTCCAGGGCTGCCCGGCGCTGCTGCATGGCCTGGGTGTTGATGTAGGTGCTGGCGATCTTGCCCAGCGTGTGGTTCAGCAGCATCTCGCCGATGTGGCCGTCGATACCGAGGTCGGTCCAAGTGGTGCGGGACACCTTGCGCAGGTCGTGGCTGGTCCACTCGCCCTGCCCCAGGCGGGTGAACACCATGCTGGCCTGGGTTTCGCTCAGCGGCAGCCGGCGGCGGTTCGGGAACAGGTACACGCCCTCGTAGCCCTGGGCTTGCTGAATCGCCCGGTACCGGATCAGCAGCGCCTGTACTTGGTCGGTCAGTGGCAGGCGGTGCTCGGTGCGGGTCTTCGTGTTGGCGGCCGGAATGAACCACTCGGCTGCGGCCAGGCTGATCTCGTTCCAGCGGGCCATGCGGGTCTCGCCGATCCGGGTGCCATGGGCCAGCATCATCAGGGCCAGCATGGCGTCGCCCGGTTCCTCCTCGAAGGCCTGGGCCAGCTGCTGCATCAGCTCCGGCAGTTGCACGTCACGCAGGCGGGCTGCCTTGGGCAGGATCTTGGCCTTGGTGAAGTCTTTGAAGCGCATCCCGGCCATCGGGTTGCGGTCGATCAGGCCCAGCTGCAGGGCCTGGCGGAAGGCGGTCAGCAGCAGCGCGAACATCTGCCGCAGGTAGGACAGCGACACTTCGGCCTGGCACGGCCACATCAGGTGCTTGTCCAGCGCATCGGCATTCACGCCAGCCACAGCCAAGTCATCCAGGCGCGGCTTCAGGTGCTGGGCAATGGCGGAGCGGGCGCCGGCCTTGCGCTTCACAGACAGCGAGCGGTCGCGGGCCATTCGGTCGCCGTACCAGTCAAGCAGCTGGCCGACGGTGACCATGCCCGACACCAACGGCGCGGTGGCCGGGTCGCGCAACAGGCGCTGACGGAGCGCGGGCAGCTCGGCAATCACCGCCGCCACGCTCAGCTCTGGCCAGCGGGCGACCGGCACCCACTTCTTGCCGCGCAACAAGTGCCAAGTGCCGCGCTCGCGGTTACTCCAGAAGCGGAGGTAGAGGCCTGGGTGACGCGGGTCGCGTAGGTCAC
>Ga0105251_10003401_pt1 | contig 11555 bp, 8 predicted proteins | sample KBSS64metaG_FD_80424 | JGI IMG/M metagenome (GOLD analysis project Ga0105251, IMG submission 80424) | Switchgrass rhizosphere microbial communities from Kellogg Biological Station, Michigan, USA - KBS S6-4 metaG | ecosystem: Host-associated > Plants > Roots > Rhizosphere > Soil | place...
ACTGATGGAAGCGCGCAGCCAGCGCATTCCGATCATGCCGCGCGCGGCGATGCTGGCCGAACTGATGCGCTTCCGCCGCGGCATCGCGGTCGCCGGTACCCATGGCAAGACCACCACCACCAGCCTGGCGGCCGCGGTGCTGAGCGAAGGCGGGCTGGATCCGACCTTCGTGATCGGCGGCCAGCTGCTCGCGGCCGGCGCCAATGCCAAGCTCGGCGGCGGCCAGTGGCTGGTGGCCGAAGCCGACGAAAGCGACGGCAGCTTCCTGCGCCTGAACCCGCTGGTCTCGGTCATCACCAACATCGATGCCGACCACCTGGAAAATTACGGCAACGACTTCGCACGCGTGCAGGCCGCCTTCGCCGAATTCCTGCAGCGCCTGCCGTTCTACGGGCTGGCCGTGCTGTGCATCGACGACCCGGAAGTGGCCGCGCTGGCCGCGCAGACCCCGCGCCACGTCATGAGCTACGGCATGAGCCCGCAGGCCGACGTGCGCGCCGAAAACGTGGTGCAGGACGGCGCACGCATGCGCTTCACCCTGCGCCTGCCGCAGGGCACCAGCCAGGACGTGGTGCTGGCGCTGCCCGGCCGCCACAACGTGCTCAATGCGCTGGCCGCTGCCGCCGTGGGCTGGCAGCTGGGCGTGGCGCCCGATGCCATCGCACGCGCGCTGGAAGGCTTCGCCGGGGTCGGCCGCCGCTTCAACGACCTGGGTGAAGTGACCACGGCCAGCGGTGCGCGGGTCCGCGTGATCGACGACTACGGCCACCACCCCAGCGAGCTGGAGGCCGTGTTCGCCGCTGCGCGCGGCGGCTGGAGCGACAAGCGCCTGGTGGTAGCCTTCCAGCCGCACCGCTACAGCCGCACCCGTGACCAGTTCGACAAGTTCGCCGCCGTGCTCTCCAGCGTCGACGCGCTGGTGCTGTGCCAGGTGTACCCGGCCGGTGAGGAGCCGATCGCCGGTGCCGATTCGCATGCGCTGGCGCGCGCCATCCGCGCGCGTGGCCGCAGCGAGCCGGTGGTGGTGGGCAAGGCCCTCGAGCTGGCGAGCGTGCTGCCGGACGTGCTGCAGGACGGTGACCTGCTGCTGATGATGGGCGCCGGCGACATCGGTGCGGTCGCCACGCATATCGCCGTGGAAGGCTTCAGCTCGGAGGGCCAGGCATGAGCACACTGAACTTCCCGCCGCTGCGCACCACCGATCCGGCCGTGTTCGGCCGCGTCGCGGTGCTGCTGGGCGGCACCTCCAGCGAACGCGAAGTCTCGCTGGACTCCGGTCGCAACGTCATCGAAGCCCTGCGCGCGCGCGGCGTCAACGCAACCGCCGTGGATGGCATCCCCGCGCTCGCGCTGGCGCTGGTGGAAAAGCGCTTCGACCGCGTCTTCAACATCCTGCACGGCCACAACGGCGGCGGTGAGGACGGCATCGTGCAGGGGCTGATGGAAGCCTTCGGCGTGCCGTACACCGGCTCGGACGTGCTGGGCTCGGCGCTGGGCATGGACAAGATCCGCACCAAGCAGGTGTGGCTGGCGCTGGGCCTGCCGACGCCGCAGTACCGGAAGGTCACCGCGGACAACGTGCACGCCAGCGCGGCCGAGCTCGGCCTGCCGGTGGTGGTCAAGCCGGCCAACGAAGGCTCCAGCGTGGGGATCAGCCGGGTCACCGATGACGCTGGCCTGGACGACGCCGTGGCGCTGGCCGCCCGTTACGACGGCCAGCTGCTGATGGAACAGATGGTGGTCGGCGACGAACTTACCGTCGGCATCCTGGGCGACCAGGCGCTGCCCTCGATCCGGATCGTGCCCAAGGGCCAGTGGTACGACTACAACGCCAAATACATCGCCGACGACACCCAGTACCTGTGCCCGGGCCTGGACGGCGAAGACGAGGCCGAGATCCGCCGCATCGCGCTGGCCGCGTTCCGCGCCGCCGGCTGCCGTGGCTGGGGCCGGGTGGACGTGATGCGCGACCGCACCAGCGGCCGCTTCTACCTGCTTGAGGTCAACACCGCGCCGGGCATGACCAGCCATTCGCTGGTGCCCAAGGCTGCCGGCCAGGCCGGCATCGGCTTCGAAGAACTGGTCTGGCGCGTGCTGGAACAGACCCTGCCGGAAGGCTTTGGCAACCTGGAGCACGCGAACGCATGAACGCGGTGCTGCGCATCTTCGTCTGGTTGCTGGCCCTGTCGCTGGTCGCGCTGCCCGTGGTGGCGGTGCTCAACGGCTGGGTCGGTGCCGAACGCTGGCCGCTGGCCAAGCTGCGCGTGCACGGTGAGTTCAAGCGGGTGCCGGCCGAGCAGCTGCAGCAGGTGGTGCTGCCGTTCGCGAAGGCGGGCTTCTTCGCGGTGAAGCTGCAGAATGCGCAGGATGCGATCGAGACCCTGCCGTGGGTGGAAAGCGCGCAGGTCCGCAAGCAGTGGCCGGACGTGCTGGAAATCACCCTGGTCGAACACAAGCCGTTCGCGCGCTGGGGCAAGGACCGGTTGCTGTCCGAACAGGGCAAGCTGTTCGCCACCCCGCAGAAACTGCAGGACCTGAAGCTGCCCGAGCTGGACGGCCCCGATACCCAGACCGAAGAAGTGGTGGCGCTTTACAACGACGCGCGCGCGCTGTTCGCACCGGCCGGGGTCGACGTGACCCGGGTCAGCATGGACGCGCGCGGCAGCTGGTCGCTGCTGCTGAGCAACGGCACCGAAGTGGTGGTCGGTCGCGACGACGCACGCTCGCGCCTGCAGCGCTTCGTGCGCGTGCTGCCGCAGCTGGCCAACCAGCAGGTGCCGATCGAGCGCGCCGACCTCCGCTATACCAATGGTTTCACGCTGAGCTGGGGCACCCCGGCGACGGCCGCGCCGGCCAATGTGGCGCACAGCACGCAGGACAGGACATGAATCGCAAGGGTGACAAATCGCTGATCGTCGGCTTGGACATCGGCACCTCCAAGGTGGTCGCGCTGGTCGGCGAATACTCGCCGGGCAATCCGATCGAGGTGATCGGCATCGGTTCGCATGAATCGCGTGGGCTCAAGCGCGGCGTGGTGGTGGACATCGAGTCGACCGTGCAGTCGATCCAGCGCGCGGTCGAAGAGGCCGAGTTGATGGCCGGCTGCGAGATCCGCTCGGTGTATGCGTCGATCTCCGGCAACCACGTGCAGTGCAAGAACTCGCCCGGGATCGTGCCGATCCGCGACGGCGAAGTGACCTGGGGCGACCTGGACCGGGTGCTGGACGCGGCCAAGGCCGTGGCCATCCCGGCCGACCAGAAGATCCTGCACGCCATCCCGCGCGAGTACGTGCTGGACGATTCGCAGGAAGGCATCCGCAACCCGGTCGGCATGACCGGCGTGCGCCTGGAAGTGCATGCCCACCTGGTGGTGTGCGCGCAGTCGGCGGCGGCCAACATCAGCAAGTGCGTACAGCGCTGCGGCCTGCAGGTGGACGACCTGGTGCTGTCCTCGCTGGCCTCCAGCGTCGCGGTGCTCACCGCCGACGAACGCGAACTGGGCGTGGTGCTGGTCGACATGGGCGCCGGCACCACCGACCTGGCCGTGTTCGTGCAGGGCGCGATCTGCCACACCGCGTCGCTGCCGATCGCCGGCGACCACGTCACCAACGACATCGCGCACATGCTGCGCACCCCGACCCCGGAAGCGGAGCAGATCAAGGTGCGCTACGCCTGCGCGCTGGCCCAGCTGGCCACCGCCGAGGAAAGCATCCAGGTGCCCAGCGTCGGCGACCGTCCGCCGCGCCGGATGCCGCGCCACGCACTCGCCCAGGCGGTGCAGGGCCGTTACGAGGAAATCTTCGAGATGGTGCAGGCCGAACTGCGCCGTTCCGGGTTCGAGGAACTGGTGCGCGCCGGCATGGTGCTTACCGGTGGCGCCTCGAAGATGGAAGGCGTGGTCGAGCTGGCCGAGGAAATGCTGCAGATGCCGGTGCGCGTGGGCATTCCGCAGCACGTCACCGGGCTGGGCGAAGTGGTCGGCAACCCGGTGCACGCCACCGGCGTGGGCCTGCTGCTGATGGGCAGCCAGATCGAACACCCGCGCCGCCCGTCGCTGCCCACCGGGCGCGCAGGCAGCATGTTCAACAAACTCAAGACATGGTTCAGGGGCGAGTTCTGACGTCCCCGAGCGATCCCGCCGGCTGTCGTCCGGCATGTTCCAGACCGGTGTTTTTCCGGCGCAACACAACGCAGCACACATAACCCACACAGCCGCAACGGCAACATGCAGCGCGATGGCAGGACGCCAAGACGCCCATGCCAACCATAAGCGGATATAACGAGGACACGGACATGGCGCATTTCGAACTGATTGAGAAGATGGCACCCAATGCGGTGATCAAGGTGATCGGCGTGGGCGGCGGCGGCGGAAACGCCGTGGCGCACATGGTGAGCACCAGCGTGGACGGCGTGGAATTCATCACTGCCAACACCGACTCGCAGGCCATCAAGAATTGCGGTGCCAAGCTGCAGCTGCAGCTGGGTACCAACGTGACCAAGGGCCTGGGCGCAGGCGCGAATCCGGAAGTGGGCCGCCAGGCCGCACTGGAAGACCGCGAGCGCATCATGGACGCCCTGCAGGGCGCGGACATGGTGTTCATCACCGCCGGCATGGGCGGCGGCACCGGTACCGGCGCGGCGCCGGTGGTGGCACAGCTGGCCAAGGAAATGGGCATCCTGACCGTGGCCGTGGTCACCAAGCCGTTCCCGTTCGAAGGTCGCCGCCGCATGCAGGTCGCGCTGAAGGGCATCGAAGAGCTGAGCCAGCACTGCGACTCGCTGATCACCATCCCGAACGAAAAGCTGATCACCGTGCTGGGCCGCAACGCCACCATGATCCAGGCCTTCCGTGCCGCCAACGACGTGCTGCAGGGCGCCGTGCAGGGCATCGCCGACCTGATCGTGCGCCCGGGCCTGATCAACGTCGACTTCGCCGACGTGCGCACCGTCATGTCCGAAATGGGCCTGGCGATGATGGGTACCGGCACCGCCCGTGGCGATGACCGCGCCCAGGCCGCTGCCGAAGCCGCCATCCAGAACCCGCTGCTGGACGATGTGAACCTGGCCGGTGCCAACGGCATCCTGGTCAACATCACCGCCGGCGCCGATTTCACCATGGCCGAGTTCGACGAGATCGGCCGCACCATCGATGGCTTCGCTTCCGAAGACGCCACCGTGGTGGTCGGCACCGTGCTGGATCCGGACATGCAGGACGAAGTCCGCGTGACCGTGGTCGCTACCGGCCTGAACCGTGCCGTGGCCGCCAAGACCCAGCGTCCGGGCGAGCGCGCACCGATCAAGCTGGTCCGCAACGCCACCACCGGTCAGCCGGAATTCGGCGACTTCGACAACGGCGGCGACGCGGTGTCCAAGGCCGTCGGCGGCATGGGCCTGGGCCTGCGTCGTCCGAGCGCGGACACCGTGGCCGCCTCGGCACCGTCGAGCTCCGGCCCGGCCGCGGCCGAGCTGCCGAACGACTACCTGGACATCCCGGCGTTCCTGCGCCGCCAGGCGGACTGAAGGATCGCCAGCCGGGGGCTTGTCCTCCCCGGTGAGCGCCTCCATGTCCCTTGCTGCCGGGCCAGGATAGGCCCGGCAGCCTGCCGCCTCCGGTTCAGAGAGGGGTGGTGGTGGTGCGTGTTATTCTGCTTTCTCATTGCCGCGCGGACTGCGCGCTACCCGGTTGCCCCCCATGATCCCCCAACGCACCCTCAAGAACACGATCCGCGCCACCGGCGTTGGCCTGCACAGCGGCGACAAGGTCTACATGACCCTGCGCCCGGCACCGGTCAACCACGGCATCGTGTTCCGGCGCGTGGACCTGGACCCGGTGGTGGAAGTGCCGGCCCGTGCCGACCTGGTCACCGAAGTGACCCTGTGCACCGGGCTGACCTGCAATGACGCCAAGATCCAGACTGTCGAACACCTGATGTCGGCCCTGGCCGGCCTGGGTGTGGACAACATCATCGTGGAGCTGTCCTCGGCCGAGCTGCCGATCATGGACGGCTCCTCCGGCCCGTTCGTGTTCCTGCTGCAGTCGGCGGGCATCGCCGAACAGGATGCGCCCAAGCGTTTCCTGCGCATCCTGAAGACCGTCGAAGTCACCGACGGCGACAAGGTCGCCCGCTTCGAGCCCTATGAGGGCTACAAGCTCGGTTTCACCATCCAGTTCGATCATCCGATGATCCCGGCCAAGCAGTCGCGCGCCGAGATCGAGTTCTCCACCGCGGCCTACACCAAGGAAATCTCCCGCGCGCGCACCTTCGGTTTCATGCGCGACCTGGAGTACATGCGCGAGCGCAACCTCGGTCTGGGCGGCTCCATGGACAACGCCATCGTCCTCGACGAATTCCGCGTACTCAACGACGACGGCCTGCGTTACGCCGACGAATTCGTGCGCCACAAGATCCTCGATGCGATCGGCGATCTGTACCTGGCCGGCGGCCAGGTGCTGGGCGCATACGAAGGCTTCAAGTCCGGCCACGCGCTCAACAACAAGCTCGTGCGCGCACTGCTGGCCGATGCCAGCGCCTGGGAGTGGGTGAGCTACGAAGCCCCGAGCACCGACGTGCCGGTGGTCTATGGCGTGCCGGCTTACGCCTAAGCAATTGATAATATTGGAAAACGAACGGCGCCCAGGGCGCCGTTCCGCGTTCTGGGGCATCTGCGCCGTGTGATGTTGATGTCAATGAACCGTCTACGTACCGTGGTCACATTTTTGTGATCTGTATCCCGTTTCCGTCCGGTTTTAACGAATACCTAACAAAAGAATAACGACTGGGCGATCCACCCCGGCTACGATGGCCGCCGGCTCCCTGCCAGATTCACATCATTGTGACGACGACGGGGAAGGGGCGGGATGCCCCGATGCCTGCAGGTCGTGGATCACTCCACATCCTTCAGGCAGGCCAACGCGTCGCGTAGCCCTTTGTGCGTGGCGGCTGAAACTGCGTGGGGGCCATTCCTGTTGTCGATCGCTGGGGAGCGTGGAGGAGGGGCAGCCGCGGTTTTGACGGTCACCTTGGTGACCTTCAGCCCGATGGAACGGGCCGCGTCGATCAGCTGGGCCTCGGCAAGCCGGACTTTGGCATGCCAGACAGCGGAGTCGACGACAAAAACGAGGTGTTCGCCGTTCACATTCGCCAACCGGCAACGGGTGGCCAGGGTGGGCGGCAGATGGGGGCGCAACTGACGGTCCAGCGTGTCGAGCCACAGGGCACGACGCAGCGGATTGCCGGTTTTGCCATCCATGACCGCATCCAGCGCCGGCTTCGGGGTTGCTGCGGGACGGGCACTGGATTTCGGCTCAGACATGAAAACTCACTGATGGCATTCAAAAAGATCGTAATCAAAACGCGTGAAGGACAGGCCAAGACGCCGCTTGCGCGTTTGCGTTTCTACTTCGAGGACAGGCCCCGTGCCCTGCTGGGCAGCGTGCTTGGCCTGGGCTGCCTGATCGGCTTTGGTGCCGGTCTGGGTGGCAGCATGTTCAATGATTCCCGGCTCCACGCCAAGGTCGCCCAGCAGGAACGCGACCTGGCGCAGGCCCGAAAGGACGCCCAGACCCAGGTCAACGCACTTGCAGCGCGCATGGGCGAGCTGCAGGCCCAGGCCACCCGGCTCAACGCGCTGGGCGAACGCCTGACCCAGATGGGCAAGCTGGAAGACGGCGAGTTCGACTTCAACGAGACCCCCGGCCTCGGTGAAGGCGAACCCGGCCCCACCCAGGACATCCCGGCCAGCGCGGTCAACGCCGACTTACAGGTGCTGGAGCAGCGCTTCGCTGCTTCAGGCCGCCAGTTGTCGGTGATGGAATCGCTGATGTTCGACCACCAGCTGGAACAGAACGCGGTGCCGGGTCGGATGCCGATCCGCAACACCTACATCACCTCCGGCTTCGGCACACGCAGCGACCCGTTCGGTCGCGGTGCGGCCACCCACAAGGGCATGGACTTCCACGCCAAGGTCGGCGACCCGGTGATGTCCGTGGCCGACGGCGTGGTCAGCTTCGCCGGCGTGAAGGGCGGGTACGGCAACGTGGTCGACGTCGACCATGGCAATGGCTATGTCACCCGATATGCGCACAACTCGCGCCTGGTGGTGAAGGCCGGCGATCTGGTCCGAGCCGGGCAGGAAGTGGCCAAGGCCGGTTCCACGGGCCGCTCCACCGGTGCCCACGTGCACTTCGAGGTCTGGGAACGCGGCCAGGTGGTCAACCCGCGCAAGTTCCTGGGCGACGGCGGCAATACCCCGGTCGGGCGCGTCTCGCGCGGCTGAGGACGCCATCTGGCGGATCGTGGGCGCTTGAAAGCATGCGCCCTCGTCCCAAGCTACAATGGGTGTTGCCATAGACAGGGCGCGATGCGCCCTGTTTCGTTTGCGGCGGTCGGCTCCGGAGGGAGCGACGCCGTTGGGGCGTCTCATTCCAACCGGTTCCTTCAATGATCAACAGCTTGCTTACCCGCGTCTTCGGCAGTCGTAACGAACGCCAGCTGCGCCAGCTCAACCGCATCGTCGCCAGGATCAATGCGCTGGAGCCGGATATCGAAAAGCTCTCCGACGAGCAGCTCAAGGCCAAGACCCCGGAGTTCAAGCAGCGCATCGCCGACGGCGAAGCCCTGGACAAAGTGCTGCCGGAGGCCTTCGCGGTCTGCCGTGAAGCCAGCCGCCGTGTCCTGGGCATGCGCCATTACGACGTCCAGCTGATCGGCGGCATGGTCCTGCACCTGGGCAAGATCGCTGAAATGCGTACCGGTGAAGGCAAGACCCTGGTGGCTACGTTGCCGGTGTACCTGAACGCGCTGGAAGGCAAGGGCGTGCACGTGGTCACCGTGAACGACTACCTGGCCCGCCGCGACTCCGCGCAGATGGGCCGGCTGTACAACTGGCTGGGCATGAGCGTCGGGGTGGTCTACCCGGGCATGCCGCACAGCGACAAGCGCGAGGCGTACGCCAGCGACATCACTTACGGCACCAACAACGAATTCGGTTTCGACTACCTGCGCGACAACATGGCGCTGTCGCGTGCCGACCGCTACCAGCGCGGCCTGCACTACGCCATCGTCGACGAAGTCGACTCGATCCTGATCGACGAAGCGCGTACCCCGCTGATCATCTCCGGCCCGGCCGACGATTCCCCGGAGCTGTACATCCGCGTCAACCGCGTGGTGCCAAGCCTGATCCGCCAGGAAGCAGAGGAAGGCGAGGGCGACTTCTGGGTCGACGAGAAGGGCAAGCAGGTGCACCTGTCCGAAGCGGGCATGGAGCACGCCGAGCAGCTGCTGGTCGACGCCGGCATCCTCAGCGCCGAAACCGAAGGCCTGTACGCGGCGCAGAACCTGACCGTGGTCCACCACCTCAATGCCGCCCTGCGCGCGCATGCCATCTACCAGCGCGACGTCGATTACATCGTGCGCGATGGCGAAGTGGTGATCGTGGACGAATTCACCGGCCGCACCCTGGCCGGCCGCCGCTGGTCCGATGGCCTGCACCAGGCGGTGGAAGCGAAGGAAGGCGTGCCGGTCCAGCGCGAGAACCAGACGCTGGCGAGCATCACCTTCCAGAACCTGTTCCGCATGTACAAGAAGCTGTCCGGCATGACCGGCACGGCCGACACCGAAGCCTACGAATTCCAGAGCATCTATGGCCTGGAAGTGGTGGTCATCCCGACCAACCGCCCGACCATCCGCAAGGACTCGCCGGACCAGGTCTTCCTCAACCGCAATGGCAAGTTCAATGCGGTGCTGGCCGACATCCAGGAGTGCAACAAGCGCGGCCAGCCCGTGCTGGTGGGCACGACCTCGATCGAAACCTCGGAAATGCTGTCCGAACACCTGCGCAAGGCCGGCGTGCACCACGAAGTGCTCAACGCCAAGCAGCACGACCGCGAAGCGACGATCATCGCCAACGCCGGCATGCCCGGTGCGGTGACCATCGCCACCAACATGGCCGGTCGCGGTACCGACATTGTGCTGGGCGGCTCGCTGGAAGCGCAGCTGCACGAGCTGGGCGAAGACGCCAGCGCCGAGCAGCGCGCCAAGGTGAAGTCCGAGTGGCAGGTCCGCCACGACCAGGTCAAGGCCGCAGGCGGCCTGCACATCGTCGGTACCGAGCGCCACGAATCGCGCCGTATCGACAACCAGCTGCGTGGCCGTTCCGGCCGCCAGGGCGACCCGGGTTCTTCCCGCTTCTACCTGTCGCTGGAAGACAACCTGATGCGCATCTTCGCTTCGGACTGGGTCCAGAAGGCGATGCGCATGATGGGCATGAAGGAAGACGACGTCATCGAAGACCGCCTGGTCAGCCGCCAGATCGAAAAGGCGCAGCGCAAGGTCGAAGCGCACAACTTCGACATCCGCAAGAACCTGCTGGACTTCGACGACGTCAACAACGACCAGCGCAAGGTGATCTACGCGCAGCGCGATGAGCTGCTGGATGCCGAATCGGTCAAGGAGAATGTCGACGGCATCCGTGGCGACGTCATCTTCGACATCGTGGCGCGCTTCGTGCCGCCGAACTCGATCGACGAGCAGTGGGACCTGGCCGGCCTGGAAGCGACCCTGGCGTCGGACCTGGGCGTGCAGATGGACGTGGTCGGGCTGGTCAAGCAGCACGAAGAGCTGGATGCCGAAGCGATCGCCAACAAGGTGCAGCAGCGCGTCGATGAACACTTCGAGCAGAAGGAAACCGGCGTCGGCGAGGAAACCATGCGCGCGCTGGAGAAGCACGTCATGCTGACCGTGCTCGACCAGAGCTGGAAGGAGCACCTGGCCCGCATGGACTACCTGCGCCAGGGCATCTACCTGCGTGGTTACGCGCAGAAGCAGCCCAAGCAGGAATACAAGAAGGAAGCGTTCGAGCTGTTCTCGGAGATGCTGGAGAACGTCAAGCGCGAAGTGGTGACCCTGCTGTCGCGCGTGCGCATCCGCAGCGAGGAAGAAGTGGCGGCACTGGAAGCGGCCGAACGCCAGCAGGCCGAAGCGCGCCTGCTGCAGTCGCAGTTCCAGCACCAGAACGTCGGCGGCTACGGTGCCGACGAAGAGGCGGCCGAGGTGGAAGCGCAGCGCAACGGCGTGGCCCAGGTCACCCGTGAAGAACCCAAGGTCGGGCGCAACGACCCGTGCCCGTGCGGCAGCGGCAAGAAGTTCAAGCACTGCCACGGTCAGCTGACCTGATCCGGAGAACCCCGCGCAAGCGGGGTTCTTTTTTGGCGGCGGGCATTGCGCAGGCCCGGCTCCTTTGGGCATCCTGCCCCCATGCCATCCCCCAAGCGATCGATCCACGTCGTGGCCGGCGTCATCACCGACGCCCGCGGCCGCATCCTGCTCAACCGCCGCACCGAGAACCGCGACATGGCCGGCCTGTGGGAATTCCCGGGCGGCAAGCGTGAAGAAGGCGAAACCTCCGAACAGGCGCTCGTGCGCGAGCTGCGCGAAGAGCTGGGGATCGAGGCCGAGGTCGGCGACTGGATCATGGACGTGCCGCAGGTTTACCCGGACAAGCATCTGCGCCTGGAAGTGCGGCATATCCGCAGCTGGAAGGGTTCCCCGCGGGGA
>Ga0105251_10003404_pt1 | contig 11546 bp, 13 predicted proteins | sample KBSS64metaG_FD_80424 | JGI IMG/M metagenome (GOLD analysis project Ga0105251, IMG submission 80424) | Switchgrass rhizosphere microbial communities from Kellogg Biological Station, Michigan, USA - KBS S6-4 metaG | ecosystem: Host-associated > Plants > Roots > Rhizosphere > Soil | place...
GCCGCGGCTGACTCGCGTCGTAACCAAGGTTGCCGTGGATGTCGCTGTTTCCGATCTTGCCGTTGAAGTTTTCATACTTGAACGACGCACCGCTGGCCTCATGCAGCTTGGCGATCAGGTGGCCGTCGGTGGAATAGGCCGGCGAGTCCGGCAGGGTCACGCCGGTGAGTGGGTAGAGGTTGCCCAGGCTGCTGCCGGAGAGCTTGAGGCGCAGGTCAAGGGCGCCCAAGTTCATCGGGTCAGTCAGGGTGCCGGCCAGCGCGATGCTGGTGTCGCCGATCCTGGCCTGGGCTTGCAGCGGGAACGGCTTGGCCGCGTCCTGCAACGCCAGCAGGCCACCGATCTTGCCGGTGCCATCGAGCTTCTGGCCGTGGTACTGGCCTTTGACCTTGAGGCCGAACGCGTAATCCTGCGGCGCCGAGCCTTTTTCCAGGGCCTTCTTGGCGTCGGCGTCCCCGACTATTTCGCCGAAGGGAATTGGCTTGCCGAGCAAATCAATCACTACGTCGAGTTGGGTCTTGAGGGTTTGGTCGTCGAGGGTCACATGGCCTTTATCGAAGCCGATGGCGCCGATGTCCACCACCCAGTTGGAGGGTTCGGCATTCGGGTCCTTGGGGTCGAACTTGAAGGTCCAGTTGGCGCGGCCGTCGGCCAGGCGCTGCAACTGCGCACTCGGTTCGGTGAGGTCGATACGCGGGATCACCACACGCTGGGCCAGCAACGCCAGGGGCGAGACACGCAATTCCACGCGTTTGAGGGTGACCATCTGCGGGGTTTTCGACCAGTCGGGGTTGCCCAGGGTCAGGTCTTCGGCAATCACATGGGGCCACGGAACCCAGGCGCGCCAGCCGCCTTCATCGGGCTCGCGCTGCCACACCACGGCCAGGTTGCCATTGATGGCAAACGGTCGATGCAGCTCCTCGGAGACCTTGGCGTTGAGCGGCGGCTTGATCCGGTTCCAGTCAAAGAACACCAGAACCAACACCACAATGGCGATTAACAAAACGAAGCTGGCGCAGCTCCAGGCGAGAATTTTACGAGTGCGCGTCATTGCACAGGACTCCAGGTTACGACTGAGCGGGCGCATTGCGGCGCACGTTTTGACTACAGCTTATATGGCTACGACTGACAAACGGCACGGGGGTTTAACCCCATTGATGAATTAGCGCTAAAAACCGCCTTTCCTGACCAATCAGACAATTTCAATCATCAATCACGCACCGTTGTTACCCACGATCGTGTCGAAAATACCCACCACGGTGCAAAAGCGCGGGCTTGAGACCTGCGAGATAGAGCCTTCGCCGAGAACAATCAATTCTGTTGATTATTACCATTGTGTTTATGAACTTTTATATCGACTTATCAAGAGTAGCATTAGCCCTGTACCCAATTTATCGCCCTCCCAAGGAGCAACCCATCATGAAACGCCAATTACTCGCAAGCTTTGTACTTTCCGTCCTGGCCACCAGCGCATTTGCCCTGCCAGCTGCTGAACAGGCCACCCCACAAGTGAAAGCCGATGCTTCCCACGTCAGCCAAACCCTGGCGCGCAGCGGTGCTTCGGACAAGAACAACACCGACTACAACGGCAGCATCACTGAGAACGGTTCGGAACAAGCCAACAAACGCGCTTACACCGAAGGCGTTGCTGAAGGTGGCCGTGATCGTCTGGAACAGAAAGGTCTGGTTGAAGGTGGCGCTGATCGCCTGATGGAACGCAACGCTGTTGCCGAAGGTGGCCGTGATCGCCTGGAACAGAAAGGTCTTGTTGAAGGCGGTGCTGAACAAGCCAACGAACGCGCCTATGCCGGTTCCGTAGCTGAAGGCGGTGCTGACCGTCTGCAAGAACTGCATCAAGCACAGAGCTAAGCCCGTGCTGGCCCTGGAAAAAAGCCCGATCACCCGATCGGGCTTTGACTTTGTGTGAACCGCAACGCCCTTCTCCCTTTTGAAGTTCGACGCTGGCAAAGCTGATTTGCTAGAGTGCGTCGCTGTCCTTGTCCACAAAGCCCGCCTGCCAATGCTGCCCCGTGCCGAACAGAAGCAACAGACCCGACTCGCCCTGATGGACGCAGCCCGCCATCTGATGGAGTGTGGCCGTGGGTTCGGCAGCCTGAGCCTGCGCGAAGTGGCCAAGACCGCCGGCATCGTACCCACCGGTTTCTACCGTCACTTTGCCGATATGGATCAGTTGGGCCTGGTATTGGTCAGTGAAGTCGGCCAGACCTTTCGCGCGACGATTCGCCTGGTGCGCCACAATGAATTCGTAATGGGCGGCATCATTGATGCCTCGGTACGGATTTTCCTGGATGTGGTCGCCGCCAACCGTTCACAATTCCTGTTCCTGGCCCGCGAGCAATACGGTGGCAGCCTCGCCGTGCGCCAAGCCATTGGTGCCCTGCGCGAAGACATCACCAGCGACCTCGCCGCCGACCTGACCCTGATGCCCAAGCTCCAGCACCTGGATGCCGACGGTTTGCACGTAATGGCCGACCTGATCGTCAAGAGCGTGTTCGCCACCCTGCCCGACATCATCGACCCGCCCGCCGAAGCGCTGCCTGCGCACCTCACGCCTCAAGCCAAGATCACCCAGCAACTGCGCTTTATCTTCATTGGCCTCAAGCATTGGCAAGGCTTGGGCAGCACTGAATAAATCAGCGCACGGCGTGGAATCGCTTGGCGGTGGTGTAGTTCTTGTTCCAGTAACTGTTGGCCAGTGAATCGATGCGCACGCTTTTGCCGGTGCGGGGCGAGTGAATGAATTTGCCCTCGCCTATATAGAGACCGACGTGGCTGACCTGGCCGCGCCCGTTGCCCCTGAAAAACACGGCATCACCCGGTTGCAATGCATCGCGCTTGATCGTGGCCGCGGTTGAGCGGTGCATCTCAGACGTCGTGCGGGGCAGATGAATATTGGCTTCGGTCTTGAACAGGTACACCAGAAAGCTGCTGCAATCGAAGCCCTGCCGTACCGAGGTGCCGCCCCACTTGTAGGGCGTGCCCAGCAGCGCATGGGCACGATCGATCACGTTGTCGATAGAAGGCCGCGGGGCAAATGCCGGGGCCCGATGGAGATTGGCCGAAGCAGATGAAAGGGTGAGCGACAAGCTGACAATGATTAAACAGAAAAATGACTTGTACATGATGGAACCGCTGAGAATTAAACACGGAGCGGAATCCTAATGAAACAGCGCGTAACCCGATGACCGCCTAATCCTGTAACTGCGTGGGAAAAATCCGAAACAACTCATCACCCTCCCAAAGATGAAAGAAATTTCATGCAGTGAGCCATGGAATTCAACGCTGAGCGCCCGAATCCGGTGCTATAAATCCACTCACGCACCAAAATGAAACATTTTGGAATAATTCCCTGCGCCATCAGGTGGCAAACACCGCCTGCCTACAGGGAATTCCTACTCCCCGCGTGGTTGGCAAGACCCTTGCTCTAGCTTGCTTATCGCTCATAGCTGGAAGCTTTCTGATGCTGGTGATCCACCGCCGAATCGCCCCCGAACCCGTCTGGGCCGCCGAGTTGTTGCTGAACTTCGAAGCCCGCAGCAAAAGCCGTCTGCGCTGTTTCAGTGCCGATGGAGAAGACGTCGGCCTGTTCCTGGAGCGCGGCCAATCGCCGCTGCACGATGGTGAATTCCTACAAGCCGAAGACGGACGTGTCGTACGCGTATGCGCCCGCCCTGAACAACTGTTGCACGTCACCTGCAGCAGTGCCTTTGAACTGACACGCGCGGCCTATCACCTGGGCAATCGCCATGTCGCCCTGCAAGTGGGTGATGGTTGGTTGCGCCTGCTGGATGACTACGTGCTCAAGGCCATGCTTGATCAGTTGGGTGCGACGACTGAAACCATCGAGGCCCCCTTTCAGCCGGAACACGGCGCCTATGGCGGCGGCCACCATCACTCCCGCCATGGTGACGAAGACTTCAACTACCCGCCCAAGCTGCACCAGTTCGGCGTACGTCTATGAACCCAGCCTGGGCGCTGTTGCGTCTGGCCAGTCCGCAGCTGCCGATTGGCGGCTACAGCTATTCCCAAGGCCTGGAAATGGCCGTGGAGCAAGCCCGCGTGATCGACCCGGCAAGTGCCGGGCGCTGGATCAGTGATCAACTTTTGCTCAACCTGGCGCGCTTCGAAGCGCCGCTGCTGCTCGCCCACTGCAAGGCCGCCGCCGAACAGGATTGGCCGCGCCTCGCGCAGTTGTGTGAGGAACACCGCGCCAGCCGCGAGACCCGCGAGCTGTACCAGGAAAGCCGGCAGATGGGTTATTCGCTGCATCAACTGCTCAACGGTTTGCCGGAGCTGGATGATCACGCGCGGGCGTTTCTCGCGCAGCGACCCGAACCGCACCTGGCCCTGGGCTGGGCGCTGGCCGCACGCGCCTGGCAGATCAGCCCCGACGACGCCCTGGCCGCGTGGCTGTGGAGCTGGCTGGAAAACCAGCTGGCGGTGCTGATGAAAACCTTGCCACTGGGCCAGCAAGCCGCCCAGCGCCTGACCAGTGAACTGCTGCCGCTGCTGCAACAAGCCCAGCAGAGCGCCAGCCAACTCGACCCCAATCACTACGGCAGCGCCGCGTTTGGCCTGTCCCTGGCGTGCATGGCCCATGAGCGCCAGTACAGCCGCCTGTTCCGTTCCTAGGGCACTTTATTTTGGAGAATCATATGAACACCCAACCCCTGCGCGTCGGCATCGGCGGCCCGGTCGGCTCCGGCAAGACCGCCCTGACCCTGGCCCTGTGCCTGGCCCTGCGTGATCGCTACAACCTGGCGGTGGTCACCAACGATATCTACACCCGTGAAGATGCCGACTTCCTGGTGCGCAACCAGGCCCTGGCGCCCGAACGCATCATCGGCGTGGAAACCGGCGGCTGCCCCCACACCGCGATTCGCGAAGACGCCTCGATCAACCTCGAAGCGGTAGACCAGTTGAACCGGCGCTTTCCCGGCCTGGACCTGATCCTGGTGGAATCCGGCGGCGACAACCTGTCGGCCACCTTCAGCCCGGAACTGTCGGACCTGACCATCTACGTGATCGATGTGTCGGCCGGCGACAAGCTGCCGCGCAAAGGCGGGCCGGGGATCTGCAAATCCGACCTGCTGGTGATCAACAAGATCGACCTGGCGCCGCTGGTGGGCGCGTCCCTGGAGCTGATGAATAGCGACACCCAGCGCATGCGCGGCGGTAAACCTTTCGTCTTCAGCAATCAGAAAACCGGCGTCGGCCTGGAAGAAATCGTCGCCTTTATCGAACGCCAGGGCTTGCTGACCGCAGCCTGATCAACCTCAACAAGGAGCCTGTCCATGCGCCTCAATACACTTATCGCTGCCGCAGCGTTGCTGCTCACTCCCGCCCTCGCCTTCGCCCACCCCGGCCATGGCGACAACGGCCTGGTGGCCGGTATCAGCCACCCGCTGGGCGGCATCGACCACTTGCTGGCGATGGTCGCCGTAGGCCTGTGGGCCGCCCAACAAAAAGGCGCCGCACGCTGGGCGCTGCCGTGCACCTTTGTCGGCACCATGCTGATCGGCGGAATGCTGGGCTTTGAAGGCCTGGCATTGCCGGCGCTGGAAAGCGGGATCGCCGCGTCGGTGCTGGCGCTGGGCCTGGCGGTTGCGCTGGCGGTGCGTCCGCCGTTGTTCGTGGCAGTGGCGGCCACTGCACTGTTTGCGCTGTTCCATGGCGTGGCGCATGGTTTGGAGCTGCCGGACATGTCCAGCCCGTGGGCGTATGCCGTAGGGTTTGTGGGTGCGACGGCGGCTTTGCATGCGGCGGGTTATGCCGTGGTGCGTTTCCTGCCGGCGGCAGCAGCGCCGTTGGTGCGGGTGGCGGGTGCGGTTTCGGCGGCGACTGGGGTCTGGTTGCTCGCTGCCTGAGATTTTCAGCGCTCCGGAGGGCCTCTTCGCGAGCAAGCCCGCTCCCACATTCGACTGCATTCCAACAATGGAACTCGATCGAATGTGGGAGCGGGCTTGCTCGCGAAGGCGGCAGTAAAGACAACACCGATCCCAAGCCTGATACCATGTCGCGCAAACACCCCTGCCGTGACGACGCCAGCCGATGCCCATCGCTCCAAGCTCCGCCCTCAAGCCTCAATTGACCGCTGTGTTGACGCACTTCCACGACCTGATCGTGCCGCTCTGGCATGGCCCGGGCTGGAATGCCGACCTGGCGCTGCCCTATGAGGCCCTGGACGCCGACCATCGGCCGTTGCCCCCGCAACGCTACCGCGCCATGGCCTGCGCACGGCAGTTGTACCTGTTCGCCAGCCTGATCGGCGAGCCCGGCGCAGCCTTTGCCGAGGAGCGCGCCGCCGCGCTGTTCCGTTCCCTGCAACGGCACTTCCACGACGCCGAGCACGGCGGCTGGTTCTACAGCATCGACGCCCACGGCAAGCCGCTGGATAAACGCAAGGACCTCTACACCCACGCCTTCATCATCTTCGCCTGCGCCCACTATTGGGCCAAGGTGCGTGAATCGCTGGTGGAGTCGGTGCTCGATGCCGCCCTGGAAGTGGTCGCCGAACGCTTCGCCACCGGCGACGGCCTGTACGAAGCGGTGCTGGAACGTAACTGGTCGTCCCTCAAGTCCGGCCCTCTGCAAAACCCGTTGATGCACCTGGCCGAAGGCTTCCTTGCCACGCTGGCCGTGCGTGAAGACGCCGGCACCCAGGACGCATTGCTGGACCTGGCCAACGCCATGCAAAAGCGCTTCATCGACCGCCAACACGGGGTGATGATGGAAAAACCCCTGGGTGCTGTGGATAACTGGTTTGAACCGGGGCATCAGTTCGAATGGTTTTTCCTGCTGGAATCTTCGGATTTGCTGCGAGGTACACCGCTGCACGCGTCCCTGAACAAAGCGTTCAGCTATGCCGAGCAAAAGGGTGTGGATAACGCTACCGGTGCGGTCAGCGGCATGCTGGCCCTGGACGGCAGCGTACGCGACGGCACCGAACGCATCTGGGCCCAGGCCGAATACCTGCGGGCGCTGACCTTGCGGCCCAACAGTGAAGCCGTGCTGCACCGCCAATTGCTGGCGTTGCAGCAGCGCTTCCTGCACGACAAAGGCTGGAATGAATGCCTGGATGCCAAGGGGCAAGTGAGCCGACGGGATATGCCGTCGACCACGCCTTACCACTTGGCGACATGCTACCTGGGCCTTACGCAATCCATTTGCGATCCCCGGTAAAACTGATCGTCAGCCAGCGCGCCGCGTCCGGTTTGCCCAGCCCTGTGGATATTTCTTCGCGCAGCCCGTCCAGGGTGGCGACGTTATCCACCGGGTAATCCGCCGGCAGCACCACATGAATCTCGATAAACCGCGCCCGCCCGTGCTTCTGCACGTAGGACACGTAATCATCGAAACCATGCTTGGCCACCACCGCCTCCATCACTTCGCGGACCTTGCCGTCCAGTTGGTCCGGCACAATCCCCAGCACATCCCGCAGCGCCGGGCGCAGGATCTTGAAGGCCGGCGCCAGCATGCTCAGCGCCAGCAGGATCAGGATCAACGGGTCGACGTACACCGCCCACTGCCCGTAGCCCTGGGACTTGAGCAACAGTGCCGCCAGGAAGCTCACCAGCAGCCCCACCGACAGCATCGCGTCCACCAGCCAGCTGATGTTGTCGAACTGGATCAGCGACGACTTGAGCGTGCGATTGCGGTAACGCACATAGAAGAAATAAGCGAACTCGACGACGGTAAACACCGCCGCGTAGATGATCACCAGGCCCAACTCGATATCGCGCCCGCCATTGATAATGCCGAACACACCGTTGAGAAACGCATAGATGGCGATCAACAGCAGGAAACTGCCTTCGATCAGCAGCACCATGGGTTCCAGGTGCCAGTAGCCGAACTGGAAACGTTCGTTGCTTTTCTTGGCGATCAGCTTGGCCGTGATCAGCATCAGCACCTTGATGGCCGTGGCGATCAGCGAGAAAAAGCCGTCGAATAATATCGATTGGGCGCCTGACACCACACCCGTGACAATCCCGGCGATCGCCACGGCGAACATCAGGATGGTCGATTGTTTGAGCAGCGACTGCTCACCTCGGTTACTCACATATCCTCCTGTCAAAACCTTTGAACCGCACAGCGCGGCGGGGTTTTCAGGGGTGGAGTGTACCTTATGTCCTGTTTTGGCCGATTTGCCGCATATTCAAGGCTGACAAAAACCTGTGGCGAGGGAGCTTGCTCCCGCTGGGGCGCGGAGCGGCCCTAGCTTTTTTGGGGCCGCTTCGCAGCCCAGCGGGAGCAAGCTCCCTCGCCACAACAGCTCGACGAAATTAGGCCTTGGCGCCACGCTCAATCGCAAACCCGGCCCAGGTCTGGCTGACCGGCATCAGTTCCAGACGGTTGATGTTCACGTGTGCCGGGGTGTTCAGCACCCAGAAGATCGTGTCCGCAATGTCCTGCGGCTGGATCGGCTCGGCACCGGCATAGGTCGCGTCATAACGCGCCTGGTCACCGGCAAACCGCACCAGGGAGAACTCGCTTTCGCACAGGCCGGGCTCAATGTTGGTCACGCGCACGCCGGTGCCCTGCAAGTCGCACCGCAGGTTCAGCGAGAATTGTTTGACGAAGGCCTTGGTGCCGCCATACACGTGACTGCCCGGGTACGGGTAGCTGCCGGCGATGGAGCCAAGGTTGATGATGCCGGCGCCACGGCCGTGGGCGATCAGGCGCGGCAACAGCAGACTGGTGGTGGTCAGCAGGCCTTTGATGTTGGTGTCGACCATGGTTTCCCAATCGTCGAGGCTGCACTTGGGCGCAGGGTCGGTGCCCACCGCCAGGCCGGCGTTGTTGATCAGCCCGCGCAGCGTGGCGAAGGACGGCGGCAGGTTGGCGATCGCCTCTTCCATGGCCTTGCGGTCACGTACGTCCACCACCAGGCCGAGTACTTCGGTCTGCTTGGAGAGCTCGGCGCACAGGGCGTTCAGGCGCTCTGCGCGGCGGCCGGTGAGCACCAGTTTCCAGCCGGCTTCGGCAAAACGGCGGGCACAGGCTTCGCCGAAACCGGAGGTCGCGCCAGTAATAAACAGCGTATTGGACATGGTGTTCTCCTTGCAGGGCTACGAGGTAAAAAATCAGCCAGCAGAATGCCCGGCTGCCGGGCTGGCGGCAACTGATACGCGCTGTGGACAGCGGTGAAGGCGGCTCATACTGTACGAAATTCAACCAATCAATTGGGAGCCATACAGGCTGTGGCGTGCAGCCATGTGCGCGCACCTTATCCACAGCCCCGTCCACAGTCTTTGGGGGCAAGTGCAAAAGCTGAAAGCCACGGTGTACAAGGCTTTCAGCGCTATTCAAAAAGTTTTTTGCTTGACCTGGACCCAGCCATATGTAGCCCGGTTCAAAACAGTGCACTCAGGACGATGGCTACAGGCCAGTCATTCCGGCCTCTGCGGCACTCTTTCCAGAGTTTAGTCACAGACTTATCCACAGGCCGAAGTGACATATTCCGGTCATATACCTGTGTCTTTAAACAGGTTGACAAAACCCTCGGGTGGTCGCGAAAAACTCGCTGATCAATAAACAACCACCGCGCTACAAGCCACGGAAACAAAGGCCTCCAGCCAGCTACTCCCACGTTACCCACAGCCGGTTCCACAGTGGTTGGGGACAAGTCAAAACTGTGACAAAACAGGGATTTGCGGCGGCTATATGTCGCGCTTTGGCAGGTGTCTGGATTTGTTGTCCACAATTTCAGGAAAGCGCTGTGGATGATCGTTCCCACGCTGATCGTTCCCACGCTCTGCGTGGGAATGCAGGCCGGGACGCTCCGCGTCCCAAAGCGTGACGCAGAGCGTCACAAGAGGCGTTCCCACGCGGAGCGTGGGAACGATCAGAGTTACATCAGTGCCCGCCGAGGTAGGCGTTGCGCACCTCTTCATTCACCAGCAGTTCCTTGCCGGTGCCGGTAAGGCGAATCTCGCCGTTGACCATCACGTACGCCCGGTCCGACAAGCGCAGCGCATGGTTGGCGTTCTGCTCCACCAGGAAGATGGTCATGCCGGTAGACGCCAGCTCCCGCAGCGTGGAAAAGATCTGCTTCACCACAATCGGCGCCAGCCCCAGGCTCGGCTCGTCCAGCAGCAACAGCTTGGGTCGACTCATCAGCGCACGGGCGATGGCGAGCATCTGCTGCTCACCACCGGACATGGTCATTGCCCGCTGGTTACGCCGCTCCTTGAGCCGCGGAAACAGCTCGAACATCCGCTGCATGTCCTCGGTAGCGAACTTGTCGCCAATCGGGATGGTGCCCATCAGCAGGTTTTCCTCGACGGTCATGTCGGGGAACACCCGCCGCCCTTCCGGCGACTGCGCAATGCCGTTGGAGGCGATGTAGTGGGACGACTTGTGGGTGATGTCGACGCCGCGATAGATGATCTGCCCGGACTCGGCCCGTGGCTGGCCAAAGATCGACATCAGCAGCGTGGATTTACCCGCGCCGTTGGAGCCGATCAGGCTGACGGTTTCGCCTTCGTTGATGTGCAGCGAGACTTTCTTCAGGGCCTGGATCGGGCCGTAGTACACGTCCAGGTCTTTCAGTTCGAGGATTGGCTCACTCATACCAGCTCCTCTTCATCAGCGCCCAGGTAAGCCGCGATCACTTTAGGATCGTTGCGGATTGCTTCAGGGCCACCTTCAGCAATCACGTTGCCGTGGTCCAGCACCACGATGTGGTCGGAAATACTCATCACCATGCCCATGTCGTGTTCGATCAGCACCACCGTCAGGTCGTGCTCGTCCCGCAGCAGGCGAATCATCGCGCTGAGGGCTTCAGTTTCCTGGGGGTTGAGGCCGGCAGCCGGTTCGTCGAGGCAGATGATCTGCGGCCGGGTGCACATGGCGCGGGCGATTTCCAGGCGGCGTTGTTGGCCGTAGGACAACTCGCCGGCCAGGCGGTTGGCGCAGTCCACCAGGTCCACCACTTCCAGCCAGTAGAAGGCATGGTCGAGGGCATCGCTTTCAGCCTTGCGGTAACCCTTGGTGTTGAGGATGCCCGCGAGCATGTTGCGGTTGACCCACATGTGCTGGGCCACCAGCAGGTTCTCCACCACCGACATTTCCTTGAACAGGCGAATGTTCTGGAAGGTGCGCGCCAAACCGGCACGGTTCACCAGGTGGGTGCCGCCGAACATTTTGTAGAACACCCGGCTGAAGAAGCTTTTCGGTGAGACAAAGTCAGTGGCCTTGAAGCGCTCGCCCAGCAGCTGGATCACGTTGGTCTGCTTGCCGCGCACATTGAGTTCGATCTTGCCGCCGGAGGCTTTGTAAAAACCGGTGAGGCAATTGAACACCGTGGTCTTGCCGGCACCGTTGGGGCCGATCAGGGCGAAGATCGAGTTGCGTTCGACCTTGAGACTCACATCGCTCAAGGCCTTGATGCCACCGAAGTGCATCATCAGGTGTTCCACGGAGAGGACGACTTCCTTGCTCATGGCGCCACTCCTTTACGTGGGACTACACCGGTACGGCTGATACGAATCAGGCCTCGTGGTCGCCAGATCATCATCACCACC
>Ga0105251_10003405_pt1 | contig 11540 bp, 13 predicted proteins | sample KBSS64metaG_FD_80424 | JGI IMG/M metagenome (GOLD analysis project Ga0105251, IMG submission 80424) | Switchgrass rhizosphere microbial communities from Kellogg Biological Station, Michigan, USA - KBS S6-4 metaG | ecosystem: Host-associated > Plants > Roots > Rhizosphere > Soil | place...
CATGGCCAAACAGCTGGGCAGCTCACAGCGAGCCAGCGCACGAGAACTGGATTGGCTCCTCAGCGACTGCAAGCTCACGACGAACTTTCGCGAATTCGCGGGCATGACCAACCTGGCCGACTACGAAAGCCTGGTGCGATGGCGCGAGCTTGAAGAAGAGCGCAGCCCAGAGCAGCGGGAGCGCTTTGGCTATCATCCGGAGCGCTACAGTGCAAAAAGCCACCTGAAGAGTATCGAACACCGAGCAGCCAAGTTGGAGAAGGCGTTACGCCGGGCGCCGCAGGCGTGCGTGCAGCTGCGCCGCGACTTTCTGCGCGTGCATCGTTACTCACAGAGCCGGTGAACTGTTAGCCGCGGGCGTCAATGGTTAACTATCCCACGGACTGGAATTGACAAAAGACGCATTAAACATTATACTAATATAAACGTTGGCCTAGACCACCAACAGCGCCAGTCAACGCCCAAAGAGTTGAGTTAACTATGCCCAAACTGTACCACAAGGCCGTGTATGCGCCGGAAGTCTTTTTCCGCTCGCCCGGCATCGTTCGCCTTCGCTACTCACGCCACGCGGAAGAAGCCGCTTATGACGACCGCTATTGCGACCTGACGCAATACCTTGCTCCCGTAATGAATTTCGACGACGCTGAAATCGTCGAAGTCGAGCTGGATGATGAAGGCCAAATCAGCAAGCGCGTCGCCCGTTTCAAGGTAGCGCCCAACCTCGTTCTGGTGATGGCCGTCAGCAGCGACGGATACGTGAAAACGGTATGGGGAAACCGGCCCAGCGACCAACACAAGACGCTCAAACAGAAGAAGTACGAGCAGCGTCCTCGCCTGGTTCCGGGGCCGCTGAAGCACACCCTGGAAGCTCAGTCCGCGGCAGCGTGAGTCGGGCTCGGGAACCGCTCCGCACCTTCGACGCGGTTCCCGAAAACTCTCACCTTTGACCCGTGAGAATCGAACGCATCGTTAGGCTGACTCCACTGCCATGCTTGGCTGACGCGGGTCCCAAAGCCGGTGCGGCATGCCAGACAGGCGAATCTGACCGGTTCCCGAAAAGTCTCACCTATTGCGTTCGTGCCGCTTGCTGGGGCCTGCCGACAGCATCGCGCGCAGCTCTGCGAACGCCTTGACGGACCTAGGGGTCGGCTGCGGAGGTTGTGCTGCCTCGGACATGACCTTCAGCGCCTCATTGCACTGTGCAACATCGAACCAGCCGAAGTGGGCGCTTGCCACCGGAATGTTCATTCTTGCCGCGAGCCAGCCGTAGGCGTCTGTGCGCGACATCTGGCCGGACTGCCACATCGCATTGAACTGCGTCTTCGCCTTAACGCGCGCGGCGCGGATGTCCGCCGTAGCCAGAGTGCCAACCGGAATTCCTGTGTATGGGTGCGTGCCTACGTAGGCACGACAGCTCTCGCGTTCGCACAGATACATCCAGGGCCACTCGCCATACGACTGGCCATAGACCTCGGAATTGTTGGCGAGCCGCACGGAACCGCTGCAATGCGGGCAGATGGTCGGAATCGGCAGCCGGTCTTTGACGCGACGTTCGGCGGACTTGCTGAAAGTGGGCTTTTCGCTCATGCATGTCTCCTGCAGAGGTTCCGTCGCGGCCGAGGGGCCAGGATGAGAAGTGGGGTCAATATAGCACATTTTTACCAGTTAACACGCATATCGCTAAAAAGAAGACCTGTTATCAGAAACACAGTCAGCCCGTGACCTTATTGCCAAAAGCGGCATATTCAGTTATACTGTGAGTAATCTATCAATCATCACCGAGACCAAAGCTATGCCTGCTATTGTCCGTGCTCTCGACCTGGGTTCTGGCTGGGTCAAATTCAATAAACTCGTCGATGGAAAGCTTGCCTACCAGAGCTTCCCGTCGCTCGCGCCGCGCAGTACCGGCCGGGACCTGTCCGTCTCGCTGCTGGGCAAGCGCGACACGGTCACCGTGAATGTGGAGGGGACCGCGTACGAGGTGGGCCCCGACAGCGCGGACCTCGACAGCAACGACAGCACGCGGAACCTGAACGACCAATTCATCTACTCGGACGCATACCGCGCGGTGTTTTACGGCGCACTGCATTACATGGGCGAATCTGTCATCGACCTGCTGGTCGTCGGCTTGCCGCTCACCACGATTCATCGCGCAAACGACTTGAAGGCGCTGTGCCTCGGCGAGCACAAAATCAACGACACCACGACGGTCACCGTGAAGGACGTGCTCGTGCTGCCGCAGCCTATGGGCGGCATGTACTATTGCCTGTCGCAGCGCGATAAGCGTGAGGAATTTGAATTCCTCGACGATGAAACGAATTTGCTCATCGACCCAGGCTACTTGACGTTCGATTTCCTGGTCGCAAATGGTGTGAAGATTAATGATGCACGCAGCAGCGCGCATCCGGGTGGCGTCTCGAAAATCCTGCGCGCCATCTGCGAATCGCTGTCGAACAAGTTCGGCGTCAAGTACGACAACCTGGCGGCCGTGGACAAGGCGCTGGAGCGTCGTCGCATCAAAATCAACGGCAAGGCCGAAGACCTCCTCGAGCACATCAAGTTCGCGAAGCCCTCTATCGAAGGCAGCGTGAACTACCTGCGCAACATTGCGGGCGACGGCGCCGACATCGACAACATCATCCTGTTCGGCGGTGGCCAGCACATCTTTGCAAAGACGATTCTGAGCTACTACAAGAACCACACCGTGTACGTGCTGGGTGATTCGCAGTATGCAAACGTCAAGGGCTATCAGGCCGCGGGCGAAACGCACGCGAAGGTGAAGCCTATCCCGTGCGTCGACGAAGACCTGCCGGGGCTCACCGTGCTGCGCTACGAGGCGCCGAAGGCTCCCGCTGCGCCGGCAACAACGTCAGGCAAGGCCGCAGCGACCGCTCCCGCATCTGTCAGCGACGACATCTGACCAATGGCCGTCGCGAGTGTGAGCGCGCTCGCGACGGTTCTCTGGTTGAACTTTAAAAATCGAGGCCTCATGGCGCGATATGTTTTGATGTACATCGGGAAAGGCCGGAAGCCTGCCCAGGATGTCGCCCAAATTGAGGCGATGCGTGGCGTGAGCGTTGTCGACAAGTCGACTTCGAATATCGTGATTGTCGAGGCGCCGGCTTCGGTCAAAAAAGCAGTTGAGGCGATGCCCGACTGGGTGGCGGGCAAAGAGACCAAATTCGATATACCGAAAAATCCGCATTTCTAATCGACACCAGGTTCAAAGCCTGTGCAGGCCCGTCAACATGGCGGGCTTTTCTTTTTGGCTTGTGCGCTGGCCTCGCTAGGTCTCCCGCGGTTCAGTGCCTTCCCTGGCTGCCCCTTTCCTCGCTCGGCGCGCGTGCGCCGAATAGCGGGCTAATCGACTCAAATCCTGCGGCGAATAGCACTGGCAACCGACAGACTGGCACGCCTCCTCGACATCGTACTGAAAGAAGCTTCCGTCAAGACTTGCATTATGTGTATTTGATGATATACTAAAAATCACTAGGCGTTCTCCTACTCAAACACATCAACTGCACAGGCTTACCCATGTTCAAGAGCATTCGCATCTATAAAATCGACGAAAGCTGGACTCGCCCGAGTGGCCCGGCAATCGAAGCGGCCCTGAAGAAGTTCGCGTTTGCGCCGCTGGGTGCGACCGAAAAGGAATCCATCGGCTGGGTGTCGCCGCGGCCGCAAGACCACTCGCCGCTCCTGGAAGTCATCAACGGCCAGTGGATTCTCAAGGTGCAGAAGGAAAGCAAGTCGGTTCCGGCTGGCGCGCTGAAGAAGGCGCTGGCGGCGCGTGTTCAGAAAATCGAGGAATCCGGCCGGAAGGTGGGCCGCAAGGAGAAGAAGGAGCTCAAGGAGGAAGTCGAGCTCACGCTGCTGCCGCGCGCATTCAGCAAGACGTCGGCTACGCTCGTGTGGCTCGATGTGAAGAAGCACCGGATGATTGTCGGCTCGAGCAGCCAGAAGGCAGCGGATGAAGTCGCAGCGGCCATCATCGAGACGACGCAGGAAGCAGGCAGCATCATTCAGCTGAGCCAGCTCCAGACGCAGCAGTCGGCGTCGGCCGCCATGTCGCAATGGCTCGTCGATAAGGAAGCGCCGGCTGGCTTCTCGCTGGACCGGGACCTCGAGCTGCGCCAGCCCGACGAAGAGAAGTCGGCCGTGCGTTACGCGCGCCACAACCTCGAAATCGACGAAGTGGTCGAGCACATCAAGTCGGGCAAGATTCCGACGCAAGTGGCGATGACGTGGGACAGCCGGGTCTCGTTCGTGCTGAGCGCGGACGGTTCGCTCAAACGCATCGAGCTGCTCGAGGAAGTCTTCAAGGACGCATCGGAAGACGACTTCAACTTTGACGGCGACGTCACCATTGCAACGGGCGAGCTGACGAAGCTCATCCCCGACCTCGTCGAGGCATTGGGCGGCGAACTGGTGGTCGACTAAGGCATGCTGTCTCAGAGCTTTGACCTGTGGGTGGCCTGCCAGCGTGTTTTCAACGTTACGCCGGCCATCGTTGACGACAACCGCACGCTTGAGGGTGGCGGCGTCGTACGGTTTCTCGCGACCACGCGCAGCGATAACTATGGCGTTTTCCTCGAAGAGATGTTCGAACGAGAAGACGCGGTGCTCGCGACGGGACTGATGGACGACGAGGACACCGAGCGCATCATAGCCCTCGAAGATGATTTCGATGGTGAGAGCCGCTACATGGTGGTGCGCGCGGCGCCGAGCTACCTCGACGAAGACACGATTGCGCTGGAAGTCGAGGTGTTTCTCGAGTCGTCTCCAGCATCCTTGGCCCAGGTGGTAGAGACGGTCAAACAGTGTTCGCGCGAAGGTACCTTCGAGAATCTGCTCGACGAGCGCATGGAGGAAGAGACGCCTGTAGCCGACCCGATGGATGTTTCGCCGTCGGCAAAAGAAGCGCCGCAGCAGGGCCGCTCGCTTCTTGACCGCTGGTTTAGAAAACGGTCCTGAGTGGATAGAAAAGCCAGCTTACGCTGGCTTTTTTGCTTTATTGAGCCTGCCAGACGACGCCAGCATATGGGTCCGTGAATCCTTCCAGCCACCACCGTTCGCACGGACCACCCTTCCACGGGCAATCCTGTCGGCGCTTTCCTTCGCGCGCGGCTGCCGCGCCGCTGGCACGCTCGCGCGCCGCCAGTTCGTCGTCGGTGTCCTGGGTAGCGATGGCCGCAAGGGCGACTGGCATCTGGAGGTTGGATTGCGGAAGCATTTCGTTCAGAGAATGTGGTCAACGAGCAGGCGAAGCTCGTCCCTGCCGCGTTTGTCGCGATGAAGCGCGAGTTTATAGATGAGCTTGACTGTATCTTTCGGCACGGTTCCTTCAAAGCGGAACCGGGTCGCACGAAGCGTCACACCATCGCGCGTCAGCACCATGTTTAGCTGGTCGCGGTGCTTGCCCGTGAGCTTGGCTTCCTCGACGGTGAACGTGTCGCAGAACGCAGGCTGCGGGAACATCTGGCCCCACGGCGGGCCACTCAGCTCGCTTGCCGTTTTCGGGGAAAGCTCCTGCCCGGACAGCGAACCGTCGTGTTCGACTCGCTCGTTGAGCAGCTCGTCGGTGAGAATCCTTTCGGCCTCCGCTTCGAGCGCATCTCGGAACGTCTCGAACCCGCCCGGTCGAAGCGTCACACCCGCTGCCATCGCATGGCCGCCGAACTTCGGCATCAGTCCTGGATGAGCTTTATCGACCTGGTCGAGCGCGTCCTTCAGGTTGAACCCGGGTATGGAGCGGCCGGAGCCCTTGATTTGGCCCGTCGTCGAATCCGTCGTCATCACGAAGGTCGGACGATAGCGGCGCTCCTTGATGCGCCCCGCCACAATACCGATGACACCAGCGTGCCAGTCCGGCGAGTGAACGGCGATGGAGCGCGTGCCCTCCACGACCAGCGCTTCAGCCTGCTGCACCGCTTCCACTACCGTCTCGTGCTCGATTTCCTTGCGCGTCTGGTTGATGGTCGCGAGCTGGGTCGCAAGCATCTCGGCCTGGTCCGGGTCATCCGTAATGAGGCACTCAATTCCCACGTCCATCGTTTCCAGGCGCCCTGCCGCGTTGATGCGAGGTCCGATGCCGAACGCGATGTCCATCGTCAGCAGGTCTTCGATGCGGGTGTGATTCGTAACGCCCACTGTCGCCAGCGCTGCGATGCCAGGAAACGAGTTGCCCGAGCGGATGCGCTCAAGCCCGGCCTGAATCAGGATGCGGTTGTTTTCGTCGAGCGGCACCACATCTGCCACACTGCCCACGGCAACCAGGGGAAGCAGGCTGCTGACCTTGAAGCCCGGTTGCGCGGGTTCAATGCCGCGGCGCTTGAGCTCATCCTGCAGCGCCCACAGCACGTACCAGATGACGCCGACGCCCGCCGTAGCTTTCGTCGGGAACTGGCAACCAGGCTGAGAGGGGTCGACGATGACGTGCGCAGGCGGCAGCGGCTTGCCCTTCGCAGGAAGGTGGTGGTCCGTGACGACGACTTCCAGGCCCAGTTCGAGCGCGCGTTCGACGCCCGCGTGACTCGCCACACCGTTGTCCACGGTGACGATGATTTCAGTCGAGGGAAAGCGCTGGAAGGCCAGGTCCACTACGCTCGGCGTCAATCCATACCCGTGCACCATACGGTCCGGGACAATGAAATTGATGTTCGCGCCGAGCGCACGCATGCCGCGCAGCGTTACCGCACAAGCTGTCGCGCCGTCGCAGTCGTAGTCCGCGACGACGAGAAATTTGCGGCCCTGCTGGATACCATCCGCGAGGAACTGCGCAGCCTCGGCAGTACCTTTCATCTGCGAGTGGTGATACAGAAAGCGCAGCGCGCCGCCGAGCTCAACCATCGAACCCAACCCGCGCCCAGCCAGCACGCGCGCCAGCAACGGCGGCGCGCCTTCGCGCATGAGCGTTATCGCCGTGGCCGGCGAGTAGGTGCGCTGCGCAACAGTGACGCGGGTGGATTCGGACATGATTAGTGCAGCGTCTCAGCGACGAAAGTCAGATGGCTTCCGAACAGCGAGTCGACGGCTTCTTCCGGCGTGAGGTCGAACACCGGCACGCGGATGCGCCGAAGGTTGGCGAATTGTTCGACTGCGAGCAGCGTGCCCACTTTGCGGTTATACGTATCGTGGTGGCTGCACAGCGCCGTGGACACTTCGATAAAGCTGTCGGTCGACAGCTTGCGGTATGCAACAGTGATGCCGCCCTGTTGCAGGAAAGCATCGCCTTCAGGCGTGTCCAGCACGAGCGGACGGAAGTGCTTGATGCGGATGCCTTCTTCGTCCGCGACGCGTCGGGCGGCCGCATAGCGGGCGGCCTGGTCTGCCACAATGTCGCCACTCAGCTGCTTCAGGTTGACGGGTTCGGTCATGCGGGTGTTCTCCAGTTGGATGATTGAGTCCGATATGGACCTGACGATAATATATCGTCAAACACGTATAACGTCAAATCAACCGACTTCGACATGGTGCGAGTATAGCGCATTAAGCTATTTTTGTGCTATAATTGCATTAACAAGTTAACAAGGAATCTAACCCATGCCGCAGACTGTTCTTGAACAGCTGGAACAAGCTTCGAAGCGCGTCGAAAGCGCTACGACCCGCCGCAACGCGATTCAGGCCAAGCTGGAAGCTGCACGGCAACTCTACTCCGAGGCGCTCAAGGAAGCTGAAGGCCTCGTCAATGCACGCATTGAGAAGAAGCGCCATCCCGACCTGCTCAAGCCAGGTGTCCCGGTCAACCTCGACCTGCTTCGCACTATCCTGACGCGTGAAGAAGCTGAGAACGCGAAGGCGGTGGCCGAGTTCGTGCGTGCTGTTGACGACTTCGAAGCCTTCATTTCCCGCATCGAGAAGGCGCTCGCCGACCCCGAAGCAATGAACGAGCTGCTGCTTACCATCAAGCCTGTCGCGCCGGCCGCCGCCGCGCCCGCTACGGCCGAACCTGCGGCAACCGCAACTTCCGGTGCCGCCGTTCAATTCAACGAGGACGACATCTGATGCCCGTCACTGTCGCCACGGTCGACCTGGAGCGTCTGAACCGGCGTTACACCGGGCTGCAGCTGCGCTTTGCCGCCCTGCAGGGCCGCGCCGAAGAGCTTCAGGCGACAAAGACCCGCCTTTCGCGGGAAATCTCGCTCGCGAAGGCGCGCATCGAGCTGGCTCCAGAAGTCACGGAAGCATTCAACTACCTCCAGGAGCAGGCGCACCAACTGGCCGTCGGCGAATTCGAGGAATTACTGAGTGCGTTCGTCGCAGACGTTATTCCGGATGCTGGCCGCATTCATCTCGAGCTCGGTCAGGAGCGCGGCGCGCCGTCGCTCGACATCCTGCTGGATAACTCGGGCGACACGGAAAGTATTCTCTATGGCAACGGCGGCGGCCTGACCAACGTCGTTGTGACCGGGCTCGGCTATTCGGCGCTCTCGCGCACCCGCAACCGCCAGCTGATGCTGCTGGATGAGCCGGACTGCTGGCTCAAGTCGGACAACGTTCCAAACTTCGTGAAAGTCATCGCAGAGGTCGCAAATCCGCGCCACGATGAAGACGGAACCTATGTGCCCGGCGTGCAGACGCTGATGATTTCGCACAATGAATCTACGAGGCTTGCTGATGGCGGACACATTCAGGACGTAAAGCTCGAGTACGACCTGAGTTCGTTTGCTGCCCGCCATGGCGTGAAGGTCGTCGAAGTCGGTGAAAAGTCGGAATGCGCGTATGTCGTCTGGGTTCCGCGAAACGGTCGCGGTGCTGACACCATCGAAATCCGCTACCGTGGTCCGAACGAAGGCGACGATGAACGCAATGCGCTGACGAAGGGCTATCCATATGTCGAATCCATCGAAGGCGCGCGCGCCTGGGACTCGGTCGATGAAATCGGCATCCGCTGGATTGAAGCGACCAACCTGCGTTCGCACGTGCGCACTCGCCTGAACCTGTCTTCGGGCCTGAATGTGCTCACGGGCAACGTTAACGCAGGCAAGAGCAATCTGTACTTCACCAGCCTGCGCGCGATGGCCTATGGCGAGACCGATGACACCATGATTCGTCACGGCGCGGATTCGGCAATTGTCCGCATCGGCCTGGAGAGCGGCGTGGTGCTCGAGGTGGTGCGCAGCCGCAAGGGTTCGCCCAAGGTGATGTACCGCCGATTCAATTCACAGGCAGATTTCCTGGCCGGCCGTCCTGCGCACGAAGGTCGTCAGGAAAATCGCGGCGGTGTTCCATCGTTCATTTCCGACGTGCTCAAGATTGAGCGTGTCGATGGCCTGGACATTCAGCTGCGAAGCCAGAAAGAGCCGGTGTTCCTGCTCAATGAGGCCCCGGCACGTCGTGCGCAACTGCTGTCGGTCGGTCGCGAATCCGGCCTGCTGCAAGCGATTATCGAACGCCATCGGCTGAAAAACCGTCGCGACAAGGACCAGGTCAAGCGCGACGAAATCGAACTGGCTCAGGTGAACCGTACGTTGACGGCGCTGGTGCCGCTCGGCTCGATGTCGGCGCTCGTAGACATCATGGATGGCCTGCTCGTCGAAGCGCAGGCAGCAGATGCGCAGGTCCTGGAGAATCGCTCCCTGGTTGCCCGCATGGAGCCGATGGAAGGCCGTGTGACGCTGCTGCAGGCCTTCGGCGATACGCTGGCCGCTGCGCCCGTGGCTCCGGCGGTCGTATCAACGCAGCCTCTGGAAGACGTCGTAGCCCGCGTAGTTCGCTCGTCGCAACTTGCGCAGCTCCCGGATATGCCGTCTCGTCCGGCAACGCCGGTTCTCGCCGACATCGCGAGTATGCAACGTCTTGGGGGCGCCATTGCTCGCGGACAGCAGGCCATGACGCTCCTGTCGGCGCTCAAGCCGGCACCCGCAGTTCCGGAACTGGCCAATACGGCTCGCGTGCAACATCTGATTTCGGCGCTCTCCGCAGGGCAGCAGGCCAGCGCGCTCTCGACACTGATGAAGGCCGCGCCTGTCGTGCCGCAGGTTCTGGATACGTCGGACCTTCGCCGGGGTGGCGTCGCGCTCTCCAAGCGCCAGGAGGAAGTCAGCGTGCTCGAAAAGGACGCAGTGACTGCTGTGGCGGACGCGAGCGCGGCGGACGAAGCACAACACAAGCTCAGGCACGACCTCGGCGTCTGCCCGACCTGCAACCAGACTTTCCCGGAAGCAAGCCATGCTTAATATCATCAACGGCTACCTGGGTTTCCTGTTCATCGGGGACACCCACATTGCGCGCCGGCCCGGTCGCCGCATCGACGACTATCTGACGGCTATTCTCACGAAGCTGCTGCTGGCCGCTCAGATTGCGAAAGAGCATCGGCTGATTCCCGTGCACCTCGGCGATATGTTCAATCGCCCGCGCGAGAACGACCTCGAAGTGCTCAATCGCACGCTGGCCGTGCTGCGCGAATTCGACCTGCCGGTGGGCATGGGTCTGCCGGTAGTCGCCGGGTCGCACGACCGCACCGAAACGCGCCTGACGGACAAGGACGCATTGCATCTGCTGGCTAACTTCGGCGTTGTCATGCCAATGGACAAGCCCGGCAAGGTGCTGACGGCCGACTTCAACGGCGTGCTCACGAATCTGTGGGTCACGCCGGCCGGCCAGCCCGTGCCGCATAGCATCGACGCAGAGCCTGGCACCCGCAACATCATGCTGACGCACCACGATTTCGACTTCAACGGCCTGTATCCGGAAGCATGCGAACTGCACGAAATCGAAGGCTGCGACCTGATGGTCAATGGTCACATGCACAAAGCGACGTCGATGGTGCTCAGGGGCCGCACGGCATGTCACAACCCGGGCAGCCTGGCGCGCGTCAAGGTCGACGAGCGCAATCACAAGCCGGTGGTGTCCATGTGGACGCCGGCGCACAGCCTGAACCTGGAAGCGATTGCGCTGCCGTTCGCTGACAACGTGTTCGACCTCGCGGGCAAGGAAGTCTATGCCGCGGACCCGAAGGACCTGAAGCCGACGCTGCCGAAGGGACTGCGGCTTTCCACGTTCGCCTCGAAGATTCGTACGCAGGAAGTGCTGGAAGCGGGCCGCACCACTGACGGCTCGGTCATGGTTGAGACGCTCGACAACTACTTCAAGCTGTTCGAAAAATCGGACAACCTGAAGCGCTACATGTCGGGCCTTCTCGCTGAAGAACTCGCCGAGCGCGAAGCCGCGTGATGGCCGTGCGTCGAACATGATTGTCTGCGTCTGCCAGTCCGTGTCGGACCGCCACATCCGCGGCGCCATTCAAGATGGCGTCGTGTCTTCGTTTGAGGAATTGCAGGTGGAACTGGGCGTCGCGCTTCGTTGTGGCAAGTGCGAAGGCCACGTTCGCGCAATGCTGGTCGATGTCGGTGCGTGCGCGGTCGCCGACCCGCGTGCCGGCCATCCCATCCATTTTCAAACGCATATCACGACCGGCGCGCGGCATTCAAACTTTTAAGCGGATGTTGGGTAAACGCGTCAGCTGCTCGAAAGATTCAAATTCCAAAAAATAGCAGGGTTTATCCCTACTAAAGCTTAACGGCCCGGCAATTTTGATA
>Ga0105251_10003413_pt1 | contig 11523 bp, 10 predicted proteins | sample KBSS64metaG_FD_80424 | JGI IMG/M metagenome (GOLD analysis project Ga0105251, IMG submission 80424) | Switchgrass rhizosphere microbial communities from Kellogg Biological Station, Michigan, USA - KBS S6-4 metaG | ecosystem: Host-associated > Plants > Roots > Rhizosphere > Soil | place...
AACCGGTTGCCACCCGCACCCAACAGCTGCTCTTGTCGTCGTTGTTGTCCAGGCGGTCCCAGTGAAAGCGAATTTTGACCCGCCCGTGTGCGTCGCAATGCACGTCCTCACCCACGGGGCCGGTGACCGTTGCGGTCTGACAGCCGCTGATACGCGGTTTGGGGTGCGTGAGCGGTGGGCGGTAAGCGGCGCGCCAAGGCGTTGCGGTAAATCGATTGCGATAGCCTTGGAATGCCTCGGCATCCACCACCGCCTCTTCCAGCACCTGCGGCTGATAGCCTTCGTGGCGCACGCTGGTGATCAACCACAAGTCATTGCAGGAGAGGTCCGGGTGGTCGCGCAGCTCCAGGAAATGCCCACTGCGCAAAGCCGGCTGATCACTGCGGCCCAACGCCCGATGGCGGTCCCGCTGATGACGTTCCAGGCTCCGTCGGGCCAACTGCGAACCTCGCAGGTGCCCCGTAAACCCCGCTGGATATTGATAGTCTTCAAGTGCAGGGGAGGACCCGGCTTGCTCCTGCAGGCGCAACGACGGATGTTCGAAGTCATAGTCACGCCGGACAACCTGAGTGCTGCGCGTGGCCAGGCGCACATCAAAACGCTGGATCACCAGTGCCTCGGCAGTTGGGTCACCGACCGCACAATAGTGTTGCGCCGGCAAACGACGAAACACCGTCTGATCATCACCAAACACCAGTACATGGCCGTCCGCACTGTGGCGAAAGTGGTAGTGAATGCCCTCTTCCTCGCACAGCCGCTGGATAAAATGCAGATCGGTTTCCGCGTATTGCACACAGAACGTACGTGGCGGGTACACCACTGGCCCCAATTCAAAGGCATAGGCATCAGCGAAAATACCGTGCTGCTCAAGCACCGCCGCGATGATCTGCGGCACGCTGCGCTGCTGGAAAATCCGCTGGTCGCAACGATGGGCCAGATACGCCAAACGCGGAGCAAGGGTCAGGTGGTAGCGGGTCAGCCGCCGGCCCGGGTCTTCCCGGCCAATGGCATAGATCTGCCCGTGAAGGCCTTCACCCGGCTCACCAAAATCCAGATAGGCCGGTTGGTGAAGCAGCTTCTCCAGATCAAGGCCGGGGTTTTCACTGACCCACTGTACTTCAATGAAAAAAGGCCGATCGATACTTTCGCTGCCTTTAAACGCCAGTACCTCAAGTTCCTGTTTTATTCCTGCGACGATCAGTTTGAAGCGTGACGAAACAAGCGTGTTGAACATCCGTTGTTACCCGCCATTCATTGTCGAGCTGAAATAGCCCCTCCACAAAACGCAGAGAACACCACTCAATTCGAAGCCGATAAAAAGTGCCTGAACCCCAGGAATACTAGCGATTTCAGGCGAAATTCGGCCGCTTCAAAATAAAAAAGAAGATTCGTACATCGATATTGGAAGGGTCTTTTATCAATGACAGAAATGCAGTTAAACAGCCAGTACTCACTAACAGGAATACTCTTACGCCGCCATTCACCAAGACCGCTTATTTATAGAGAAGCGACTGACAAAGATAATTAAGCCAGCCACTCCGTTTTTCAAACTTCCTGCAGCCGCGCAGTCCCGAACAGGCTAACGCTCAGCAACTCACCCGCCTCTGTTTGCAACCGCACCGGTGCAGTACCGCCCGGCATCACCACCGCCATCTCGCCCGCCGTCACCCATCCTACAGACCACGCGGCGCAAGCCACGGCGCTGGCGCTGGTCCCGGAGGACGCCGTCGGCCCCTCACCACGCTCGAACACCCGCGCGATCACACGGTTACCTGAATCCCGGGCGACCCATTGCAGGTTGACCCCGGAAATACAAGGCTGGCCGGCCCCGACAGGTGGCGCAAAGGCAATCGCCCTCAGCGGATCGAACAACGCTGGCCGATGCATCTGCGCGTTGTCCGGCAACACGGACGCGTCCTGTACCAGCGTCACACAGTGAGGATTACCCACCCGTACAAACTGGCTGTGGCGCCACTCAGGATTAAGCGCAGCCAGTGGCAAAACATGGCTCACCTCGGTTCCCTCAAGCGAGACCAAGCCAATGCCAACGGCCCCTACCGCCACAGGCCCGAACTCGGGACGCCCCAACGCCAGCCAGAAGCCCTGCACCTGTTCATACTCCGCAGGCTCAACCCGTGTAACCACTGGCGACAGCGCATCCGTCTTGTCGTGATGCACCCGCAGGTCGCAGCCTTGCGCCATCAATCCCTGGTCGGTCAACGACTGCGCAAAAATCGTCAGGCCATTGCCACTGCGTTCCGCCAGGGAGCCATCCGTGTTGACGATCAACAGGTCAAAGGGCGGCGCGGCCTGAAATGGCCCCACCAACAAACCGTCACAACGATGCGCCTTGGCCTCTGCCGGGCGCGGCAACTCACCCCAACCGCACTCGGCGGCAATCGCCGCCAACGCCCAAGCTCCTCGGGTGCCAGCGGCCAAGTCGGCACGGTCCGGCACGTCGATACCCTTGCTGCGTAACTGCGCCGGGCTTACCACCCCGTAGATATTCCCGCGGGCGTCGTAGAACAGGGTCATTGCGCCGTCCGCATAAAGATCCGTACCACCTCTTCCAGGTGCTTGCGCATGGCCTGTCGCGCCCCCTCCGCGTCGCGTTGCTCCAGTGCATCGAGGATCTTGCGGTGCTCGTCTTCCGAGCGATGGGGCATGTCGTCCGAGGTGTAATGCGCCTGCAACCGCTGGAACATGCTGCCGTACCGATGCCCCAGCAGGTGCGCAATCATCAGCGCATAGGCCGGATTGCCCGAGGCCTGGGCGATGCGGATGTGAAACAGTCGATCGCCCGGATGGGTGTGGGAGCCTTCGCGATTGTCCTGCACGTTGCGCTCGAAGGCCTCGCGGATGCCTGCGAGCTCCTCGTCCGTGGCGTGTTTCGCGGCCAGGGCGGCGGCTTCCGGCTCAATCAGGCGCCGGGCCTGGAGCAGGGAAAACGGCGGAATCTCGGCGTTGAAATCCACATGCAGGTTGAGTTCCGGGTCGAACTCTTTCCATTGGTCCCGGGTGGCCTGGGCCATTACCGGTTCCTGGCTGACTTTCGGTTGCACCGGTTCACACACCAGCACGCCGTTACCCACGCGCACGTCCACCAGGCCGATCACCTCCAGGGCAATCATCGCTTCGCGAACGGAGGCGCGGCTCACGCCCAGCAGCTTGGCCAGCTCGCGTTCAGCCGGTAGACGACTGCCCGGCGGAAATTCTCCGCTGTCGATCAACGCCCGCAACTGGTCGGCAATCTGTCGATAAAGACGTTGGTTATCAATCACTTGAAATGGCATCTAGGCTCAGCTCGATTCATGCACGGCACGGTCCAGGTGATCAATCCGCAAAAAAGCCGCTTGTTGACCGCAAAGACCCATGCTAAAAATTGGATCAATGGCCTGACCATTGGATCGTTTCCAGTGTGCTGATCATAGCAAACCCACCACGGTTCGCTATGCCGCAGATGCAGGCGTTTCACGCCCTCAATGGCCTGACCATTGAGCCAATAATAACAATCAAGGGAGTCTGTCATGGACCTCACCGGTAAACGCGTGCTGATCACCGCCGCCGCCCAGGGCATTGGCCGCGCCAGCGTCGAAGCCTATCTGGCGGCCGGCGCCGAAGTGATTGCAGCCGACATCAATCAACAGGCGCTCGCTGACTTGTCGGGCGCGCAAACGGTCTTGCTCGACGTCACCGACGCCAGCGCTATTCAACGCCTTGCTGCCGAGATCGGCCCGCTCGATGTGCTGTTCAACTGCGCAGGCGTCGTACACGCCGGCAATATTCTCGAATGCCCGGAAAGCGACTGGACGTTTGCCCTGGACCTGAACGTCACCGCCATGTACCGCATGATCCGCGCATTTCTGCCGGGGATGCTGGCGGCGGGCGGCGGTTCGATCATCAATATGTCGTCGGTGGCCTCCAGCCTCAAGGGCGTGCCCAACCGCTTTGCCTACTGCGCCAGCAAGGCCGCCGTCATCGGCCTGACCAAATCCGTCGCGGCAGATTTTGTCACCCAACGCATTCGCTGCAACGCCATTTGCCCCGGCACCGTGGAGTCGCCTTCGCTGCAGCAACGCATCATCGAACAAGCCAGCCGTGAAGGCCGCCAGCAGGATGAGGTATACGCCGCCTTCACCGCCCGCCAGCCGATGGGACGCCTGGGTACGCCCCAGGAAATTGCCCAGTTGGCGCTGTACCTTGGCTCCGATGCCAGCGCCTTTACCACCGGCACCACCCAGGTCATTGACGGCGGCTGGAGCAACTGACCGCCCACTTCCAATAAGAGGATTGCTCATGAAACTGCTGCGCTATGGTGAAAAAGGTCAGGAGCGCCCGGCCCTGCTGGACGCTGATGGACGTCTGCGTGATTTGTCCGCTCACATCAGCGATGTCGCCGGTGACGCCCTGCTCCCGCAAAACCTCGCTCGCCTGCAAGAACTCGACCCCGCGAGCCTGCCCTTGGTACCGGGCAATCCGCGGTTGGGTGCCTGTGTCGGCCAGGTAGGAAAATTCATCTGTATCGGCCTGAACTACGCCGATCACGCCGCCGAAACCGGCGCCCCCATCCCTGATGAACCGATCATCTTCAACAAATGGACCAGCGCCATCGTCGGCCCCAACGACAATATCGAAATCCCCCGCCACTCCACCAAGACCGACTGGGAAGTCGAACTGGGGGTGGTGATCGGCCAGGGCGGTCGTTACATCGACGAACGCCAGGCCATGCAGCACGTGGCCGGCTACTGCGTGATCAACGATGTCTCCGAACGCGAATTCCAGCTGGAACGCGGCGGCACCTGGGACAAGGGCAAAGGCTGCGACACCTTCGGCCCGCTGGGCCCGTGGCTGGTCAGCCGGGATGAAATCGCCGACCCGCACCAACTGTCGATCTGGCTGGAAGTCGACGGCCATCGTTACCAGAACGGCAACACCCGCACGATGATTTTCCAGATTCCCAAACTGATCAGCTACCTCAGCCAGTTCATGAGCCTGCAACCGGGGGATGTGATTTCCACCGGCACCCCGCCCGGTGTCGGCCTGGGGATCAAGCCCACGCCGGTCTACCTCAAGCCAGGGCAAAAGATTCGTTTGGGCATCGAAGGCCTTGGCGAACAGAACCAGACCACGGTCGACGCCTGACAAGAACCAAGGAGCCGTTCATGACCACCATTACCGCGATTCGCGTCGAAGATATCCGCTTTCCTACGTCCCAGTCCCTGGACGGTTCCGATGCCATGAACCCGGACCCGGACTACTCGGCCGCCTATGTGATTTTGCAGACCGACAACCCGGCCCTTGAAGGCCATGGCCTGACCTTCACCATCGGCCGTGGCAACGAGATTTGCTGCGCGGCGATCCAGGCCATGCAGCCGCTGCTGGTGGGCTTGACCCTGGAATGGATTGCCGAAGACATGGGCCGTTTCTGGCGGCATGTCACCAGCGACAGCCAGTTGCGCTGGATCGGCCCGGACAAGGGCGCCATCCACCTGGCCACCGGCGCGATCGTCAACGCCGCGTGGGATTTGTGGGCCAAGGCCGAAGGCAAACCCCTGTGGCGCCTGGTGGCCGACATGAGTCCGGAACAACTGGTGCGGTGCATCGACTTCCGCTACATCACCGACTGCATCACCTCCAGCGAAGCCCTGGCCTTGCTGCGCCAACGCGCCGAAGGCAAGGCTGAACGCATGGCCGACCTGCAAGCCAATGGCTACCCCTGCTACACCACCTCGGCCGGCTGGCTCGGTTATGGCGACGAGAAGCTGCGCAGGCTGTGCCAGGAAGCGGTGGATGCCGGGTTCAACCACGTCAAGCTCAAGGTCGGCCACGACTTGCAGGACGACCTGCGCCGCGTGCGCATCGCCCGCGAAGTACTGGGCCCGGACCGCCAATTGATGATCGATGCGAACCAGGTGTGGGAAGTCGACACCGCCATCGATTGGGTGCGCGAGTTGGCGTTTGCCAAGCCGTGGTTTATCGAAGAGCCCACCAGCCCCGACGATATCGAAGGCCATCGCAAGATTCGCCTGGGTGTGGCGCCGGTCAAGGTCGCCACCGGTGAGATGTGCCAGAACCGGATCATGTTCAAGCAGTTGATCATGCGCGAAGCCATCGATGTGGTGCAGATTGACGCCTGCCGCCTGGGTGGGGTGAACGAGGTGCTGGCAGTGATGCTGATGGCGGCCAAATATGGCCTGCCGGTTTGCCCCCATGCTGGCGGCGTTGGGCTTTGCGAGTACGTGCAGCATTTGTCGATGATCGATTACTTGTGCATCGCCGGCACTCACGAAGGCCGAGTGATCGAGTATGTCGACCACTTGCACGAGCATTTCGAGGAACCTTGCGTGGTGCGCGGCGCGGCCTATCTGCCGCCCAAGGCGCCAGGGTTCTCGATCCAGATGAAAGCCGCGTCCCGGGAGCAATACCGCCACCGGCCGTGACCTGAAGCACACATTTGAATGGACGGAGCACAATAATAATGTCGTCCCCATCACCTTTGAGGCTCGATGCGCACCAGCATTTCTGGCGCTACCGGGCCGCTGATTATCCGTGGATCGGTGCGGCTGAGGCTGACCTGCGGCGGGACTTTCTCCCACAGGATTTGCGGCCGCTGCTCGACGCTGCCGGCCTGCACGGCTGCATTGCCGTGCAGGCCCGCGCCGGCGAGCAGGAAACCGACGCGCTGCTGGAAATGGCGCGGCAGCACCCGTGGATATTCGGCGTCGTCGGCTGGGTCGACCTGTGCGACCCAACCCTGGAACAACACCTGGAACAGTGGCAAGGCGCACCGAAACTGAAAGGCTTTCGCCATCAGATTCAAGACGAACCTACACCCGCCAGTTTCATGGCTGACCCGGGATTCTCTCGTGGCCTGCAGCACCTGCAACAACAAGGCTACGTCTATGAGGTGCTGATCCGCTGCGCCGACCTCGACGCCGCTACAGCCCTGTGCCAGCGCCACAACCAGCATCACCTGGTACTGGATCACCTCGGCAAACCCGACATCGCCAACGGCCCGGCCGCTTGGGCCGAACACCTGGCGCCCCTGGCCGCCCTGCCCCACGTCAGCTGCAAGCTGTCGGGCCTGCTCACCGAAGCCGGGCCCGACCAGCGCAACGCGCGTGCATTGCGCCCTTACATCGAACTGGCACTGGAACTGTTCGGCGCCGAGCGCTTGATGTTCGGCTCGGACTGGCCGGTATGCCTGCTGGCAGGCGAATACCAGGGCACCTGCCAATTGCTGCAACAGACCCTCGGCCAGCTGTCGCCCAATGAACAGCAGGCCATATGGGGCGGCACCGCCCAGCTGGTCTATCACCTTGAAGGAAACTGCCCATGAATCTGCATTTGCAGGACCGCGTGATCATCGTCACCGGCGGTGGCTCGGGGATTGGTGCCGCCATCTCCCTGGGACTGATTGCCGAAGGCGCGATCCCGGTGATTTTCGGTCATCAACCGTTGTCGCCGGCCTTCGCGGCTGAGCTTGAACAGCAAGGCCAAAGCCACTTTATCCGCGTCGAGTTGCGCGATGAAGACGCCTGCCGCGCGGCCGTCAACGAGGTGTTGCAACGCTTCGGGCGCGTCGACGGCCTGGTGAACAACGCCGGTGTCAACGACGGTGTGGGGCTGGACGCCGGGCGTGCCGCCTTCGTCGAGTCCCTGGAAAAGAACCTGATTCACTACTACTTGATGACCCATTTGTGCCTCGACGCCCTCAAGGCCAGTCGCGGGGCGATCGTGAATATCAGTTCCAAGACGGCCCTCACCGGCCAGGGAGGCACCAGCGGTTATACCGCCGCCAAAGGTGCGCAGCTGTCGCTGACCCGGGAATGGGCGGCGTCCTTACTGGAGTTCGGCATCCGGGTCAATGCGGTGGTGCCTGCCGAGGTGCTGACACCGTTGTACCAACGCTGGATCGATGGCTTCGATAACCCCGAAGCCAAGCTCGCCGCCATCGTCGAAAAAATCCCCTTGGGCAAACGGATGACCACCCCCGAGGAAATTGCCGACAGCGTGTTGTTCCTGCTCTCACCTCGCGCGTCTCACACCACCGGGCAATGGCTGGTGGTGGACGGTGGCTACACCCATTTGGACCGGGCGCTGACATGAGCGGCCAACGTTACTGCCTGGCCCTGGACCTGGTCGACGATGCGGCATTGATCGCCGAGTACCAACAGTTGCATCAACGCATCTGGCCCGCCGTGGCCGAACATCTGCGCAGCCAGCACATCGTGGAGATGCAGATCTGGCGCCTGGGCACACGGCTGTTCATGGTCATGGACACTGCGGCCGGGTTCAGCTTCGACGGGTTGGACCACGCCGCACGCGCCAACCCTGAAGTGCAAGCCTGGGAAACCCTGATGTGGCGTTTCCAGGTGCCCACGCCATGGACTGATCCTGGCGGCAAATGGCAGCCGCTGACGCAGATTTTCAGCCTCACCAATCAACCGTAGTACCCGCTGCATCGCACGCCTTGATCCCATAAAAACAACAGGAGAAGCGTCATGTTAAGCAAAGACACACACCTGCCTGGCACCCGCGCGGTGCCGACCTATCGCTGGGCGCTGATGCTGGTGACCAGCCTGTTCTTCCTCTGGGGCTTGTCCTACGGTTTGCTGGACGTCCTGAACAAGCATTTCCAGGAAGTCCTGCACGTCAGCAAGGCCCAGTCCGGGCTGTTGCAAGGTGCATATTTCGGCGCGTATTTCCTGATCGCCCTGCCGGCGGGGCTGCTGATGGACCGCCACGGCTACAAGGCCGGGATCCTGTTGGGCTTGTGCCTGTATGCGGCGGGCGCGTTGCTGTTCATGCCGGCGGCAGCGGCAGCGAGTTTTCCGTTCTTCCTGTTCGCGCTCTTCGTCATCGCCTGCGGCCTGGGCTGCCTGGAGACCGCTGCCAACCCGTATGCCACGGTGCTGGGCGAACCCCAGGGCGCCGAACGGCGGTTGAACCTGGCGCAATCCTTCAATGGCCTTGGTCAGTTCTTCGGGCCGCTGATTGGTGGCGCGATGTTTTTCAGCGCCGGCAGTACGCCGGCGTCGGACATGAGTTCGTTGCAAACCACCTATGTAGTGATCGCCGTTCTGGTGTTGCTGGTGGCGCTGTTGATCGCCCGCACGCCGCTGCCGGATCTGCGCGCCCAAGAGCAAGCACTGCAACCGGTAGCCGGCAAGGGGCTGTGGCAATATTCGGAATTCGTCGGTGGGGTGATCACGCAGTTTTTCTATGTGGCGGCCCAGGTCGGAGTCGGTGCATTTTTCATCAACTACGTCACCGAGCACTGGGCACACATGGGCAGTCAGCAAGCGGCTTACCTGCTGTCGATCGCGATGCTGGCCTTCATGTTCGGGCGCTTTTTCAGCACCTGGTTGATGGGACGGGTCAGCGCGCAGAAGCTGCTGCTGATGTATGCGCTGATCAATATCGCATTGTGTGCGCTGGTAGTGATTGGCATCGAAGGCCTCTCGGTGATCGCGCTGATTGCGGTGTTCTTCTTCATGTCGATCATGTTCCCGACGCTGTTTGCCATGGGCGTGAAAAACCTCGGGCCGCATACCAAGCGCGGCAGTTCGTTCATGATCATGGCGATTGTCGGCGGTGCGCTGATGCCCTACTTGATGGGCAAGGTGGCGGATAACAGCACGGTGGCGCTGGCTTATTTGTTGCCTATGGGCTGTTTCGTGATTGTGGCGGTGTATGCCCGTAGTCGGTTGCGCCATCCATGAAGTAGCGCCCCGGCGTCGTTCCGAACGTGCGCCGGAACATGGCAATAAAGGCACTGACGTTTTCATAACCCAGATCCAGCGCAACCCGAGTGACCGGTGCATGCGCCGCCAGCAACTCCAACGCGCGCAACAATCGCGCGCGCTGGCGCCATTGGCTGAAGGTGAACCCGGTCTCGGCGACAAACCGCCGGGCCAGTGTGCGGGCAGAGACTCCGGCCCACTGCGCCCATTGTTCCAGCAGGCGGTTGTCGTCGGGGTTATCGGCCAGCGCCTGGGCGATGCGCAGCAAGCGCGGGTCCTGGGGCAGCGGCAAGCCGAACGGTTCCTGGGGCAAGCCGGCGATTTCATCAAGGATCACCTGGGCAATCCGGGCCTGTGTCGGCTCGAGCAGCGTCTGGCTCCAGGTTGCCGCGCGTCTGACAGCCTCCAGTAACAAGGCCGACGTGGCGATAACACACGTCTGTTGCGGCAGACCAGCACACGCCCGAGGGTCGACATACACACTCCAGCCATCAAACGGCCCGTGTGAACGCAAGGCGTGGGAACAACCGGGGGCAATCCACACCGCGTGAGTGGCCGGCACCACCCAATGCTGGTGCGCCGCCTGCACCGAGAGCAACCCGCGCTGGGCCCCGAGCAATTGCCCCCGGGCATGCTGATGGGGCGCGGTGCTGCGTTCGACGGGGCTGCTGCGCAACGTTGCCACCAGCAAGGGACCGCCGACTGCGTTGGCAAGTTGAGGTGCAACGAGGGTGGACGACATATGGCAGCTTTACCGCATTGAATGACCCGAATAAGGCAGTGTAGCCACATGTGCGCGCCTAGACTGCGGATTCATTCATTGAGGACTCCGTCATGCGTGCAGAAGACTTGCTTCCCGATCATCTCGACCAAGGCCAGTTCAATGGTGTGACAGTGCGTAAGGGCACGGTGGGGGCATTCCTTGTCAACGCCAGAACCTGGTGCGATCCGGCCACCCCGGATGAACAGCGATTACTGGTCGAACAGGACATGCTGCAAGCCCTGCCCGCCCTGAAAGCCCTGGGCTTGTTTGAGGTGCTACAGGTGCGGGATGCCGAATTGGCCCGGCTGCTGAAGTGAGAGGATCGGCCTGGAAGGTGGTAATCCACCGCAAGAATCCCGGGGTTCGCCAGTTCTCGCGGGGATTACACACCTTCCAGACCACCTCGCACATCAGACGATTACTCGTCCTACAGGCTGATAGTGGTTGGAAAGGCCAATCGCGTTCCATGATCCAGAAAAAATTGTTGCCCCGTGTTCAGGCACACCAAGGGAACCCGGCTCGCTCGATACGGCCTGATGTGCAAGGATGTTGCGCTGCACATCGTTCGTCGAACGCAAAACCAAGGATTTTTCATGACCGCCATCAGCACCCCAGCGCCCGTGGTACCCGGGCGGCTGGAACAAATGTCCACCCGCATCGCGTTTTTTATCGCCGGTTTCGGCATCGCCGCCTGGGCACCACTGGTGCCTTATGCCAAGGCCCGCGCCCAACTCAACGAGGGCACCCTGGGCCTGTTGCTGCTGTGCCTCGGCGTAGGGTCGATGATCGCAATGCCGGTCGCGGGGGCGCTGGCCTCACGCTACGGCATCCGGCGAGTGGCCACCGGCGGGACCCTTCTGATTTGCCTGGGCCTGCCGATGCTGGCAACGGTCACTTCGATTCCGCTGTTGGTGGCCGCGCTGTTCGTGTTTGGCGCCGGCCTCGGCACGGTGGACTCCACGGTCAACCTGCAAGCGGTGATGGTCGAACGGGCCAGCGGCAAGACCATGATGT
>Ga0105251_10003414_pt1 | contig 11523 bp, 9 predicted proteins | sample KBSS64metaG_FD_80424 | JGI IMG/M metagenome (GOLD analysis project Ga0105251, IMG submission 80424) | Switchgrass rhizosphere microbial communities from Kellogg Biological Station, Michigan, USA - KBS S6-4 metaG | ecosystem: Host-associated > Plants > Roots > Rhizosphere > Soil | place...
ACGTGATCATGGCCACCGGCCGTTCGGACTACCCGAACCAGGTCAACAACGTGCTGGGCTTCCCGTTCATCTTCCGTGGTGCCCTGGACGTTCGCGCCAAGCGTATCAACGAAGAAATGAAGGTGGCTGCGGCCAACGCCCTGCGTGAACTGGCCAAGCTGCCAGTGCCTCAGGAAGTGTGCGATGCCTACGGCGGCATCAAGCTGGAATTCGGTCGTGAGTACATCATTCCGAAACCAATGGATGCCCGCTTGATCACCCTGATCTCTGACGCTGTGGCCAAGGCTGCGATCGAGACCGGCGTGGCGACCCTGCCGTACCCGAAGAACTACCCGCTCAAAAGCGTGGATGACGTGTTCAACGGCTAAGCCGTTGTAGCGCTTCAACCGAAAGCCCCGGCTCGTTTTGAGCCGGGGCTTTTTTACATCCCTGAGTCTTGCGTCGATTGTGCGGGCCTCTTCGCGGGCAAGCCCGCTCCCACAGGGTTCATGCGATTTCCTGTGGGAGCGGGCTTGCCCGCGAAGGCGGCAGTTAAATAAATGCAAATCTGGCAGGCAATAAAAAGCCCTGCACTTCTCACGAGGGCAGGGCTCTTTGATGTGGCTTGCGATCAGAACAAATCGATCGGCGCGCCCTCATCCGCCGGCAGCGGGCTGCCTGGAGCGTTGCCGTTGCCCAGCTCATTACCGGTTGGCGGCGTATCTTCGACCTTGAACAGCTCGAAGTAGGCCCCAGGCGTGCCTGGCGTGGCTGCACGGCCGCTGATTGGATCTACCCGCAGGCTCAGGATGCCTTCCGGCTCTGGTTGGGTGTGAGGCGGCAGGCCTTTGAGCGCAGCACCCATGAAGTTCATCCAGATGGGCAGGGCGACGGTGCCGCCAAACTCTTTGCGACCCAGGCTTTCGGGTTGGTCGAAGCCTGTCCAGACGGTGGTGACGTAATCGGCGTTGTAGCCCGAGAACCAGGCGTCCTTGGACTCGTTGGTGGTGCCGGTCTTGCCGGCAATGTCGGCGCGGCCCAGGGCCAGCGCGCGACGACCGGTACCGAGCTTGATCACGTCCTCCAGCATGCTGTTGAGGATGTAGGTGGTTCGTCCATCGACAATGCGTTCAGCCACGGCAGGTGTTTGTGGTGCTGGTTGCTCGCCCGGTGCCTGGCCAGGTGTTGCGTTGACCGTAAAGGCTTCGGCGGCGGGTGCGGCGATACCGTCGGTCGCGACGGTGCCTTTTGGCACGCTGGGTGGGTTCGCAACGAACAGTGTGTCGCCATTGCGGCTTTCGATCTTGTCGATGATGTATGGGGTGATCTTGTAGCCACCGTTGGCGAAGGTACTCCAGCCCGTGGCAATTTCCATCGGTGTCAGGGTTGCGGTACCCAGTGCCAGGGACAGGTTGGGTGGCAGGTCCTGCTTGTTAAAGCCAAAGCGGGTGATGTAGTCGATGGTCTTGCCAACGCCCATCGCTTGCAGCAGGCGAATCGAAACCAGGTTGCGTGACTTGTAGAGCGCTTCGCGCAGGCGGATCGGGCCGAGGAAGGTGTTGGTGTCGTTCTTCGGGCGCCAGACCTTATCCAGGTATTCGTCGACAAACACGATCGGTGCGTCGTTCACCAGGCTGGACGCGGTGTAGCCGTTATCCAGTGCGGCACTGTAGACGAAAGGCTTGAAGCTCGAACCCGGCTGGCGCTTGGCTTGAAGGGCGCGGTTGTAGTTACTTTGCTCAAAGGCGAAACCGCCGACCAGTGCGCGGATGGCGCCATTTTGTGGATCAAGGGAGACCAGTGCGCCCTGGGCCTGCGGGATCTGGCTGAATTTCAGCGAATTGTCCGCCTGGCGTTGCACGCGAATCAGATCGCCGACCTGGGCCACATCCGAAGGCTGCTTGGGGTTTGGGCCCATGCTGTTGGTGTTCAGGAATGGGCGAGCCCATTTCATGGTGTCCCAACTAACGTGTTCGCTGCCGGTGCGGGTCAGCACCTGCAGGCCGCTCTTGTCGACCTGGGTGACGATGGCCGGTTCAAGGCTGCTGATGGTGCGTTGCTTGGTCAGCTCGGTCGCCCACGCCTCGCGCGTCTTGCCCGGCAGACGGGACTCGGGGCCCCGATAGCCGTGACGCTGGTCATAGGTCATCAAGCCTTCGTGGAGGGCGGTGTTGGCCATCTCCTGGAGGTTGCTCGGCACCGTGGTGGTGACGCGGAAACCTTCGGTGTACGCGTCGCTGCCATAGCGGCCAACCATTTCGGCGCGGGCCATCTCGGCGATGTAGGGCGCGTTCACTTCTGGGGTCGGCACGTGATAGCTGGCGTTCAGCGGCTCGTTGACGGCAGTGGTGTAGTCGGCTTCGCTGATTTTGCCCAGCTTGTACATGCGCCCCAGGATCCAGTCGCGACGCTCCTTGCTACGGGCCGGGTTGGCCAGCGGGTTGAATCGTGAAGGCGCTTTGGGCAAGCCGGCGATCATCGCCATCTGCGCCAGGCTGATGTCGCGAATCGACTTGCCGTAATACACCTGCGCCGCTGCCTCGATGCCGTAGGCGCGGTTGCCCAGATAGATCTTGTTGACGTACAGCTCAAGAATTTCGTCCTTGGTCAGCTGCCGTTCGATCTGCAGGGCCAAGAGGATTTCGGTGGTTTTACGCGAGAAGCTGCGTTCGCTGGTCAGGAAGAAGTTCTTCGCCACCTGCATGGTGATGGTGCTGCCCCCGGACTGGATATGGCCGCTTTTGACCAATTGAGTGGCGGCGCGCATCAGGCTGCTGGGATCGACGCCGTAGTGATTGGCGAAGTTATCGTCTTCAGCACTTAGTAACGCATTAATGAAGTTGGGGGGAATGTCGGCGAAACGGATCGGTGTACGGCGCATTTCGCCAAATTCTGCGATCAACTTGTTGTCGCTGCTGTAGACCCGCAGGGGAATCTGCAACTGGATGCTTCTCAGCGCCTCAACAGAGGGCAATCCAGGACTAAGGTAGAGAAACGCCCCACTCAGACCCAGAAGCAGTCCGCAGAATACGGCGACGATGGACCAACCGAAAAATTTCAGCAGACGAATCAAGGCTTTTGGACATCCAGGGCAAAAAATGAATTTGGCATCAGGGTTCAGGCTAAAGGAGAACGACCCGCGCTTGAGAAAAACCGGAAAAAAACGCTGGGCATTATAAGCATTTTTCCGTCCAAGGCGTTATTTGCGCTAGCTGTCAAGACGGGTGGATTGAACGCAACACCCATTATGGAGTCCGTAACTCACGGAAAGTCATAGGGAATTGGTAGTGCTAGGACTCTTCAATAAAAAAGCCAGGTCGCTCCTGGGAATCGATATCAGCTCCACTTCGGTGAAGTTGCTGGAACTGAGCCGCCAGGGCAGTGGCTTTCGGGTCGAAGCCTACGCAGTCGAGCCGTTGCCCGCCAACGCGGTCATCGAGAAAAATATCGCCGAGCTCGATGGGGTGGGCCAGGCGCTGGCGCGCGTGCTGGTCAAGGCCAGGACTAACCTCAAGTACGTAGCGGTGGCCGTGGCCGGTTCGGCGGTGATCACCAAGACCATCGAAATGGATGCCGGCCTTACCGATGACGAGATGGAAGACCAACTGAAGATCGAGGCCGACCAGTACATCCCTTATCCGCTGGACGATGTCGCCATCGATTTCGAAGTCCAGGGCGCTTCCACGCGTAATCCTGGGCGGGTCAACGTATTACTCGCCGCCTGTCGCAAGGAAAATGTCGAGGTCCGTGAGGCCGCCCTGGCCCTGGCGGGCTTGACTGCACGCGTGGTCGACGTGGAGGCCTATGCCCTGGAGCGTTCGTTCGGTTTGCTCAGGATCCAACAGGGCGTCGCTCAAGGGCGCTTGGTGGCAGTAGTCGATGTCGGAGCAACCATGACCACCCTGAGCGTGCTGCATGAGGGGCGGATTATCTATACCCGAGAGCAATTGTTCGGCGGCCGTCAGCTTACCGAGGCAATCGAGCGCCGATATGGTCTGACCGTTGAGCAGGCTGGCCTGGCGAAGAAACAAGGCGGCTTGCCGGATGATTATGTCGGCGAAGTGCTGCAGCCGTTTCGCGAGGCGCTGGTACAGCAAGTATCGCGCTCATTGCAGTTCTTCTTCGCTTCGGGCCAGTACAGCGCGGTCGACCAGATTCTGTTGGCCGGCGGTACCGCCTCAATCCCTGGTCTGGATCGGTTGATCGAGCAGCAATTGGGAACGCCAACGCTGGTGGCCAACCCGTTTTGCGACATGACGTTGGGCAGCAAGGTCAACGCCGCGGCCCTGGCCAGCGATGCGCCGGCGTTGATGATTGCCTGCGGGTTGGCCCTCAGGAGTTTCGACTGATGGCGCAGATCAATCTATTACCCTGGCGCGAAGAGCGACGGGAACAGCGGCGCAAGCGCTTTCTCCTGGTGCTGGCAGCTGTAGTGCTGGGTTCGGCAGCCGCCTTGCTCGTGGTCAACCAGGTCATCGGCAGTGCTATCGAGCGGCAGATTGCACGTAACAACTACATCGGCAGACAGATCGCCATGGTCGACGAGCGGATCAAGCAGATCAGCGATCTCAAGGCTCGTCGCCAACAATTGGTCGAGCGCATGGGCATCATCCAGGACTTGCAAGGTAATCGTCCGATCAGCGGGCGAATATTTGATCAACTGGCGCGGACATTGCCCGACGGGGTGTATTTCACCGAAGTCAAAATGACGGGCAAGACCTTGTCCATCACCGGAGCGGCGCAATCGAACAACCGTGTTTCAGACCTGATGCGAAACCTGGAGGCGTCCGACTGGTTCGATGCGCCCAGCCTGACTGAAGTCAAGACGACGACCGCGGGCCAGCTGGACCAGGCCAATGTTTTTCAGTTGACCGTTCGTCAAACCCGGACCGCGGCCGTGGAGGATGGCGAATGAGTCCGTCCGAATGGCTCGACGGGTTGCGCAGGATCGATATCAACGATCTGGATACTCACAACATGGGGGCCTGGCCACCCGCGATTAAAGTCCTGATGGGCATTGTGGTCGCGATCCTCGTGCTGTCGATCGGCTACAACTTTTCCACGAGCGAGCTTGAAGACCAGCTTGAGCTCAAGCGAGAGGAGGAGTCGACACTCAAGGAGCAATTTGCCAGCAAATCCCATATGGCGGCGAATCTGGAACTTTACTCCCAGCAGATGAAGGAGATGGAGAATGCCTTCGGCGTGCTGCTACGGCAGCTGCCCAGCGACACTGAAGTCCCAGGCCTGCTGGAAGATATCACTCGAACAGGGCTGGGCAGCGGCCTGGAGTTCGAAGAAATCAAGCTGTTGCCGGAGGTCGCCCAGCCGTTCTACATCGAATTGCCGATCAAGATCACGGTCACCGGTGCCTATCACGACCTTGCCACTTTTGTCAGTGGCGTGGCCGGGTTGCCGCGTATCGTCACCCTGCATGATTTCGACCTCGCGCCGGTCAATCCGGACGACGGACCGAAATTGCGCATGAGCATCCTGGCCAGGACTTACCGCTACAACGACAAGGGGCTGCATTGATGAGCCCGCTACGTGGTTGTTCGATAGTGGTTTTGGTCGCCGTATTGGCAGGCTGTGACGGCGGCGATGATTTCAGCGACCTGGACGCCTCCCTGAACGAAATACGCCTTCGGGCGCCGGGCAAAATTGAACCAACGCCGACATTTCGGTCTTACCCGACGTTCACCTACAACGCCGCCAACTTGCGCAGCCCGTTTTCACGGCAGGTCAAGGTCGATCTGGCACACCAACAGGGGGCGCGCAACGTCAAGCCTGACCCCAGCCGGGTCAAGCAGTACCTCGAGGGTTTCAACATCGAGCAGTTTGAAATGGTCGGCACGATTTCCAATGCGGCAGGCTCCTTTGCACTGCTGCGCGGCGCCGGTGGGGTGCATCGGCTGAAAGTTGGCGATTACCTGGGGCGTAACGACGGCCGGATAGTCGCCATCAGTGGCTCGCAAGTCGAAGTGGTAGAAATCGTTCCTGACGGCGAAGGTGCCTGGCTGGAGCGGCCGCGGATCCTTCCTTTGAAAGAGCACTCATAGTGGAACTCGTACAATGAACAGGATTTTCTCCACCCTCGGGGTATCGCTATGGATAGCGTTGCTGTCACCGATGGTACAAGCGGCCAACCTCAAGGCGCTGGATGTCGCCGCGTTGCCGGGAGACCGCGTCGAGTTGAAGCTGGTGTTCGACCAACCGCCTCCGACGCCCCGTGGCTATACGACGGACTCTCCTGCCCGGATTGCCCTGGATCTGCCCGGTGTCGTCAGTCAGCTGGCGAGCAAAACTCGCGACCTGGGCAGTGGCAATGCCCGCAGCGCGACCGTGGTGGAGGCCAAGGATCGTGCGCGGCTGATCATCAACCTGACCCAGTTGAGCCCCTACGACATGCGGGTCGAAGGCAATAACCTGTTTGTGGTCGTCGGGCAGGGAGGTAAAAGCCCTGCGCCAAGAGCGGCCGCTGCTGTACCGGTCCCGGTTCCGGCGCGCGCGGTTGCACCGACAGGCAAAGCGATTCGTGCGGTGGATTTCCAGCGGGGTACCCAGGGCGAAGGCAATGTCGTGATCGACTTGTCGGATCCGTCCATTGCACCCGATATCCAGGAGCGCGAAGGCAAGATTGTTCTCGGCTTCAGCAAGACCCGACTGCCCGAGCCGTTGCGTGTGCGCCTGGATGTGAGGGATTTCGCCACGCCGGTGCAAATCGTCAATGCCAGTGCCACGGGGGACAAGGCGACCATCACCATCGAACCCAACGGTGCCTTTGACTATTCGACCTACCAGACCGACAACAAGCTGACCGTCAGCATTCGTCCGATGACGGTCGACGACCTGCAAAAGCGCAACGCCGATCGCAATGCCTACAGCGGTGAAAAGCTTTCGCTTAATTTCCAGGACATCGACGTGCGCTCGGTACTGCAACTGATCGCCGATTTCACCAACCTCAATCTTGTCGCCAGTGACACGGTCCAGGGGGGAATTACCCTGCGCCTGCAAAATGTACCCTGGGACCAGGCGTTGGACCTGGTACTGAAAACCAAGGGCCTGGACAAGCGCAAGCTGGGTAATGTGTTGCTCGTCGCTCCGGCCGACGAAATTGCCGCCCGTGAACGCCAGGAGCTGGAGTCGCAAAAGCAGATTGCCGACCTGGCGCCACTGCGTCGGGAACTGTTGCAGGTCAATTACGCCAAGGCGGCCGATATCGCCAAACTGTTCCAGTCGGTGACCAACGCCGAGGCGAAAGCCGACGAACGGGGATCGATCACGGTCGATGAGCGCACCAATAACATCATTGCCTACCAGACCCAGGACCGGCTCGACGAATTGCGGCGCATCGTTGCGCAGCTGGATATTCCGGTACGCCAGGTGATGATCGAGGCGCGTATCGTTGAAGCCAACGTCGACTACGACAAGAGCCTTGGCGTGCGCTGGGGAGGCTCAATACAGAACAAAGGCAACTGGAATGCCTCGGGAGTCGGTAACGGCACCAGCGACGGCGGCAGCACCAGTTCGCCGTTCGTCGACTTGGGGGTCGCCAACAACACGTCGGGCATCGGCATCGCCTTCATCACCGACAACGTATTGCTGGACCTTGAATTGACGGCCATGGAAAAGACCGGCAATGGCGAAATCGTCTCGCAACCCAAGGTCGTCACTTCCGACAAGGAAACCGCAAAGATCCTCAAGGGCACCGAGATTCCCTACCAGGAAGCCAGCTCCAGCGGCGCTACTTCGGTCTCGTTCAAAGAGGCTTCGCTATCGCTGGAGGTGACGCCGCAGATCACGCCGGACAACCGGATCATCATGGAGGTCAAGGTCACCAAGGATGAGCCGGATTACCTGAACAAGGTCCAGGATGTGCCGCCGATCAAGAAAAACGAAGTCAATGCCAAGGTCCTGGTCAACGATGGCGAGACGATCGTCATTGGTGGTGTTTTCTCAAATACTCAAAGCAAGGTTGTAGATAAGGTGCCATTTCTTGGCGATGTGCCGTATCTTGGCCGCCTTTTCCGGCGTGACGTGGTTTCGGAGAAAAAATCCGAGCTGTTGGTGTTTCTCACACCGCGTATCATGAATAACCAGGCGATTGCTGTGAGTCGTTGATTCTGTGCGAAATTTGATACTTGTAGGACCGATGGGGGCTGGAAAAAGCACCATCGGCCGATTGCTGGCCAAAGAGCTGCGCTTGCCATTCAAAGATTCCGATAAGGAAATTGAATTACGCACGGGCGCCAATATCCCATGGATCTTCGACAAGGAAGGCGAACCGGGCTTTCGTGAGCGCGAGCAGGCAATGATTGCCGAGCTGTGCGATTACGACGGCGTGGTGCTGGCGACGGGCGGTGGCGCGGTCATGCGCGAGGCCAATCGTCGGGCGTTGCGCGCTGGCGGACGGGTGGTCTATCTGCATGCCTCCGTCGAGCAGCAGGTCGGCCGCACTTCCCGCGACCGCAATCGGCCATTGTTGCGTACAGCCGATCCGGCCAAGACCCTCAGGGACCTGCTCGCCATTCGCGACCCCCTTTATCGGGAAATCGCCGATCTGGTGGTGGAAACGGATGAACGACCGCCGCGAATGGTCGTGCTCGATATCCTGGAGCGCTTGCAGCAATTGCCGCCCCGTTAAAGCGTCGCACGAAATGCGCTATCCTCGGCCTCCTGCCATGACCGCTCGAGGTTGTGGCGAATGGCCATCGAGCGACGTCACACCAGCGGTGGCCTTAGACATTCGTTAACCCAAGGCAGGTTGCCTGATTCCATCTTCACTGTGGGGACACATGCAGACACTCAAGGTCGATCTAGGCGAGCGCAGCTACCCGATTCATATTGGCGAAGGTTTGTTGGACCAGCCTGAACTGCTGGCCCCGCATATTCGCGGACGGCAAGTGGCAATCATTTCCAATGAAACCGTTGCGCCGCTCTATCTCGAACGCCTGACCCGCAGCCTTGCGCAGTTCTCGGTGATTTCCGTGGTGTTGCCCGACGGCGAGGCCTTCAAGACCTGGGAAACCCTGCAATTGATTTTCGACGGTCTGCTGACCGCACGGCACGATCGGCGCACCACGGTGATCGCCCTGGGTGGCGGCGTGATTGGCGATATGGCCGGTTTCGCGGCTGCCTGCTACCAGCGCGGTGTCGATTTCATCCAGGTTCCCACCACGCTGTTGTCGCAAGTCGACTCTTCGGTGGGAGGCAAGACCGGTATCAATCATCCGCTGGGCAAGAACATGGTCGGCGCCTTCTATCAGCCGAACGTCGTGCTTATCGACACCGCCTCCCTCAATACGCTGCCGGCCCGCGAGCTGTCCGCCGGCCTGGCCGAAGTCATCAAGTACGGGTTGATCTGCGATGAGCCGTTCCTGACCTGGCTCGAAGACAACGTCGACCGCCTGCGCAACCTGGATCAGCAAGCCCTCACCTATGCCATCGAGCGCTCCTGTGCGGCCAAGGCTGCCGTGGTCGGCGCCGACGAGAAAGAGACGGGAGTACGGGCAACGCTCAACCTGGGGCACACCTTCGGTCACGCCATCGAGACCCACATGGGCTATGGTGTCTGGCTACATGGTGAAGCGGTGGCTGCTGGCACTGTCATGGCTTTGGAGATGTCCGCGCGCCTGGGCTGGATCAGCGAACAGGAACGCGATCGCGGCATTCGCCTGTTCCAGCGCGCCGGCTTGCCGGTTATTCCGCCTGAAGAAATGACGGCAGCCGATTTTCTCGAACACATGGCAATTGACAAGAAAGTGATCGACGGTCGTTTGCGCCTGGTGCTGCTGCGCCACATGGGCGAAGCGGTAGTGACCGACGATTATCCGAAAGAGGTTCTACAGGCCACGCTGGGAGCGGATTACCGCGCCCTGGCTCAGCTTAAAGGTTAATAAGAACGCGATGACTAGTTTGCATGCCGACGAGGCTTTCCTCGGCCACTACCAGTTGAGTCATGACCCTTTTGCTCCACGGGTCCCTGGCTTCAAGTTTTTCCCTGCCCAGCGCAAGCCGGTGCTGGGGCAGTTGCACCATCTGGCGCGTTACAGCCAGTTGCTGTTGGTGGTCACAGGTCCGCATGGCAGTGGCAAGACCCTGCTGCGTCAGGCCCTGGTGGCCAGTACCAACAAGCAGACCGTGCAAAGCGTGGTGGTTTCCGCCCGTGGTGCGGGTGATTCGGCTGGCGTGTTGCGCCAGGTTGCCCAGGCACTGGACGTTGCCCAGGCTGAGATCGGGGCAATTCTGAAACAGGTGGTGCAGCTTGCTCTGACTGGGCAGGAAGTCTATCTGCTGGTCGATGACGCCGAGCAGCTCGACGAGTCTGCGCTTGAAGCCTTGATGGCCCTGGCCGCAGGAGCTCCGGAAGGCCGCCCGCATGTGTTCCTGTTCGGCGAGTCCTCGATGATCGCTCAGCTTGAGGCCTTGCAACTTGAGGAAGAACGCTTCCACGTTATCGAGCTGCAGCCTTACACCGAAGAGGAAACGCGTGAATACCTGGAGCAGCGGCTTGAAGGCGCCGGCCGGGGTATCGAACTTTTCACTGTAAATCAGATCTCTGATATTCACGAAAGCTCCGAGGGTTGGCCTGGCAACATCAATCAGGTTGCCCGCGATGCGATGATCGAAGCCATGATTGCCAGCCGCTCAGCGGTGAAGCGTCCAAGTATGGGGTTCAATATGCCGAAGAAACACGTATTGGCGATTTCCGCCGTCGTTGTGGTCGCGGTAGCCGCCGCCTGGTTGATGCCCGGTCGCAGCAAGGCACCGACCACGGGTGCGCCTGCCAATGAACAGGCGCAACTGCCGCTTGGCCAGGGTTCGTCGGGCGGTGCTCCGGCCGTCGAGTTCGCGGGCAATACGCAACCAACGCCATTGCCGTTGGTCGGTAATTCGCAGCCCGTCATGCGGGCGCCATTGGCCGAAGCGGCGGGTGGCATTACCGAGGGCGATGACGGCGTGCCGGTCGAGGGTTCCAGCGCGACGCCGCCGACCGTGACCACCATTGCACCGCCAGCGGGTGTTCCAGCCGGTCCTGCGCCCACGCCAACCGCCAAACCGACGCCTGCACCGACCCAGGTCGCTACCGCCAAGCCAGCGCCTGCTCCGGTTGCCAAGCCGGCTCCAGCTCCAGCGCCAGCCAAGCCAGCCGCCGTTGCTGCCAAGCCGGCCGAGAAGCCAGCGACCGCTGCCAAGGCTGCCGGTGGCACCTGGTACGCCGGTCAGGCGCCGGGCAACTACGTGGTGCAGATCCTCGGCACCAGCTCGGAAACGGCCGCGCAAAGCTTCGTCAAGGAGCAAGGCGGCGAGTACCGTTATTTCAAGAAAGTCCTCAACGGCAAACCGCTCTACGTGATCACCTATGGCAACTTCGCCAATCGTGATGCAGCCGTTTCCGCCATCAAGGCCTTGCCAGCGAAGGTCCAGGCTGGTAAACCTTGGCCTCGCACTGTCGCCAGCGTCCAACAGGAACTGGCAACAACTCGCTGAAGATTCGGCGGCCTTACCCAGGCCGCCTCTCCAAGCACCTCAAAATTTCTACAAGTG
>Ga0105251_10003418_pt1 | contig 11520 bp, 10 predicted proteins | sample KBSS64metaG_FD_80424 | JGI IMG/M metagenome (GOLD analysis project Ga0105251, IMG submission 80424) | Switchgrass rhizosphere microbial communities from Kellogg Biological Station, Michigan, USA - KBS S6-4 metaG | ecosystem: Host-associated > Plants > Roots > Rhizosphere > Soil | place...
CTCTCCGGTGGACAAGGTCACCAGGGAGGTGATCCCGGCGTCGATACCGACCGCCGCCTCGGCGGCGGGCACGGCGGTGACGGTGTCCTGGCACAGCAGGGACACGAACCAGCGGCCGGCCGCGTCACGGGACACCGTCACCGTGGTCGGCTCCGCGCCCTCGGGCAGCGGACGCGACCAGCGGATGTCCAACGGATCCGCCATCTTCGCCAGCATCAGCTTCCCGTCACGCCAGGTGAAGGCACTGCGGGTGTACTCGGCCGACGCCCTCGACTTCTTCCGGCTCTTGTACCGAGGGTACTTGGCCCGCCTGGCGAAGAAGTTCCCGAACGCCGTCTGCAGATGACGCAGCGCCTGCTGCAGCGGGACGCAGGACACCTCCGACAGGAAGGCCAGCTCCTCGGTCTTCTTCCACTGCGTCAGCGCGGCCGACGACTGCGCGTAGGAGATCCGGCGCTGCTGGCCGTACCAGGCCTGCGTGCGTTCCTCCAGTGCCTTGTTGTAGACGAGGCGGACGCAGCCGAACGTGCGCGACAGCTCGGCCGCCTGCTCGTTTGTGGGGTGGAAGCGGTACTTGAACGCCCGCTTGACCTGCTGCGTCACACCTCACAATCTATCCCCTTTCGGGTAAGTAGCTGGGGTTAATCGGCGGACGGTGGATGCCGGCCCGCTCTCGAGGCGAACCGGCTCTTTCTGCCCTGCTTTGCAGGAGCTTCGTTTCTCCCCCGCAAGCGGGAGGCACCCCCACCCTGGCCTGAAGGCCGGGGTATTCATGAAGGAGAGACCCGATGAATTCAGTCGTGAACGGTTCGGCGAGCACGCGGCGGCCGGTGATCGGGATCTGTGCGCGGACCGCACCGGTCACGTTCCAGGGCAGCGACATGGTCGTCAGCTTCGCGCTCCAGTCCCACCTGACCTTCCTGACCGCGGCGGGCTGCACACCCCTGCTGCTTCCGCTGCTGCCCGGCGTCGAGGCCATGGCGGACCGGATCGACGGCCTGCTGATCCCGGGTGGCCCCGATGTGGATCCGGCACTGTACGGCGAGGAACCGCACCCCGGCACGCGGGCGGTGACCCCGGAAGCCGACCGCGCCGAACTGGCGTTGATCCGGGCGGCACTTGACGCCGAGCTGCCCGTGCTGGGCATCTGCCGCGGCATGCAGCTGCTCAACGTGCTGCACGGAGGCACGCTGCACCAGCACCTGCCCGAGGTCACGGGCCACGACGGCCACCGCCCCAACACGCCGTCCTTCACCCTCGGCTCCCACCCGTTGAAGCTGGAGCCGGGCAGCCGGATCGCCGGCGTCCTCGACGAGGACGCGCCGGTGACGGCCTGTCATCACCACCAGGGGGTCAACCGGCTCGGTGCCGGACTCACCGCCACCGGCTGGGCGCAGGACGGCACCGTCGAGGCCGTCGAAGTCACGGACCGCCCCTTCGCCGTCGGCGTGCAATGGGAAGCGGGATTCACACCCGACCAACGACTCCATCACGCACTCGTGCACGCTGCCGGACGCTGAACCGCAGATCTTCGGCGAACGCCGAACGTGCCCCACCCCGGGCGAGCCTCTCCGCCGGTCCGCGGCCCGCTCATCGGTTCACTTTCAACTCCAGCGGGTTTCGAGCCGCTTCAAAGACCCCCTTGCCACGCTGTGTGCGCCGTGCATCCAGAAGGGGTATCCATGAAAAAGCTCGCATTGGTAAATGCGGTGATCGTGATCGGCCTGTCGATTCCGGCCGTCACCCCCGTGGCGGCGGCCCAGGGGGCTACCGCGTCGGACACGGGAACGATCGCCTGGTCGCCGTGTCCCGACAGCGACCCGAACCTCGGCACGCTGCTCAAGGGCCTGGAGTGCGGCTCGGTGGAGGTCCCGCTCGACTACGCCCGGCCCGGCGGTCAGAAGATCAAGCTGGCGCTGACCCGCGCCAAGCACACCGTCACCGACGACCAGTACAAGGGCGTCGTGCTGCTGCACCGCGGCCAGTGGCCCGGCCCGATCAGCCGCGACATGCCCACCCGGTACGCCAAGGGCACGACCGGGCTGGCGAAGGACGTCGGCGCCGCCTACGACTGGATCGGCTTCGACCCGCGCGGCGTCGGGGCCAGCGAGCCGGCGATCGTGTGCGACCCGTCGTACATCAACCCGATGCTGGCCGACCCCGTGCCGAAGACGGCCGCGGACGAGCGGAACGCCGTGGCCAAGGCCAAGGCGTACGCCAAGAGCTGTGGTGACAAGTACGGCGACCTGCTCGACCACTTCACCACCAAGGACTCCGCGCGCGACCTCGACCGGATGCGGATCGCGCTCGGCCAGGAGCAGATCACCTACTACGGCATCGACTGGGGCGGCTACCTCGGCTCGGTCTACGCGACGATGTACCCGACCCGGGTGAAGCGCATGGTGCTCGACAGCGTGCCCAGCCCCAGCGGCGTGGGGTACCGGAACCAGATGTCCAAGAACATCACGTCCGAGCAGAACGCCGGGCTGTTCTTCGCCTGGGTCGCCGAGTACGACTCCGTCTACCACCTGGGCACGACCGCCGACGAGGTCGAGTCGAACTACTACAAGGGCCAGGACGCCCTCCGTGCGGCGCCGGTCGACGGCAGGATCGGACCGGGCGAGTGGGCGAACGTCTTCGAGCAGGTCGTCTACCGCAGCTGGACCTGGGTGAGCCGCGCGAAGATACTCTCCGACTTCGTGGTGCGCGGTGACGCGACGGCGCTGCGCGCCGACTCCCCGACCCCGGGCTTCCCGCAGCAGAACCGCGTCGCGATGACCAACGCGGTCAACTGCACCGAAGGCCGGTGGCCGAAGGACTGGAAGGTGTGGAGCGCCACCCTCACCGGCCAGTACGCCGCCGGAAACCACCTCCTGACCTGGAGCAACGGCTGGTACGGCGCGCCGTGCGCGTTCTGGCCGGTGCAGCCCCAGGCTCCGGTTCGGGTCGGCAGCACCAGCGCCGACATCCTGCTGGTGCAGCCGCAGTACGACAACGCACACGGGATGTTCGGCGCTCTCGACATGCGTACCCGGTTCCCCAACTCCCGTCTCATCATGGAGGCGGGCGGCCACAACGTCGGCTCGGCACTGTCGGCGAACAACAATCCCTGCCTCAACACCTACGTCGGCGACTACCTGAGGGACGGCACCCGTCCCACCGCGTCGTGGGGCATCGACGCCACCTGCCAGGCGGCCGCGGACCCGGTGCCGCCGACGTCCTGATCCGTCGTCGGCCGGGCCCCGCACGGATCACCGTGCGGGGCCCGCCGTCTCCGTCGTGATCAAGCGTTGCGCAGACGTCTTCTCCAGGCCTGCCCGGTGGCCGCGGTCGCACCTGACCAGGACCGTGATGCCGGCGACCGGCCACGCGTGGGGCCGGAAGGCTTCGGGGAGCGGGGCGAGGGTGAACCGGCCGTCGACCAGGTCCTCGGAGAACTCCACGCCGTACCTGCCCGCCCAGTCCGCCGGCCAGTCCCGCATCGCGTCGGTGCGTTGCTCCGGCGGCTGCAGGGCCTTGGCGTGCAGGAAGTCCGTGCGCATGCGGGTGTGGACGCCGACGGAGTACAGCACCCGGGCGTGCACCGCGCCCACCGCCTCGGCGGCCACCGCTCCCGCGAACGCCTTGGCACCCCAGAGCGCCAGGTCCGGCCGCCAGGCGCGGGCCACGGCGACCAGGTCCTCCGTCATCGGGTCGTTGGACCGCCGCGCCTGCGGAAGCACCGGGTCGTCGAAGACCCTGGAGGCCTGCTCCCAGCTCAGCCGCTCGCGGTTTGGCCGTATGCCGGACAACGGGTCGAGTCCCTGCTGCGGGGACCGTTCCGCCGCGGCGGCGGGTCGGACGTCTGGCGCCGGTCCCGCTGCCTGCGCACCTTCGACGTCTCGCCGGGACCAACACCCACCGCCGTCAGCCCGGCCGAGGTGACGGCGTCGAGCAGATCCGGCCGGCAGGCCACCCGCACCTCGTGCCCGGCCGTCCGCAGCGACCACGCGAGCGGCACCAGGTTGACCACATGCGCCTTTCAGGGAAACGGTACGACGAGAACTCGCACGACGAGCTCCTTTCAAATGGGGGCAATGGAATTCTCTTCTCTGCCCTGCCTGTTCAGGCCCGCCTGTTCAGACCCGCGTGTTCAGGCCCGCGTGTTCGGACCCGCTTGTTCAACCGGGGGGATTCGGCAGTTGAACAAGTCCTTCCGTTCATCGGGAGCGCTCGTCAACTGAACAAGAAAAACAGGGAACTTGACACAGATGAGCTTTCGACGGGATGGTCGATCCACTCGATTGCACATCCATCCGAGGAGGTGAATCAGATGAAGACGCTTCGTCAGTGGAACGCTCTGCGCTCGCAGCGAAAGGGCGGTGTCCGCCCGGCCGGTAAGTACTTCAAGTGGGCTGCCTGATCAGGCGCTCCCGTGGCCTGTGGAGGGTCCTGGCACCCTCCACAGGCCAGAGTTTTCGGCCTCAGGGATATCTGACCGTGGCAATCGAGGTGGGATCAGTGCACAGGTGGAGTTACGAACGTTTTGCCGTTGAGCAGAAGACTTTGAACGGGCTGGTCGAACGTTTTCTGGCCCCGGAAGCATGGCAGGAATCACGCGAACCGCTGACCGGTGAAGAACGCGCCGAACTGCGGGAGACGATCGCCGGACTTCGGCATCCCCAGGTCATCGAAGAACTCTGCGCGATGGCGGCGACCCACCCCCGCGCGGATGTCCGCCTGACGGTTCTCGAAGGAGTCGGGCCGTTCACGGACACGCTTCCCGCAGCCAGGGAATTCCTCGTCTGGCTGCTCGGCGACGACGAGGACTTCATCGTCTTCACGGCCGCCAAGATCGCCGGCCGGCACCGCATCGGCGAGGCCTACGAGGAACTGCTGCACATCACCGGACCGGCCGAGGCCGGACTGTTCCGCAGCACCAAGCCGGTGGGCATCGGCGCCGCCGTCGTGGCCAAGGCGATGGACGAGATCCTCGGCGCGACCGACCGCGCGGACCGGCTCGAGATCGAGCGGGAGCACACCAGGACCGGACAGCTGCCGCAGGGAACCGCACTGGGCGAGCACTGGGACTACGACCCGCAGAACCTGCCCCGTCCCGTTCCCGGGGACATGGTCCTCGTCCCCGCCTCCGACTTCGTCACCGGAATCGGCATGGACGACGTCGTCCACCCCCTCTACGACGTGGACGACGCCGCCCCCCGGCAGACCCGCCACCTGCCCGACTTCCTCATCGACCGCCACCCGGTCACCAACCGGGACTACGACGAGTGGGCAAAGGGCCCGCAGGCCGCCGAGCACGCGCTGTGCCACCCCGACGAGCCCGAGGACAAGGACCACCGCCGCGGCATCATCGGCGACGCCCGCTTCGGCCCCGACCACCCCGCGACCGGCGTCGACTGGTTCGACGCCTACGCCTACCTGGCGCACCTCGGCAAGCGGCTGCCCACCGAACTGGAGTGGGAGAAGGCCGCACGCGGCGAGAACGGATCCCTCTACCCGTGGGGCGACGAGTTCGACCCCGACGCGCTGCGCTGGTTCGGCGCCTCCTTCGGCGAGGCACAGAGCCTGGAGCACTGGCGCGACACCCTGAGCACCTTCGACGAGACCACGCCCGCCGTCACCACCGTCCCGGTCGGCTCCCACCCGAAGAACACCAGCCCCTACGGCGTCGTGGACCTGGTCGGCAACTGCTGGGAATGGACCGACACCAACTTCTTCACCCGCGACCGGATGAAGCCGATGATCTCCGGGCGGCCCCGCACCGAATGGGCGACGGCCGAGGAGACCTCGGTGGTCATCCGGGGCGGCGCCTGGACCTCCATGCGCGAACAGGTCACCGCCTACTTCCGCGGCAAGGACCTCTTCACCGACCGGCACAACGAGATCGGATTCCGGGGAGTGATCCGATGAGCTCCCCGCAGCGCATCCCGCGGTTCCGCTACGACGGCACCGTCACGGCCGAACAACGCGCCTTCTACGAGCAGTACGGGTTCGTCGTCTACCGCGGCCTGCTCGACGCGCGGGACGTGGACGTCATCCGGCGCGACGCCGAACACCTGGAACGCGAGACCCTCGAGGGCAACGTGCCGGCCGAGCACCGCGACCAGGTGATCAAACCCTCCTACGACGAGAACGGCCGGGCCACCCTGCACCGGCTGCCCTACTTCACCCTGCACAGCGCGAACACCCGGGACCTGATCGAGCGCCGGGAACTCGACGCACTCGGCCCCGGCCTGCTGGGCCGCCCCACCTGGCGGTTCGAGGATGCCGTCGACGGAGCCGTGTGGCAGATGAAACGGGGCAGGCGAAGCTCCTACAGCGCCCTGGACTGGCACCTCGACTTCCCGCACGACCTCCCGCTGACCCCCCTGGTCAACGTCGGCATCTACCTGGACGACGCCACCGTCCGCAACGGCTGCCTGATCCTCGTGCCCGGATCCCACCGCTACCCGCCGAGGCGGCTGGAGCCCCTGGGACTTCCGATCGAGGCCGAGGCGGGCGACGTCATCTGCCACACCTTCAACATCCTCCACCACTCCGGCCCCGTGCTCGACGACACCAGCCGGGCCACCCTGTACGTCTACTACTCCGCGGGGCACAAGCCCGACGCGGGCACCGCGTACAGCCACCGGGCGGGCGAGGACTTCGCCAAGATGATCACCGGAGCGGAGGCCGGCGCGCGATGACCACCACCCCGAACGTCCCGTCCGAAGTCCTGCACATCGCCGTCTGGGCCGACGGCCCCGCAGCGGAACGCGACACCCTGATCGACGGCTACCTGAACACCCTGGAACGGCTCGCCGACCCGCAGCTGCTCGAGGAATGCCTCGCGGTGGGCCTGCTGCACGACACACCCGAGATACGACGCCAGGCCCTGGCCGCCGCCGTACGCCTCGCCCCCGAACTGGCCGCCGAAGCCGTCGGCTGGGCGCTGGCCGACCCGGACGAGAGCGTCCGCGCACCCGCACTCGCCTCCCTGGCCCGGACACCGGCCCTGCGCTCGGCCGGCGGCCCCTCCGCACTGCACGCCCTGCTCGCCGTCCTGGGCCGCTCACCGGACCAGATCACCGCGGGCGTCGGGAACTACGTGACGGTCGCGGACGCGCACGCCCTGGCCTCCGCCCAGACACTCCTCGCCGACACGGCACTGGCCGCAACCGTCCTGGAGGACCTGCCCGTCCCGCTGTCCGCCGACCGGCTGCCCAGCCGGCTCTCCCTGGAGGGGATGCGGCACATCCCCGCCGGACGGCTGCGCCGCGGCACCCACGCGGGCGAGGCCGGCCCCTTCGGCGACCCGGGCGAGCCCGCGGTGCCCGAGACCACCGTCGAGGGCTTCTACCTGGACACCTGCCCGGTCACCAACGACGAGTACGACGCCTTCGTCGCCGACGTCGGCGCCCAGGGCCACCTGTGGTGCCACCCGGACGAGCCGAGGAACACCGACCACACCCGCTCCACCGCCGACGACCCCCGCTGCGCCGCCGGCCACCCGGTGACCGGCGTCAGCTGGTACGACGCGGTGGCCTACGCCGCCTGGTGCGGCAAGCGGCTGCCCACCGAGGACGAATGGGAACGGGCCGCCCGCGGCGACGACCACCGCCGCCACCCCTGGGGAGAGCAGTTCCGGCCCGAACTGGTCCGAGGCCTGCACACGGTCCTCGGCGAGGACACCGGGACCGGCCCGGACCGCCGGGCCTGGCTGCGCCGGCTTGCGGACCTGTCCGTCCCCGAACTGCCCGAACTGACCGGCCCGGTGAACCTGCCGGGCGGCGAATCCCCCTTCGGCGTCCGCGACCTGTGCGGCAACGTGTGGGAATGGACCTCCACCCGCTTCCTGGACGGCCTCCCGCTCGAGCCGCGCTTCGGCACCATGGACCCCGGCGACCTGTGGGGCGAGTGGTCGGCCGAGGTCAGTGTCCGCGGCGGGGCGTGGAGTTCACCCCCCGCCCTGCTCACCGCGGTCAGCCGCGCGGGCAAGACACTGGTGACCAGGAGCCCGGAGATCGGGTTCCGCTGCGCGGTGAGCGAATCCGAGGTGCCACTTCGATGACCCGAGCACGGCGACTGCAGCGGGTGCTGCCCCAGGGCTACACCCGCTGTCTCGCCAACCCCGACTTCCGCCGGCTGCAGCCCGGATTCCTGGTCTCCTTCCTCGGCGACGGCATGAGCTTCGTCGGCGTGGCCTGGCTGGCCGTCGAACTGGCCGCCCCGGCCCACCGCTCCCTGGTGGTGGGCCTCGCCGTCGCCGCCTACAGCCTGCCCGCCGCGATCGGCTCCCTCACCCTGGGACGCTGGCTCAGCGGACGCAACGCCCGAAGCCTGATCCTGGTCAACGCACTCCTGCGCGGCGCCCTGTTCGCACTGATCCCGGCGCTGTACTGGACCGGGCTGCTGAACGCCACGACCTACATCGCCCTGCTCGCCCTCTCCTCGGTCCTGCACGCCTGGGGGATCGCCGGACGCCAGACGTTCGTCGCCGAGACCCTGCCCGCCGAGGACCGGCTGGCCGGCCACGCGCTGGTGGGCAGCCAGGAACAGCTGTCGTTCATCACCGGACCGCCGCTGGCCGGCCTGGTCACCGTCGCATTCGGACCGGCCGCGGTCCTGGCCGCCGACGCGGCCAGCTATCTGTACCTGGCCCTGGTGACCGCCCGGGTCCGCGGCGAGGGCACCCTCGAGCGCCGTCCCGCGGTGCCGCTGCGACGCAGCGCCAACACCCTGGCCCGCCACCCGGAACTGATGGGCCTGCTCGTCCTGTCGTTCTTCTTCTACCTGCTCTACGGGCCGATCGAGGTGGCGGTCCCGGTCGTCGTGGCCGAACGGATGGGCGGGGACCCCACCGCCCTCGGCTGGATCTGGGGCGCGTTCGGCGTCGGCGCGGTGCTCGGGACCTGGATCACCGGATCGCTGCGGCGGCTCCCGCTGTGGCCGACCGTGCTGGGCATCGTGGCCGGCTGGGGGCTGGCGATCCTGCCCTTCGCCCAGTTCGGCACCCTCGCCGCGGGCATCGCGGGCTTCGGCCTCGGCGGGCTGATCTACGCGCCCTACGGGCCGGTGACCATCACCCTGCTGCAGCAGAAGGCGCCCATCGAGGAGCTGGTGAGCCTCAGCGCCTTCCGCAGCGCGATCCTGGTGATCGCCACCCCGCTGGGCGCCGTCCTCGGCGGCCCCCTGGTCGGCGCGCTCGGCGCGGCGGACACCATCAAGCTGTCCGGCCAGACCACCATCGCCCTCGCCGCCCTCGGCGCGGTCCTGATCCTGCTGGTACGCCGCAACCGCCGTCACAAGCGGCAAGAACCACTCCTGGACACCGCACGGCGCTGAGCCCCGCACGGCGCTGAGCCTTGTACGGCGCCGAGCCCCGCCGGGACCCGCGCGACCCACCGCCCCTGCCAGGGGCCACTTCGTCATGCCCAGCGCCTGGGCCCCACCCCGCAGACAAGGAGCTGTGATGAAACTCGGGCAGGAAGAGATGCGCAGCCGGTTCGAGCAGGAGCGGGCCGTCCGGCTGGCCACCGTCGACGAGCGCGGGCGCGCCCATGTCGTGCCCATCATCTTCGTCGTCGACGGCGACACCTTCTACTCACCCACCGACAAACCCAAGACCGGCAACCCGCGGCCCAAGCGGCTGCGCAACCTCGACCGCGACCAACGGGCCACGGTCCTGGCCGACTGCTACGACGAGGACTGGCTCAAGGCCTGGTGGGTACGGCTGCGCGGCACCGCCCGGGTCATCGACGAGGGCGCCGAGCGCACCCGCGCGCTGGGCCTGCTGGACGGCAAGTACGAGCAGTTCGACGGCGCCCGCTACCTCCAGGACGGCGGGCCCGTCGTCGCCATCGACATCACGGACTGGCTCGGCTGGGCCTACAGCGAGCAGTCCGCGGACACCGGCCGGCGGCGCCCGTGGCGCGAGCGGTCCTGGCTGCGGTCCAGCCGTGCTTGACCGGTGCTGAAGACGGCCTTGCCGGGCTGCCACCGGCAAGGCACGTCCCCGTGCTCGCGGGGGTGGCTCACACCGGGAGGCATCGTCGTGGGGCGGTGCCCTGTCGGGCCGAGAATGGGCTGCGCACGGAAGCCGACCGCTCTCTGCGTGCAGCTGAGCTTGTTCCGCTTTGACGGACACCGTCGGTGTGGTGGTCGGGCTGCGAGTGCGGTCTCGTATTCAGCGGGACCGCGGTGGCCGAGGCTGCTGTGCAGTCGGTGCAGGTTGTACCAGCCCTCGATGAAGTCGAAGATCGCGGTGCGGGCGGCGGCCCGGCTGGGCCAGGGGCGTGTGTCGAGCAACTCCCGTTTGATGGTGGCGAAGAACGGCCCAGCAAGCGCGTTGTCCCAGCACTGACCGGTGCGACCGACGGACGGACGGACTCTGAACTCCCCCGCCAGAGTGGCGAATTGCTGGCTGGTGTACTGACAGCCGCAGCCCGAATGAAAGATCACCGGACGACTGGGACGACGCCGACGGCAGGCGGACCTGAGAGCGTCGGCGACCAGGTCGGTCCGCGGGCGGTCGGCGGTGGACCAGCCGACCACGCGGCGCGAGGCGATGTCGATGACGGTGGCCGGATAGAGCCAGCCCTCCTCGGTGGGGAGGTAGGTGATGTCACCGCACCAGCGAGTGTCGAGGCCGTCCGGGTCGGGAGCGAAGTCGCGGACGACGAGGTCGGGCCGGGACGCGGATCGCGGGTCGGGGATCGTCGTCACCTGGCGCCGCCTGCGGTGCCGGCCCTGCAGCCCGGCGATACGCATCAGTCCGGCGATGCGGCGCCGTCCGCACTCCTCGCCCCGCCGGTGCAGGACGGCATGGACGCGCGGGGCTCCGTAGGCGCCGCGGGAGTGCTCGTGCACTTCGATGATCTTCTCCGTCTGCCCGGCATCGCGGACCGCCCGCGGACCGGGCCTGTCACTGCGGCGGGCGTAGAAGGCGGCTCGGGTGCGTGTTCTGCCCCTGCCCAACGGCTTCGTGCGCTTCGCCGTGCACCGGGCACACGACATGATCGGTGTGCGTGCGGCCGTCGCGGCCACCGCGCCGGTGGCCCGTACGACGACCCAAGGAGGCCTCCTCGGACGGGGACTCTCCACGGCATGGACGGAGGAAGCATGACGGCTGTGCCACCGCGTGGGCTCGAAGAGCGGCTGGGGGACACTCGCAAGAGACTAAAGAACGACGTCGATCTCCGGGTCGCTTCGGCGGGTGGTCCCGGCGGTGCCCACCTCATCCCGCTCTCGTTCCTCTGGGACGGGACCGCCCTCCTCGTCTCGACCCCGCGCGGTTCCGTGACCGGTCGCAACCTGCTGGCGGACGGCCGGGTGCGCGTCGGTCTCGGCCCGACGCGTTCGCGGTCGAGACCGGGTTCGACCCGCGCGAACTCGACCAGCCCTACCAGTACTTCCGCATACGGCCCCGGCGCATCCAGGCCTGGCGGGAGGTCAACGAGCCGGCCGGGCGCACGCTGATGAGCGACGGCGTCTGGCTCGGCTGAGCACCTGGGAGGAACCCCGGAAGGACCCCGGAAGGAC
>Ga0105251_10003423_pt1 | contig 11510 bp, 12 predicted proteins | sample KBSS64metaG_FD_80424 | JGI IMG/M metagenome (GOLD analysis project Ga0105251, IMG submission 80424) | Switchgrass rhizosphere microbial communities from Kellogg Biological Station, Michigan, USA - KBS S6-4 metaG | ecosystem: Host-associated > Plants > Roots > Rhizosphere > Soil | place...
CCTCCCGCCAGCACTTGGTAGTCGCCCGGACAGGCGACTACCTGAGCCGGAGCAGCTTTTGAACCGCTCTGCGCAAGGCCTTGCGCAGATTCCCGAGCAGTGGCGCACAGTAGTCCCACCCATGTCTTGTAGTCCTTTTACAAGTCACTGATCAGAAAGGATTTTTCGGTTATGGCACAGCCCTTGTTAAGACCTGGTACCCGGGCCATGAAGCCCTATCACCAGGCAAGGAGAGCACCATGCCAACCCCCGCGTATCTGTCCCTCGAAGGCACCAAGCAAGGCCTGATCACCGCCGGCACCTTTACCGAAGACTCGGTCGGCAACATCTTCCAGGAAGGCCACGAAGACCAGATCCTGGTCCAGGCCTTCAATCACCAGGTGATCATTCCCCGCGATCCCCAGTCGGGTCAGCCCACCGGCCAGCGCGTGCACAAGCCGCTGATGATCACCAAGGTCTTCGACAAGGCCTCGCCGCTGATCTTCAACGCCCTCACCTCCGGCGAACGCCTCGGCAAGTGCCGCCTGGAGTGGTACCGCACCTCGGCCACCGGCACCCAGGAGCACTACTTCACCATCGAGCTGGAGGACGCCATCATCGTCGATGTCCAGTCGCGCATGCCCAACTGCCAGGACCCGAGCATGGCGCACTTCACCCACCTGGAAGACGTCTACTTCACCTACCGCAAGATCGTCTGGACCCACGAGGTCTCCGGCACCTCCGGTTCCGACGACTGGCGCTCGCCGATCGCCGCCTGACGCGCCGCTCCCAAGCCTTCCCCTGATCCCCGGCCAGCCCTGCTGGCCGGGGGTTCGGCTGCCCCGCGCTACCCGCCTCGCCTCCCATCCGTCTGGTTTGGCGCTCCTTCTACCGCATCGGTAGAATGCGGCGATGAATGACGACATCTCCCTGCTGCTCAATTCCCTCAACGATGCCCAGCGTCAGGCCGTGGCCGCGCCCCTGGGTCGCCAACTGGTCCTGGCCGGTGCCGGCTCGGGCAAGACCCGGGTGCTGGTGCACCGCATCGCCTGGCTGATCCAAGTCGAGCGCGCCTCGCCGCACTCCATCCTCTCGGTGACCTTCACCAACAAGGCCGCCGCCGAGATGCGCCACCGCATCGAGCAATTGCTCGGCATGAGTCCCCAGGGCATGTGGGTCGGCACCTTCCACGGTCTCGCGCACCGTCTGCTGCGGGCCCACTGGCAGGAAGCGGGGCTGTCGCAGAATTTCCAGATCCTCGACAGCGACGACCAGCAGCGCATCGTCAAGCGGGTGATCCGCGAGCTGGGCCTCGACGAGCAGCGCTGGCCGGCGCGCCAGGCGCAGTGGTTCATCAACGGCCAGAAGGACGAAGGCCTGCGGCCGCAGCACATCCAGGCCGCCGGCGATCTCTTCCTCAGCACCATGCGCAGCATCTACGAAGCCTACGAGGCGGCCTGCGCTCGTGCTGGAGTGATCGACTTCTCCGAGCTGCTGCTGCGCGCCCTGGATCTGTGGCGCAACAATCCCAGCCTGCTGGAACACTACCAGCGGCGTTTCCAGCATCTCCTAGTCGACGAATTCCAGGACACCAACGCCGTCCAGTACGCCTGGCTCAAGCACCTCGCCCAGAACGGCGCCAGCCTCATGGTGGTGGGCGACGACGACCAGTCCATCTATGGCTGGCGCGGCGCCAAGATCGAGAACATCCAGCAGTTCAACGAGGACTTCTCGGCCGAGATCATCCGCCTGGAGCAGAACTACCGTTCCACCGATACCATTCTCAAGGCCGCCAACGGCCTGATCGCCCACAACTTCGGCCGTCTCGGCAAGGAGCTGTGGACCGATACCGGCGAAGGCGAGGCCATCACCCTCTATGCCGGCTTCAACGAGCACGACGAAGCCCGCTACATCGTCGAAACCATCGAGAGCGAGTTCAAGAAGGGCAGCCGGCGCAGCGAGATGGCGATCCTCTACCGCTCCAACGCCCAGTCGCGGGTGCTGGAAGAGGCGCTGCTGCGCGAGAAGATCCCCTATCGCATCTATGGCGGTCTGAGATTCTTCGAGCGCGCCGAGATCAAGAACGCCATGGCCTACCTGCGGCTGATCCAGCATCGCCACGACGACGCGGCTCTGGAGCGGGTGATCAACGTGCCGCCGCGGGGCATCGGCGAGAAGACCGTGGAGGCGCTGCGCAGCGCGGCCCGGGCACAGAACACCTCACTGTGGCAGGCGCTGCACGACCTGGTCGGCGCCCGCGCGGTGTCGGGTCGCGCCGCCTCGGCGCTCAACGTCTTCGTCGAGCTGATCGATACCCTGGCCCTCAAGGCCGAGGACCTGTCCCTGCACAACCTGGTGCAGCAGATCATCGAGCAGACCGGCCTGGTCACCTTCCACAAGGAAGAAAAGGGCGAGAAAGGCCAGGCACGGGTGGAAAACCTGGAAGAACTGGTCAGCGCCGCGCGTTCCTTCGATTTCAGCGGTGACGAGGAGATGACGCCCCTGGGCTTTCCTTGACCACGCGGCCCTGGAATCCGGGGACACCCAGGCCGACAGCCACGAAGACAGCGTCCAGCTGATGACCCTGCACAGCGCCAAGGGCCTGGAATTCCCCCTGGTGTTCCTCGCCGGCATGGAGGAAGGGCTGTTTCCGCACAAGATGAGCCTGGAGGAACCCGGCCGTCTGGAAGAGGAACGTCGCCTGGCCTATGTGGGTATCACCCGCGCCATGCGCCGCCTGGTGATGAGCTATGCGGAGACCCGCCGTCTCTACGGCAGCGAGACCTACAACAAGGTGTCGCGCTTCGTCCGCGAGGTACCGGACGGCCTGATCCAGGAGGTGCGCCTGTCCAATGCGGTCAAGCAGCCCTTCGCCGGCAGTCGTCCCAACCTCTTCGCCCAGGCGCCGGTGCCGGAAACCACCTTCAGCCTCGGTCAGCCGGTGCGTCATGCCCTGTTTGGCGAAGGCGTCATCCTCAACTACGAGGGCTCCGGCGCCCATGCCCGGGTGCAGGTCAACTTCAAGTCCGAAGGCAGCAAGTGGCTGATGGTGAGCTACGCCAAGCTCGAACCCCTCTAGCGATGACCACCTCCTGGCTGTTCTGGGCGCTCCTGGCGGCGGCCTTCGCCGCCCTGACCGCCATCTTCGGCAAGCTGGGCGTGGAACACGTCAACGCCGATTTCGCCACCCTGCTGCGCACCCTGGTGGTCGTGGTGGTCCTGGCGGCCATCGTCCTGGCCACCGGGCAGGCGCAACCCCTGGCCGGCATCGCCGGGCGCAGCTATCTGTTCCTGCTGCTCTCGGGCGTGGCCACCGGCCTGTCCTGGCTGTGCTACTACCGGGCGCTCAAGCTGGGCCCGGCGTCGCTGGTGGCGCCAGTGGACAAGCTGAGCGTGGTGCTGGTGGCGATCTTTGGCGTGGCGCTGCTGGGTGAGCGCCTGGACCTGCGCCAGTGGTGCGGCATCGCCGCCATCGGCGGGGGCGTGCTGCTGCTCGCCTGGCGACCTTGAAGGGGCGCAGGAAAAGGGCCTGACCGCCGGTGGGAGATTGCCGGACGGCAGAAAGCGGCCAAGCCGATTTCCTGCATTGCGCATTCCCTTGCCATCGCCCCGTTCATTCAAACGGGCGACTTAGAGCGATTCTGCCGCGTCGATCCCCAGCCGGCAATGGCAGGATTGCGCAAAAGCGGCCTAATGCTGTCCGCCCTTGTCCTGTTCCAGGGTCTCGATGAAGGCGATCTGCAGTCGCGAATGGACGCGGATGAACCAGCGCCACAGCACCGCGATCACCACCACCGCGACCAGGCCGATCAGCAGCAACAGCTCGCCGCGCGGCAGGATGCTGCTGCTCAGGGCCGCCAGCAGCACCAGGATGCCGGCCAGCGACAGCAGCGGGATCAACTCGCTGACCAGTCGCCGCACCGGCTGCGTATAGCGCCCGGCCTGGTTCTGCCTGACGCTGAGTTCGGCCATCAGCATGGCCAGGGCCTTGAGCTTGCGATAGGCGGCGATCAGGCAGGGCAGCGACAGCAGCAACGCGCCACCCCAGATGCAGGCCTTCTGCAGATCGGGATCGGCGATCCAGGCGCTGAGCCAGCTCGCCAGGCCGCCGGCGAAATAGCCCCCGCCGAGGAAGATGGCGATGACCAGCGACAGGTTGATGCCGACCTGCAGCAGGATGCGCCTCATCATGCCGGCCAAAACCGCCTTCTCGCCCTGGGGCTGGATGCTGCGCAGCCATTCGCCATAGATGCCCAGTACCCGCTGCAGGGGCTGCGGCAGCCAGCGGCCGATCCACAACGCCAGCGGATCGGCGGCCCTGATCAGATAGGGGGTGAGCAGCGTGGTGACCGCCGACACGGCCACCGCCACCGGATAGAGGAAATGGCTGGTGACGCCCAGGGTGATCCCCAGGGTGGCGATGATGAAGGAGAACTCGCCGATCTGCGCCAGACCCATGCCGACCCGCAGCGAAGTCCGGCCGTCGTTGCCGGCGATCAGGGTCCCCAGGCTGCAGGCGAGGATCTTGCCCAGGACCACGGCGACGCTGATCACGGTGATCGGCCAGGCGTATTCCACCAGCACCTTGGGGTCGAGCAGCAGGCCGATGGCGACGAAGAAGATGGCGCTGAACATGTCGCGCAGCGGCTCCACCAGCTTTTCGATCTGCAGCAGCTGGCGCGACTCGGCCATGATGGCGCCGATCAGGAAGGCACCCAGCACCACGCTGTACTCCAGCTTGGCCACCAGCAGGCAGAAGCCGAAGCAGAGTCCCAGCACCGTGATCAGCAGCATCTCGTTGCTTTCGAAGGTGGCCACGTAGGCCAGCAGGCGCGGCACCAGCAGGATGCCGATGACCAGGGCCACGATCATGAACAGACTCAGCTTGCCCAGGGTCGAGGCCACCGCGCCCGGCTCCACCGAGCCGCTCACCGCCAGGCCCGACAGCAGGGCGATGATGCCGATGCCGAGGATGTCCTCGACGATCAGCACGCCAAAGATCTGCTGGGCGAAGCGCTCGTGCTTCATCTTCAGCTCGTTGAGCGCCTTGACGATGATGGTGGTCGAGGAGATGGCCAGGATGGCGCCGAGGAACAGCGAATCCATGTGCGACCAGCCGAACATCTGCCCCACCTGATAACCCAGCCAGAGCATCAGGCTGATCTCGAGGAAGGCGGCGATGAAGGCCGTGGCGCCCACCCGGAACAGCTTGCGCAGCGAGAATTCCAGACCGAGGCTGAACATCAGGAAGATGACCCCCACCTCGGCGAGGGTCTTGATGCTTTCTTCGTCGTGGATCAGACCGAATGGCGGGGTGTGGGGTCCGATGATGAAGCCGGCGAGGATATAGCCCAGGACCACGGGCTGCTTGAGGCGATGGAAGAGGATGGTCACCACGCCGGCCACCAGCATGATGACGGCCATGTCCTGGATAAAAGCTAGAGCATGCATCGGCCGGGCCCTCCTCTGACGGGCCGGGCACTCTCCCGACACCTGCGCTGACTGGAGACCAAGACTAGCATCTGCAAACTCTTGTGACGGATTTTGCAAAAATCTGTAATAGATTGATGTGCTTGGAAATTTTCAACGGTCGCAGGCACTTGGCGGCCTGCTTCCAGGGAACGCTGACAGGGCAAAATACCGAAACAATTCACGCTGGCTGTACTTGACCGGGCAGCGCAAGATGTATCCAACACCAGACTCTTCACAGAGAGAACACCACATGCAACGCCTGATGAGCATCTTCATGATCCTGTGCCTGGGCCTCACGCTCAGCCTGGATGCCAATGCCAAACGCATGGGCGCCGGCAAGTCCGCTGGCGCCGCGCCCATCCACCAGACCCGCCAGGCCGCGCCGACCCAGCAGCCGGGCATGGCCGCTCCTGCCGCCGGTGCTGGCGCCGCCGCCGCTGCCCGTCCCAGTGGCGCCTCGCGCTGGCTCGGCCCGCTGGCCGGTATCGCCGCCGGTGGTCTGCTGGCCTCCATGTTCATGGGTGACGGCTTCGAAGGCTTCCAGTTCTTCGACTTCCTGATCCTGGCCCTCATCGCCTTCGTGATCTTCCGCCTGATCGCCCGTCGCAAGCAGCAGGCCGGTCCGCAGCCCGCCGTGGCCGGTCATGCGCCCATGCAGCGCGAGATGCCCAACCAGCCCAGCAATGGCGGTCTGTTCGGGGGTGCCGCTGCCGGTACCGCGCCGGTGATCAACGCACCGAGCTGGTTCAATGCCGAGCGCTTCGTGGCAGCTGGTCGTGATCACTTCATGAGCCTGCAGCAGCACTGGGACGCCAACGAGATGGACAAGATCTCCGAGTTCGTCACCCCGCAGATGCTGCAGTGGCTGCGTGACGAGCGCGCTGCGCTGGGTGAAGGCTTCCAGTCCACCTACATCGAGAACCTGAACGCTACCCTGGACGGTGTCGAGGATCTGCAAGGCAAGACCATCGCCACCATCACCTTCAACGGTGTCTCCAAGGAATCGCGCTTCGACCAGGGCCAGCCGTTCAGCGAAAGCTGGCGCATGGAGCGCATGGCCGGCGAGAACCAGCCCTGGCTGCTGGCCGGTATCCGCCAGAACGCCTGATAAGGGCGCTTCACCGAAAAGCCCGGCTCTACGCCGGGCTTTTTCATGGGCGCCGCCTGCCGAACATCTCTCGAAACCGCTATCAAGTCCGCACGGAAGCTGCCGTTATCCCGGACTGAACTGCTAACCTTGCGCGCCTCTTTTCCCTTTATCCGGTGCGCATTTCGAGAGAGGCCTGCTATGGAAGACGTCATCGAACGCCTGCGTGAAGAAAACGAACCCGTTCCCGTACCCCTGGAGCTGCCCGACGAAGACCTGCTGGTCGAGATCGAGGAAGAACTGCTCATCAGTCTGCCGCCGGAATTCCGTGAATTCCTGCTGACCGTCAGCGACGTGGTCTATGGCCGTATCGAGCCGGTGACCGTCACCGATCCGCAGTCCCACACCTATCTGCCGGAAGTGGCCGCCACTGCCTGGGACGAAGGCCTGCCACGGGAGTACATTCCCCTCTGCGCCAGCGACGACGGCTACTACTGCGTCAGTCAGGAAGGCGAGGTACTGTTGTGGGAAGACGGCGACCTGACCGACGAATCCTGGGATTCGGTGTGGATCTGGGCGCGCGACGTCTGGCTGGAAGGCTGACCGGGCCGGTACTGAACGACCCCGCCCGACACGGGTCTGGATAAGGCCATCACTCCGGAGGAAGCGTCATGAGCACTCCCGTCGTCCTGATCACCGGCGCTGCGGGCGGCCTCGGCCGCGCCCTGGCGCAACGCTTCGCCCAGAGTCGCTGGCGCGTTGCCGCCGCCGACCGCGATGCCGAGGGCCTGCATGGGCTGAACGGCATCGTCGGCCTGGATTCCAGCGTGACCGCCGATATCTCCAGCGCCGAGGGTTGCCGCTCCCTGGTCAGCAAGGTCATGGCCCGTACCGGGCGCCTGGATGCCCTGATCAATGCCGCAGGCATCTGGCGCGAAGGCGAGGTGGAGACCTTTACCGAGGACGACTACGACCTGGTGATGGCGGTCAATCTCAAGGCCACCTTCTTCATGTGCTCGGCGGCCATCCCCTTCCTCAAGGAAAATCGCGGCGTCATCATCAATGTCGCCAGCGGCGCCGGGCGTCAGCCCATCGCCGGTGCGGCGGCCTATGGTGCCGCCAAGGCGGCGGTGCGCTTCTTCAGCCAGAATTTGGCGGTGGAGCTGGCGCGCGATGGCGTGCGGGTCAACGCCGTCTCGCCAGGTGACATCGACACCCCCATGCTGGACTTCCAGGCTGCCCACTACGGCAGCGGCGATCCGGCGGGCTATCGTCGCAACCTGCTCAATCGCTATCCGCAGGGCGAAACCGCGCGTTTCATCCAGCCGGAAGAGGTGGCCGAGTTCGTCTATTTCCTCTGTCAGCCCCAGGCGGCAGCCATTTCCGGCGCCGACCTGCCCATCGACTTCGGTCTCTCCGCCGGCCGTTGATGGCTGTGACAGACGGCGCCGCTGCGCCGTCTACAGGATTTCCCCTCGAGGATTCGCCCATGGAAGCCGGCAACCACCAGTTGAGCATGACCATCCTGATGACCCCGGACCTGGCCAACTTTTCCGGCAAGGTCCACGGGGGCGCGCTTCTCAAGTATCTCGACGAAGTGGCCTATGCCTGCGCCAGCCGCTATGCCGGGCGCTACGTGGTCACGCTATCGGTGGACCAGGTGATCTTTCGCGAACCTATCCATGTCGGCGAGTTGGTGACCTTTCTCGCCTCGGTGAACTACACCGGGACCACCTCCATGGAGATCGGCATCAAGGTCATCACCGAGAACATCCAGCAACGCTCGGTACGCCATACCAACAGCTGTTTCTTCACCATGGTCGCCGTGGACGAAGACGGCAAATCCTGCCCGGTTCCCCAACTCGAACCGGCGACGACGGACGAGAAGCGACGCTGTGTGCAGGCCCAGCAGCGCCGGCAGATCCGCCGGGAACTTCAAGAGCGCTATCAGGCGCTCAAGGAAACCTTTTGAGTTTTGCCGGTTAGATCGCCGTCGTTCGACGGCATCGGGCTCGGGCAATGCTCGACCATGGCGCGTCCCGTTATCCAGACCTGGAGCGGTCCAGCGAACAGGGACTGCGCGATCTGACGACCTAGCGGCGCTGGATCTTGAAGTTGAAGGTCTTGGTCGCCTTGCGCGGCACGATCTGACCACCGGAGACCCGCGGGGCGAAGCGCCACTCGCCCAGCACCTCGAGCACGGCGCGCTCCAGTTGCTTGTTGGAGGCTTCCAGCACCTGGATGTCGGCCAGTCGACCGTCAGCGGTCACGGTGAACATCACCCGCACCTCGCCACCCACACCGCGACGACGGAGCATTTCCGGGTATTCCGGCGGTATCATCTTGACCGGCCGGATATCGGCGTCGTCGATGCTGCCGGTAGGCAGACCCGCGGTCTTTGGCGGGCCGGAAGGCGCCGCGGCCGGCGCCGGCTGACTGGGTGCAGCGGTGGCCGCAGGCGCGGGTGCCGGTGACGGCGCGGCCTGGGCGACGGGCTCCGGAGCAGGCTCGACCTTTTTCGGCAGCGGCTTCTGCTGGCTGTGTTCGACCGGCTTGGGCTTCGGCTTGGGTTTGGGCTTTTCCACCACTGGCTTGGGCGGCTCCACCGGCTTCGGTGGTTCCACGGGCTTGGGAGGCTCCGGGGGCGGCGGTTCGGGTTGTGGCGGCGGCGGCGCGGGCGGTGCCGGGGTCGGCGCCGGGGGTTCAGGAACCGGTTTGGGCAACTGGATGAAGCTGACCTGCATGGGTTCGTCACCCTTGGCGATCTTCAACTCCGGCGGCGCCTGGACCACCATGAACAGCGCCGCTGCCATGCTGGCATGCATGATCAGCGACAGCGCCGAGGCGGCGCCCCAGCCACGGCCACGCGGTGGCTGCTCGCCCGGCTCGGCCGCACCGACCGGGGTCAGTACCGGTGTCAGGATCTCTTCGTTACGCTCGGGCATGCGGAACGACAGGATGGTGGCCGAAGGCTCGCTTCGCTCGGCATTGACCCCTGCCACCGGCTCCACGTCGCCGGTCAGGGCGGCCCTGACGGGTCCCTGGACGGATTCCACCTCATCGCCGTCGAAACGTGCAGCGATTACGAGGGGGTCAGGCTTGGCAAGCGACGTCGGAGCCATGGGAGCAATACGCAGAGGAAGTAAATTTAATAATCATTATCATTAACTGAAGAAATTTGGCAACCTCAAATGTCGCGAATGGTCCCGCGCAGCGCCTTTTCGAGAGCCTCTAGATCCGGCCTCTCCTTCAGGATCAGCTCCAGCCGGTTGTCACGCCGCCATGGCGTCGGTTCCCAGCGCCCTTCTCCGGCGAGACCATTGTAGGCCTGCCAGCCGTCCGCCAGTTGCAGGACCGCCTTCAATCTGAGCAGGCCAGGAAGACCACCCAGCAGGGTCAGCAGCGCCGGCCCATCGAAGCTGTGACTGGAATGCCAGCGCCAACCGACGGCCTGGTGTCCCTCCTGGATATGGCTGAAGCGCAGCGGACGCCCCGGCAGCAGCAGTGCCTGCGGGCTGATGACGGCGCCAGGCTCGGGCAGCTCGCCGCCAGTCGATGCCTCGGCATTTGCCACGGGTAGTTCAGTTAAGGGGATCTGTCCGCCCTCGGTCCAGTACAGCGGCCGGTCGCCCAGTTGCGCAGGCAGGAGCGTCCGATCCAGACCGGCGCTCTTGTTGAGCACGACCAGACCGGCCTGCTCCAGCGCCTGTTGCTGGGCCTCCGGCAGGGGCTGGCCGCGCAGCACCTGCCGGGCATCCACTACCCAGATCAGGGGTTGCAGGCTCAGCACCCCGGCCCAGGGCGAGGCCTGGAGTTGCCGATAGAGGCTGGCGGGATGGCCGAGACCGGAGGGCTCGATGAACAGCCGCTGCGGCCGAGCGCGTCGCAACAGCCGTGTGAGGGCCACCTGCAGGGGTACGCCCTGGACGCAGCACAGGCAACCACCCGGGACCTCGGCGATACTCAGGCCCTCGTCGTCCGGGGTCATCAGCGCCGCATCGAGTCCGACCTGGCCGAATTCATTGACCAGGATCGCCCACCGTTCATGGGCGGGACGCTGGGCGAACAGCTGGCGGATCAGGGTGGTCTTGCCGGCCCCCAGAGGACCGGCGATCACATGGGTCTTGATATCGGCGAGGCGCATGGCGGGAGGTCGAATGCTAGAGTGGCGATTTGATCGAGGAGAGGGGCTGGAATGTGGCGATCGCTGATCCCGCTGCTGCTGTTGCCGTCACTGGCACTCGCCGATGCCTGCGTGATCCGCAGTCGTCAGGCCAGTGTGGACGTGCAGATCTGCCAGAGCAACATCGATATCCCCGCCCAGCTGTTTCGTGACGGCTTCTGCCAGCCGCAGCTCAAGGGTCAGCAGACCGAGGTGCGCTTCGTCGACCGCTGCCCGGTGGGCGAGATCGGGATCTGCCAGGGTGCGCGTAGCCCGGGTGTGCCCTATCGGCAGGACATCCACTATTACGGTGAGCCCGGCGACGGCCGCTTCCTGGCCGTCGCCTGCAGTCAGCAGAATCAGGGCAGCTGGCGCGTACCCTGAGGTTCCACGTGGAACCGCTTATTCCACGGTTACCGACTTGGCCAGGTTGCGCGGCTGATCCACATCGGTGCCCTTGAACACGGCCACGTGGTAGGACAGCAGCTGCAGCGGGATGGTGTAGAGGATCGGCGACAGGGCATCGTGGATGTGCGGCATGGGCACGATGCGGGTGCCCTCGCCTTCCTCGAAAGCGGCGCGCTCGTCGGCGAAGACGATCAGCTGACCACCCCGCGCCCGCACCTCCTGCAGGTTGGACTTGAGCTTCTCCAGCAACTCGTTGTTGGGCGCTACCGTCACTACCGGCATGTCGGCATCCACCAGTGCCAGGGGACCATGCTTGAGTTCCCCGGCCGGATACGCCTCGGCGTGGATGTAGGAAATCTCCTTGAGCTTGAGCGCGCCCTCCATCGCCACGGGGTACTGCTC
>Ga0105251_10003425_pt1 | contig 11508 bp, 8 predicted proteins | sample KBSS64metaG_FD_80424 | JGI IMG/M metagenome (GOLD analysis project Ga0105251, IMG submission 80424) | Switchgrass rhizosphere microbial communities from Kellogg Biological Station, Michigan, USA - KBS S6-4 metaG | ecosystem: Host-associated > Plants > Roots > Rhizosphere > Soil | place...
GATACCGTCGGTGATGGTGATAATCAGCTTAATGCCCGCGTCGATTGCTTCCAGAATGGGGTCTTTGCAGAACGGCGCCGGAACGTAGATAACGGTCGCGGTCGCGCCGGTCGCTTCAACGGCTTCGCGCACGGTGTTGAACACCGGCAGACCCAGATGGGTGGTGCCGCCTTTGCCTGGCGTCACGCCGCCAACCATTTGCGTACCGTAAGCGATCGCTTGTTCAGAGTGGAAGGTCCCCTGGCTACCGGTGAAGCCCTGGCAGATAACCTTGGTATCTTTATTAATTAAAACTGACATTATTTCCCCTCCACTGCGGCAACAACCTGCTGTGCTGCGTCCGTCAGACTTTTCGCTGCAATAATATTCAGGCCGCTGTCAGCCAGTTTTTTCGCGCCCAGTTCGGCGTTGTTACCTTCCAGACGAACCACGACCGGAACGTTAACCCCAACTTCCGCTACCGCACCGATGATGCCGTCAGCGATCAGGTCGCAACGCACGATGCCGCCGAAGATGTTAACCAGCACTGCTTTCACATTGTCATCAGAAAGGATGATTTTGAACGCTTCGGTCACGCGCTCTTTGGTCGCGCCGCCGCCAACGTCGAGGAAGTTAGCCGGTTCGCCGCCGTGCAGCTTAACGATGTCCATGGTACCCATCGCCAGGCCTGCGCCGTTAACCATGCAGCCGATGTTGCCGTCGAGCGCCACGTAGTTCAGTTCCCACTGCGCCGCCTGAGCTTCGCGCGGATCTTCCTGAGACTGGTCGCGCATTTCGCGCAGATCCGGCTGACGGAACAGCGCGTTGCCGTCAGCGCCCAGTTTGCCGTCGAGGCAGATCAGGTCGCCCTGCTTAGTGATAACCAGCGGGTTGATTTCGATAAGCGCCAGATCGCGCTCAAGGAAGATGTTCGCCAGACCCATAAAGATCTTGGTGAACTGCTGAACTTGTTTACCTTCCAGACCCAGTTTGAATGCCAGTTCACGGCCCTGGTAAGGCATTGGGCCTGCCAGCGGATCCAGTGCAACTTTGTGGATCAGGTGCGGGGTTTCTTCCGCAACTTTCTCAATTTCAACGCCACCTTCGGTAGACGCCATAAACACTACGCGACGGGAGCTACGATCAACCACCGCGCCAAGATACAGTTCTTTATCAATGTCAGTCGCAGCTTCAACCAGAATCTGGTGAACCGGCTGGCCATTTGCGTCTGTCTGGTAGGTAACCAGGCGTTTGCCCAGCCAGTGCTCAGCAAAAGCACGGATGTCTTCTTTGCTGTTAACCACTTTCACGCCGCCCGCTTTACCGCGGCCACCAGCATGAACCTGACATTTTACCACCCACGGACCTGCACCAATTTTTGATGCCGCTTCTTCCGCTTCACGCGGTGTATTACAGGCGTAACCGACTGGAGCCGGCAGGCCATATCGAGCAAACAACTGTTTCGCCTGATACTCGTGTAAGTTCATGAGTTCTATCCATCCTTCAGGGTAATCGTTATAAACCTGTAGGCCGGTGCGCTATTTATGCCAGATGGCGCGCAGCTTTCGGCCTACAGTGCAGGTGATGCTTTAAAACTAAACGTCCAGCAACAGACGAGTCGGGTCTTCGAGCAATTCTTTGATTGCTACCAGATAACCCACTGACTCACGGCCATCGATCAAACGGTGATCGTAAGACAGTGCCAGATACATCATCGGCAGGATCTCAACTTTACCGTCAACCGCCATCGGACGATCTTTGATAGCGTGCATGCCGAGGATCGCGCTCTGCGGCGGGTTGATGATCGGCGTGGACATCAGGGAACCAAACACACCACCGTTGGTGATGGTAAAGTTACCGCCAGTCAAATCTTCAACGGTCAGTTTGCCGTCACGACCTTTCACTGCCAGTTCTTTGATGCGTTTTTCGATGTCAGCCATACCCAGGGTATCAACATCACGCAGTACCGGAGTCACCAGGCCACGTGGGGTAGAAACCGCGATGCTAACGTCGAAGTAGTTGTGGTAAACCACGTCTTCGCCATCGATAGAAGCATTCACTTCTGGATAGCGTTTCAGCGCTTCTACAACCGCTTTGATGTAGAAGGACATAAAGCCCAGACGCACACCGTGGCGTTTCTCGAAGGATTCACCGTACTGCTTACGCAGTTCCATGATTGGCTTCATGTTCACTTCGTTAAACGTAGTCAGCATGGCGGTGGAGTTTTTCGCTTCCAGCAGACGCTCGGCAACGCGTTTGCGCAGGCGAGTCATTGGAACGCGTTTTTCGCTACGGCCAGCAATTGGTGCAACCGGAGCTTTAGTTTCAACAGCCGCTTTAGCTTGAGCTGGTTGAGCCGCTTTCGCCTGGGTCAGATGCTTATCAACATCTTCACGGGTGATTCGACCACCAACGCCGCTGCCTTTAATGGCATTAGCATCCAGAGAATGCTCTGCAATCAGGCGGCGAATAGCCGGGCTGAGCGCGTCATTGCTCTGCTCTTCCAAAGAAGCCTGCTGGCGCTGTGCCGGGGTAGACTCTTTGCTTTCTGTTTTCGCAGAAGTCTCTTTACCGGCGCTGTTACCTTCACGCAGGCGGCCCAAAATTTGGCGAGAAGTTACGGTTGTACCTTCATCTTCCAGTACAGCATCCAGAACACCATCTGCAGACGCCGGTACTTCCAGTACCACTTTGTCAGTTTCGATTTCTACCAGCACTTCGTCACGGGTAACGGTGTCACCCGGTTTTTTATGCCAGGTAGCAACGGTTGCATCGGCAACGGACTCAGGCAGGTCAGGAACTAGAATATCTACGCTACTCATTTTTTATCCTTTAATTAATCGACGTTCAGCGCGTCATTAACCAGATCTTGCTGCTGCTTCTGGTGAACGGACAAGTACCCTACCGCAGGTGATGCGGAGGCTGGGCGACCTGCATAACGCAGACCTGATCCAAATGGAACTACTTCACGGAAATGGTGCTGGCTGCAGTACCAGGCGCCTTGGTTAAGCGGCTCTTCCTGACACCAGACAAAATCATGTACGTGAGCAAATGGTTTCAACACTTCCTGCATCGCCTGATGCGGGAATGGATATAGCTGTTCGATGCGCACAATCGCCACATCTTTCTGGCCGTTCTTACGACGCTGTTCCAGCAAATCGTAATAAACCTTACCAGAACACATTACCACGCGTTTCACGCCAGCAGGATCTAGCTCGTCAACTTCACCGATTGCAGGCAAGAAGGTGCCGTTAGCCAGTTCATCCATGGTGGAAACCGCAAGTGGGTGACGCAGTAAAGATTTCGGTGACATCACCACCAGCGGACGGCGCATACCGCGCAGCGCCTGACGACGCAGCATGTGGTAAACCTGCGCTGGAGTTGAAGGCACACAAACCTGCATGTTTTGTTCCGCACACAGCTGGAGATAACGTTCCAGACGCGCAGAGGAGTGCTCCGGGCCCTGGCCTTCGTAACCGTGTGGCAGCAACATAACCAGGCCACACATACGACCCCATTTCTGCTCGCCTGAACTGATGAACTGGTCGATAACAACCTGAGCGCCGTTAGCGAAGTCGCCGAACTGGGCTTCCCAGATAGTCAGTGTGCGCGGTTCCGCAGTGGCATAACCGTATTCGAACGCCAGGACCGCTTCTTCAGACAGCACGGAGTCCCAAACTTTGAACTCGCCCTGGCTGTTGTGAACGTGTTGCAGCGGCGTGTAAGTTGAACCGTTAGTCTGGTTGTGAATCACAGCATGACGGTGGAAGAATGTCCCACGTCCCACGTCTTCACCAGACAGACGTACAGAAACACCTTCATCAACCAGGGTTGCGTACGCCAGGTTTTCAGCCGCGCCCCAATCGAATTTCTTCGCGCCATTCGCCATTTCCATACGGTCACTGTAGATTTTCGCTACACGTGACTGCATCTCAACGGTTTCAGGTGCGCTGCTAATACGCTTAGCGAGTTCCTGCAAACGCTTCATCTCTACCTTGTTCGGATAGCTCTCATCCCACTCGTGGTTGAGGTATGGCGACCAGGTGAAGGAATGCATGTTCATTGGGCGGTATTCTTCCACCACACACTCGCCAGCATCCAGCGCGTCACGGTAGAGATTCACCATTTCGGTGGCATCTTCAAGCGTCGCCAGCTTTTGCTGCTCCAGACGGTCTGCGTAAATCTTACGCGGCGTCGGGTGTTTCTTGATTTTCTGGTACATCACAGGCTGAGTTGCACTTGGCTCATCAGCTTCGTTGTGACCATGGCGACGGTAGCAAACCAGGTCGATAAACACGTCGCGCTTAAAGGTGTTACGGAAATCCAGCGCCAGACGAGTGACAAACGCCACTGCTTCCGGGTCATCCGCATTCACGTGGAAAATCGGCGCCATCACCATCTTACCGATATCGGTACAGTACGGCGTGGAGCGCGCATCCAGAGGGTTGGAGGTGGTGAAACCAATCTGGTTGTTGATAACGATGCGAACGGTACCGCCCACTTCGTAACCACGCGCTTTGGACATGTTCAGGGTTTCCTGAACCACGCCCTGCCCGGCAACCGCTGCGTCACCGTGAATGGTGATTGGCAGAACCTGGTTGCTGCCTGGTTTATCTAAACGATCCAGACGTGCACGCACAGAACCAATAACCACCGGGCTTACGATTTCAAGGTGCGACGGGTTAAACGCCAGCGCCAGGTGAACCAAGCCGCCTTCGGTTTCAACGTCAGATGAGAAGCCCATGTGGTACTTCACGTCACCAGTGCCGAGGTGTTCTTTATGCTTGCCGGCGAACTCGTCGAACAGTTCCTGCGGTTTTTTACCCAGTACGTTGATCAGTACGTTCAGGCGGCCACGGTGTGCCATGCCCAGAACCACTTCACGTGTGCCGCTCTTACCCGCGTGGCGGATCATCTCTTTGAGCATTGGCACCAGTGCGTCACCGCCTTCCAGCGAGAAGCGTTTCGCGCCTGGGAATTTCGCACCCAGGTAACGCTCAAGGCCTTCTGCTGCGGTCAGCTCGCTCAGGAAGCGTTTCTTTTCTTCAACGGTAAACGTTGAGTGCCCAACCACTGATTCAATGCGCTGCTGAATCCAGCGTTTCTCTTCAGTGTTGGTGATGTGCATATATTCCGCACCGATCGAGCCGCCATACGTCTGCTTGAGCGCATCAATCAAGTCAGCAAGCTTCATGGTCTCTTTGCCGCTGGCAAATGAACCTACATTGAAGGTTTCCTGAAGATCGGCATCAGTCAGGTTGTGGAATGCTGGGTCTAGATCGGGAACCGCGTCCTGTTTCCACAAGCCAAGCGGGTCAAGGTTTGCTGCCTGATGACCACGGAAACGCCATGCGTTGATAAGCTGCAACACTTTGACTTGCTTAACGTCTGTGTCAGGGTCGGTGATTGCGGTGGAGTAACGTGAGGCATCCTTCGCCAGACGACGGAAATAATCACGTGTTTTGGAATGGAATTGATCCGGTCTGGCCCCGGTTCCAGGTAATTGCTGGAACATTGAGCGCCAGTGCGCATCAACAGAGTCAGGATCGGTTAAGAAGTCTTCATAGAGCTGCTCTATCCAGGACTGGTTTGCACCTGCCAGGTAAGAGGAATCCAGCCAGGCTTTCATTTCGCCGTTCTGCATCGTGATCCCTTAAGCATTTTTATGCTTATTTCGCCGTGAATAACTATTACGTACAAAATACAGAAGTTGTACGCATTACCGGGGTCCACAACTACGAGCCTTTTCCTTTCCAGGCGGCTCAAGAAGGAACCTTTAAAAACTGTCGCAACAGGGCAGTTTTTAAAGATTTCCTGCAATTCCCCCTCCCATCCGGAGGGGGAACAACATTAGGCACTCTTTTGCAGCAACATCGACTTAATGTGGCCGATAGCTTTCGTCGGGTTCAATCCCTTAGGACAAACACTGACGCAATTCATAATGCTATGGCAGCGGAATACGCTGAAAGCATCACTGATTCCGTCAAGACGACTTGCGGTTTCAGTATCACGGCTGTCAATCAGGAAGCGATATGCCGCCAGTAAACCCGCCGGGCCGATGAACTTATCCGGGTTCCACCAGAACGATGGACAGGAAGTCGAGCAGCACGCACACAGAATACACTCGTACAATCCATCCAATTTCTCACGCTGCTCGGGTGACTGCAAATGCTCACGAGCCGGTGGATTTTGCCCATTATTCAACAGGTAAGGCTTAATCTTCTCATATTGAGCATAGAATTGCCCCATGTCCACAACCAGATCACGCACAACCGGTAATCCTGGCAGTGGACGGATGACAATCTTCTGCTTTCCGTTACCCAATGCTGAGATTGGCGTGATACAAGCCAGGCCATTCTTGCCGTTCATGTTCACACCATCAGAGCCACAAACCCCTTCACGGCATGATCGACGGAACGACAGCGTTGGGTCTTTTTCTTTCAGTTGCATCAGCGCGTCAAGCAACATCATGTCGCGCCCTTCTTCCCCCTCCAGGGTGTACTCCTGCATACGCGGAGCATCGTCAACATCCGGGTTGTAGCGATAAATAGAGAATTCGAGTTTCATCACTTTGCTCCGCTATTAATAAGTACGCACTTTCGGCGGGAATGCCGGACGCAGTTTCGGCTGCATGTTCACCTCACGGCGGGTCATGCTTTCCGACTCAGGCAGATACAGGCTGTGGCACAACCAGTTTGCATCGTCACGGTCCGGGTAGTCGAAGCGGCTATGCGCACCACGGCTTTCGGTGCGGAAGTTAGCGGAAACAGCGGTAGCAAAAGCGGTTTCCATCAGGTTATCAAGCTCCAGGCACTCAACACGCTGGGTGTTGAACTCGCTTGAAGTGTCATCCAGACGGGCGTTTTTCAGGCGTTCGCGGATTTGTTTCAGCTGCTCAAGGCCTTTAGCCATGGCGTCACCTTCGCGGAATACCGAGAAGTTGTGCTGCATACATTCCTGAAGTGCTTTACGAATTTGTACTGGGTCTTCGCCGTTACGGTTGCCGTTCCAGCGGTTCAAACGTTCCAGTGCGGCATTAATTTCGTCTTCGGTCGCGTCGCGCAGTTCGCCTTGCTCGGCAATAGACTCCAGCAGATGCATGCCCGCCGCGCGGCCAAATACCACCAGGTCGAGCAGAGAGTTACCGCCCAGACGGTTTGCACCGTGAACGGATACACAAGCGATTTCACCGACAGCAAACAGACCAGGAATCAGAACGTCTTCGCCCTGCTCATTCACAGTCAGTGCCTGGCCGGTTACTTTGGTCGGGATCCCACCCATCATATAGTGGCAGGTTGGGATAACCGGAATTGGCTCTTTAATTGGGTCAACGTGTGCAAAGGTACGAGACAACTCGAGGATGCCCGGCAGACGAGATTCGAGAACTTCTTTCCCCAGGTGGTCGAGTTTCAGTTTAGCGTGTGGACCCCATGGGCCATCGCAGCCACGACCTTCGCGGATTTCAATCATGATGGAACGTGCAACAACGTCACGGCCTGCCAGATCTTTCGCGTTTGGCGCGTAACGCTCCATGAAGCGCTCGCCGTGTTTGTTGAGCAGATAACCGCCTTCACCACGACAACCTTCAGTGACCAGCACACCCGCACCCGCAATGCCGGTTGGGTGGAACTGCCACATTTCCATATCCTGCACCGGAACACCCGCACGCAGCGCCATACCAACACCGTCACCGGTATTAATGTGCGCGTTAGTGGTGGACTGATAAATACGGCCTGCACCGCCCGTTGCCAGAATGGTTGCTTTCGCTTTGAAGTAAACCACTTCGCCCGTTTCGATACACAGCGCGGTCGTACCGACCACTGCGCCATCGGCGTTTTTCACCAGATCAAGCGCATACCATTCGGAGAAGATCGTGGTTTTGTTTTTCAGGTTTTGCTGGTAAAGCGTGTGCAACAGAGCATGACCGGTACGGTCAGCCGCAGCCGCTGTACGTGCCGCCTGCTCGCCACCGAAGTTCTTCGACTGGCCGCCAAACGGACGCTGATAAATAGTGCCATCGTCAAGACGGGAGAACGGCAGACCCATGTGCTCCAGTTCCAGAATCGCTTCCGGGCCGGTTTTGCACATATATTCAATGGCGTCCTGGTCACCGATATAGTCGGAACCTTTTACCGTGTCATACATATGCCATTCCCAGTTGTCTTCGTGGGTATTACCCAGCGCAACGGTGATACCACCTTGCGCAGACACGGTATGGGAACGGGTTGGGAAAACTTTAGATAGCAAGGCACAAGTCTGGCCGCCTTGTGAAATTTGCAGTGCAGCGCGCATACCTGCACCACCAGCACCGATCACAACTGCATCAAACTCTCTGACTGGTAAACTCATTACACACCCCACACCACAACGAATCCATAAATGACGTAAACCAGCAGTGCAACAACAATAACAAGTTGCAACCCAAGACGAATCGCCACTGGTTTAACGTAGTCGGTCAACACCTGCCACATGCCAATCCAGGCATGGATCAAAATTGAGAACAATGTCAGCAGGGTGAACACTTTGGTGAAGGCGGAGCCGAAGAAACCACTCCAGACCTCGTAGGTTAAATCGCCGGTAACAGCGAAGAACCCGATCATATAAATGATGTACAGGGTGATTACGATGGCGGAGGCACGGACCAATATATAGTCATGCACACCATTGCGACCTAATGCGGAGGCATTGCTTACCATACGAGGACTCCTGCGAGAAGTGAAAGCACGACAGTAATAACAAATGAAATCATCGCGGATCGTTTGCCCGCTATCAGGGTTTCTTCCAGCAAACCGGTGTCCATCATGATGTGGCGGATGCCCACAACAACGTGATAAGCCAGCGCTGTGAGGATGCCCCACATAATGAATTTAACAAAGAAGCTACTCATTATTGCTGACGCAACAAGGAAGCCTTCTGGAGACGAGAGTGACTGGCCTAACAACCACAGTAGGATGCCTACAGCCACAAAGGTGATCACGCCGGATACACGATGGAGGATGGAAGCGATTGCAGTGACGGGGAACCTCATCGTTGTGAGATCGAGGTTTACAGGTCTTTGTTTTTTCGCATTTTTTATCATGAATAGCGCCCACATGCTGTTCTTATAGTTTCCTTCCTCCGGATCTGCAGGCGGGGTCAGACAGCGTGAACTTTCTATAACTGTGCGTCATGCAAAAACAGCTACATCCAGATGCCAAAAAGCTGGCTACAACGCTGGGTGGCGCCCGGTGGCAGGGTATTCCGGAGACCTGGCGGCAGTATAGGCGCTTCACAAATTCATTACAATTAACCTACATATAGTTTGAAGGGCTTTTGGTCTGAACAGTGAGCAGGATCACGATAACAACATTATTTTAAATTTTAATCATCTGATTTGACAAAAGTTAAACATTCTTGTTACAAACGATGCCAGAAAAGCCGTATAATTCGCAAAAGTTATAGGGTCAGCCTTTCACCTGAGAATAAGTTATGTAACAGTGTATCGGTATTGACCCAATCAATCAGGACCGTTATTAGTGGTACACAGATTTGAATGATATGGACTGCTAACACCCTGATTTGCTGTTTTTTCGCCTGCGTGACTCGTGTTACCTGCAAGCGCCCATTGCTCTGTACCCTGCGTTACACTGATATCAAAACAGAGCTGAGAGCCAAATAAAAAACTGGTAGAGAGTCGCGATTGGTTTGAATGTATTTCCTAAATAATTCGAGTGGCATCGAGGCGGCAACGCAGCGAATCCCCAGGAGCTTACATAAGTAAGTGACTGGGATGAGCGAGGAGAGCCAACAAAGATGCAACTTGAAGTATGACGGGAATAGGCAAGTCGGGCACCCCGCAGTCTTATGAAATAAGGCGCTAAGGAGACCGTAAATGTCTGATAAAAAAGCAACTCTCACCTATAACGGTGATGATGCTCTGGAACTGAATGTGCTAAAAGGCACTCTCGGTCAGGATGTAATTGATATCCGTAGTCTTGGTTCTAAAGGTGTATTTACTTTTGACCCGGGTTTTACCTCTACCGCATCATGCGAATCAAAAATCACCTTTATCGACGGTGATGAAGGGATCTTGCTGCATCGTGGTTTCCCGATAGATCAACTGGCAACACACTCCAATTATCTTGAAGTCTGCTATATCCTGCTGAACGGCGAAAAACCGACCCAGGAACAATACGAAGAATTTAAAACCACCGTCACCCGTCACACCATGATCCACGAACAAATCACACGTTTGTTCCACGGTTTCCGTCGTGACTCCCACCCGATGGCTGTGATGTGTGGTGTGACCGGTGCACTGGCGGCGTTTTATCATGACTCCATGGACGTGAATAACCCACGCCACCGTGAGATTGCTGCGTTCCGCCTGTTGTCCAAAATGCCAACCATGGCAGCAATGTGCTACAAATATTCAATAGGGCAACCGTTCGTTTATCCACGCAACGACCTGTCTTATGCCGGTAACTTCCTGAACATGATGTTCTCCACGCCGTGCGAGAAATACGAAGTTAACCCAATTCTGGAACGCGCAATGGACCGAATTCTGATCCTGCACGCAGACCACGAGCAAAACGCTTCCACATCAACCGTTCGTACTGCTGGCTCAAGTGGCGCTAACCCATTCGCGTGTATCGCAGCGGGTATCGCATCCCTGTGGGGACCTGCGCACGGTGGTGCTAACGAAGCAGCACTGAAGATGCTTGAAGAGATCAGCAGCGTTGAACACATTCCTGAATTCGTTCGTCGTGCGAAAGATAAGAATGACTCTTTCCGCCTGATGGGCTTTGGCCACCGCGTGTACAAAAACTACGACCCGCGTGCCACAGTAATGCGTGAAACCTGCCATGAAGTTCTTAAAGAGCTGAATCTGAAAGATAACAACCTGCTTGAAGTGGCGATGGAACTTGAGCATATCGCGCTTAACGACCCGTACTTCATCGAGAAGAAACTCTACCCGAACGTAGACTTCTACTCAGGCATCATCCTGAAAGCAATGGGTATTCCATCTTCCATGTTTACCGTTATCTTCGCGATGGCGCGTACTGTTGGCTGGATTGCTCACTGGAACGAAATGCACGACGACGGCATTAAAATTGCCCGTCCACGTCAGTTGTATACTGGCTACGAACAGCGTGATTTCAAATCTGATTTGAAAAAATAAGTTCGTTTCTGGAAAGTAAAGAACGCGCCGAAAGGCGCGTTTTTTTTGGGATCAGCGTTATGCCTGCGGGTTATCCGTCAGATTGGTGATGTCCACGCCCTGCGGTGCCGATGTTTGCATTTCGGGCTGCGACTGCGTTGTTGGCGTCAGTTCGGTGACTTTCGATGACTGAGTTTCCTGCGTCGCTGCTGGCGCGGCAGGTGTTGTAACTTGCGACTGTTCGACCGTGGCAGGTAGCGTAACCTGCGTTTGTTCGGTCGCGGCAGGCTCTTCAATTTGCTGTTGTATAACAGGAACAGATTCTACCGGAATCGTTTCTGACTTCGGTTTCGGAACCGGGGTTGACGCGCGGACGGTAAATGTCGGTTTAC
>Ga0105251_10003427_pt1 | contig 11505 bp, 9 predicted proteins | sample KBSS64metaG_FD_80424 | JGI IMG/M metagenome (GOLD analysis project Ga0105251, IMG submission 80424) | Switchgrass rhizosphere microbial communities from Kellogg Biological Station, Michigan, USA - KBS S6-4 metaG | ecosystem: Host-associated > Plants > Roots > Rhizosphere > Soil | place...
AGGCAGCATCATCCTGATCGATCGCTGGTACCCGTCTGATGCCGCGTTTCGCCGGATAGTCCCGTTTACTGAGATTCTACAGTTGAACATTGATCGGAACGTGCGAGTGCCAGACCTGCATGTTGGGGTTGTCACCGCCCCTGATATTTCATGGGCGAGGGCAGCAGCACGACGGCGTGGGCTGAGCAGTACTGTGATCCATAAGCTGGAAGAACATGTCGCTTGTACCAAGGCGTTCGAGCAAGCGATTGCAGATCACGGCTGGGTTTTATGCCGAAATGAAGGAACGATCGAAGACGCAACGATGCAGGTGATTTCTGAGATCTATAGAGTCCTTCGATGTCCGTAGGCGAAGTTCGCTGCGCCGGTCTTGTTGGCGCGCGGCGAGCAGCCGACGGTGGAACGCGTACGCCTGGAGCTCGGGCGTGGCAGTCCGGCGCGAGTTAGCGGCCACTAATGTATGGCAAGTAATTTTTATTCCTCAAACACGACGAGGCTCGCCCTCGACAATTTCGCGCATCAGACTCAGGTAACGACTCGCTCCCAGCCCCAGAGGTCGGTTCTTTACCCAGATGATATCGACCCATAACCGCATCTGACTCGGCATGTAGTCAAACACCACCTCCGTCAATGCGCCCGAAGTGATTAGAGGTTGTACCAGCGGTTGTGGAAGATAAGCCCAGCCCAATCCTTGCTGCACCAGATCCAGCGTTGCCAGATAACTGTCACTGAGCCAAATCCGGCGTGACAGCACAACACGTGGGTCAGAGTCTGTAGGTCCTCCAGTAGCAACGATTATCTGCCGAACGTTGACCAGTTGCTCTTCACCTAAGGGGCTTTTCTTGCCGGCGGCCGCAGGATGATCTGGAGAGGCAACTGCTACTAACAATTGGCTCCCCGCTTCAAGAAACGTCTCCCGCTCGTCAAGCCCTGGTCGTTCAAATCCAAGTGCCAATTGCACACGCCCTTCATGGAGCATGCGCATCGCCTCCGGATGGGACGCGGAGCGAATCTCGATTTCAAGCGTGGGAAACTCCCTGGCGATAATGGACAGCGGACGATTCCATATACCTGTTTGCAACTCCGGCGCCATCGCAAGGACCAAGCGCCCCTCCAACCCCTGATGAAGCTGGAGCGCATGGGCGTCCAGCAGGTTTAACTGGCTGGCGACCTGTCGTGCCTGGGGCTCCAGTGCTTTGGCGGCTGCCGTAGGAATGGCTTTGCGGGTTGATCGGTCAAAAAGCAAGAGATCCAGCTCTGCTTCAAGCTGTGACACCGCCATGTTGATAGCGGAGGGAACCCGGCCTAATTTTCGTGCAGCTGCGGAAAAGGAGCCGCTGTCCACGACCGAGAGGAAAACTTTAAGTGACTCGCTGGTAAACGCCATTATGGTTGTCAGATTTTCTGATAATGATCGTCTTTATTTATCAGGTTTATTAGCCTAATTTCTACTCTCATTCAAATTAAATACGTGGGGCACACCATGTTGGGTACGGAATTGAGGGGGCATGTGGCACTTGTCAGTGGTGCCGGAAGTGAAGCAGGTATTGGTATGGCGATCGCTCGTAGGCTAGGTGTATCTGGGGCGAAGTTGATCGTCACCGCCAGCAGCAACCGCATCGCGGATCGGGTTAAAGAGCTACGCCTCGAAGGGTTTGAAGTTGAAGGTCGGCCAATTGACCTCACCGATGAAAGTAAGGTGCGCGAATTCGGCATGTGGGCAGAGTCAGTCTGGGGGCGGGTCGATATTCTGGTGAATAATGCGGGTATGTCCATGCAAGGAAGCCCCGAGATTTTCTCGGAGTTGGCAGCGCTGGAGTTGCATGAATGGAATCTGTCACTGGCAAGAAACTTAACGACAGCTTTTCTTCTAACTCGGGCCGTTTTGCCCGGTATGAGGGCGCGAAATTACGGGCGCATTGTCAATATCAGTTCCACCACGGGCACCAGGTGCAGCAATACGGGCGAAGCGGCTTATAGCGCCGCTAAGGCCGCGATGGTTGGCATGAGCATGGGGCTTGCACTTGAAGTAGCCAAGCAAGGGATCACCGTAAACAGCGTTGCTCCCGGCTGGATCACCACGGGGTCAACCTCCCCCGTTGAAGCGGAGGCGGGGCGCTTCACCCCAATAGGGCGGGCAGGCAGTCCTCGCGAAGTGGCTGCGGCGGTTGCATTTCTGGCGTCTCCTGAATCCAGTTACATCACGGGTGAAGTCATCGTGGTGGATGGCGGGAACTGTCTGGTGGAGAACAAAGCCCCTCAAGCCTGAGGTCAGGAAACGGACGGTTTATTCTCTTTTAGCCGAAAGTAAAAACAGAGAATTTGATCTACTCAAGCTGGCTATTAACTTTGAATGCTTTCTAGCGATCAACGAATGATCCTAGGTGGGGTGGCGGCTATCACCGCGATATATCAAATAATAGTTAAGTTCACTGAGCAGCATTAAGGCGTTATTCAGAAACTGACAGGGGGAATGAATACGGCGATGGATTGTTTCCTATCTGAACGGTAACAACTTTTAATTAATTTTATAATTAACATAGGGTTTTGATGATGTCGAACAGTGGAATTTGTGAATCAGCGATTGCTGCCTTTACCGCCTCCGAGCGAGCACTCTTCATTGCAAATAACCCAACGTCAATGGCGTTGGCCAAGCGTGCCAAGGCTAATCTGTTCAATGGTGTTCCCATGCACTGGATGAGCGATTGGTCGATGCCTTCACCGCTCTTCGTCCAGCGTGCCAAAGGTGCACGCTTCACGGATGTTGACGATCATGAGTACATTGATTTTTGCCTGGGCGATACAGGCACTATGTTTGGCCATTCGCCGGACCCTATTGCCCGTGCCATCGCAGAGCAGGCGAATAACGGCTTAACGACGATGCTTCCTGGCGAAGACGCAGTGGTCTGCGGAGAGTTGCTGGCTCAGCGATTTGGGCTGCCTTATTGGCAGGTCACCGCCAATGCTACTGACGCCAATCGTTATGTTCTGCGCTGGGCGCGAGCTATCACCAAACGCAATGTGTTGCTGGTGTTCGACGGCTGTTATCACGGCACGGTGGATGACGTGATGGTACGGTACCGCGAGGGCAAAACAGTGCACCGTTCAGGTCTTGTGGGCCAAGCCTACGACTTGACCCAGTACAGTCGATCTATCCCCTTCAACGATGTCGCCGCACTAGAGGCTGCTTTAGCCCAGGGCGATGTTTGCGCGCTGATGTGCGAGCCGGCGATGACGAACATAGGCATGGTCCTGCCCGATCCGGGATTTATGCAAAAGTGTCGAGAGTTGACCCTTAAATATGGCAGCCTGCTGGTCATTGATGAGACCCACACTATTTCTACCGGCATCGGTGGATGCACTCGCCAATGGGATTTGAAACCCGACTTTTTTGTGGTGGGTAAACCCATCGCAGGTGGTGTGCCCTGCGCTGTCTTTGGCGTTACCGAGCAAGTTGCTTTGGCAATGCACGACGCGCAGAAGACTGTTAGCGAAGAGAGCGGGGGACATGGCCACAGTGGTATGGGAACGACGCTGTCCGCCAACGCGCTGGCGATGCGTTGCATGCGAGCCAATCTTGAAGAGGTCATGACAGAGTCTGCTTACCAGAACATGTTGCACTTCGCATTAGGATTGGCTAAGGGATTTCGATACTTGTTCAAGCAGCACCAACTAAATTGGTCGGTAACGGAGTTGGGCGCGCGGTGTGAGTTTCAATTCTGTGCCACCCCGCCGAGAACCGGGGCACAAGCCGAGGCAGCTTTTCATGACAGCCTGCAAATGGCTCTGCATCTCTACCTCATCAATCGTGGGATTCTGATTACCCCTTTTCACAACATGACCTTGTGCTGTCCACAGACAAGTTCATCGGATATCGACAGGCTGCTCGTTGAGTTGGATAACGCGCTAACCACGCTGCTTGCCATACCTGGGGCTCGGGTCATCTAAATAGCTGGTCAACTGAAGACTCCACTTTTCTCAAATATTGCCAAGGCGCTTCAATGAGCGCTAAGAGGATTGATATGCAATTTGCTGATAAAAAACAGGCCGAAGATTATTTGGCCGCCCATCCTGAAGTTCTAAGCATCGAGTTGTTCCTTATCGACGCAAATGGCGTTCCTCGGGGCAAACTGTTGCATCGCAACGAGCTACTGGCGATATACGAAAACGGTCGGCCGCTGCCAAGTTCCATTCTCGCCTTGACCGTACAGGGTGAAGACGTCGACGACACAGGTTTGGTCTGGGATGTCGCTGACGCCGATTGCTGGACCTACCCCTTACCGGGAAGCTTGACCTTGCAACCTTGGCGCACCAATCCCACAGGCCAAGTGCAGGTCAGCATGCACCCGACCCAAGGTATTCCCGCCGCCCCGGCCGACCCGCGACACGTACTGGTGCATACCATCGAGCGGCTGAAAGCCGATGGTTTCCATCCGGTAATGGCCGTTGAATTGGAATTTTACCTGCTGGACCAGCAACGCGATGTCAACGGTCGGCCGCAGCCAGCGTTGCAGACCAACGGCGAACGCCCTCAGGCACCGCAGGTTTATGGCATATACGAATTAGAGCAGCTTCAACCGTTTCTTGATGACCTCTATGCTGCTTGCGCGTTACAAGGGCTGCCAGTGCGTACTGCGATCTCCGAATATGCTCCAGGCCAAGTCGAGTTGACTCTAGAGCATCGTTTCGACGCACTCCAGGCCATTGATGAAGGCGTACGTTACAAACGCTTGGTCAAAGGTGTGGCCAACCAGCATGGGCTGCAAGCATGCTTCATGGCCAAGCCATTCAGCGATCAGGCCGGTAGCGGTATGCATTTGCACGTCAGTCTGGCCGACGAGCAGGGTCACAATCTGTATGCGAGCGATGACCCACAGGGTACGCCGCTGTTGCGTCACTCAATTGGCGGGATGATGGCGACCTTGTTTGACTCGCTGGCTATATTTTGCCCCCATGCCAATTCATATCGCCGGTTCCAGACCGGCAGTTACGCGCCGCTGGCCAAAAGTTGGGGAGTAAACAATCGTACTGTATCGTTCCGCGTGCCCGGCGGCCCCGCGATAAGTCGGCACATCGAACACCGCATTTGCGGTGCTGATGCCAACCCCTATCTCGCCGCCGCCGCAGTACTTGCGGGCATTCATTACGGCATCACACATCAAAGCGATCCCGGCGCGGCGATTGAAGGCAATGGCTATGAGCAGGCGACCGAGTTTCTACCCACCGACTGGCTTACAGCGTTGCAGGCGTTGCAACGTTCAACTTGGGCACGTGAGGCGCTGGGAGCCGAATTCCTAAAGGTGTTTCTGGCGATCAAGTGGCGCGAGTACCGTAAATTCAACGCTGAAGTAGGAGAGCAGGACTGGCGCTGGTACCTCACTCACGCATGAGTATTGGTCCGTCAGCGGGACTACAAGATGGATCGCTGACGGCAACGACTCGGGCGGTTTAATAGAGAGGCCGCCCGGTGTACAACCCCGATTTTCGCTGGATTATCGTTGGAGGATGGCGATTGCGAGCGCACCAGATCTTGAGACGCCTGCAAGCTCATTACGTAATCCTTTTCAAACTCTACCGATGACAGCGGAGTGTTGAAACCATGGCGGCGTTTTGTGTTGTAGAACATTTCGATGTAGTCGAACAGATCGCTATGGGTGCTACTCAATGGCTTGCTGGCGAGGGCGGGATTTGAGGCCGCTTTCAGGAGTTGCGCACTTACCGGGCGGTGACTCGCGACATCAGAGGAGGGTAGATCCGCGCTGAGTGATTGGCCAAATCTAATCGAGACAAAAGTTTTATTGACTAAAATTTAATATCGGGTAATTATTTCTCTGCATCTGCTCGAATGCAGAGTCATTTTCAGGGTCAACCCCGATGAATCAGAACACCGTGCCTTCACTGGCCAGTCTTTACATCGAGACTAATGGATCGTCATTCGACGCGCGCCAAGCGCCTTTGCTTATGCAGGGCTTCCCGGCAGAGCCAAAACGCCGCGTCACCTGGAACAATTGGATGCGCCCGCCGTTCAGCCAGTGGGGTTTCCGTAATCTGGCGCGCCTGCGTCCCTCCATTGATGTGCAGGCGGGTTCCGGGCCAGTCAGTACTTTGCAAGAATTTCCACAAGCGTTGGATGAGCTGCACTTCGACAGTGAGTGTGGTCTGGGAATTAGCGTCATCGATCATCTGACGGCCAGTCAGACCGATGCATTTTTGGTGGTGCAGGGTGACACCGTGCTGTTCGAGCGCTACTTCAACGGTCAGCAGCCTCTAGACCGGCACATCATGTTCTCGGTGACCAAGTCACTGATCGGCACTCTGGGTGAGCAACTGGTCTGTGACGGTTTACTCAACCCAGCGTTGCCCGCAGCGTATTACGTGCCTGAGTTGGTGGGCAGCGCGTTTGGTGATGCCACCGTACGCCAGCTGTTTGACATGGCCGTGGGCATTGACTACAGCGAAGTTTATGACGACCCCAACTCGGAGAGTTCGCAATACGGCTATGCCTGTGGTTTTCAGCCTGCACCCTCGCAATACGCCCAGTTCGAGTCGTTGTACCAGTACCTGCCATCTCTAAAAAAACGCGGCACCCACGGTGGCTTTTTTCATTACGTGACCGCCACTACCGAAGCCTTGGCCTGGGTCATGGAGCGTGCCTCGGGCAAGGCCTGCGATCAGTTACTGCAAAAAATCTGGAGCCAATTGGGGTGTGAACGTGACGGCTACTTTATGGCCGACCCTTGGGGGCGCAGCGTCGCCGGTGCCGGTTTCAGCGCTACTTTGCGTGACATGGCGCGTTTCGGCCGCCTGCTAGCCAACGATGGTCGCCAGGACGGACTGCAACTGCTGTCGACCGAGACGATCGCACGTCTCTTCGCCGGAGCCGATCCAGCGATCTACGCCCAAGACTCCGACTTTTCCAACTGGACCCCCGGCGCTTCCTACCGCAGCCAGTGGTACGTCTTCAACGATCACAGCCAAGCGATTATGGCGGGTGGTATTCACGGCCAATATCTGTTTGTCGACAAGCCGTCCGGTGTGGTGATCGTCAAGCAGTCATCGCTGACCGACGCCGTCAGCCAATTCGATGCTGACAGCGTGCGTATGTTGCGCGCCATTGCCGCGCACCTTAGCGACTGAAACGCCCCATAAATACAAGAAATTTGCGTCCTATTCGCCTGGCTTGGCCAGGTGTTGGCGGCGCACTGCGCCGCCATTTCACTGCCCTGTAACAACAATAATCACACAGGAGCTTCATATGGTTTCGATGACGCGTTTCTCTCGAGCGCTCTTAGCGGTCGGCTTACCCCTGATCACCCACGTTGCGTTGGCTGGCTACACCTTCGAGGACGGCAACCTCAAGGGTGAGGTCAGTGTCAGCGCCGGGGGGGCGACTATTTCCACTAGCAACGTCAACTTTGGCAGTGGCCGCGTCGACGTGCGCAGCGGCAAAAATGGCGGCACGGACATTGACTGGCAGGAGTTCTACGTGAAGCCAGGTACCAAGCTGGACTACTCGCTGCAGCCTGACTTCAGCCTGCTGGCCGGCGGCTCGCTCGTGGCGGCAACGACCTTGGGCGATGGCGATGCCGGCGGCTTTACGCGCAGCTCTGACGGTGATGTGGCCGCCGAAGAACTCTATGGTGGTTTCCGCGCCGGGGAATGGACACTGACTGCCGGGCGCCAGAACTACATGATTGGTACTGGCTTCATCGTCATGGACGGCAACCTCGATCAGCTCAAGGACGGCGCCTATTGGCTTGGCCCCAGAACCGCCTTCAAGGATTCGGCCATCCTGGCCTGGGATCATGGGGCATTGAAGAGCCAGGCCTTCACCTTGCGGACCGACGACGATCTGGGTGACTTCCGCATGACGGGCGCGAACCTGGATTACAACCTCGACGACCAGGTGACGCTGGGGGCCATGGCGATGAAAGTTCATGCGCTGGGCCCCAAGGGCAGCACCGCCCCTCGATTCCGGGACGGAATGCTGGTGTACAACGTAAGGGCACTCAACGCCAAGTTGCCGGGCGTGTCCGCCCTGACGCTCAACGCCGAATACGCGCTGGAGAAAGGCAGCGGCGAGGGCGTCGATTACGATGCCAACGCTTGGTATGGCCAGGCAGACTACGCGTTTAATAACTTGCCTCTGACGCCGGTCATCGGCTATCGCTACGCCAGTTTTTCCGGCGATGACAACATCACCGACAATCACCAGAAAGCCTGGGACCCTCTGAGCAAAGGCTTCGTAGATTGGGGCACCTGGCTGGTGGGGGATGTTGTTGGTAACTATCTGTTGTTCAACAGCAACGAAAACGTTCAGCAGTTCTCACTCAAAACTCACCTGAACCCAACGCTTACCCTCGGTGCGATTCACTATCAGTTCTGGCTGGACGAGAAAAACTACATGGGCGCCCCCGTCAACGATCGGCGCTTTGCCGATGAGAGCGTGGTTTTCCTCGACTGGACGCCGACTCCGTCGTTCTATACGTCACTGTCGTATAACTGGGTCAAGCCGCTGGCCGCTGCCAAGCAAGTATTCGGCGATGATCAGAAATTCAGCGCGCTGGAACTGTACTTCACCTACCGCTATTAAGTGTCGCGAGCCCCGCGGCCGCGTAGGAGTGTTTCACTATGAACAAGCATGTACGCAACACCCTGTTCTCCGTTGCACTGTCGTTGCTGACGGCGAGCGTTTCCCTGGCTGAAGAGCGCACGGTGCGCATCTATAACTGGATCGAATACTTGCCACCGGAGATCCTCAAGAGCTTTCAGGAGGAAACCGGAATCCGTCCGATCTATGACGTGTTCGACAGCGTCGAGACCCTTGTGTCCAAACTGCTAACCGGCAACTCTGGCTATGATGTGGTCTACCCCGGCAGCACCAACCTGAGTCAATTGATCGCGGCGGGTGCTGTCCAGCCTCTGGACCGCAGCCAACTGCCGAACTGGCAGCATCTGGACCCGGAGTTCATGAAATCCCTGGAGTCGGTGGGTGACACGGGCAACCGCTACGCCGCGCCCTACCTGTGGGGCACCACGCTGATCGGCTACAACGTCGACAAGGTCCAGCAGATTCTGGGCGCCAATGTTCAGATGAACAGCTGGGACATGATTTTTAAGGAAGAGAACCTCAGCAAGCTGGCCAGTTGTGGCGTCGGTTTTCTCGATGCAGCCAACGAGATATTGCCCATCGCGTTGCACTACAAGGGTCTCGATCCCAACAGCCAGAAACACGAGGACTACCCGCAGGCTCAGGCGGCAATGATGAAGATTCGTCCTTACGTCACCTACTTCAACTCGTCGCGCTACGGTATGGACCTTGCCAACGGTGACATCTGCGTCGCTGTGGGCTGGTCGGGCGGCGTGGCGCTGGCCAAACAGCTGGCCGATGCTGCGGGCAAGGGTGTGAGGGTTGAAATGGCGTTACCCAAGGAAGGTGCGCCGATGTGGTCAGACGTGATGATGGTGCCGGCTAACGCCCCCCACTCCAAGGAGGCCTACGAATTCATCAATTACATCCTGCGCCCGGATGTGATCGCCCGGATCAGCAACAAGATCGGATACCCCAACCCGAACAAGGATGCCACCGTGCTGGTGAACGCCGACATCCGTAACAACCCCAACATGTATGTGCCGGACGAAGCGCGCAAAACCCTGTTCGCTTTACGGCCCATGCCGCCAGCCATGGAGCGGATCCGCACTCGCACCTGGACCAGCATCAAGACCAATCTCTGATCATCGTGGCCCGGTGCTTTTGTGCCGGGCCACACAGGGGTGTTTGCCATGGCTGAACCATTGGATTTGATGGGCGCTGCTCCCAATCTGCAGCGAGTGCTGACCCTGTGCGTCGATATCGGCCCTGGGCTGATGTTGGGGGAGAGCGTAGATGCAAGCTTTATCGGCCAGGTGCATTACCCCAACGCAAGTCAGGTAGTGATTCGCTGCTACCGCTTCTATTGATGCCCGAGATTCACCTCTGCTGTTGAGTACGGCCTCTGTTAACCCTCCTCGCTGGCGCGCATCGCCGGTCGGACGCGTGTGGATGACAGGCAGTGCAGGGAGATGTGACGGGCTCTTCTTCTGATCGGCGACAGGCATGTCGCCATTTTTTTGTGTGGCCGCTCGGCACAGGAGACTCACCATGTTTGTCACTTTACGAGCCCGAATTATTGTACTGGTCGGGCTATGCCTGACACTGTTGGCCTTAGCCCTGATCGGCACCGCACTCAATGAAATGAGTGGCTTGAGCCAGCGTGCCGAGGGACTGACCTCTGCCAGCCTGACCCAGAATATCGAGGCGCGCGTGGCCGAGTCCGTTCGTTTCCAGTCCTCTGGCGTCCAGGTGTTTTTCCGCGATGCCCTGCGCGTCGCAGAAGCCTCATCAGCGGAGATCATGCGAATCATGTCGCTGAGCCGTAGTGGGGCGCTGACACCAGAGCATGCCAGGAACTATATCACCGGGCAGTTGCAAGCCAGCTTGCAAGCCAATCCGACGTTTATCAGCACTTATGTCGCTTTCGAGCCCAATGTTTTCGGCGGGCAGGACGCACGCTTCGCCGGACAGAGCGAACTGGGTAGCAACGAGCTGGGGCGTTTTGCACCGGTCTGGTTTCGCCAGAGCGGCGGGAAGATGGAGCAAGTCACGGTGCAAGAAAAGCGCATTGTCGTCGACACGCCCATGGCCGACGGCAAGGCATCCCGCATTTGGTATGACTGCCCGCTACGAACGACGCAGCCTTGTCTGCTGAATCCCTATCTCGATGATGCCTCTGGCAGTCCGATACTCATGACCTCGCTGACCCTGCCAGTGATCGATCACGGTCGCGTGGTGGCGGTGCTGGGTATCGACATTCAGTTAAGCCAGATTCAGCTCGTAGCCCTGGCCGCCAAGGCAGGCTTGCCGGGGCAGGCTGGGGATGTATGGATTGTCAGCGCCTCTGGACTGGTTGCTGGCAGTACGCTGGACAAGGATGCACTGGGCGGTCGATTCAAGGAACCTGGCGTGGAGTCTTCCGCATTATTACCAGGACAATCACAACCGCTGCAGGATTTGCTCGTCAGTCAGACGTTCTCACCCATTCCCGGGGCCGAGTCATGGCGCATTGTGGTCAAGGTACCCTCGGAGCAGATGTTCGCACCGCTGCTTAATTTGCACGAAGCGATGAACGAGCACCTGCTCGCTGCCGTGCAAAAGGAAGTGCTGATAGGTTTGGCGTTGGCGGTTTTTGGACTGGTGGTGATCTGGCTAGCGTCCCGGAGCATCGTACGACCACTGCAGGCAATGTCGCGGATGGCCGACGATCTGGCCCGTGGCGAGGGCGATCTGGTCAAGCGCCTGGATTACTCCCGTGCCGACGAACTGGGCGGGGTGGCCAGCGGACTAAACGCTTTTCTTGATGTGTTGCAACCTATCGTCATCCGGCTCAAGGACTCTATGACCGAGTTGCGGGCGGCGGCGGCCAGATCCGCCCAAGACAGCACCGACAACTTGCAAACCATGGAGCA
>Ga0105251_10003430_pt1 | contig 11502 bp, 12 predicted proteins | sample KBSS64metaG_FD_80424 | JGI IMG/M metagenome (GOLD analysis project Ga0105251, IMG submission 80424) | Switchgrass rhizosphere microbial communities from Kellogg Biological Station, Michigan, USA - KBS S6-4 metaG | ecosystem: Host-associated > Plants > Roots > Rhizosphere > Soil | place...
GCGTCTATGCAGCGAATCATTAAGAACAACCAGATCGTCGACGAAACCTGGCACCTGCTGCCCAAGGAAACCTCGTTCGACGAGCTGACCAACTGCGACGACTACATCGTCCCGCTGCAGATGTGGCGCGACCATGCCCACGTGCTCAAAGCCCGCGATGGCGGCCTGGGTGTGTGGCTGGACAGCGACCAGGAAGCGGAAGAAATCGGCGAAGACGTGCAACACTTCCAGGTCATCGCGCTGAACTTCCCGGCCTTCACCGACGGGCGCAGCTACTCCAATGCGCGCCTGCTGCGTGACCGCTACGGCTTCAAGGGCGAGCTGCGCGCCATTGGCGACGTGCTGCGTGACCAGCTGTTCTTCATGGCCCGCTGCGGCTTCGACGCGTTCGCCATCCGTGCCGACAAGGACCCGGAAGACGCGCTGCAGAGCCTGAAGGACTTCTCGGTGACCTACCAGGCAGCCAAAGACGAACCGCTGCCGCTGTTCCGCCGCCGCTGATCGTTGCCGGCAATGCCCACGGCCCGCCTTTATGGCGGGCCGTTTCGTTTGTAGGCAATACACACTCAGGTTTCCTGAGGCCGCGCCGATAGCCTTGATACCCACAGAATCTGCATGGAACGCTGATGATGAATCCGATTGCTGCCGTTCGCCCTCTCCCCGTCCAGGTCGCGCCTGCCGCGACTTCCCAGTTGAACGCGACCAGCCAGGTCGCCAGCACGTTGACGCAGGCGAGTACGCAGGTGGTCCTCGGCCAGCAATTGATCGGCATGGACAGCGACATCTACTCTGCCAAAGGCACCCTGCAAAACATCTCCAGCCGCTATGTCTGGGAAGCGCCAGGTGTCGACAAGCTCAGCCAGTACATGGCCGCTGCCATTCAATCGGGCTCGACCAGCGCGCGCTTCCAGGGCCTGGGGGCAGCGCTGATGGCGCAACTGGCCGCCAATGGCGGTGCGACCATCGCCCAATCCGGCCTGCTGGTGAACGACGCGTCCGCGCCAAACCCGCTGATCCTGGGCCTGCAGCAGTCGGGGCTGCGCGAATACGCCAGCAACAGCATCACCTTCAGCCTCACCACCGCTTCCGGCGCCACCGTGACCCTGGGCCTGTACAGCAGCGAGCAAGGCCTGGCCGTGGATGCACAGGTTCAGGGCGGCACGCTCAACGCCAAGGAGCTGGATGGCCTGGCAGCGCTGGCCGGCAGCTTCCAGTCGGCCATCAACGGCCTGACCCAGGAACCACCGAGCCTCCAGCTCGGCGCACTGGTCAAGCTCGACCCAACGCTGTTCACTGGCCTGCAACTCGACGCGCAGCTGGTCACCAGCAGCGGCGAACCGCAAACCTTCGAGCTGCGCCTGGACGACCAGACACGCAGCTTGAAACTGCAGGGCCCCAGTGGCGAGGTGAAGATGAGCTTCGACACCCAGGGCGGCGAGTTGCTGGGCAGCCAAGCCATGCGCCAGGCGGCGCTGGCCAACTACCTGGATCAGTTTGACGCCGCGCAACAGCGTGGCCACGGCGACAAACAACTGATGGGCCTGTTCAAGGATGCCTTCAGCCAGCTCAACAGCGTCGATGACAACCACACCCGCCTGGCCGACTCGGCAATGGCCCTGAACAAGAACAGCCGATTGCTGCTCAGCGGCCTGGCCGACTTCAACGCATCGATCAGCCAGCCCACGAAGCAGCCAAACCCGTTGAAGCCGGGGGAGGCAGATGGCTTCAACTACCAGGTTTCACAGTCGACCAGGATCATTACCGACCCCAACCTTCGCGTGGAGCAGCAACAACAGGCCAACCTCCGGGCCGCATGGCACGAAGGACTCAACCCAGGGGTGGACCTGCAGCTGACCCGTGACAACGAATCACAGAGTTATCGCTACCACGAAGTCAACGACCAGTCGAACAGCACGACTCGCCTGGGCTGGCGCAAGGGTGTGATGACCGATGCCAGCGTGTCGCAGCAGGCGACCCAGAAAGAACGGGTCCGCACCTACCAGAAAGGCATCGAGCTGTCAGACGTCGACAACACTACCTCCAGCAGCAAGGATCGTGACTTGCTGGGCGTCCTCGACACATTGCTGCGCCAGGACCGTGAAGCACAGCGCATCGGCGTGCAGTCAACGCTGGAGCGTCAGGTGGCAGACCTGAGCCGGCTATGGTTACTGCAATCCACCACGGCGCTTATCGAGAACTGAGTGTGCCGCCTTGCCGGTTTTGCATGAGCCAATGGCCTATTCGTGATTTCAGGTCAAATGACCTTGGCCGTGCCCTGCCTTAATCAATTGCACTGAAACCCGCACACTGCTCCGCACTCGAACAGTGATCGAACCCGAGCCACCCGGCTCGGTTCGGTCCGACGTTCATTCATCAGGAGCAGATCCCATGAGCATTCCATCCTTCGGCCTCGGCACCTTCCGCCTCAAAGGCCAGGCCGTCATCGACTCGGTCAAGGCCGCCCTTGAACTGGGCTACCGGGTCATCGACACCGCGCAGATCTACCAGAACGAAGCCGATGTCGGCCAGGCCATCGCCGAAAGCGGCGTGCCGCGAAGCGAGCTGTTCATCACCACCAAGATCTGGGTTGAAAACTACGCCGCCGACAAGCTGATCCCCAGCCTGCGCGACAGCCTGCAGAAACTGCGCACCGACTACGTCGACCTGCTGCTGATTCACTGGCCGGCACCGGGCAACGGCGTCGAACTGGCCGAATACATGGCAGCTCTGGCCGAGGCCAAGGAGCTGGGCCTGAGCCGCCAGATCGGCGTGTCCAACTTCAACATCGAACTGACCCGCCAGGCCATCGACGTGGTTGGCAAAGGCGAAATCGCCACCAACCAGATCGAGCTCAGCCCGTACCTGCAGAACAGCAAGCTGACGGCGTTCCTCAAGGATCAAGGCATCACCGTCACCTCGTACATGACCCTGGCCTACGGCAAGGTCCTGAAAGACCCGGTGCTGACCGAGATCGCCAACAAGCACAAGGCCACTGTCGCCCAAGTCGCCTTGGCCTGGGCCATGCAGCAGGGTTATGCGGTTATCCCGTCTTCGACCAAGCGCGAGAACCTGGCCAGCAACCTGCTCGCCCGCGACCTGCGCCTGGACGACGAGGACATGGCCCGTATCGCCACGCTCGAGCGCAATGGCCGCGAAGTCAGCCCTGAAGGCCTGGCGCCGATCTGGGACTGATGCCATGACCATGCCCCTGCAACCCCTTGCCAACGCCAGTGAAGCCCGCGCAATGAAGCCTGCTCGGGTGCTGTTCGCCCTGGCCATCGGTGCCTTTGGCATCGGCACCACCGAATTCACCCCGATGGGGTTGCTGCCGGTGATCGCCCAGGGCGTCGACGTGAGCATCCCCAGCGCCGGCATGCTGATTACCGCCTATGCCATCGGTGTGATGGTCGGCGCGCCGATCATGACCTTGCTGTTCAGCCGCTTCGGCAAACGCGCGGCGCTGATGGCCCTGATGGCGATCTTCACCCTGGGCAACCTGCTCTCGGCGCTGTCACCGGACTACTACACCCTGCTCGCCTCGCGCCTGGTCACCAGCCTCAACCATGGGGCCTTTTTCGGCCTTGGCGCCGTGGTGGCCGCCAGCGTCGTGTCCAAGGAAAAGCAGGCCAGTGCCGTGGCGACCATGTTCATGGGCCTGACCATCGCCAATATCGGCGGTGTGCCAGCGGCCACTTGGGTTGGCCAGCAAGTCGGCTGGCGCATGGCCTTCGCCGGCACGGCGGTACTCGGCCTGCTGGCCATGGCCGCCCTGTGGTACGCCCTGCCCAAGGGTGAGCGCGGCAGCGTGCCGCATGTGCGCAAGGAGCTGGCGGTGATCGCCCGCCCCAACGTGCTGCTGGCGATGGCCACCACGGTGCTGGGGGCTGGCGCCATGTTCACCCTGTATACCTACGTGGCGCCGGTGCTGGCGGAACTGACGGGTGCCTCAGACAGTTTCGTCACCCTTGGCCTGGTGTTGATCGGCGTCGGCTTTACCTTGGGCAACAGCCTGGGTGGCCGCCTGGCCGACTGGTCGCTGGATGGCTCGGCGCGGATCTTCCTCGGCGTTCTGGCAGTGATCATGTTGCTGATGCCACTGCTGCTGGGCAGCCATGTCGGCGCCGCGATCGCCTTGCTGGTGTGGGGCATGTTCACCTTCGCGGTGGTGCCGCCGCTGCAGATGCGGGTGATGACCGCCGCCATCGAGGCACCTGGGCTGGCGTCGTCGATCAACGTAGGTGCATTCAACCTGGGTAACGCCGTAGGCGCGGCCTTGGGCGGCGCGGTGATCAGCCTGAACCTTGGTTACGCTGCAGTACCGATGGCCGGCGGCGTGCTGGCGGCTGCGGGGTTGCTGCTGGTGTGGCTCGGTGGGCGCAACAGGGCTACGGTAGCACTGGTCGCCGACTGAGTTGGCCCTGTAGGAGCGGCCTCGTGTCGCGAAAGGGCTGCGCAGCAGCCCCAGGATCTCAGCGCAAAGCACAGATAGCCGGGGCTGCTGCGCAGCCCTTTCCGACCGGTCCGGCGCCCCGGCAAGGCCGCTCCTACAACCCCTCGGCAACCTGTAGAAACACCAGATCAGAATCTGAGCCCGACGTTGACCATCCCCGCAGCCCCTCCCAGCACCACGAACTCGGCCCCCACCGGCCCCCAATGCGCGCCGAACGACGGAATGATCACCGGCGCGATGCCGAAGTGGTTCAACGGAATCTTGTCGTCATACTCGCCCTTGTAACCCTCGATCAACCCGGCGCTGAGCTTGGCATACACAGGGTAGCGCTCATGCTCCCAGACCTTGCCCAGGTAGGCGTAGTACGACCGCTGGGAGAACGAATTCTTGAAGGTCGCCGCGCCCCACAGCAGGCCGTCGGTGTAGACGCGCTCGATGCCGATCAATTCCTGGTGGTTGTTGTGCTCCGGGTCGTGGGTCCAGTGTTTGGTATAGGCGCTGGTCTGCACGTACCAATAGTCGCCCTCTCGCTCGCCTTCTTCGGCATTCGCGGCCAGGCTCACTGCCAGCAGCCCGATCGCTGCAATTGACGTCCCGTTCATGCTCGATGCCTCGCTGGACAATCCAGTGACACTAGCCGCGCCAGGTCGATCTCGCCATAGGGAAAGTCCTGGGCATGCTCCGGGAGAGCAATGAAGCAGAATTGGACTACACGTCGTGGCGAAAATAGCTAAGCGCCTTTGTGCCAGACTCAGGCACGACCTTTTTTCGGAACCGCCACCATGCCATCCTTTGATGCCTTTTTACCGTGCCAGCGCTATGATGCCTCTCACGCTTACAATCTGTTTCAGGTTGTCTGGAGGTATCTACCCATGGCTGCAAAAGCCAAGCATGCCACTGAAACCGAGCTCGACGCACTGGAGCAGTTGATTCCCGACTGCGCCACCGAAGCAACGCATTCCGCTTATCTGCGGGCGCTGCAGGTGAGCCGCCATGGCGTACTGCGTACTGATGATGGTCAGCTCGTACGGGTTGCTGCTGACGGCTCCAAAACCGTAGTTGCCAATGCCAAGCCCCGGCGAAAAGTCAATGTTGGCGAGAAGATCAGCGTCAGGAAGGTCAGTGAGAATCCGGCCCAGTGAAGGCTCCCAGGCTTCGCGTTTTCGCGGGTCCCAATGGATCTGGCAAAAGTACGATCAAAGCTGACCTGCCCGCAGCCCTCAGCCCTGAACGCCAGCGAGGGCCAGGACACCCGCTGGCCGTTTGTTCCACCTGCCGCAATAATGAAATGCCAGACACACAGATTCTCGGGCACGCCAGCGAGTACTACGCTACTTCCTGCCAACCCACTCCCGAGGAGCCCCCGATGTCCCGCCCTCCATTGCCTCCCTTCACCCACGATACCGCTATCCAGAAGGTCCGCCTCGCAGAGGACGGCTGGAACGGCCGCGACCCTGCCAAAGTCGCGCTGGCCTACACCGTGGATACTGCCTGGCGCAACCGCGTCGAATTCCCCCATGGCCGCGCCGAGGTCGAGGCGTTTCTGACCCGCAAGTGGAACCATGAACTGGAATACCGCCTGATCAAGGAGCTCTGGGCCTTCACCGGCAACCGCATCGCTGTGCGCTATGCCTACGAATACCATGACGACAGCGGCCAGTGGTTCCGTGCCTATGGCAACGAGAACTGGGAGTTTGCCGAAGATGGCCTGATGCAGAACCGCTTTTCCAGCATCAATGAACACCCTATCACTGAAGCAGAGCGCAAGTTCCGCTGGCCGCTCGGCCGGCGCCCGGACGATCACCCTGGCCTGAGCGACCTGGGCCTCTGATCAGCCCACCGGCAAACTGACCTTGACCTCCAACCCGCCGCCCAGGCGATTGGCCAGGGTCACGCTGCCGCCCTGCTCCAGCACGATCGCGCGCACCGCTGGCAAGCCAAGCCCGACGCCACCGGTGTCGCGATTGCGCGAACCTTCGATGCGGAAAAATGGCGCGAATACGCGTTCGTGTAATTCCGGTGCGATACCCGGCCCGCGATCCAGCACCGTGATTTCCAGATGCTCGGCAGTCACCGCCAGCCGCACCTCGGGCGCCAGGCCATACTTGACCGCGTTGTCGACCAGGTTCACCAGCACTCGCTTGATACCCACGGGTCGCCCGACGTAGACACAGCGCCGCGGTGCATCGAGCGCAACCTTGATGCCCGCGTCCTTGAAGTCTTCCACCACCGTTTGCAGCATCTCAGCCAGGTCGAACGCCGTGGTCTGCTCAAGCCGCGCATCGTCGCGAAAGAACTCCAGGGCAGCATCGACCATGGCCTGCATCTCATCGACATCCTTGAACAGCCTGGCCTGCAATTCGCCGTCCTCGATGAACTCGCCGCGCAGGCGCATGCGCGTCAATGGCGCACGCAGGTCGTGGGAAATCGCCGCCAGCATCTGTGTGCGGTCATTCACGAAATGTTTGAGCTGCGCCTGGGTGGCATTGAAGGCGAGGATGGCCTGGCGCAGGTCATGGGGGCCAACCACCGGAATCGGCGGGGCGTTGAAGTCCTTGCCAAAACGCCGCGCGCCCTCGGCGAAGCGCTCGAGCGGACGGGCCAGATAGCGCGTGGCGAACAGCGCGACCAACAGGCTGGAGGCCAGCATCAAGGCGAGGATGATCAGGTTGCGCGGCAGTTCGTCCAGGCCCCAGCTGCGGTCCGTGGCGCGGTACAGCACCCAACTCTTGTCACTCAGTTCGATCATCAGGGCGTAGCCGCGCGCCGGTGCATATTCCGGCAGATCGGACGGCTCGAAGGCCTGGATCCGTGCATCAGGCCGTTTCAGCAATGCACGCAGGGTTGGCGCGCCCTTGCGAAACTCGGCATCGACCAGCACAGGCACATTGGCTTCGTCGTGGCTGCGCAACCATTGCACGGTGTAAGAACCGTCCCCCGCCGCGCTGGCGATGCTGGCGCGCTGCGTGACCGGCGCGGCATCGAGGATGCGGGTAACGGCGGCGACCTTCTCGATCACCCCGCTTTCCAGCAACGGCGGCTGCGCCCACACGCTCAGCAACAGGCTGAACAGCACTTTGAGCAACAACAGAATGAGCATCGCCGCCAGGGTGGTCAGGGCTATCCAGCGGGCGATGGTGATCCGTGGCTGCGGCACGGCCTTGCGCAGCCTGGTCAGCAGGCTCATCGCCTGACCACGCTGGCAGTGAACAGGTAGCCGACATTGCGCAAGGTGCGGATCAGCGGTTCGGCGCCTGCCTCGCCCTCCAGCTTGCGCCGTAGCCGGCTGACTTGCACATCGATGCTGCGGTCATAGGCTTCGTACGCTTCACCCCGGGCCAGGTCGAGCAATTGCTGGCGGCTGAGCACCCGCCGCGGATGCTCGGCAAACACCAGCAGCAGCTCGAATTCACCGTTGGACAGCGGAATCATGACCTGCTCCGGCGAACGCAGTTCACGTCGCAGCACATCCAGTTGCCAGCCGGAAAACTCCAGCACCGTACACGGGTTACCGGACACGCCTGCCGCCGCTTCGCTTACCCGGCGCAACACCGCCCGCACTCGCGCCAGCAGTTCGCGGGCGGCAAATGGTTTGGTCAGGTAGTCGTCGGCACCCAGCTCCAGGCCGACCACGCGATCGCTCAGCTCTGCCATGGCCGTGAGCATGATCACCGCCACCTTGTGCTCGGCGCGCAAGCGTTGACACAGCACCAGGCCACTGTCGCCCGGCAGCATCACATCGAGAATCACCAGGTCAGGCACCCGCCGTTCCAGGGCTTGCCAGAGCCCTTTGCCATCGCGGGCCACATCCACCTCATAGCCGTGCTGTCGAAGAAACTTCTGCAGCAGGTCGAGTACTTCAACATCATCGTCAACAATCAGCAAATGGCTCACACAGAGGTACCGCGAACAGAGGCAATTACGGCGTACTGTAAGGCCATCTCCGGGCTGCCGTCATATATTTCAACCCGGAAACAAAGTGTCAGAAACGAGATAATCCGGACATTTTCAGGCAATCAATCCCCTGCAGCATCGGCGCCACTTCTTCACAGGAATGTGCCTATGCCCACCCCTTCTGCTGCCTGGTTATCTGCCCGCAACACGGTCCTGGCATTGTCGCTGCTTGCCGCCAGCGGCTGCAGCCAGCGCCCGCCGGCCAGTGCCTGCGGCCCTGTCGCCTATCAGTTGAGCGACCCGGCCGAACCGGCCAACCGCGCCGTGTTCGCCTTCAACCGCAGCGTCGACGACTACTTGCTGGCGCCGGTCGCCCGTGGCTACACCGCCTTGCCGAACGTCGCCCAGCAAGGCGTGCACAACTTCGCTGCCAACTTCGGTGAGCCGAAGGTATTCGTCAACGACCTGCTGCAAGGCAACGGCGAACGGGCGATGACCAGCCTGTCCCGCTTCATCTTCAACACCACCCTCGGCGTGGCCGGCCTGGTCGATGTCTCTGGCAGGATGGGGCTTGCCCGCCATGAGTCGGACTTCGGCCAGACCTTTGGCGTGTGGAACATCGCCGACGGCCCGATCGTCGAACTGCCGCTGCTGGGCACGCACAACTTGCGCGATGCGACTGGCCGGGTATTAGGCCTGGCGGTGGACCCGTTCGGCGACAACAGCGATACGGTCGAAACCCTGGACACCGTGGCCTTGGCCGGTGGCGTGGTGGATGGCCGGGCGCAGGCGTTGCCGCTGACCGACAAACTGCGCACTCAGCCGGATTACTACCAGGCCCTGCGCGATTTCACCGCGCAACAACGCGCCAACCGGGTTGCCGAAGGCAAGCTCGGCGCACCCGGCAAGCGCCCGGACCACTGCCAGGGAGGGCCTGCCGGTGAATGATGCTGTTTCACTGTTCCGCCGTGTGGAATGCGGTGTGGAGCAGCCAGTGCTGCTGCACGAACTCGAAGCCCGCGTCTCGGCGGATGGGCGCGAACTGATTGTCAGCCGTTATCGGGAACGCTATGGCGAGGGTGGCGATGCCCAGCGTCACGAAGTGCATCGCCGCGTACCGATCGCCGCACTGCTCAAGTGGATGGCCAGAGAAGGCACGACACCCCAGCCATCCTGATGACGTGGCTCAGTGCGTCATCTTGTTCACTGCGGCCACCAGTATCGGGGCCAGCTCTGTATCGGTCATCGCCGGGCTGACCTGCATGTGCATCAGGTCACTCCAGTCCAGCGTCCAATTCAACACCGGCTGCAGGTCGTTGCTTTCAACCACGGCAAAACCCTGCAGTTCGCCGACCGCATGCCAACGCCCATGGACCTTCAGTTCGGCAGGCGGCAGGCCGCCGGTCTTGGCAAAGCGGGCCATGACGGCGTTGCGGTTTTCCGGGGCAATGCTCCATTGAATGATGAAAAGCATGTGGCACCTCCCAGTAGCTCGGCACCTGTGCCAAACACGCGCTCCGGGGGCGCCGGGGCCTGGAACGGGTGAATGCGCCATGATTAGGCATAGCAGGATGAACCGCCGATTGCCTGGCTGATTGTCGGAATCTGTACTGGCCTTTTCGCGGGCAGCCCACTCCCACAAGGATTGCGCCAGCCCTTGGCGATTGAGCAGGACAGTTGCTTGTACAGGAAGTGCTCGATCCCTGTAGGAGCGGGCTTGCCCGCGAAGACGCCAGCACAGGCAACAGCAGAATCAGGCAATCCGTCGGCCGGATCGAGTTACCTCTGCACGAGGGTGGTCCGACATGCTGCACATTCCGCCCCCGCAAACGAGGACCTCCCCATGCACGTCATTGCCTACGGCGCCCACGCCAGCGACCGCCCTCTGGAGCCGATCCGCATCACCCGCCGCGCCCCCGGCGCCGACGATGTGCAGATCACCATCGACTATTGCGGTATCTGCCACTCCGACCTGCACCAGGTGCGCTCCGAGTGGGAAGGCACCCAGTTCCCCTGCGTGCCCGGCCACGAAATCGTTGGCCGGGTCACCGCCGTCGGCGCCGAGGTAACCGGCTTCCAGCCCGGCGACCTGGTCGGAGTGGGCTGCATCGTCGACAGCTGCAAGCACTGCGCCGACTGTGACGCAGGCCTTGAGAACTACTGCAACGGCATGATCGGCACCTACAATTTCCCCACCCCGGACGAACCGGGCTGGACCCTGGGCGGCTACTCGCAGCAGATCGTGGTGCACCAGCGTTACGTGCTGCGCGTGCGCCATCCGCAGGCCCAGCTGGCCGCCGTGGCCCCGTTGCTGTGCGCCGGCATCACCACCTACTCGCCCCTGCGCCACTGGGGTGCCGGGCCGGGCAAGAAAGTCGGCGTGGTCGGCATCGGTGGCCTCGGCCACATGGGCATCAAGCTGGCCCATGCCATGGGCGCGCACGTGGTCGCCTTCACCACGTCCGAGTCCAAACGCGAAGCGGCCTTGGCGCTGGGGGCCGATGAGGTCGTGGTATCGCGCGATGCCGAGGCAATGGCCAGGCACCAGCTGTCGTTCGACTTCATCCTCAATACCGTGGCGGCGCCCCATGAGCTGGATGCTTTCCTGGTACTGCTCAAGCGCGACGGCACCCTCGGCCTGGTGGGCGCGCCGGCCACGGCACACCCGTCACCGAACGTGTTCAACCTGATCATGAAGCGCCGGGCGATTGCCGGGTCGATGATCGGCGGCATTGCCGAAACCCAGGAAATGCTCGACTTCTGTGCCGAGCATGGAATCGTCGCCGATATCGAACTGATCCGCGCCGATCAGATCAACGAGAGCTACGAGCGCATGCTCAAGGGCGATGTGAAGTACCGCTTCGTGATCGACAACGCCACCTTGGCCGATTGAATGTCCGAATCGCGACAGTGAGTGCCTGTTCGGCGTGAGACAGGCATTGCTCGGCTGGATAACCTCCTTCGGGCAATGCCTTGCCATCACTCGAAAAAGAGCCACGCCCATGACGACTCCTGCCGCCACTTTGGCCCCGCCCGCTACAGCTGCCGACCAACCCCAGGGCTTCCTGGTCCGCATCGTCGGCGCCGCCGCCTTTGCCCACCTGCTCAACGACCTGATCCAGGCCGTGCTGCCGTCGATCTACCCCATGCTCAAAAGC